>Ga0179593_1818704_pt1 | contig 10178 bp, 16 predicted proteins | sample CZODoug2_1_08_16_FD_185931 | JGI IMG/M metagenome (GOLD analysis project Ga0179593, IMG submission 185931) | Vadose zone soil fungal communities from Angelo Coast Range Reserve, California, USA - CZODoug2_1_08_16fungal (PacBio error correction) | ecosystem: Environmental > Terrestrial > Soil >...
GAAAAGAAGAAAAGCTACCCGCATTGATTCGGGCTGAGAAGGAAAAAGTCCGAAGTACGAGGCGCAAAAGGCGGTAAGAAGTTTCCGCCATCTTGACGGGCCAAAGGGGAAAAAGAAAAAAAAGCTCACCGGCACACCAGCGTACCGCTGCTGGAAAAAACAGGGGGGGGGTGAGCTTTACGACGGCACCCTCTTTACTTTAAGCGAGGGGGGGAAAAAAAAGGGTGGAGGAGCTCCCATTAATCCAGCGTAGCGCTACCGAAAAAAAAGGCTGCCGCCAGGGAATTCGAAATGGATTGAGAAGACAGCCGGGCCGAATCGAAAGTGGTAAAAAAAAAAAAGTGAGCGAAGCCCCGCCGTTGCCGCGGAAAAAAGGGCCGATCCCACCCATGGCTTATCGCAACGAAAAAAGCGGGACCTGGCACGGAAACAGTAATCGAAACGCCGGGCGGCCCAATCTGAAAAAAAGGGGAGGGGGGAAAAAAAAAAAAAGGGGCCGGATTAACCCTGTCTGAAGAACCAGATGGAAAAAGAAAAGTTAGCGCCGAAGGAGAAAGCGTCGTACGCAGGGAAAGGAATATCTGAAGCCGCGCCGAAAAGATGATTGTGCAGCCGGAACAAAAAAAAAAAAAAAAATTTTCGTTTTTTTTTTGGAAACAATCTCCAAACAGAGGGGCCGCGGACGCCCGTGGGCCGGGCCTCCGAAAAGGAAAAAAAGGGTGACGCAGCATTGCCTCTACATGTCGCTTCCAAGAAGAAAAAAAAAGGCGCGAAAAGCGGACGCACCCGCGTGGAAGGACGACCGGGGGGAAAGGGAAAAAAGGGGGAAAGGGGAAGGCCTCCCAATTTTTCACGGAGGGGAAACAGGTTGGAAAGGAAGCGGTTTGTCGATTGCCGTCGACGAAGGGAAGGGGGGGGGAAAGCCGGCAGAAATGTTGTCATGCGTAAATCGGCGAAAAAGTTGTTGACCAACACCGAATTGTTTTGAGATGACCGAAGGGGAAAAAAGAAAGGGGGGAAAAAAGGGTTCGCGGTAATTTCGTCGGCAGGGGAAAGAGAAGAGAAGAAAGAGGACGGCGCGAGGGGAACTCGAGCTGTACAAGAAAGGGGGGGAAAAAAAAAGGGGAGCGAAGTTGTCGGCTGGCTCGCAAGCAGGAAGGGAAAAGGGGTGGAACCAAGGCGGCCGCAGAACAATAATCGGGGAAAAAGGCCCTTTTTCCAAGCTGCGCGGGAAAAAAAGAAAAAAACTCTGTGAGCACGCGCTGTTGTGGGGAAAAAAGGGAGAGCAAGAGGAAGGGGGACAAAAAACCGCCCAGCAGGATGAAAACCAAGGGCCTGCCCACAAATTGAAAAGGGGGGGACCTTGGGGAAAGAAGCCCGGTGTCAACCTTACGCAGAAAAAAGAAAAGGGGGGGGAAAAAAAAAGGAAAGACGGGGCTAACCTTCCTGGGGGGAAGGAAAAGGCAACAGGAGATCGCCTCGTTTTGAAAGAGGAGGAAAAAAAGGGTAAATTTCAAAATCGGGAAAAAGAAGCCGAAAGCCCCCCAGCCAACCGGAAGGGGGGGAAAAGGTTTTTTGTTTCTAGGTCGGAGACGGCCGTTGACGCTCACGGGGGAAAAAAAAAAAAAGGCTCCTTCATGTATGAGAAGCCAAAAGGAAAAAATGGGAAATCCCATCGGCAAGATGGATGAGCGGAGCGTCGTGCCGCTAAAAAAAAAAAAAAAAAGAAAAAGAGGTTTATCTGCCTTCCCCATGAGGTGCAATGTGAGACCGTGGCACCGGGGGAAGAAGCGGAAGTCGTAAGGTACCCGGGGTTTGGGTTTGGGAAAAAGAAGAAAGGAAAAAGGGGGGGGGCGATCGGAAACATTCAAAAGACTATGTTTGATTTTTGGGAGGGGGGGTAAGGCGGAAAAAGAAAAGGAGTTTTTGAGTCTTGTCCGCCTCAAAAAAAAAAAAAAAAAGGGAAATCCACACGCGCGAGCCTTTTGGGAAGGGAAACCCGAGAGAAGTCCCCCCTGCAGCCGCCGAGGGGAGAGGAAAAAAAAAAAAAAAAAAAAAAAACAGCAATGTTTTTCAAAAAAAAAAAATGCCGAGGGGGCCGGGTAACACCGCTGTAAGATCGGCGGAGAAGAAAAAAAAAAAAGCCGAAGCCCATCATAAGCCTGGCTGAACCATGAAAGAGCAAAAGGACCTCCGCCTCTCCGATCTCATAGAGAAAAAAAAAAAGGAATACCATCGGATTTCCGGGCGAGAAAAGAAAACCGCTGCAAAAAGGGCGGTTGTCGGTCAGCCCTGTCGGAAAAAAAAAAAAAAAAAAGAGAGCCCGGGGCGGTTGGCCGTGTTTACCTCAGGGGAGAAAAAAAAAAAATGGCCGATCGAAAAAAAAAAGGGGGGCCTGGTTCGAACACCGGCAGCGGAAAAAGAGGGAAAAAAAAGACCGGCCCATTTCGCCCAGCGGGGTTCCAGGGGGAAGAAAAGATCGTGGGGAAAAAGCTCGGCATCCGTTTAGCCGCGAAACGAAAAAGAAAAAAAAGATTCCCGGGCCTGCATGTTCTGTTTGTTGAGGAAATGATGGCACCGGAGGGGAGTAGGTGACCGCGTTCGTCCAGAAGGGGGGAAAAAAAAGGAAGGACCGCCACGTCGTTTTCGGAACGATGGCAAGAAGAAAATTGAAGGAAATGAGGAGGGAAGACCCGTGTACGTCCGTCTCGGTGCCGGAAGCCACGGAGGGGGGGAAAAAAAAAAAAAAAAAAAAAAAAAGGGTCTTAGTCTACTCCCCGTCCCCGCGCTGGGGGAAAAAGGAAGGGGGGGAATGGGCTCTCAGAAAAAAAAAAAAGACGGAATAATCAGCCCAGCGTCAGCGAAGGGAGACAAGAATGAGGAAAAAGGGGGGGGCGCCGCCCTTTGCCTCTTGTCGGAGGGGGGGGGAAAAAAAAAAAAAAAAGAAAAAGCCCGCAGAGACGTACACGCGGGATGTCCCGAAAAGGAAAAGGGAAAAGGGAGTGGGCCAGCAGGGAAAATCGTCCCGAAACGACTTGGCGCCCTTCAGAGGAGGGAAAGAAAAAGACACCTCACGCCGCCGACATCAAGAAAAAAGAAGAAAAAGACATGAAGCAACAGGGGAAGCCGGGTCCCCGGGGAAAGAAAGAGATAGGGTAAGGTAGGGAGATAATGGATGAAGAAAAGTGGGGGAGAAAGGGGAGAAAAAAAGGAGAGGGGGGAGCGGGCGGAAAAGGAAGATAGGAGGGAAGGAAAGGAGGGCATGGGGGGGAAGTGTAGATCAGAGATGTTGGAAGAGAAATAAAAAAGAGTATAAGGGAGGGAGGGAAGTAGTAACCGGAGGTGGAGGCGAGGAAAAAGACTGTGGCGGGCAAGGAAAGGGTGGAGAGCGGATAGGGAGGAAGGAGGTGAAAAATGAAGGCAGGAACTAGGGGCGAACTAGAAGAGACCGAAAAAGAAAGAATGAGAGAGAGGGTGTCAGAGAAAGAGACAGAATGGGGGGGGGACAAAAGGGAAAAGGGGAAAAAGAATAGTATACGGGGAAGGGGAAAAAAGAAGACAGACATAAAAAATAGGCAGGGATAAGGAAAAGTAGGTGGGGGGAAAGACAGACGGGAGATGCGAGAGAAAAACAAGATGAGAAGAGAGGGGGAGGCAGGTCTAGCGAAGAAGAAACTCAGACAAGACATTGAAAAGAGGAAACGAAGAAGAAGTGGAAAAGGAAAGGAGGAAACAAAAGAGAAGAAAAGAATTGAAGGATGGCCTGGGAGGGAAGGAGGGAAGGAGTCAAGACGGGGGGGGGGGACGTGACGAAAAGTAAGGAAGACGAAGTAGACGGAAGGGAATGAGGAGGATAAAAAGGGAACGGAAATAGAAATGTCGAACTATGAAGTGGAGGGGAGGTATGGAGTAAGATGTATGGTGTAACGTGAAAAAGAACGGGGGGAATAAGATAAGAGGAGAAAGAGGAACAAAAGAGAGAGAGAGTGGGGGGTGAACTAAGAGCAGCATGGGGATTAAGTGGTCGGAAGGTGGGAACGGGGCAAGGGGACGGGGTGGAGGGGGAGAGCAAATAAATGAGAGAGGAAGAGAAGAAGAGCTAAGAGTCAGGGCAGGCCAAAGGGAACAAAGGCAGGGGAGTGGAAGCGGCGGGCTTAGGGGAGGTAAAAAAGTCGGGGAAGGTGGGAACAGTAGGGAGGACGGAAGTTAGAAAGGAAGGTTGGAGAGAGTGGATAATTGGGAGGGGGAGGGGGGAAAGAACGAGGCGAAAGGTGCCCCTGTCCAACGGGAAAAAAAAGGAAAAGGGAAAAAAGAGGGTCTCTTCTCAAAAAAACCACCCCCCCAACCGAATGCACAGGGAGAGGGGAAAAAAAAGGGGATCGATGTTCTTAAAAAAACAAAAGGGAAAAAAAAAGGTCCTAAAGTTTCCAGAAAAAAAAAAGGAAGGTTTCGACCCAGCCCCCTTGGAAAGGGGGGGGGGAACGGACCTTAATTTCTGACCATTCCTGAAAGTGAAATAACAAAAAAAAAAAGAAAGGGCGACGGACACGTATCCGCCTTCTTCAGTGGGAGAAAAACATGGCCTGACCGTACAACCTCTTCATTGGGGAGGAGGGAAACAATGAGAGGGAAAAAGGGGAAAAAAGCCGCAGATCACGCAATCACGTTCTTGCTGTGGGGGGGAAAAAAAAAAGAGGCCTTAGAAGTTTGAAACTGCCAAGGGGGGAAGGGGGGGGGGTGCCAAAGAGAAAGAGTGCCTTCGGCGGACCCAAATCTCACGGGAATGGGGAGAAGAAGTACAAGCGTTTGGTTACCTGCCCTCCGAAAAGGGGGGAGCAATTTCAAAAAAAGGAGGGGTGGTTGGGCCTCCGGGGGGAAAAAAAAGTGCCGGACGATATCAAAAAAAATCCGGAGGGGGGGACACCATTCCCCCAAAATGCCTCGGAGGAAGGTGCACTAATCATTCCTTTCCGGGGGGGGGGCATAGGGGGGAAAAAAAGGGGGAAGACTCCAAACTTCTTCCGTCGGGGGGGGGAAAACAAACTCAAAAATCAAACTCTGGATGGGGGGGGGGGGGAGGGGGGGAACTATCCAAAAGTACCTCCAAGCATTGAAAGTGGAAGGGGAAAGTCCCCCCATCATGTAAAAAAAAACCAAACGTTTAAAAAAGAAGAAAAGGAAGGACTGCGTTACAAGGTTATCACTGTCTCTTCCAGAAAAGGGGAAAAAGAAGGAGGTAAAACCGACGGTTTTCTATCTGCACGAAGAGGCAACTCAGAAAAGGAAGGGGAAGACTGGGATTTTCAACTGGGAAAAATTCTTTTGGAAAAAAGAAAAAAATCCCTGGCGTGAGCCGAGGGGGGGGGGGGCCGCGGCCTTTGGCGAAAGGGGGGGAGAGTTCACGGGGGAAGGGGGGGAAAAGAAAACTCAGAGAACAACTCTCAATAAAATCCCAAAAAGAAAAGAAGGGGCGAGCTCAACGGAAAAAAGATGGGGAAGGAGACGGGCCGTTTCATTGTTAGTAATCTGGGAATTTGCCAGGGGACCATTTTTCATAGAAGGGAAGAAAATCTTTTTCAAAAAAAAAAAAAAAAGGGGGTGGTTTATAGGGAAAAAGGCTTCTTTCTGCGTAAGGGTCCGACAAAAAAACAATAATCTGTGCAATTGTGGGGGAAGAGAAGGGACAAGTGCGGGGGGGGGGGGGGGGGGAGGGGGACAACCGGCCGCTGCTAGAGAAAAAAACATATCTCCGATGAATCGTTCCTGTCCCGGAAGAGGGGGGGGGAAAAAAGGACCCCCAAAAAAAAAGGGGGGGAAAAAGAGGTATTGTTTCTGCGTCCGCCTTTGGGGGGAAAAAAAAAAGGAAAAAACGAACACTTCTATACAACTCTTTTCAAGGGGGGGGAAAGAAGGGGGGAAAAGAGGGGACCGGTTTTCTCCTCCCGGAAGAGAGGAAAAAAAGGACAGCGCCGTCCCTGAACAACTTCAACCGCAAAGGGGGAAAACCTGCGAAAACGCAGGAAAGGAGAAGGGTTTGACGGCGGTTCCATCTGAAAAAAAAAGGGAAGGGTTCAAAAGAAAAGAAAGAACGTGTAGCCCCGCCCGATTTACGGCGATCGGAAGGACGGCTTTGCACTTTCAACCGTAGGGAAAGGGGGGGAGGTCAGGGGACGGCAAAAGAGGGAAAAAGGGGGGCGACTTCCGCAACCGTTTACCTGCCGTTACGGGGGAAAAAAAAAAGGAAAACGTCCATTGTCCCAGGGAAAAAAGGTGAGGGTCCCTCAAGGGGGGAGGGGAGACGGCTTTTCGCGAACCTTAGCCAGAAGGGAAAAAAAGGGAAAAGGAAAACCAGGATTAATTGCGAAGGAGGAAAAAAAAAAAAAAAGGGAGGCAGCGGAAAGAAGGGGAGAGGTTTGAGAGATTTTCCAAAAAAACCGAAGGGAGGAGGGGGGAAACACATCAATGAGGGGGAGGAAGAAACGTCAAAAAGAAAGAGGGGGGGGGGGGAAATCCCGAACTCGACGTCCCTTTTCTACGCAATGGGAAAAATTTTCCTCCCGTCCGGTCGATGAAGGGGGGGGAAAAGGGAAGGAAAGTTTTGTCAGGGGGGAGGGTGCCCCTGTCAGCCAGGTTGTAAATCGATCGGAAAAAAGGGGGAAAAACAGTGAAGATTTTTGGCCGCCGCCGTTGGGAAGGGGAAGAAAGGGTCAAAAGTCAAGAGGAGAGGGAGGGTGGCGATCTCCAATTTTTTGGAGGAACACGGCGGGCTTCGCGCCAACGGCCCGCGGGGGAAAAAAATTTGAAGGGGAGGGGGAGGCCTGCCGGCTGTTCTTCGGAAGAAAAGGGAAAAAAGGAGGGGGGCCGAGCTTGAGGAGTTCAAGAAACAGGACGGTAGCCGCTTACGCTGTGCTTCCTGCAAGGAAGATCGCGCCGCGGTCCCAGGGGAACACACCCAAAAAACTAAGAGGGGGAAAAAGCGTCAACGCGAATCGCGGAAAAAGGGGAAAACCACAGCCGGGAAGAAATGGTTTGCCGGTTGAGCTTTGACGAAAGAAAGGGAGGGGGAGGACTTCTTAAGCGTGTGAGCATCGTTACTGGAAAGGTTTTCGATTGCCCCAAGAAGGGGGAAAAAAAGGAAAGGGGTAGAGCGAGAGCGGGCGGCGCCGAATCGCGCAGAAAAAAAAAAAACCTATGATGAGGAAAAAAAAAGAAAAAGAAGGGGGAAAAGCTCCCTCTCTCTACCGCATGGATTAGGGGGAGGGAAAGAGGGGAGGCGCAAGAAGAGGAAGAAAAGGCGCCGCTTTAAAGAAATTTTCCGCAAGGAGGGGTGCGACCTCTCTTCCCAATCTAAAAAGACAACATCGAGGGGCTGCCCATGCTACCCTTTCCCTCTAGAGGGGGGTTGAAATCTTACGACGTCACCTCTACGGGAAAAGGGGGGTGGTTGGGGAAAAAAAAAAAAAAAAAAAGGAACCTCTTCTCGACGGGGAGAAAAAGCAGGAAGCACAGCCTTATCGGCTACCGCGCTGTGAAGCTAAAAAAGAGGGGAAAAGATCGAAAAGGGGGAAGAAAAAGAAGGCATTCTCCTCCTACTAGGAGGGAAAAAGTGCTCCGAAGCCTCCTTCCTCGGAAAAGGAAGAGGACGGGTCCAGAAAGAAAAGGGCTATCTCAAAACTAAAAAAGGAGGGAAAAAAAAAAGTGGCGCCCTGCCTATGGGGGAAAGGGGGGAAGGGGGCCAGGCCCAAAGGAGAAAAAAAGGATCGAGGAAATCCTTTCCCTGAAAAGGGGAAGGGGAAGGAAAAAAAAGAGGGAAAAAGCCTTCCATTAAAACAGGACCAAAGAGGGAAAGTAAACAGGAAAAAGGCGTCGAACAGGCCGTCGAGTTTCAAGCCCGAGAGGGGGAAAAAAAGAAGGGAAAAAAAAAAAAAGCCGGACATCCGCCGGCTTCGTTTTTGGACAGAGCAAAAAAGAAAAGGTGGAAGCTGCAAGAAAGGCACTATCGAAGTACGCATAACTGGGGGTTCGCCAAATGGGCAAAGAGAAGGGAAGAAAGGGGAGGAAACGCGTTGGGGGGGAAAAAAGCGTAGGAAAAGAAGGAAAATAGTTCGGAAGGCTACCAGTTTTTCAAGAGGGGGAAGGGGGAAGGGGGGTGTCGATTGTCCGTCTACTAAGGGGCTACCGGTGGTAAAAGGGGAAAGGACAGAAAGGGGGGGGGGGAGAGGAAAAAAGAGGAGGAGAAGTATTATTGCAACCCCTAATTTTTGAAGAGGAAAAAAAGAAGGAAAGGGTTCAGGGTCGCGCTGTGAATTTCTGTCCTGGCCAGGAAAGGAGGGGGGAAGGCAGAGAGAAAAGGAGAATTTCTCCGCGAGAACTCCTAGCTGGGAAAAAGAAAGGGAAAGGGGTCTCGAAGTGTGGTGGCTCGAGAGGGGGGGGGGCAAAAAAGTTTTTGGGGGAAAAAAAGAGGCAGCCAGAAACATATCTGGTGCCAATTTGGGGGGGCAGAGGGAAAAAAGGAAAGAAAGAGCGCTCTGTTGAGCCTCGCCTGGGGGAGGGAGCGAAAAAGGACCGGTTGGGAAAAAAAGAAGAGGAATCCTGCCCCACACTTGCACAAGAATTATTGTTTTCCGTGGGGGGGAAAAAGAAAGAGGGGGGGGAAAGGGGGCCTATCAGACCAAAAGATTCCGGGCGAACAGGGGGGAGGGAAAGAAGCTTGAATGGGGGGAAAAGGGAAAAGATCGACAGCGTTATCAAAGATTACTTCAAAAAAGGAAAAAAAAAAAGCGGTCGTGGCTCTCTCCCCCAAGCCCAAAAAGGGGAAAAAGGGGGAAGTTGGGATTCAAAGGGAGGGGGTGTTCTCTGATTTTCGTATAAGGGGGAAAAGGGGGGTCGCCAAGGCCCCCCGGGAACTTACCTCTGCTCCCGAAAAAAGGGAGGGAGAAGCAAGGGAGGGGAAATCCCAGTCCTTCAAGAAAAAAGAGTCGTGCCCGCTAAAACCGGAAAGGGGTGGGGACCGACCTTTGATCTGCCGGAAGGAAAAAAAAGGAGCGACCGTGATCACCTTTTACGAAAAAAAAAAAAAAGGAGGGGGGGGATTGGTAGGGGGAAAAAAGGGGGGGTTGTTAACTGCTGGCCCCGAAGGAAAAAAAAAACTCCATGTTGGCGATCGGAAAAAAAAAATGGAAAAACGATGTTTTGGGGGGGGGGAAGGGTTCTGGCCGAACAAAGGAAAAAGAAAAGGACACGCCCCCTCCTCCTCCCCCGCCGGAAGGAGATGGGAAAAGTGCTCACAAACTCTCTAATCCTGGGGGGGGGGGGAAAAATAAAATCGTTCCCGGCATCCTCCGAATTTCCGGACGAAAGGGAAAGAACAACCCACCCATCAATTTTCAGGGGGGGGGGGGGGGGGGGAAAAAAAAGATCACGGCGCGGCCGGTAAAAAAAGAGGGGGGGGATCGGGCGGAAGAAAGGGAAAGGGGAGAAGTTGGTCCGCCGAAAGCAAGAAAAAGAAAAGGGGGGGGCGTCAAACTTCTCCGCCGTCTCGAATATAAAAAAAGAAGTAGACAGCAAGGGGAAGAGGAGGTGATTCTGCGATTTCCTGGCAGCGCCTTGGGGCCGCGGAAAAAGAAGGAGGGGGGGAAAAAGGGGGGAAGGCACGAAGCAGCGAATACGTGTTCCGTCGCCCCAGGGGGGGAGGGGGGGCAAAGGTTGTACAGAAAGGGAAAGAAAAAAAGTACGGTCCGGATCGCCCAACTGTCAAGGGGGGGGGGGGGAGGGAGGGGAACAATTATCGGGTCCTGTCCTCCCATAGGGGGAAGAAAAAAATCTATCACAAAAGGAAAGAGAGGGAAGAGACAGGCATCGGTTGTAATCTCGAAAGGAAGGAAAAAGCCGGTGACCGGCCTTCCATTTCTTCAATTTTCGGGGGGGGGGGGGTTTGACAAATAGGGAAGGAAAAGGACCGGCGGCGTAGTTTACGCGCTTCGTCAATAGGTCAAGTCAAAGGGGGAGGGGGGAAAAAGGGAAAGGCTGGCACTTGACTGATTATGCTGTCTACATCAAGAGGAAGGGGGGAAGGGGACGCTTAGGGGGAGAAAAAAGGGGGAGGGAGCGAAAGCGAAGAAGCAAACGCGAACTCTTTACTTTCTTTCTAGTGAAAGAGAAAGGAAAAGAGGAGTATC
>Ga0179593_1264582_pt1 | contig 10177 bp, 9 predicted proteins | sample CZODoug2_1_08_16_FD_185931 | JGI IMG/M metagenome (GOLD analysis project Ga0179593, IMG submission 185931) | Vadose zone soil fungal communities from Angelo Coast Range Reserve, California, USA - CZODoug2_1_08_16fungal (PacBio error correction) | ecosystem: Environmental > Terrestrial > Soil >...
GGGGGGGGGGGAAGCAGAGGCTCACATACCAATTAGGCAAGTCCGAGGTGGTGTCAACCAGATATGCAAAGTACAACAAGAACGCACGTGACGGGGGGGGGGGGGAAACAAAGAAATTGGGGTCAGCATCCAGAGAGCTCAGACAAAGAGCACGAAAGGATGGGAAGTACAAGGAACAAGGGGAAAATCATAAAAACAATCAAAAACGAATTTTAACTGCCAAGGTGGTTTCAGTCAAATAAACGAACCACTCCCAGGGGGACGGAAAAAGGACGAGACAGCAAGCAGGTAGGCATCATAAACTCAGATGAGCGAAGAAGGAAGTTATAAAAGTCCTCTCGTCCATGCTCAAGACAAAAATCACGCGACTCAATTTAAATTAATAGGCAAAAGACCCCTCGACATATGGGACACAAAAAAAATGGGAAAAAGGACAAAGTACAAGGGGGGGGTCAGTCCCAGAAACGAGTCCCAGTACAACACACGAAATTGGATTACAAAGGCAAAGAGGAAATCCCATCAAGTATCATCAAAGATCATATGGCAAGGGGTCAAAAATCATCATACAAAGACTAAGGGGAAGGAGAAGTCCAAGGTGTGACAGAATCCCAGATGAAGTCATACAACAAGAAGGAATTCCAGTGAAGGGACAGCACCGTGGGGAAAAAGAACAGAAGATTCCCACGACCCACAGACAAAAAATTACACAAAGCACACACCAGGATCTCATACAACGTAAGAACTAACTGGACAAAATTCCAAGTGGGGGACGACAATCACCATAAGAAGGATAACAACAAAAGACAAAGCATCGCTGTGGAAGGACAAAGTCAAGATTGGTGTCCCTAGCCATCGAGGCTCATACAACGAGATCCTCAAATGGGGGAAGAAAAAGGAAAACTGGGGGGCACAAAAAAGTTATAGCGACGAAATGTTGGGAAGGACAAAAGTCGCGGGGGGGGAAAGCATCCCTCGGAGGGCCCTAAAACGAAAGAAAAAATGGGAATGCAACAAAAAGAGGAATCTCGTAAAGGTCAACTCACGAAAACTGTGTAAGGGCCGGGTCAGCATCGCATAAAGGGAGGGCAGTACGGTGAGATACAGCAAACTGGAGGAAAAGGGGGGCCGGGACCCAAGGGTGGAAGGGGTAACTGTTAGGATAGGGGGATAAAAGAATCACTTACAAGGACAACAGGCTGAAAAAAGAAGGTTGGAAATATATACAATTTCGGGAAAGGAAAACCCAAATCAAGTCCTGGGGGATGGTCCCAGGGTCGATGAGAAGATACCATCGTTACAAACGGAGGATAGTCTGATAGCATCCGCTATATGAAACACCAGAAAAACGGTCTGACAACAGGGCGGGACAAGAAGGGGGGATCGCCTGGATGGGGGGGGCATGATAGAAAAGAAACGAGAACGCTGTCAAGTGCAATTAGGAGAGCGAGGAATGTAAGGACAGGGGCATCTCGTCTTTTCTTGTGAAAAAGAACAGAATGTCCGCAAGGCGACTGAAAGTTCCCCAAGATCTGCTGGGTTCGCACATCACCTTGGGGGGAGGGAGAACCCGCACTCACACCCAGTTGTTTGCTTACCTGGGCTTCAAAACAGAATAGAGGGCACTCCATCGTTTGGTGAATCCCCATCTGGGGGATTTCCAGGTGCCTACAGGAGCTACAGGTGGCAAGGAACAGGAGAAGCATAAAAGACGTTCACCAATATACAGACGGAGCTCAAAGTTTGGGGGGGAAAAACTTGGGGTAAACATCCACTGACAGGTATCGTTTACCGGCAAGAGCAATTAAAAAAAGTTTGGAAATGATGAAAAAAAGTCTCGGAGGTGTCAGTGAGGTAAGTAAGTGGAAGACATTGTGGGGTTACCAGGGTCGAAACGAAGGGAACCAAACCCCTCGCGCTGAGAAAATTCTCCACCAAATGGGGTTACAGAGGCGTTAATAAGAAATTTTTTTCGACGGCAAAAGCAGCCTCCCGGGGAGGGAACTGTGATTCGGAAGAGGAAGTATCATTCAAGGGATCATTAGAGGGGGACAAAAACACTCTATTCAGTTCACGCGGGGGGGTAGGTTCGAGGCATAGACCATTAAAACTCTCTGAGAGACAATTGAGAAAAAAAGGAGCCACTGGTCTATAAGAAGCCCATCCCAAGGGGAAAGGACAACTACATTGGGATACGCTGTGCTGGACCTTCTACAGGATGTTGTCTTGGGTACGAGACTGACAAGGGAGTTTCTGCCTGTTCCCTTAACCACGAAAATCTAGGAAGAAAAGGTAAGATTGATAAGTAAGATACCTCAAAGAAAAGGAGGGGGAACTCCCCCACCATGGATCAACTCTCCGCTTCAATGGAATGATGGTTGTGGGGGGGAAAAAAAGGCCTCAATTGGCAGAAGACAGAGCCGCACACTTAGATCACTTTTGACAGACCAAAAAAAACCCCTTTTCGAAAGCATTCTCTAACCGGAGGATGAGGAGGCTGGGGGCGAAACTCAAGTTACGGGAAAGTATTTGTGTGTGCGTCTGTGGAAAAGTGATGCTAATGGGGGGTATAAAGGGGAGGCATGAAGGCAAGTGTTCCAACAAACCATCCTTCAAAGGGAAGGCGACGAGAGATTCTAGTCAAAGAGGGTGGGGAGCTCTAAAGTATACTTTTCCGTGTATCTAACTTTCAGTCGCCTACATGGTAGGGAAGAGGGGGAAAGTGTAAGTGGACCCATAGAATCACACTTGGGCTGAGGGAAATGAGAAATAGACAAGGAAGAAATATGGAGTGATGAAAATCATGGAATGTACCAAGGAAGGTCTGTCATTGGGTACTGGTATGCGACTTTCGCGGACCTCTAGGGGGCAGGAAGTCAAGGTACAAATGACAGGAAAAAGGGACGGATGTAAGGAATAGTGGTGCCACGGCTTGCAAAACGAATGCCGAGTGTGGTGGGCCATTATATACGTGGAAACTTGCGGGATCCTGCTCGCGATCAAAGGTGACCCGACCCGGGCTGAAGAAGAAGAAAAATTTCCAGGGAGTAAGACTCTAAAAAAACAAAAGGAGAAGAATTCGTGTTGGATAATTCCAAAACCGGGGCGGTTTGGGTACGGACTGAAAACATCAAAATTTCTTACTACTACAAGCAATGGACACATCTCAGGGCTGTTTTCGACAGCATCAGGAAAAGAGGAAGGGAAGCTTCTCTTAAGAGGACGGGAACACAGACATATTCATTGGGGGAGTTTGTGTAAAGGGGGGGCTTAAAGCATATTGGAACGAATGAGTGACAGAAGGGGTAAGTTCAACAGGAGATCAGAGAAACTGAATAAAAAGATTCTTGGGAGAAAACAATGCAAACGAGGGATGCGAGGCAAGCATTATCCATGGTGGACAGGGAATAAAGGGAACAAACAAGCTGGGGGGGGGGGGAGGGGGGTCCTACTCCATTGGGAGGTGTCAGGAGCTGGGGACGAGCAGAAAGCAATACAAAGACCGTCTTTTCCAAAAAGAACGACGATGAGGAAGAAGGAGGCGCGTCGCTAAACTAAGGGCAAGGTGAAAAACAGGGCGGTAGTCGTCTTGCTAGAGCGGTGCTACTCAGGACATACAGTTCTGGTATCCCTGAGATATCATCAAAAGGGTGGGTAAAAAAAGGTCCGGGCAGGTGGGGAGATAAGAACGCCAGCTAGAAAATAGTAAGAAGGGGGGGTTCCCTATTGTATATATCACTCGACCGATCCATCAAGAATAGCCGGGGGGAGAGAAAAACCTTGTAACGTGGGGAGATTTGAACACAAAGCAGTCCAAAACAGAAAGGGGTCTAAAGGAAAGGGGGTTAAATTTTGGAAAACGAAAGTAACTAAAACCTGGGGTGGACTTAAGAGCGACAGTATGCCCGAAGGGGAGGACGGAAATGCGGACAACCAGACTCGGGCTTGGTAATGACAAAGCGTGCGTGATAGTATGGTCAAGAAAAATAGGATCACACATTTGAAGCAGACACTATCGCGTTGTAGGCAAAACTCGTGGATGAAAAAACCTTCGAATTGTAAGGCCAAGGGAGGGGACGGTCCTCAGGGATGAGCACTCAAGAGGTATGCTGACCCCAGTGGGGAGGGGAAGTCCAAATATGCGTGGGGAGAGGCACACTCCGATGGGAGATGGCTTGATTGGAATAGACCACAGCTAGTGGGTTCAAAAAAACTTTGGAGCATCATATGGAGGCGACCCCACCGGGAAAGGGGAAGGACAAAATGAGGCATCTCGTGGTATCCTCCTATGGAGGCTGAGACCACCTCGTTGCGGTATTCTAAGTTTAGTCAAGGGGGGGGCCTACGAGGAAAAAAAGGCTTGAAAGTACAAGGAGGGACGTATTGGTGTATGAAGAACGGGGGGGCTGTAACGGGTACTTGACCGAAACCACATCTATTGCGGATATCGGGGGCATCCTAGTGGCTGAGAATCAGTCTTTGAAACATAAGGCATTAGAGAGACTCCATGAGTGGAGGATGACGCAAGGAGGGGGGGGGGTTTGGAAGTCCACAGTCGGTGTGTGATGGTTTTTGGCGCGGTGTGAGACACCACTTTACTTGTTCAATCTACATTTGTGACGCGTTGGGTGGCGGGAGGACCACCCTCGGGTTGGTCCTGCAAGTAGTGCGTGATAATTGTGTTGTATGAACCTCCGATGGGATGGCGGAACCAGAGAGGACTTTGTCCGTAAAGGGGGGAGGGGGCGAATGGAGGAGCCAATGGGGGAGAAAGGAAAAGGACTTGTCAGGACAACAGGGGGATCCTGTTTTATGTGACGAAGGAGGGGAAGGAACCACCTGGACTTGTGCTGGAAAAGGCGGGGATATGTGTATGGAACTCTGATGGGGATCTGACCCCACCTGGGAAGGTGGCCTTCAAAACAGAGGCGGGATCTCGTTGTATTGCTATGATGATGGAAACCATCGGATGGGTCTTCCACAGTAAGGGCATGTGTCTTGTAAACTGGATGCAGACCAAACGGAAACTTTCGGAATTTTGTGGGTATCGTGGGGGGTATGAAATGAGAATGGGGGAGGAGGGGACCCCAAAAAGCGAGCAAAACAAAAGGGAAGGAGGAAGGAAGGGAGAGATGTGGGTCAAATCCATCATATGGCTAGAAAAACTTAAGACAAAGGCCGGAGGGGGGGGACATCCAAGCAGAGCCGTACAAACAAGATCCAACTTAGAGCCGAGGGGGGGTTCAGCTCCAGCGGAAAGCGAAGAAAACGAGAGAAACACTAGCGGGTAAGGGACAAAAAAGGGGTCATCTCCATCCAAAAGAAAGATCACACAACTGTGGCGGAAGGGGTTCAGCATCCATCGAGGCCAACGAGAGAAAAGCACTCAAGTGGATGAACAGGAAAAAGAAACATAACCATTGAGCCGAAGAAAACCAAAGAACGCAAGAACTCATGTAAGGACATCAACGAGGGGGATCTCAAAGAGGGGGAGGGATACAAAATAGAAAAAGGGGGACCGTGAATTAAAATCAGAACATACCTCGGCAGAGTCACTCACAAACTAAGGAACAAAAAAAGGAAGCATACCATCGAGGCCATCAACAAGATCAAAACACGAAATGGGGGGGAAGGAAAAACAAACAAGCCGCATAGGAATCAAGAATAACGAGAATCCTCACTTCCTGAAGTGAGTTCACAGAAATAGATTCAAGTAAAACGAGAACACAAGCACTATGTGGGGGACGAGAAAGGGGCAGCATCCCATCGGAAAATTCATACAACAAGATGAAAAAGTCAAGGTGGAAGGGGGGAAAAAGAACGAGGGGGGAATCACCACGGAGTCCCAGGGGTAAAAGAGATCAAAAAAACTTCTAATAACCAATCAAACTATTTGTGGGCATCGCAGAGAGAAACATCAACAACGCACAAATTTGAGGACAACGTCAAAAGTGGTTTGGGGGGGACAGCATCCCATGAAAGGTCTCACACAACGGAACAAGAACAGAGGGGGTAAACAAAGTAATATGTTGTCATCAGCCATGATGAGGGTCAACACAGACACAGCTGTTGGAACAAAGGTCCACTGGGTCACCCCCTCGGAGAATAATGAGATCCCCCGAAAATGTGGGGGGAAAGGTAAGCATAAAATCGGAGCCCATACAACGAGGGGAATCAACAAAAAAAGGGGGAAGGACAAAGGAAGTTTGGGGGGTCATTTCCAGAAGGCAAAAAAGCAATATCACGCACGAACGGGGGAAGGACACATACAGGGCTTGGACAGACATAAGGAACATACAAAGTGAATAAAAAAGTTGGAGGTACTGGGGGAGAGGGATAAAAAGAGTCACGTACGGAGGGCAGGGGTAACAGATGGCGGGAAGTGGGAATCTTCCGGGAGGGGGGGGAAGGCTTCAAACCCTGAATAAAGAAAAAAAGTGTTATTTTCATGCAATGGGAATCGCATACTCAAACCATTCTTTACTAACTTAGCAAAAAAACGCTGAGTCAACCATGCCCAAAGGGAGACCAACCAGGGGAGGATGAAGGAAGGCAAAGGGAAACCAGACTTGGGAAGGACGGTTGGAATTGAGCACCGATAGAAAACACTACGCTGTAAATGCCGGCGAAAGCGAGCTTGAAACTGCATCATCACGGGCCAGTTCGGGGAAGGTCAAAGAGCTATCACGCGTCTCAAAAGATTCTTTGAGAAACCTCAAAGGGGGTTGGGTATGAACACTAACTCCTACACACCACAGTTTTTGGAGGGAACTTATCATGCAGAGCGGCAGAAAAAGGAAAAAAAAAAAAAAGAATTTTGGGGAAATTGTTTTGAAAATAAAGAGTGCGTGGGAGGACCCAAGGTCCAGAAAAGAAGACGAACGGGGGAAATGAGTCAAGCAATAGGGAAGGAACACCCGTTTGTCAGAAATGTCCAAAGGCATATGAAGGTAGTGGAAGAAAAACGATTTGCTGATGTTTCAATCGAGTGGCGTGGGGGTAAGTAGTGAAAGACAAGGGGAAAGTTGGGGGGAAAATGGTCGACCCCGAAAGAGCCCCTCGCCGGGAGGAATAAGGGGGAACATCGACTTGGGGGTTTAATAGAAGAAATTCGAGAACCGGTTCGGGCGTAGAGACAGGAGGGAAGGGATAAGTTAGGGTCACACACTCTAGGATCCCAAGAGGGTGTAAAATCGGAGGAATACTGCCATTCCTGGACTCTCGAAGAACCAAAGAGAAGCGGGCAACTTTCGATAAACCTCCCGCCCTCGAGACAGTCGGAGCAGTACCGTAGACTGTGGCTGGGGTACATAAAGCGTAAAACCCGATTCAAGACTGGTTATCATCGGCGCGGGGACGAAGAAAAAAAGGATGATGCTGGGCTCGGACGACACTACCCCGACCTAGGTTCAACCTTACATTGATAATGGTATACACTACATCTGACAGAGTGGGGGAAAAGAAACCCACCAGGTTAACTCGAATCAACCACAAAGGATGAAAAGTGCTCATTCAGGCAATGAAGGGTGGGGGTGGAAAACTAAAGTAGAAGTATGAGAAGAACTAAGAATCTTCCTGAACACAATTAAAGGTCAGCACTTTCAAAAAAACATACACTACAGGGTGCAGTTTCGAAAGCAGATCTCAAAGAAACAAAAACACAGCTGAGGGAGAAGAGAGAGATTGGGGGGGGCTGGAGAACGTAGAAGACGGGAGAGGTTTTCGGGATTAAAGTGATACTAACTTTTGTGTATAGACGCTTCTATTTCATGCTGCCATGAAGGAAAGTTTGGGGAAAACAACGAATCAGCAGAAATACCGAAGTGAAAAAGATTCCGAGGCAGGAGGGAGAAAGGGATCAATATGGTCAGCTGGGAGTGGAAGAGAAGTAGAAAAGGCGAAGGAGGGTTAGACTAGTTTCGGGGAGGAACCAGCAAGAAACACGTCGTGATCAAGAGAAAGGAAAGAACATGGAGGGGGGAAAAAAGGAATAGTACGCACAGTAAGAGTCATGGAAGAGGCTCCGGGCGAGACATCTCTCAGGGGGATGGGCGGGTGAATTATCGAAAAGGGGGCCGAAAACGAGGCTGCTCAATGTGAAAAGAATTGAAAGGGACTAGACTTACACCACCTCGGGGGATGTTGTTGGGAACATTCCTTGAAAGGGGGGGGCTAGGTCACAGGTCCAAAGGAAGGTTGAATTCGAAAAAAAAAGGGCAGTGAGTACGCCCTGAAAAAAAAATTCGCTGTTGGAACGAAGGGGGGGGGTTCATCGCAATGCCTAAAAATGGGGTCGACATGACCATCATTCACTACTATTACGAAAGACGACAGAAAGTGCGAAAAAAATCATCAGCACGATGTAAATTCAGAGGACTCAGAGGGGGGAGAAAAAGACGAGACATATGCATTGAGTTTTAAGATGTGAAAAAACTGTTCGCTTAAGTCTTTCATCTTGGGAACGTAAGGGCGGGGATAAAATTGAACTTGGGAAATCGAACAAAAACTGAGAAAAAATGCAGAGGTGGCGATCAGGCATTATCCAGGGTGAAGGAAGTACGGGAAGCAACAACAGGTTGTCCGAGGGAGTACTCCACACAAGGAGGGGCAAGAGCTTGGAGACGAATCGACTCGGACCTTGGATCTGGTTATATGCAGTCAAGGGGGCGCTTCGCAATAATTAAAGGAAAAAATAGGGGGGGAGGCTTCTTTCAGAGAACGGTGCTAAAGATGCAAAAACCAGGAGAGGACAATCGGTATCCTGAAAAAATCATAAAAGGGGGGGTCGAAAGGGCATTGTGAAGCACAGTGAATTCTAGGGTAGAGTAAGTGGCCTAAATTATAAACGAATAGAAGGAAAGAACATCACAAGAATGGGTGGGGGGAAGGGGTGGGGGAAGGGAATGAAATGTAAACGTAGGGGGAAAACATTCCAGACAAAAAGAGGGTAGCAAAGGAAAGAAGACGGTGTATGAACCTCTAAGTACACTAACCAGAGCTGGGACTTACAGTGGGGGGTGATCTCACCGTATGGAAGCCGATGCGATGCGGAAAAGAGAGGGCGTTGGGAAGTGCCAACCGGGAGGGGCGTATCTTTATGGGGACATCCATTGGATACTGACAACTTGGACTGGACCTTACCACAAGGTGCTGATCAGGGGGTGGCCTCGAGGAAAAAACCCAATCGAGGGTCTCCAAGGAGTGGGGTGATAAATGGTATGAGAAGAAGAAGGGGAGCGAAACCAGAAGGGGTGAAGGCCACAGCTAGTGATCGCGTTGGAAGGGCCTCCGAGCTGACCAAACTCTTAATCCAAAGCAGCTGTTCTCGTGGTGAAGCCTCTGAGGATAACCCCACCATTGGACTGTGGGAAGGAAAAGAGAAGGGGTGCGGGGAAAGATCGGGGGGATGGCCTCCTATGTGATGAGCCACATACGGAGTGGGGACTCTAAGTGTGAGTTGACTCGTTGTACGGTCCGATGGGTGACACGCTTGGACAACCAAAGCGGGCGGGGGGGGAAGAAGAGGATGACTGACCCCCCTTGGAAAGAGGAAGAAAAGACTGCGTGAGCTGCAGAATGGGAGGCAAAAATGAAACCAATCAACCTTGGGATTTGAATAGCGGATCTCACTGAGGGGGGATGCGGCTTGGCAGGGGAAGGCCACAGTGGCGTGTGTGATCTTGTGGGGGATGGGCAACCGGAAGGGGGGAAGAGGCACCAACTGACTTTTACTTCTACCGGGGGGGTGACATCGCTTTTTAGGGGGAAAAAAAGGATGCTGAACCCTCGTTTTCCAACGTGTCAATTGTTGTATGAAAAGGTGCTAAAACAGCTCGGACTGGGGAAGGACTAAAGGTGGGCGGGAATCGGGGGGAAGGGGGGACTAAATGGCCCTTACGTTGTATTACCACAGGTAGTTCGGACTCGGGGTCTGGGCCAGCCGATGGGTGCTGACCCCCTTGGGAAAGTATCAGTGAGGCGGTGAAGGGGCCAAGAAACCCACCTTGGACTGGGGGTCCCTTAAAAAGAAGGAGGGTCACTGCGGGGGATGAGCACTAGGAGGCTGACCCCAAAATCGGGCTTGGGAGGGAAAAACAGGAAGTGCCGTTGATGTTGACGCGATGGGAGGCAAAACGTCCTCCATTTTGTTGGGTGATTAGAAAAGGGGAATGATGACCCC
>Ga0179593_1388733_pt1 | contig 10177 bp, 10 predicted proteins | sample CZODoug2_1_08_16_FD_185931 | JGI IMG/M metagenome (GOLD analysis project Ga0179593, IMG submission 185931) | Vadose zone soil fungal communities from Angelo Coast Range Reserve, California, USA - CZODoug2_1_08_16fungal (PacBio error correction) | ecosystem: Environmental > Terrestrial > Soil >...
CAGCGCGGCCAAAAGAGGCGGCGGTAACATCGAAAAAAAAGAGTCAAGTGAAAAGCTTTGCGGGTGGATTAACCGTTGCGGCAGACATCGGGGGCGTGAGTCGATCACTTAGCTTTGGCAGAAACGAGGGAGGCCCCCATGCTCACTGGGGGAGGAGGGCAGGTTGAACGGCCTTCCCAAGAATGGTTAGTTAGGAATACCGTTAAAGGTTGGGGTCGGGAAAACGTGACAGAAAAAGACCGAAAGGGACTGACGGAACGAAAATCGAAGGGGATCAGGGTGGATAATCTTACAAGGAGGGCGGGATGCCACACACCGCAATAGCCCCGGCGTCTTTCAGAGGGGGAAGGCCCGCTAGTCCTCTAATCCTTGTCAAGAGGACGTGGAAGGGGAAAAGTATGGACTCGAGTTTTGTGTCCTGAAAAAAAAAAGTGTGGAAAAAAAGGAGGGGAAATGAAAATGACCTCACTACAGAATCCGAAAGAAGCAAAGGGGAGGTTCAGGCCGTCAGAGGCAGGGGGACGGATAACCCGAAAACTGCCCTCGGATCAGTGGGCGTAACGAAAAGCCAGTTCTAGCGGGGGGGGAGTGTCAGGCACCTACGCCTAATGAGATTTTGTAAAATCATGAACGAGGGCTCCGGGAGCAGAAAAGCGTGGGGCCGGAATTTTCCTACTCTATTCCCGCGCAAAACACCCACGGGAAAGCCGGGGATAGAAGAAAAAAAAAAGACATGGGAAAACGACACAGCAAAGAGAAACACATGGAACGTATGTGGGCGAATCAAAACGCCATGTCCATAAGAAGGAGTAATCCTCAAACCCGCGGGATGAAGACTTACCAGAGGAAGAATATCCGCCGACGTGAGGCGGTTCAACTGCCAGCAAAATGGGAAGACTTGAAGGGTCGATAAGGGAACGCATAACACCTTGTTGACCTAAAGCCGATCCTCAGGGAAGGTACCCCGCCACTCAAAAAAACAAATGACCCAGAACCGGAAAGGACGACAAAAACAGAAAAACAAGAAAGGGGTAGCGGGGGGGGGATGCGTGGTCTCTGGAGCTTCGGCAAAGGGCGGAAAACCTGGGGGGGGGGGGGTTGAACAAAACGCCCAGGAAAAAAAAATCGGGCAGTGTGTTTTGTTGTGGGGTGGAAAAAGTGGGGGGGGGGGAGGGAAATATAAATTCAAGGGACTACAATCTTAGGAGGGATCACAAACTGGGGGGAAACCATCTACAGAAAAAATATGGGACTGTTGGACACGGGGGGGTAGTGTAAAAGGACAAAAGCAGCAGGGAAGGGCAGCTCGGTCTTCCAGCGTGGCAACCTTAACCCCAAGGGTGGGAGGGGAGGGACGGTGACCGGACCTGCCAGCCAGCAGAAGGCCAGAACAACCAAAGGTCACACCATCGCGGAAGGGGCCGAAAAAACGTGGCGTACCAGGGAAAGAGACCACCACTATACGGGATTTGCAAAAGGTGAAAAACACAAGGGTTCCCGTGAACACATAGGTGAATGGACGGCCTCGTGTAAGTTTCCCGCGGTCGTAAAAGGGGAAGGGGGCAACGTTTCAACAACCTCCAACGGAAACTTAAAAGGAAAGGAGGGACACTCGCACCAAGTAAAGGGGGGAAAAGGTAGGGGAAAAAAGCCAACATAAGGAATCGTGCCCAAGGAACTATCTTGGAGAAAGAAGAGGGCTAATGGAAATAACACCCCGACAAGAAAACGACACGTGGAGAGACTAATACGAAAGGGGTTTTTAAATAACCCAGGGGGGCAGAACGTCCTGGCGGTTATAGAAAAAGAGCAAACTTGTGAATGAAGGAAAGCGGGGAGTAACGGGAAAGGGACAAGGCAATTAGGGGGAGAGTTCGTGTAAAAACGTGCAATTCCTTAATAGCAACCGGAAAGTGTTGCCTAGCACTCAATGTAGAAAAAACAAAATAACTGGGGGACAAGTAGAGGAGGGACACTAGGAAACTCATTGCTGATCTTCCTTTCGGGGGTATTGCTTAGTGGGGAGGGGGAAAGAAGGCCGGGGGGTGACTCATTCAACGCATCCGGCTGATACCTTGGTTTACGGGAAAAACGAAACACTTCGAAAAAGAGGGTTCAACAATCTCTTTGGTATACGGGTGAACGGGGGGGAAAGCCACTAATAAAGAAGGATGTTAGAGAACGGAAAAAGGATTGTGCCTTGGAATTTGAAAATCTCCAGAAAAGGCACTCTCCACCCAAAAATGCGCCCGCCAAGGGGGTCAAAGTCTCGAAGAAAGATTCAGTGGGGGAAAACACCAAGAGGGTCCATCATTTTCAGCCCGCCATCTTGTAAGGGAGGGGGGAACAAGGGAAAAAAGAGAAAAGAGGAGGTTTTCCGATGCCTATTAACAAAAACAAAAAAAAAAAAAAAAAGGGGGGGGGGGAAGGGAACTCCTCAAACACAAAAACAACAGTAATTACTGATTAAAAAATATAGAGGGCAACCGAGGGCCGAAAAACGGACAGACCAGAGAAAAAAAACGAATCCCAGGTTTGTCGAAGAGTAAAAGCGTCCGATGGGAGGGGGGTCAACCAAGTAAGGGGGAAAACACGAGTCAAACCTCCCCGGAGAAAAAAGATAAAAGGAGAAAGGCGGCATTGGATATCGGGGAAACGCTTAAATGGAAAGGAAGTCAGAAAAAAAAAACAACTACTCAGAGAAGGGGGAAGGGGGAAGTGACTTGAATAAGAAATGAAGTTGGGGCGGTCCAAAGGAAAAAAAGACGCCTTGGGGGGGATTCGGCAATCTGTTTCTAGGCGCAGCAGGTGGGAAGTATCAGCAACAGCGCGAGGAAGAAGAGACGGGAGTAACACAAGAACAAGAACCGAAGGGGGGAAAAATCAGCACTGAGAATACAGGCACCTAATCGGGTCCAATAGTTGTTGGCCACAACTGTGGCCGACATGCTCATCACAAGGGGCGGCCGCAAGGCTGAGGGCCAATTCAGGAAAAAAGCACTAAAAACAAATGGGGGTGCACGCAGGCGTGGACCCAGAGACCGAGCCTTCAACGATGTTTTATGCATTGACTTTGGGAAGAACACAAAGGAAAACATCAGTTGAATTAACAATACCGGGGATGTAGGATGAGCCAAGGGTGGGTCGTGGTGTCACAGAACGGCAGGAGGGGCAAGAATGACCTGAGCACATCTTCTCAAAGAAAGTTATAGGGAGGGCCGCAAAGGACCTGGGTCTGGTGGGGAGGGGAGGGACCAAATGCGGCAGGGGCCCCGCAGGGGGGCAGAATTCAAGGAAGGGTGTTTCTGGGGGGCGCAAGGGGAGGGGGCAGGCCTAAGACGAGACACTTCACGGAAAGGAGAAACTTACCCTATGACCTCACAAAATTTGGGGGACACCAGGTACATACACGTGATAGGGGTCAGGAACGAGCGGGGAAAAAAAATAGGGGGGGGGCGGAAGGTTGTCACGGCACCGGGAAAAATATAAAAAGGGTGGGCCTTGAAGCGGGACGGTGGGGGTGAAACTTGCTAGGGGGGGGCATGGCGCCCGCCCGGAAAAGACCCGGAACGAATCCCACGCTGGGGGCGGAAAGAGACATGCACTGGCCAAATTAAACAAAAAAAAATGAAAGGAAAAGAAAGGGGTGAAGGAGGGAAAAAAACAAAAGCAAAACGTCAAGCACGGTGCGGAAGGGAAGTCGCCGTACAAAGGGGGGGAAGGAAACAAATAAGAAAAGGGAGAGGAAATCAAAAAATTAAGTTAGGGGTGAAAAAACATTCGACTTCCCCCGCACCAAACCGAAAGGAAGGTGGGGCCGGGAGGGGGGGTTTTTCGGTTTCACAAAACGTGTGAAGGAAAAAGGGACGCCTGCACGAAAACGCCTCGAAACACCGCAAAAGAAAAAAAGAGGGCGGGTCTTGTTTTGACGGGTTTTTGTACGGGCCCGGAGCGGGGGGGCCCTGGGGGCAACGAGCAAGGGGGGGGGGGACAAGGCAGAGGGATCGGGGGTTTGGCTCGATCAAATGAGGGGAGGGGGGAGGAAAGGCCAAAAAACCATGAAATCTCAAGTTTGGAGGTCACAACGTTTTGAAAGCACACAAAGAGCAGAAAAAGGGGGGTGTAGGGCAATGACAAAATGGAAGTTGTAGAAATCTTAACGGGGGGGGAGTGATGCCGCAAAGGAATAAAAGTGAGAGAAAGGGGGTTGGGGGGAGAGAGGAAAAAAACAACTGACCCGGTAACACACGATCAAGAAAGGTTTGTGTGGCTCGGGCTGTCGTGGGAAATGGATTCACGGGGTGCATCTAATCATCGACGGCGTGGGAGGGGGAGGGGCGGATAATTAAAAAAGAAAAAAATCGTAAAAAAGGGGGGATGCTCGGGCCGAAAGGGGATCCGAAGTTTCGTACCAAAAGTCGAGACTGCGGGCGTCTCAAAAGAAAGGAAAGCGAAGGGAGGGAAACACACGACGGAAGGAGCATGCGGGGGGTCGCCATTCCACCGTACGACCTAAAAAAAAAAACTGGGGGAGAGGGAGAAAAAACGCAAGAAGGTTCTTTCAGAGGGAGAGTCCGGTCGGGAAGGGGGGTCTTGAATTAGCAAGTGGTCAAAAATAAGAAGCAATCGTGCAAGGCAAAACAGCTTCCCAAGGGGAAAAAAAACAAACGAAAGAAGGACTCTCTACGTATCTGCAAAGAACGCAAAACAGAAACCAAAGGGAATCAAGGGGACCCTGGAAAGGGGGGTAAATAAGAAAAAGTGGGCGAAGGAACTGTCCAAGAAAAAAAAAAGAGTCGAAAAAGGGGGGGACCTCGACCTCCCCTTTGGCGTAAAGAGAGACTAACCGCGGGGAACAGGAAGAGATGCTTCGGTCAAGCACCTGCGGGGGAATTGCTGTGAAGGAGGGAAGGTGGAGAAATGTCAAGATGTCGAAAAAAGTCGGATCCTCGGAAAACAAGCACTAGGAGGTTTACCCGGGGGCGGGGGGGACGGGAAAAACAAGAGGGGGCCCACACCCATCAAAAGACCTTGGGTGAGGAACGCCGTAGGCCACCTGGGCCAGAGAAAGAGAAAAGGGAACAAAAAGAAGGGAAGGCGCTAAACAAACTGTCAAAAAGGTAGGGAGGATCAAAAGGTGGGCCAAAAAGTGAACACTGTGTACGCGGGGGGGGTTGAGCTGAGATCGCGAAAATAGGTCCCGCGGAAGGGGAAGATCGAAAAAAAACACTTAGGGGATGAGGCCAAGTCTCTATAAATCCGGGAAAGAGGAGGCGAGAGTAAAAAAAAAAAAAGGAACCTGAGCATGGGACCGTGCGACAGGGGGGATAAAACTTTTGAGCGGAAAAAAGGTCGGTACGTCTAAAGAGGGCTAAAGGGAACGCCTTTAGCTCAATTCCTGCTGAACGGCGCAGGGGGGGACTCCACCGCCGCAACCAAGGCGTGTGAAAAAAAGGAGGGAAAGAATTCCTACAAGTCGTAAGTCGAATATGGAACTGAAAAAAGAAGAAGGGGTAAGGGGCCGGAAAAGGCCCGTCAAAGGCGAATATATTATGGAAGAATGCAAAAAAGCAAAAACAATCTATAGTCAAGCCGCGGCCGGACCGGCGAGGTGAAAATTGAGCTCTCCACGGGGACGAAAAGAAAAGTCAGACTGGTGGGGCTGAAAAAACCTCAGGGGGGCCCGTACCAAGTGAGGAGGGGAAAAGGAAAGAGACTAAGAAAGAATCCGAACGTATCATCCACCGGACGGGAGAAGCATTTCTAGCATAAAAGGAAGGCGAATGATGGTAGAACCGCCGGCCAGAGGGGGGGACGTGTGGAGGAAAACGCCTAAGGAAGGGCGTATGAAACCGGGGGAATTAGAAAATTCGACCGGAAAAAGAATTTGGAAAAACCTAGGGAAAAATCAGAGGAAGTCAGGGGAAGCAAAAGGGCTGGTTTGACGATTTCAAGTCTTCCTCCCTCCCTAACCGCCGGTCCGTGCTTCCAGGGAGAACAACCAGGGGGGAAAGAAATTGAAACAAGGACGAGCAACAACATCAGAGAGGGGGGGTGGAACAAAAAAGACTATCTCAACCATGAGAAAATCAGGAAAAACAAAAAAAAAAACAGGAGTCAAGCACCAAAGCAGAGAAAAGGTTAGGAAACTAGGCACGAAAAGAGAAGGAGAGGAGGCCCGGTGACAAACCGGTGGTACAAAAAAGTCTCTTTCCCTGTTATATAAAAAATACTCATCGAAGGGAGAGAAGAAATCCTATCCAGAACATTGTTACCCGCTCAAAGGTCACCCAGAACAAAACTCGAAAAAAAAACAAACCACCATCCAAAGACAAAAGGGGGAGGGGGGGTGACGGAGCTTGAAAAGCACGGCGAAAATAAGAAAAAAAAACGGTTTGTGGTGGGAAAAAACCGCCACGGCAAAGTCGTGCGGGGTTTTTGTTGGGGGGGGGGAAAGAAAAGGACGTATGTTACTGTCCTCCATGTCAATGCGTCAAGACTCTTATGAAAGAGTGGTAAGGCACTGTGACAGGAAGCACGAGGCAACCAAGGGGGGATGTGTACTTTTTGGAAAAAGTTTCACCAAAGGAAAAAAACAGGAAAAGAATTGAAGTGGACACATAAAGAGGGGAGGGGGCACGTGGATTGAAACATGTAGGAAAATGGTTGCGCCCAACTCGAATCGTCAAAAAAACCACCGTCGAAGTCATACGGAAGACGCAGGGGGGGGTTCCTTGAACAAAAAAGGGAGCACCACTGGAAAATAGAGCTAGAAAAGCAAACGGTGTAAGTTCATTGTAAAAAAAAGGGTTTCCGGGGGGAATATTAAGGGTTCCGAAAAGACAGGAACGGCAATAGTAGGAGAACAGGAGGGAAACTCAGGGAGAAACTCACGGAAAACTGGAGGAAGATTCCCTTAGAATCCCCTGTCCAGGCGAACCCATAAGTAAAAAGATGCTCAAGAAACGAGCAAGGGGACCGAGAGAGGGTTGGCATCATGAGTGCCCACCTCCCGCGGAAGAAAAAAAAACTAAAACCTTGTGATAATACTACAAGAAAACCGTATGGGTGTCAGGGGGGGAAAAAGATGCTGGGACGAACAGAAAGGGGTGTTCGGGAAGAAGGAAATAAGAAAATGCATACTTAGGAGTGCAGGGAAAGGAGGGACAACAACAACTGGAAAAGGGGTGGAGGGTTGGAAAAATTTCCTGAAAATAACCAAAAAAGTGGGAATCCGCAGTAAAGAAACAGGGCAAAGAGAAAGGGGAAAAGCTAAATTTGGGAAAATTGGAAAAAAAAACGGCCTTAGCTTCCTTTCGGACTGACTTTCACTGGGAAATGACTCGAAAAGTCAGAGGAATGAACTTCTCTTGGAAAAATTAATGGGAAGCCACTAAAAGGGGGTGGGAACAATCTCACGGGGGGATTACACTGGGGGGGACACAAAATACCTCAACGACAGGAGAAGAAACAACTATCTTAAAAGTAGTGCTGACGAACTGTTGAAAGTAAGACAAAAGATACAGCTCGAGACCCAATGGAAAAAAAAAAAAAGAATCCCAGGCTAGGGGGACTCGAATTCCTGATAATGAAAAGGGAAGGGGGGGTGCCATCTTGAAATCATTTTTTAGAAGAAGAGGAACCAAAATAAAAAAAAAAAAAAAAAACCCCAAAAACCAGCGGAAGTTGTAACTTCGTGGGGACGGGTAGGCACTAAGGAGGCATATCAGGCAACCAACAACAAAGGAGATGGGGGTCAAGAAACTAGAGGCCGCGCACCCAAAAATCCTAGAATGATGTAGGGTTCAAGAAAGAGAACCGGATCTTGAGTACCCAACTCAGTGGACCTCTTCCCAAAATCCATTTCACAGATAAGGAATACTCAGTTTTTGCGGAAGGCAGGAGGAAAAATTTGTTGTTAGCGAGAGGGGCGTAATGGGAACAAAGGGAGGGTAATCACGGGTCATCGGTCCGAAAGTGGAGGGAATCGTCCAACTAGTGGGCAGGGACAGTGAAAAGAACGGCGATGTGGCAAAACCAAAGGCAAGGTTTGGATTTCGGGCAGACGGGAAACCAGGTCTCAGAGAGAGGGGAAAGACGAGGGAGGGTCAAAAAGCCAGACCAGAAAGGAGTAGAAATTCAATTGTCGAGAGACAATGGAAACAGAAAAATGGGGAAAAAAGTTGTATTGAAAAACAAAAACTTGTGGGGGGGGGCGACAGGAGGACGGAAGACGCACACGGAGACGGGATGTCAAAGGAAAAAAAACAAAAAAAAGCTCAATCAAAAAAGGGGGGGGCCTGGTTAAAGAGGAAGGAAGATTCAAGGGAAAAAGGGTTCTGAAGGGAAAGGAGGGAGAGAACACAAGGAAACGTGACGAAAAAGTCGTGGATTACAAACTTAAGGAAAGGGGGAGGGTTATTATTGGAAACACGGGGTTTCGTGGGGACGGAAGGGGAAAAGTGTCAATCAAAGAATCTCGCGGGAAAGGGGAGAAGGGTGTCTTGGGGGGGGGGGGCATTAAGGGAAAAAAAGAGTGGGCGTCCTCCTGGAAGCGGGACCTTTGGGTCCGGGAGAACCTATTAAAGGGGAAGTGGACAAAAAAAACAGTGTGAAGAGGTTCGAAAAAAGAGGGTCAACCGCAAGGGTTGCGGAAAAGGGACAAACTTAATAATTCAGGAGAACTAGGACCCGCAAAAAGTGTCAATGTGAACATCCCGGATGGGGGGGGTGGGGTGGTTGAACCTAAAGATAGTTTGGCCTGCAAGAGAACCCACGTAAAGGAATACAGCATGGGGGGGTCGAATACTTTTTTTGGACGGGAACGGAACAGGTGCCAAGTCCCCGGAAATCCGAAAAAAATTAAAAACACACGATGAAGAAAATAAAAATGGAGATTCAATGGGGGAGTACCAGTGGGGTTTAAGTAATGACAAAGCATTCCCAGCCAAGGGTGAGAGCTGCGCATAACATGCCGACCAGAAGAGAGGAAGGGGGGGATCAAGGTGATTTAGGTGACAAGTCAAAAGGTTGCCGATTTTTTGACAACAAAAAAAAAAAAAAAAAACCGATAATATTTTTGCGGAGGGGGTGTTGGGTTGGTTGAACGGGGGAAAACCAGGGGGGGGGCCCGTATGCGCAACGTTGCCTAACGCAACTCAAAACCATCAGCAAAAAAACAAAAGGGGGACGGGGCTTGGTGGGGAGTTTCGGTCAAGGGAGTGAGGAAGGAAAGGGGGGGGGAAACTGCTAAAATGGGGGTCAGATGGGAGGATATTCAAACCATGTGCGCGGCGGGATGCCGTGGGTTCGAAAGGGGAAGCATCATGGGGGTGTTCGCGAAAAAAACGGTTGACAGAAACTCCGAGAGGAAAATCTTTTACCAGCAGTGTCAGGGCAGTGGAAGGGGGAAAAAAAAGGGGTCGGGAGCCGACACTCCCAGGGGAATGGAACATGATCTTTGGGGTCAGTGGGTCGGGAGGTAAAAACCGAGAAAGAAAGGGTTTGCTCAAGTGCTGCGTGGCAAGGGAGTTGGCATATCCGGAAAACCAGACGCCGGAGGCAAAGAGCCACGAGAAGAGCAAGGAGGGGAAAAAGAAGGGCCACCGCGTTTTTTAGAGTGAGAAGGGAAGGAGGGGGAATGGGAAAAAAATCTGGAAAAAAAAAAAAAAAAAACAAAATCAAAATTCTGCAGCTGCCTGTCCTACAAAAAGCACGCGGCGGGGCTGTCCGAAACAAAACGAACGTCAGCAGCTGGAAAAAAAACTCCCGGCCAAAAGGGAACCGCACTAAAAGGGATCAGGGAGGGAAAAAGATCACACTGGGCGACTTTGGAAGTTAGGAGTCGGATTTCACGGAAAAAAACATCCTCAAAAGAAAAAAAAAGGGGGGGGGACAAGGGAACAGCGGCAGTAGGACAACTTGTAAAAAAAACCAACAGCGAAAGGAAAAATCTCAAGAGCATAAAAAAAGCCAACGGACCCGCGGGGTTCCTCACCTCGCAGGGGGAAGGCAGCGGACTCCGAAAAAAAGGGACGCCTTTGCACTCTGACCGGCAACGACTCAAATGGGGGGGGTACGAATGAACCCTTTACCACGCCAAAGGGATCAGGAGAGTTGGAAACAAAAAAAAACCGTAGGGAAAACTTGAGGGTTTCCAGTTGACAGGGGGAAATTT
>Ga0179593_1390735_pt1 | contig 10177 bp, 15 predicted proteins | sample CZODoug2_1_08_16_FD_185931 | JGI IMG/M metagenome (GOLD analysis project Ga0179593, IMG submission 185931) | Vadose zone soil fungal communities from Angelo Coast Range Reserve, California, USA - CZODoug2_1_08_16fungal (PacBio error correction) | ecosystem: Environmental > Terrestrial > Soil >...
GGTCACGTCAAGAAAAGGAAAATGATAAGGGAAAAAAAAAAGAGGATGCAGAACTGTGGGAACGGGCAGGCAGGCACATGGAAAAACATAAAAGTTAGAAGAAGATGGTAAATGGTGACAAGCCAGAGAAAGAAGGATATCGAACGAACAACGCGAGGAAACAAAAAAATGCCACTGAATACAGAATTGGAAACATTCCGGAGGGCCGGGCACGGGGGTAAAATTAATCCAGAGGACAGGTCATCCTGGGGGAAGGACAGACTAATGCAGTTGTGCAAAATGCTAGCAGGGGACAGACATATGACGGGGGGAGTGGGGCGGAGGGGGGGAAAAGTGACAGAGGTATGGCGGGGGGAGCACCGGACAGAAACCACGTACACGACTCACGGCCATACAAGGGTAGGAGGAACGGGACGGGACGGTACTCTAGCTTGAAATGTACTCCAGGGGAAAAGCGCTGCGCAAAGAAGGAGTCGACCGGAGAGACACCTGCAAGAGAGACTCCGACGAAAATGATGAACGGAGAAAAAATAGTCAGCAAGCGCATACACAGAGAAAATTAAACGCTAGGGAGGGCGAACCGTATGGACACAGTCACAAACGGGAGTAGACAATGCCAGTACGGACACCATGGGGAAAGCTCCGATGAACTGCTCATCAGAAAAACTACCCGGGGGGGGAAACGTGACGGGCGGCTGGAAACCAAAATCGGGAAAGAAGGGCAATGCCTACGCGGTAACGGGGACAGAGCATATGGGGAATAGAGACCGGAAAGGCCCTGGGTGACGCGCGACAAAAAAAATTGGAGGGTCAGGGGGAAGCTCTAAGGGAGGGGAAAAGAGCTAGGGGGCAGGGATACAACGGCGAAAGAGCGGGTACCTATGAGGGGGAAGAATAAGAGAAAATTGGGGGCAGGGTAGTTGGACGGCAACGCAACAAAAAAAAAAAGAAAAACAGGAAGCACAAAAAGGAAACCCACCACTGACACCCACCTCAGAGAAAAAAAAAAAAAAAGGACCCAAATCAAAGCATCCCCCCACGAAGACAACACAACACCAACAAACACAAGACGCAAAAAACCAAAAAAGCCATGACTCTCAACACCTTGAAACAAAGAAACAAAAAACAAAAATCAATACCGAGAAAAAAAGGGAAAACCAGAAAAAGGACCCCCCCAGGAGAAAAAAAAAAAAAAAAACACCCCTGGCAATCGCGAAAAGGAGAACATCGGAAAACGAGGGGGGGGAAGGTGCTGCTGGATGACGTTACGGGGGGTACAGTCTGACAAAGAAGTGACAGACAAAATACGAGAACGCGACGAAACCAGACGGGGGGGCCTGCTCAAAACACAATACGAACTTGCAACTGCGATCGTGGGAAACAAAATCAGGAGCTTCTATGATGGAAGGAATTTGACTCCAGGACGGGCCCATAGAAAAAAACTGTGGCACCTTACCAGTGAAAAATAAAAAAGCTCACAAAAAGAGAGGGGCAACTGATGGTTGGAAATTGTAAAATCCTGTCGTCGGGGCACGGAGAAGACCAAGGGGGAAAAAGAGCTATCAACACTTGCCAGGGGCAGGGGGGAAAAAGTCTGGTCTTGATCTGGGCAAAAGCAGACGGGGCGCAGGACTTGAACGGGGGAAGCCTGAACACACAAGTTTAGGCTGACTAGATGGACTTGGTCACCTCCGGGGGCTATGCTCACGAATACAGAGTCGGGTACCCCGTCGAGGGGGGGGGGGAGTAAAAACTATATATAGACACTAGGCGAGATCTATAGAAGCGTTAAGTCTATGTGAATGACGGCCGCAGGGGAAACGTCGCAATGGGGTGGGACTACATCTTCGAGTCGAGGGGAAGGGGAACTTGTGCCCAAAGGGACTGAATGGGGCATTGATTCGACAGGGCTGATTGAACAAGAATCTAAGGTAGGGTTAGAAGGGTAGCGGGGGGTGGGGTCGAAAAAGAGTGTGGGGAAGACGCGCTGATACAGAAGCAAGGAAGGTCAACGCCGCGGAGAGACCGACAGGACTGTCAGTTCCAAAAAACGATTGAAAGAAGTACAGGGGAGGAAAGGGCAGGGGGTCGCGAAGTACATGTTGCGGGGGCGTTTTCGGAGGGACGACGGCTGGCGAATAAGACTGCGACAGCCCGAACACGCAAACAGATAAGAACAGAGGAAGCTAAGGGAAATTTCGGGTAGGGGAGACCAAGGGTACCAGGAAGTGGGACGCTTTGACGGCAATGGGGGGTCACGAACTCTGACACCGTCAACAAACAATACTATCTGGGGTAAGGGGGGTCTAGGGGGGCAGCGGGGGTGTCTGGAGAAACGACATGTAGAAATGAAAAGGAAGAACCTCAGCGACAAAGAACGGGTCCGTAGAAGCGGGACAGGGGGAAAGAGGGGGGGTTCTACAGAATTGCATCCATCTCACTGCACAGTGCGTAATGCAAAAAAGAGCCCGCAACGTGCGGATCGAGTGCCCGCAGTCAAGATAATGACCGAAAAATGGCGTGGGAGTCTCCAACAGGAAGTTGGGGGGGTCCGATTCACAACACGGTGGCGCAGATCTCACCGACAGCGGTGTTGAGACAGGGTAAGGGGTCTCAAAAGATGCAATGTGCGTTGGGAGGGAAAAGGAAGGAAAAAAAAAAAACAGGCCGGTACAAACGGCTTGGAAAAAGCGGAATGATGGTTATGATGGAAAAAACCAACAGCATGATTTACGGGGGACACTAACTGGCAACACTGGCAAGGTCCGAAAAGGGATAACCTCAGCCACAGAGGACGGAAAGACAGTGTGTGTTGCACAATTCGGGGGTAAAAACAAAGAAGCGGCTCTGCCTCAAAGTGAAAATAGGACCATAACAGGGGCCACAAAAGTGGTGGGGATAGTCGGAGGATGTATAGGCCACTTCATAAAAAGGCTTGAACAACAAAAAAAAAACGTAGAGGATCTCTGAAATAGAGGGGGCTGAGGGGGAACCAGTAGTGTAAAACGGAGACCGTCTTGTAACACGGGAGTAGTGGGTGGGGAAGAGATGATGTTGCAGAAGTGCTCACTATGCGGCAATCACTCGCACGAGGGGGAGCACCTCGTGAGCAGAGGCCGAAAAAGGACTTTTCAAAGGAGGACAAAAAACAGGACGAAGGGGGGAGCATAAACGACGATATCAGAGACAACGGGTAGAAACCGCTCAAGGGTCCGGGGGGGGGGGGGGGGCACAAGTCTGGGTTCCATGGAATCAAAGGGTAAAGACAGAATAGAGGAACAAGGGAAGCAGCATGAAGGGGCGACTGCCCTAGAGCGGAAAAGGGAAAACAGGATCTGCGGGACCAAGGGTTAGGCTAGGAGGGTAGAGGGGGAGCAGAGGGGGTCTGAAAAGGCACGACCGGGAGGGTCGGCGGCATGAATGGGGCGGGGTGGAAAAAGCACTGGCGGGGGGCAGTCACAACTCGTACCGATTCGGGGGTGTGGGGGAATGACTGACGAGGAAACGGTTAGGGACGTCAGAGCATGAGTACACGGGAGTGGGTGAAACAGATCCAGTCGGGTTCAAATGCAAGGCATCCGGGGATCGCCGAAATTGCCAACTGAGCGGGCACCAAACTAAAACCATACGGGACTATGATCATGACCAGGAGGACTTACGTCTCTACGCGGAAGATCGCGCAAAACTCACCCTGGGGGAGACATGTCTGACAAACAGATATGGACTAACGCCACGTAAGGTTCTACTAAGGGGAACTCGAACAGAGGAAAGGTAGGGGGGAAAAGAGGGGAAAAAAAGGGAGGGTCAGAGAAGGTAAGGGGGCAGACTAGGGAGACGGCAGCAAAAAAAACGTGAACAAAGTACAACGGAAAGACGAGCAAGGAAGAGCTCCTGTGCGGGGGCTAGGGGGGAACGTGAGGAAATACTAGGGAATGGGGACGTCTAAGGGCACCTAGATGCGGGGGCCCGGAAAATAATTCTCGTGGATCGCAGGAAGAGAGGGAAAAAAAAAAAGGGGAGCGCAGTGTCTACAAACGAAAGCATACAGTAGTAAGCAAGGACATTTGGGAACTGTACTACACGGCACTTGGTCCAAAACACCCCACCTGACTGCGAAAACCACAGCGATGGGGGGATGGGTAACTCTGTTGCAATCGGGGGGACGGTAAGCCATTACGAAAAAACTTCCGGGGGAAACTAGTCTGGATGGTCTTGGAGGTGAAATCACACTGGGGATACTTTGACAGTCAAAAGGGGGGGGTGGAGAGGGGGGCCAGCATTGGTAGACTCACGTATGTGAACACGGGGGCACACCAAAAGAAAGTCACACACCGGTAAAACCAACAACTTCAGGAAGCAACCATTTCATTTCTGAAGCACACAAAAAGGCAGGTCAAAAACAAAAAAGAGGCGAGGATATAAATGACCAAAGGAAACGGAAGACGACAGTCACGAATAAGACGGGCCGTAATATTACACAGATGAGTGGACCAAATGTGCGACAGCGTATCTGGGCAAAACCACTAGCTGGATAGGGGAAAAAAAAAGTCGGACGGGCAGGAGGGGGCCGGGATAAGTGTTGTGGCAGAGGGGGGGGGGTGGCGATGTCAGTGAAGGTTAAAAAAAAAAACGGGGGGATGCAGAAGAACGTCAACCAAGGAATCAAGTAAGAGGCGGGGGGGCGGTCTAACGGTTCAGTGGGGACTTGTAAATGCGTGCAGGGTTGGGGGGGGTATATGGGCTCAGTCTGGAGAGAAGCGGCAGGACGTGCAATGCAAAGAAGATAAAAAAGGAAGCAAACACGGAGGAAAGACGGACTTAAGGGCAGTGGGCGTGGTAAAAAAAAAACGGGGGAGAGGGGGGCAATGTAGATAGAACTGGGTACAGGGACTAGCAAAGAGGAGTGGGTGGGGTGGACAGGGGGGATTTGTTGAAATCTCAAATCGAAAAAGCGGGCATCAAAAGGGGGCTAGGGGGGAAATTCAGACCTGCTGGAGGTCCCTGAAGGGAACTGCACAGTCGGACTAGCATCTGTCGGGGAGGAAAAAAAAATATCAATAGTTTGCAGTGTGAACAGAATCGGTCTCACCGTCCTTGTGAGTAACGGGGACCGGTTCAACGACAAGAAAAAAAAACGGTTATATGACTCCGGAAAATCGCTCGAAGGCGAGTCAACCAATCGTCCGCAAAAAAGCGGGGAAGCTGAGAGACCTGCAAAAAAAAGTGGGGAGGCAAGGGTCTCGGGTGGGAGGGGAAAGACAAAGATCAAAAAAAGAAAACACAGACGGGCAAAAAAGGCAGAAAGTGGGGAGGAAGTAGGGGGGGGGAAGATACAAAGGGGAAGGCAGGGGGGAATTCTACTTAAATGGGGGGGACAGTCAAAATGTTAATGACGGGCGAGCTCATTGTTAAGGGAAGCAATCAACCAGGTGAGACAAGGGTGAGAGACTACAGAGTGTGGACCAACAGAAGGGGGAAAAAGTACGGTCAGGAAAAAGAAAAATAATTCGGGAAGTGGGCACCATAGGACCGATACATGGCTCAAATCGGAGGCGAGTCGAGTATGAAAAAGGGGGCAGGGGGGGCGTGGACTGGGGGGTTAACGAACTGTAGTGGAACATCAGCTCGGAGCCTAAAAAAGCGACACCAAAGGGGGATAGGAATGTGTGCGGGGGGGGGGGTAACTCAGTTTTTTGGAGGTCAAGCGTAATGCCAGCCATCGGTGAAAGCCGGCAAACTGGGGAAACGTGGCGAACGATAGCTGTGCCGCATCAATAGCACAGAGAAGGAAAAAAAACGCCCAGGACTGGAGGCAAAAATGACCAAGCGGACGGCAAATTTTCTTAGGTATGCTAGAAGTAGCTCATTGTGAAAAGTCAAGGTGATACATAATGTTTTTTCCGGACAGAGGGAATATTTTCAACCAAGGTGCAGGCGGGGGGAAAGCTGTGACGTTCCAAAACTAAAAAAAACCCAGTGGTTTTTAAGCGATACGGGAGGGGGGGGACGGCCATCGATCATGTAAAAAACTCTGAATCAGGAGAGAAAACGCAGGCACAGAAAATATGAATGACGCGTGGGAGGGAGTGGGGTCGGCCTATGACGCGTTAAAAAACGAAACTGAATCAGACGAAAAGGAGTACGTGCCTAGAATACGACGGAAAAAAAAAAAAAAAGGACGGAAGAAGGCGACTGCTATTCAAAAAAGGTGGGGGGAGAACAAGGAGCGTGTACGTGGCAGGCCCGGTAAAAAGACTGGTAAAGGCACGGGCAGTGAAGAGGGGTAAAAGAGGTGATTTAGGAGAGAAGTACGCACCGGAGTTCGACGTCGCGCTCCGCGTGACGGAAACAGACAGTGCCCGAAAGGACAGTTGGGGGGAGCTCGAGGGCCAGAGGAAGGGGGAGGAAAAAGTTGAGGGGGAATGAGGACATGGCGGATAGGCGATCGAGTAGGGGTAAGTCGGAACTGGGCAACGTAGGGAAGCTCAAGGGGGGTCTCCCCCAGAAGGGAAGAAGTAAGCTTTTTGGGGCCACGACACGGACAAATAGAAGTTATGTCTGCAGAAATGTTGGGGTCTTGACTGGACCGGGCTGGGAAAGATGTCAAAGAAAAGGGGGAAAACTAAACGGAGTTAAAGTCTAAAGATGAGATAATAGGGGAGGATTCAAACCTCGCAGGTGAACAAAGGGGGGGGGGGGGCACGGGCGTAGGCCAACGGCATTTGCACGGATTGACGCGAGTGAAAGAGGCCAGGCGGAAACATGGGTGAGATTGCGAAGAAAGGAAGGGGGTTCACATGCCATAATCATTCGGACACGTCATGGAAGGCACTGACTGGGTGCGCGCCTAGGGGCACGAGGAGACGTCGAAGAGGGGGAGGTGGATTGCCAAGAGCGACAAAAAAACAAAGTCATGAACCGGCCCATTGACGGGAAACGAAAACAGGGAGAATGGAGGGTAACGGGGTAAGCGTATACTTAAAAGGATGGAGGGGGATGGATTCAAGGGGTCGATGCAGATTGGAAAATCAAGCGGCCCGAGGTCTGAGGGACGCGCGTTTGGACAGGAAAACTGGGAAAAAAGGACTGGGGTGCTAAATTAAAAGATAGGGGAGGGTACTGACGGATAGAAAAAGGATCACTCAGGGGAAGGCCAGGGAGAGGTAATTGCAGTTGAGAGGGGGGGCACAGGGCTCAAATCTCGAGTTCGTAAAAACGAAGGAGAGGCAACTGGGGGGTTCCGGGAAAGAGGCAAAAGAAGGGACTGTGAGTCGGAGCCTCTGTGGGTTCAGTGGCGATGGCATACGGAAGAAGGGGGGCGGGAGAATGGCCGGTGTGGCTCCCCCTACAGCGAAAAGGAACCGGGGGGAGGTTAAAGTATAGTTGGACAAAGGTAGGAAAGGGGCTAAGGGCAAGACCGCAAGAAGAGACAGAACCAGGTCCAGTACGGCAGGGGAGGAAGTTTGGCTTCACAAACGGTAAGAGGGTGGAAGGGGGCAATCACCGAAGGAGGGGAAGAAAGAGGCGAGACAGCAGTGACAAACAGGAAACTGGACAGCACAACGCAGGTGAACGCAGGAAAAAGGGGGCAATTTAAAACCAAAAAGGGGGTACCAAAAGCCAACGGGGGAAGGGACGGGGAACCGGGGGGAAAATAATGCAAAAACCACCCACATTCTCACGGACACTATTAACGTAAACCACACACGTTATCAGAGAACGGAGCGGGGTAAAAAAATCGATGGCAGGGGGGGGGGGGGGGAGAGGAAGCGAGAAGACAGAGGTGGTATACCAGGTACAACGGGGATATGAAAAGAGGACGGGACTACAACACGGTGATGTCACGGGGGGGTTTACGGAAAGAAAACACAAAAAAAAAAATAAAACAAACGCGTGGTTCAGCCGGAAGGTGACGATCGCACGGGGTACGTGTCAGGGGGGATAAAGAAAGAGGGACAGGTAAAAAAAAATAAGCAAAACTGGGGGGACACTGCCTGGAGGAAGGGGATAGGGGATTAGCTCTGCTAGTCGACAAGCGAGAGAAAAAAACTTGGGTGGTAGGGGGATAAAGGCAACTGCTAGTGGGCAGTGCAATGATGGGAAGACGTGAAGCAGGGAAGACAAAATCCGAGAAAGGGGGATGATACTCGACTCACTAAGACGCCAAAGAGGGGGAAAAGATGGGGAGGCCAGAAGTGGGAGGTTCGTCAAGATCAATCACCAAAGCGTTCCAAGGGGACGGCACAAAAAGGGGGCAGGCGCGTGTGAGACAGGAGAAATAAGCGGCTCATCAAGAGTGGATCAAACCAAACAAGAAAAGGGGGGCAAAAAACCAAAAAAAAAAAAGATCGGGAGAAAAAAAACATGCGCAGGGGAAGGGAACGGAAGCCAGCGGGGGGTAATCAGCTTGTTACGGAGTCAACAGGGGGGACAAAACTCTGCTGAGGGAAGAATTAGTGGGTGAAACAAAAGCGAGCGCATTGGTCGGTTCAAGAAGTTAAAAACTGCGCACCACGCGAGTCGAACGGACAACGGGGGGGGAATGTTCTGGAAGAGCAAGCCAAAACACAACAGGGAAGGGGGGGTCCCAAAAAAGAAAATAGTAAAAACGCGGCACGAACAGCCCGGGCGAGGGAAGCTGTCAGACAAAAAGACGTGAAGGGGGATAGAGGGTCAACAATGTAGGAACGGGACGCGGGAAAAAACGGCGTAAAAAGGGCAACAATTCAACCCAAACCAAGACTAACGAGGAGAAAAGGAAGGGCACAACCATCAAGCAGAAACGGAAAAAACGTGAGTGCAAATCTAAAGGGGGCAGAATGTGGATATCGAAAGAAAGGGTAGAAAGAAAGGGGTCCGTCGGAAAAGAATCTACCTTATAAGGAAGAAAAAAAAGAGGAAAAGGATAGAATAGGAAGGAAAGGTAACTGCACGCAGAAAGCCAAACAAAAAAAGGGGGACTAGACGATGTGAAAACAACGGCAGACCAAGAAGGCCTTTGTACCGGTGGGGGGGGGGACGCTACCTGGGTATACACAAAGAAGTAAACACATACTAGCCAACAAACAAGAAGGGGGCCAGTAAACTTTACAGGAAGGGGGTTGCACGAGCTTACCAACAAGAACGACTGACAGACATTTACAAAGTCGATCAAGGTCCCCGAAATTGCATACAGGGGGAGAGGCAAGATCCTTTAACAACAGGGGGGGGGGAGGAAAATAAAAAGTTAAACAGAAATAAATGCCAATATAAAGGAAAAGGGAAAAAACAGCAGGCGCGAAAGAAAAAAGACCAAGAAAAGCGTTGTAGGGGAAGAAAAGTCTTACTCAATAGTACACTCGAGAACAGAACCGATTAATTGAATAGGGAACTCAGACAGTGGGAGGTCTCGTGTATGCGTGAAGAACATACAATGTACGAGAAAAAGGGAAGGGTCTCATGGGACAAAACTCCGTAGGAACGGGGGGGGGGTCCCGATGAAGAGAGGGGGGTTCAAGGAAAAAAAATGAGGGAGCTCGAACAACCGACTTGAAGGAAAAAGACAGATCCGATCAAAAATTAGGGGACAGCCTCCAGGAATAAAAAAAAAAGGGTGGACACTTGACGAGAAAAGAGATTCCAGCTAGATCGCCAAACTGTGAGTGAAAAGCGGCGCCAAAGGGCTTTCTACATGCTAGGAAAGGGAACCGTGTATATGGCAAAGTGGGGAAGAAACGTCTGGGGCAGCAGGCCAGGGACGGTGTAACGCAGAAAAATCAAATTAACCATGTCAGGAGACGGAGCCACGGAAAATTCGGAGGGGACACCGGACTCAGAAAACGGAGTCAAAAACAAACACAAACAACTTCGCGGAGAAAAGAAGTAAACAAAAAAAAGTGAACTGATCAAATAAAGGATAACTGACTACTCCGGGAAGCAGGAGCATAGCAAAGCACAACAGAACAATAAAATGCTAAAAACGACCAGGCACCGGAGTAGGAAACAGACACAGAATTCGAGGGAAAGGGGGGACAGATTTCCTAAAGAATGGCAGAAGGTGGGTCCAGGGGCGAGTTCCGGACGTGGGGCTGCCGAGCGAAACAACGGACCCGTTTATAGCAGAGGAGGGGAAGAGGCAGACGAAAACTGCATCCTAGACTGAGTAACTGTACTAAATGTCATCGAAGGACGTGCCGGA
>Ga0179593_1435629_pt1 | contig 10177 bp, 9 predicted proteins | sample CZODoug2_1_08_16_FD_185931 | JGI IMG/M metagenome (GOLD analysis project Ga0179593, IMG submission 185931) | Vadose zone soil fungal communities from Angelo Coast Range Reserve, California, USA - CZODoug2_1_08_16fungal (PacBio error correction) | ecosystem: Environmental > Terrestrial > Soil >...
AGCGGGGAGCGTAGTTCGAGGAGGGAGGCGAGCAGAGCTTTCAATCGGACTAAGACTTCGCCAGGAGGAAGGCCGTTCACCCACACATGACTAAAGACACGCCGTCGCGGTAGATCAAAACAGAGACACAGCAAAAAAAAGAGGGCAGGGCCAAACTACAGCTCACGCCGGAGAAAAAAACGGACGAAGGAGGGGGCCATAAGCCTCTAATCAATATCGGCAAAAAACGAGCGGTCCGTCCACTGAGGAAACGAGGGAAAGGTAGGGAAATCCCAAATCATTGGCTTAGTTGAAATGAAGGGAAAAACCTCGTCCGCCGCCCCCGCCACAGATCATTCCGTACCTATGGACTAATAAAGGGGAAAGCCATTCACTAGGGGTCAGAAGTGATGTATGCCGACCATCACAGTGGGTGCAAGGGGATTGTAACCCACCGGAAGCAAGCGAGACCGTCAAATAATGGACAGCAACGCTCAGGACCGACATAGGCGCCGATAACTAAACCCAGAACACCAATAGCTCCTCAAATTTAGAAATGACAAAAGTTAGAACTTTTTCGGCATACAAAAGTGCAGAAACAGGGGAGAAAAGCGGGTAAACGAGTGAAGACCATACACTATCGACAAGAAGCACATCTCCAGGGGCTACATTTTCCGACCGAAAGAGCATTCAAGGGTATGCGTAGTTATAGATAAGGAAGGAAGGGGGCGGCCAGACGAAGTGAAAGACCGAATACTAAGGCCTATCAAATAGGAAAGATCTCTTTTAAGGGAGGCAGGAGAAGAGGCCGATCCTGCCGATGGCGAAGAAGGAGAATGAAAACTTGGGGGCGGAATCTATCTAAACTTGCTTTAAGTCCCCTAAAAAATCAGAGCAGCACGGCAGTGAAAAAGACCGAGAGAGAAATCAGGGTAGCCTCAACCTACAACTGGTTTTTAATAAAAGACTCACCAAAGGTTAATAACTGTAACGAAAACTTCCTACGAAGTTCAGTGACCTCCATTTCAACTTCTCCTTGGCAACAAAAGAATATCCCCCAGGAACTGAAGAAGGAAGAGGAGATGAAACTACATGTCCGAAGTACTCCGAAATGGGAAGAAAGGACATAGACGTGGAAAGTTGGCTTGCATTGGGTTGTAAAAGGCAGGAAAAGAAAGGAAATACAAGGCCGCCGCAGAGGGGTCTTTGTCATAAAGGAAAAAAGGGGTCCTCAAAAAGTCCAGAGAGGGTACGTCGCCCAAGGAAAAGCATGGACAAAAGAGTCGTTCCCAGAAGGGTAACATCTCTCTGTAGAAAGGTATTATCAGAGGAGAAAGTTTTTAAAGGGAGAAAAAAAAAAAATGTACTGTGAACACCAGAAAGGTGTGTACTTAGGAAAACAGTCAACCAAAGCGTCTTGTCAAGAAAAACTTAAATGACCGTGCCATAACTTGTGGACATGTTCAAAGGAAAAGAGGTAGCGACGCGCAAACTCGACTACCATAGGATGTGAAAATGAATGCATTGCCAGACACAAGCTCTGGGTGTGGAAAACAGAAATGGTCCGATTGTGGGATAAAGGGGGCTCTTGCAGCTCCAAGGGGGTGAGGGGAGGAAGAAGGGAGCTGATGCACAAACTTCGTATGAGCGGGGGAAAATGCTGAAAAAAAGCCGGGGAAGAAGAGAGGATAAAGGTTCAGGGAATGCTTCACGAGGGTAGGTGGCATCAGACACCAGAGGGGACACCGATTTTCAGGCCTAAGGGGCATTTTCTTAATTCACGTCTACTGAAGTACCGAAAGGAATGTTCTTCTCATGGTTGGCCCTTCGATGCGGAAATGCGATACTCAAAGTCACCGGGTCTCCGATGCAAGCTGCAAGGGGTACGACTTTGGGAAAAAGAACGTGGGAGCAAATAGCCGAAGTAGGCGTGAGTTCGTAATCGGGTATGACATCTCGAGAGTCGCAAGAAAAACGCCCACCCCCTAACGATTCTACTCTCAATCTATACCGGAATGTCCAGAGCAGAGGGGGGACCGAGAAGCAGAGACTAAGAAGGATCCTATGGGAACAAATTACTGCTCTCAGAAGAGAAACTCAAAGATCGACCTGTCGATGACGACGCCGGAACGGGGCAGATAGATTTCCAAGCAAGTAGCTGTGCAAATTAAAATCGATTGAGGGTACTAAGGAAAAAAAGCTGTGTGTGCCTGGAATTCATGAAAGCCATCAAAAGAGCTGTTTCTTTCTGAAGGTATCTCGGGATAGAAAAAAGAGGTCACTTTGGGCTAACTAGACAGACTATCATAACAGCAGGAGAAGCAGCTCTACGCGATATAGTCTCAGTGACTATAGGACCGAGAGCGCATCAGGAAGTCCCTTGGTCAAGTTCGGGAAGGGGGGAAAAAAATCGAACTAATGGGGGAGAAGAGCCTTTCGTGAAGGAACCGAAAAGGATGAAGGCCCCGCCGGGAAAGCTCGATGTCTACCTGTGGAGAGGTGCACATGATGCGTGAGGGGCTAGCCATGGGGCTTAAAACAGCAGGGCCGGGCGCGGTCGCGACGGGAGAGCTTCAGCCTGGTGAAAATGGGTGTCAGCATGATCGGGGAATCAGCTGAGGGCGAATTAGGAGGAAAACAGAACTCCCATCAAGTTCGAAGGTACTCTAATACAAAACATCGAGTGAGAGAGACCGGGGAGAACGGTCGACAGTCTTCTCACAAAGAGGTACGAGAATTTCGTGATAAAGGGCTGAAATATCGGACCATCAGTGTCAAGGAAGTCGGCCCGGGGGTCGAGTTTCAAAAAAAAAAGCCTGAAAGCTGCTTTAGAGTGCCTGACACTATCTGGAACCTGAGAAGGGGGACGACCACCTGCCTTGTTCTAGGTATCGGCACCGGTCATTCTGTCGAGAGGAATTTGTTGAATCAAAACTTATGCAACAGGAAGGGCGGTTTAGAAGACATTCACTTGAAGCGCGCGCACTGCAAACGAACGATTTGAGGGCCCACCCAAAATCAGAGCCGCCCCGGTCTAGGCGGGAAAGACGACCTCTCAATGGGTGTACCTTACCGCAGCCTACTAGCTCAGACAGGCAAACCTGCCGAGGAGATCAAGCCAAGGAAGAAGGGGGGGTTCCCACGGAATCAATCTGCAGGATAAGGAAAAAATAACCCCCTCCATGAGGGGGAGACGAAAACAGAAAAAGCTAAAGGGAACTCGGGGCAAAGGAGAAGAATGAACTCATTAATGAAAACATCTGGCGCCGAATAGACGATGGTTAAACTTATCCGATCGTTCAGTGAGACGTATGGATCGACCCTCGCATCCTCAGACTTAGCCTTGTTGGACAATGAGTCTGCTAGGCATCAATAGGTATACGATAGAGCGAGTCTCTCAGTGCAGGGTAATGAGTAGTGCTGAAGAACCAGCCAGGGTGTGCGGCGTCACCGTAATAGATTATGAGGAGGGCTAACACAAAACAGTGAGGAACAGAGGACTCATAGAGACGGCAGGGTTGACGCCTAACCTGTTAAAGAATTAAAAAATCCGGGCGATCTCGGGTGCAAGGCACTGATATGCTACAAAAGAAGCGATGATAAAGAACATGACAGTTAAAACCGCACGAGAAGGGCTGGCTGGCGAAAAAACCAGACCCATCGCGCCGTGTGATAAGAACGCAAGGTAGGGGGAAGCAACGGTGAAGTCTTATGCCTCTTCGTTGCCTCAAAAGAGGATAGGGGGGGGCACTCCCGCTTTTATGGGGGGGAGAAGGCAAAGATGACCCAGTCCTCCCTTCTTCACCTACCAAACTCTGTCTCATGGAAAGGTGAGTTCGAGAGAGTAGGCGGCGTAAAAGGATCTCTACTCCAAAAGGCGACTCGGGGGGAGGGCTCTTCGAGAAATTAGGAGAGGAAAGCGCAATGGTCAGGGATGAAAAACGCATTGAAAAATTTGGAAACTAAGTAAGAGCCTAGTTGCCAGGCCGACGCGAGACCCGTCGTTTGAGCCTAGCAGTGCCGGCTAAAAAACTTTCTTAACGGAAAAAAATACCGTGAAAAAGGGGGGAAGATAATTCGGGTGTGCGTGCCGTTAAAGCGGCAAAAAACGTGAATATTTCGGGGACTGGTCCTCTAATTTAGAGAAAGGACCAGGGCGCTGATAAAAATAAATCTTGCGAGAGAAGCCACTGATACCGCCGATGTGAAGAGAAGAGTAAATAGTGCTTGGGGGGTAGGTAGACTGAGAACTGCGCTTTCTGTCTAGCCCTAAAAATAGCGGGAAGAAGAAGTTCCCTCGTCGAAAAGGGACATCCTATAGGAAGGCTATGGAAAAACTCAAAGTCCTTGAACAAAAGATGCCTAAAGAGGAGAAAAAAAAGAATCATGTGAAAAAAAAGGCAAAAGTGAGGCTGCGGACCAGAGGGGAGGTACAAGTATAGGCCAGTCCTCACCTTTAGTTGAAAGATAGAAGGGGTCATGAGAGGAAGGATCGTTAAGAACGGGAAGAGCAGTCCTGGACAGTGGACTAGGCAAGATCGGAGGAATTAGGGGGGAAGGGCTGTCGAAAGGCAACTGGAACGAGGCTCTAGTTCTTCTAAACGTTGACCGAGTGGGTATCAAAATGAGAAAAGTCCCCTGAGCACAAATGGGGATTACATGACTTCCCAGGAAAAAAAGCAGTGAATGGGGATTACAAACCCGAGTTGATCTTGCAAAAAAAAGAAAATGGCGCGTGCCAGAATCGCCACGCGGAAAGGGAAAGGGCCTAGTACGCCTACGTGAGTTTTGTCGAGTGCTGGGAGAGGGAAGCGAAATCATTTAGCGAAGGGGCTTCTTAAGCAACCGAAACCGCTGGCCTGGGAATTCCGGAATGTCTGGTCGCTTTTAGGAAAGGATTTGGTTGGCCGTGGGGCAGAAGGGCGCAGTCATTGGAAATCATAGGACTAAGAGGAGACGGAGCGGATGAAGGCTGTCTCGTTAAAAAAGGAGAACTGACGCCACGCATCCGGCAGCCGGAGGATAACGAGGCCAGAGGGGAGTGACCGAAGAGAGATTAGAACATCTGAGAGGGAGCAAAGACCTGGCTCTGTGTCCTTCGCACTGGTCCAACAGGCGCACGTCGCGGACTCGTCTTCTCAGCGATGATCAGAAGAATCATCTTTAAACATTACGGTCCGCGAGGCAAGATTTACAAGGTGACGCCTCTAGATGACTCGAGAAGGGGGGACTAATACTAAAAAAAAAAAACACTAAAAACGAAAATCACATTATGCACCCAAATACCTCCACTGGAGCAAACAGTACAAATTCTATTTTTGGGGGTTACCACCGGTTTCTGAGGGAAATTCTAGGAAGGTAGACCGGGCGAACTCTTTAGGGTCAAAAAGTCCAACAAAAAAGTTGGGGGTGGTGGGACGCATGGTCCTGACAGCCCGCAGGGGTGGGGGGGTTGAACTCTGACTAAACAGAGGCTGAGTGGCCAAGTCTTCGTAAAATCTTCCAAGGAAACAGGGGGGGACTCAAAAAACGAAACTCGCCTTTCTAGATCATCTTTCTCCTCGGGGGACAGCGGACTGGCATGAGGCTGGATTTACTAAATCACCACAATCCTCGGGAAGGAAGTGCAGGAGGGAGCTGGGGCTAAGGCCCCCGAAGAGGGCTTATTGCGCGGTTTCTGGGAAAGGGTATCGGGGTAACGCCACAACAGAAGGGAGACCATTGCGACTAATGCAATCAGGTCGGGAAGAGGCCGGGAAAAGAAAGCGGCCTTAAGGGCCAGTTTGCGGGGGATCCGTGACGCGGGGCTGGAAAAAAGATCAACGGAAGAGGGCTCGAACGTGGCTCGGGTAGGGGGGACATGGAGTCCGTTGCCTTGGGCAAAGGGGAATGGCACAAACCAGAAGAGGAAACTAGTGCTACAAGGGGAGGCGGTACGTAATCGCCTTGCTGAGAAAATGATGCTGTAGCGTAAGGGGGAGGAATGACAGCAAGTAGCGTCGGGAAGAAGAATTGCCCGATGGAACAGTCAGCCTAAAATAAGAGAACTTTGTGCCAATCAAACGTATTGCTGGGGGGGAATCGAGAAGTCGGAGGCTTGAGGAACAAAAAGGTCAGGACAATCAAAAAAAGCCTATATCAGAACAATGGAATCGAAGAAGGAAAGTTCGGCTGAAGGGAAAAAGGGCCCTGAGCTTGGAGTCTGGTCGAGAGGCCTTTTCGGTGCCAATTGTTAAAGAATGTTTCGCATGGGGGGGCACATTACACAGAGACAGAACCTTTTCATGACTGAAGACTCAGCTAGATGTTGTGAACCAGGGGGGGAAAGTCTGACCCGCTTTCGCGGCGTACTTGGGGGAGGAGGAATCGAGAGGGAGGGAAGGGGTTCTCTTCCCAGAACGTCGAGGAGCTACAATCTGAGACTTCCATCTCACATTCTGATGACGTCAGGGGGGTACTTCTTCGAACCAGAAGGGGAAGGAAGAGAAATGAAAAGGGGGCAAAGGGAGGGTGCGAACTCAGGGAAATACAAAGGTATGTGGATCTAAAACATCGATCGGGTCCATCGCCCCGGGGGGCTGCCGCCGCGAGGATGGCAAGACGGCGGGGGAGAAGGGGTCAAAGGAGGGGGACAACAGAGGATCTGCATCAGCAGGCGTTACTGTGAGCTGGCAGACCGTTTGGGGGACTGGGGGAAAAGGTAGAGGGTCTCTGGGGTAGGAAATCGACGGTCGGTGTAAGTTCGTCCTGTTTACTTGGAGGGCGTCCTAGCGGGAGGGGATCTGGAGACGCCGTGTAGTGGGGAGAGGCTCTACGTCACCCGCAAGTCTTCGTCGCAAATCAGGACGAAACTCTAAACCCTCTCAGGGGAATCACGTCGGGCAACAACAAAGGGTTGAGGGAAGAGAACATACGGTAGGGGAAAAAAAATTATTTCATGGTGGAAATTGGGCGAGCAGAGCAAAATGCAAATAGTGGGCTGGAGAAAAAATCGCCTAGCCCACCTTTCAACCAAACCTAAAAGAAAGACCGTGAGTGCGGGAGAAAACCAGCGAACTTAAGAAACAAATCAAAATGAGACTCAGAGAAAGAGAACTCCGGATTCTTCAACTCGCGCGGTCAAACATGGATCCTCGACATAAGGTAGCCGTTTCAGCGAGGGGAAGAACCGGGGAGGTTCTATAGTGATCCAACACATCATTTCTTTGGTTCCAAACAAAACTTCTCCGCAAAATAGAACAAGGAGACGGGCCGACCTGATGCTTAAAATAGAAAAGACTTCAGAAATGGTGAGGGCTTTGCCAAGAGCAAGCGAAGGGTCCACGGCAAGGGACGTAGACACATAATCATACTCAATCAGCACCAGGCCGGCCGACAGCGGCTCAAATTAAACAAGAACCAGCGGACGATTTATGCAGGGGGGAAAAAGGTTCTGAGGCATTGTGCAGAAAAACAGGAGAGAAAAAAGGATGGAAAACCGGATTTAACAGGCCTACGAGGAATCGGGAAAAAGGGGAAAAAAGGCAACGGAGAAAGGGTAATGAACTAACAGCGAACGATCTGTCGAGAGGTTCTCGGGCAGGTGGCCGAACTAAGAGGACAGTTCATCATACACTAAGGGGAAAGGAACACCCAGCAAGAAGTAGGGAGGGAAGTGGAAAAGTCTTCGGAGAGGCGACTAGAAAACAAGGGACTGGAAAAACGCATCCCTTTTTGAACGACAAAGACTAATGGGAGGTCAGGAAGACCGAAGAAGACAGCAGCTGGATCAGCACGGAATTCCCTCAACTCATCGCCAAAAGGTCGAAAAAGCCGAAGGTTTTGACCTGGCAAAAGTCACAAGGAACGAAAGAGAAGGGGAATCACCAGGCCAAATTCAAAGAGTGAAAAATCCTTAAACGCAAAGTCGGCCGGTGGCGAAACGCGCGGATAAAAAAGCACAGTTCAAAGCTGAAAAGTAAAGACGGGGGGTGAAAAAGACGGAAAAGGCGCGGGTAAGGAATGGTGGCGGTTCACGAGCATTCAAACAAAAGGGAAACTCACCTCAATGCAGGGTAGGGGCCGGAGCCGAAAGGGGGGAGATGCACAGAGAATACGTGTCTACTGGACCATCATCAAAAGGGGGACAGCGCGGTGGGACTAATTAAACAGACTCGTCTTCCAGCAATACCGGTTTCAGGGAAAAGGAAGACGGCTCTGGCGATCAGATGTGAGGACGAGAAACCGCACCAAGAAGGAAGGAGGAGAGGACAGTGACACGGAAAACGCGAAAGTGGCACCAAAAACTGGAGACTGCTCTGAATAGATTAACGGATGACCGCAAAAAAAAGCTCTTGTGGGAACAAACATAGGGCAGGACAAGTGGGGGGGGAAAGGGAGTCTTGGGGAGACCTACTTCTGGATGGTTGGTGCAGGTCCGTTAAACAGGCGGCCGGGGAACCCAGGAGAGACTATGCTTCAAAGTCAGAAGGCCTCTTCTCGGGGTCAAAGGAGTTCACGACGTTAGATACTTAGAATAGGAGGCAGAAAAGGCTCTTCAAGTGTTGCAGGCAAAGGATCCACTCGGCGTCCGGGGGGTCAAAAGGGTGGAGATAGCGGGGGGGAAAGCTATGCAAAACTCAGGTATGCAATTCCGGGGGCGAAGATCGCGGACCGAATTCTCTTGGACGAGGACTCGGGAGTCATCCCCTCATTCTATGGAGGGGAGATAACCAGCGCAGCAAAAAGAACACCTCGGTAAGGGACTATAATCGCTCACCTCTATCCTCGGCAGTTAACATGCTCATGGGGTGGCAAAACCGTTGGGACCGAGCGTCAACTAAACATCATGATGCGATGTGCCGCGAACCTCTCAAAAAGAAAGATCGTGGTCGTATGTACAAAAAAAGGAGGCACGACGTGTCAGATCCTGCAACGAAGGGGAAACGGACAAAGACTATTGAGTGTCTACGGCAACAGCTGGGGAATGTAAACGAAGCGGCAGAAATCCCGCTCTGGGAAGGGGAAGGGCTTCGAAGGTGCGAGAAAAAACGCTGGAAAAAAGGCAACCTATAGACGGGTGAAAAAACATTCGTCTAGTCCTCTAGAAGCCGAAGGTCGCAATGCCGATGAGAGCACTTCTATGCGCCATCCCGTACTTGAGGTTAAACAGAAAATGAAGAGTACTATCATAAGCCGAACTATGAGCAAAAGAGACCAGCTCGGGGTTGACTGCCCGCCTCAAGGTAAATAGAGGGAGGAAAACCGAACACGCAGATTCTTATCTTAAAAAATGAAAAGGAGCAAGGCTGAGGACTGGAAAGTGCGTTGACCGAGGGAAGCTGGAAGGATATCATTTTTGGGAAAGAATGTTCAAAGGGGGTCTGGGGAATCACTATAACTGTCCCCGAAAGAAAGAAAGAATGAGTTCATCATACAACGCATAGATTGAAAAAGAAAAAGGGATTCGACGGTCGAAACCGGGCGGCAGGGAACGAACAAGATGAAGGATCTGGAGTCTCGAAAAGTAATGGCTCACAAGCAACTTAGAAGTTGGTGGAGGGCTGGTCAAAACCCCGCCCCCAGTCCTAGCAGCCAGCGTTCCAAAGAGCCGTTCCAGACCCGAGCCTGCACCTGGAATGAAACAGGGGGGGGTTTAGCGGGCGGCCGCACGGCCTCGTAGGTCAAGTCGGTTCCGCGCCATGCCATTTAGGGGGGGGTCATCCAGTCCCTGTCAGAGGGAGACCTGAGAGACAACTCTAATAGCCCTACCACCAAAAAAAACTACTGCTGTTGGGAGACACCAATATCAGGGCCGGACGCAGAATAGAGGCGCACGTCAAACTGAAAAAGATATTCAACTAAAGAAAGGTTTATTTGCCAAAAAAGTGAAGTGTCATGCTTAAGCTCGTAAAAAAATAAACCACTCCTTAACTTGTCTCCCACACCCTCGAAGTCTATGGGGAGAAAGAATTAACAAGGGGACGCGGTGACCAGCCCATAAAGGGGAGGTGGGACGGGAATCTTTCAGCAAAAAGGGGGAGGGCTTTATATCCCGCCCATCGAGAGTCTTCTGGGGAAATTCCTGAACGTGCTCGGCATCACGATAAACCGTTTCACCCCACAAAAAAAAAAAAAAGGGGAGCGGAGTCTATTTGCTAAAGGAGGAGAAAGTATAAGGGGGGGATCTTACTACATAAAGTTCGCAAGGACCATAGGT
>Ga0179593_1454827_pt1 | contig 10177 bp, 13 predicted proteins | sample CZODoug2_1_08_16_FD_185931 | JGI IMG/M metagenome (GOLD analysis project Ga0179593, IMG submission 185931) | Vadose zone soil fungal communities from Angelo Coast Range Reserve, California, USA - CZODoug2_1_08_16fungal (PacBio error correction) | ecosystem: Environmental > Terrestrial > Soil >...
GATGGTCGAGGCGTGAAACGCGCGAGATGCTCGCGAAGAGCCTGCGCACCTCGGCCGGCTGCGATTTCGGCCTCACGACGAGGGCGGCCTGTCCGGGCGGCTTCGATCTTGCGCGCGGTCTCGCGCGCGCCGCGTTTCGTTGGCGCATATGTTGATGTGACGGATTCCGGCCCTCGCTGCCGAGTTCCTCGCGATCGCGGCGCCGATGCCGCTGCTCGCGCCGGTGACCACGCGGTCTTGCCCGCCCGCGAGCGTCCATCCGCGCCTTCGCCGGTGCGACCAAGCCACTCGGCGATGACATAACGCGAGCGCTCGTGGCGCTGATTGAATAGTGGTCGGCGCCTTCGAAGCCACACACGTCTCGACCCTGCCGCGGCGGTCGCCTCTTGGGTCACTCGTCGGCGCGCGCTCCGGCTTCGATCAGCGTGTCCGATCGCGCCCTGACGCTCAGCGTTGTCGCCGCGCCTCGCCGTCGCCCACTCAGCGGCCGCCGCCGCCCAGATCTTCCTGTCGAGTAGGCCTTGGCCGCGCCCGCGTCGTCAGGATTGTACGGCGCGGATGCCGTCATTCGACGCGCGGCGGCATAGCGGTCGACCTTGTTGCAAGGCGAAGCCATGGGCCAGCAGGACGATTTTCGCCCGCCATTCTGCGCCGCGAGGTACTCGACTCCTGCGCTGAGATCGTGAATGCGCGAGCTTGCGAAATCTTTCGTCTCCGGCGAGATCGTGATCAGCGCATGTTGAGGGAGAGGCAGGGATACGCACCGCAGCCAGGAGCGGCGGGAGCAGCGCGAAGGGACCCGGCGATCGAAATTCCAGGTCAAGAGCCCGTGCACCATCAGGATGCTTGATCCACGCGTATGTGCCCGCTACTCGCGGGACCGGTAGAACGCTGCGGCCGTCCAGCTCGACGCCATCCGCCGTGGTGACGGTCCACCAGCTCGTTTTGCATCAGTTCTTCTCGATTTCCAAAGACCAGCGTGTTCGCCCTTGAGGACGCCGGGAATGTTCCGGCGCCCAGGAAGGCTGCTGAGCTGGCCGAGCGGCACGTAGGGGCACGACCTCCCGAGATGCGCTTGGGCATCGCCTCGACCAGCGCCTTCTGCTTTCGCCGGGTCGGTCTCTTCGCGGATATACTCCTGGCGCAGCGCCCCTCCCTGCTCGTCGCAGGGCCATCCGACGAATTCTTTCTTGTCTTTGCCGCGCAGTTCATGATCGTCGACGGGCCTGGCCAGGGGACTGGCGACTCCGCGTTGGCGCTGGTGGGAAGAGGTTCCAGCCCGCCCTGTTCGGGCGGGCCTCTTGCGCGGCGCGCCGAGACGGTGCCCCAGTCGGACATCTGCATCTGCATGTCCGACATTTGACGCCGATCTTCTTAGCCTGTCGGCGGTCACCTGCTCAGGATGTTTGTAGGGCCGGCACTCGGCGGCCGCCGATCAGCACGACCTCTTTCTCGCCCTTTTAGCCTGACTCGATCATCAGCTGGCGTGGCCTTGTCGAGATTCGGAAAGTGGAAAGTCCTCCGATCCCGATCTCGGTGCCCGTTCGGGCTGGCCGCAGACCCCAGTAGGCGAAGCATTTCCGCCAGATTTTCGGATCGCATAGGCTTCTTCATGTACTCCGTGCTGGTCCGACATATAGGCCACAGGGCCTGGCTCTCCTTTTTCACGTTGTTGAAAGGGCGTCTGAGATGCTGTTCGGCGGCCGCACCAACGACATAGGTCTCCATCTGCCACACCTCGCCGACGACGATGTTGGGGTCGTTCGCGACGGTCGGCACTACGTCGATCGAGGGGTATCGACACATCGGACCTCTCCGCTGCGCAGCGCGCCGACCGCCACCACTGGCGTCGGGAATGATGACGAACGCGACGCGATCGACCTGCGAGCTTTTTTTTTTTTGCTTGTTTGGGTTTTGCTTGACTGTTTGCCGCCGGCGAAGCCGCCTTCGGCTTCTCGCTGGCTCGGAATGTAGTAGGGGTTCTTCTCGTAGACTATCCTCCTGGGCCCCTGCTGGTCACTTCGGCCTTGACAAGCTGAAGGGGCCCCGAGCGACTATTCTCGCTGATCGGCGTGAAGTGATAGCGGTCTCGCCCCTCCTTCTCAGCCGGTTGATGCGGCGCAGTTCGTCCCGCAGGCGCCGCAGGCGCGGTCATGTTCGGCGCCGGACAGCCCCCTGTCGGAGCTTGGCCTGCTCGGTTACGTTGGCTGCTGTATTCGCCTCTCTCGCCGCCTTCCCCCGCGGCGGCGATTTTCAGCGTTTCCTCTCCTCTGGGCCAGGGTGGCGGGCCGGGCGGACCCAGACGGATGCCGTCCGGCCGGCGTCGGTGATCTCCTCGGCGATCCAGTGATTGCGCGCGGGTGCGGCGTCGGGCGGGGCAGCGCGACCGGCCGTCCCGAGCGGGGCGACGCGCAGGCGCTGAGCCTTGCGCCAGACGGTTATCCCGCGGGCGTGGACGGTTTCCCGGTGCAGCCGTTAGAGGACAGCATCAAACCCACTCACCACCCGGTGGCCGCGCTGGGCGGGCTTTGTTCCTATGTTTGCATTCTAGGATTAACCAGGGTTTCATCATCAGGAGGCGCTTCCGGGTGAGGGTGAATGGGTTGGGGCGGGCGCCTGCCATCTACCTGCAACCAGACGCCAAGGACCCCGTCCTGGCCGATGCGACCGTCCTCCAAACACCCTGGCCCGGGCCACATGTGGACCGGCGGAGGTCATCGCCGCGGTCCGACGAGTCCGGTGGGGAGGCCCGGGCGACCGGTGGACGAGCACGTCGTGGTGTAAAAACCCAGCGGCCGCACCGGGTGCGCCCGCGCACCAGCCTGGCCAGAAGCACGACCTGCTTCACTTACCTGTCCGGCCCGCTTGGAGGGCCGCATCCCGGCCCTGTTGCGGAGCCTACGTGCCTCGCCTACACTGCCCCTGGCCCTGCGAATACCTCGTGATTATCCGCATCTCCTTCCAGGCCACACGCACGCGCGCATCACTGGATCGGCCCTCCGAGCTGCTGCATGCACACCCCTGGGCCGGCTCCTGCGCCGATCTTGCATGCCATGCCTGCGGACCTCTGTGCCTGCGTACGCAGGCCCCTTTTTGCCCCCGTCCTACTACGGTTCCGGTTCGTCTTTCTTCTTTCCGGTCTTTACCTTGTCACCCTTTCTGCCCATTCTCGAGTCGACGATATCCGGCGAGCCAAGACCCGGGTATGCCCTGGCCGCGTCGCGAGCGCGGAAGACGCCGCCGCCCCGCGCGGTAAGGTGCGCTTCCGGCCCGGTTTCGCCGGGCCCGTGCCCGTTCATTCCAACCCCGGGGCCATCCCACTCGTTCGCCGGCCCTCGGCGGTGTGGTTCACCGTGCTGATCGACTTCGGTGACGCCTACCTTAGCCACCCCGGCTCTGGACTTGCACCGGTGGGCCGTCCGTGTCCTACCGGCTCGCGCTGCGGGGGTCTACCGCTCGACGCAGGCACCAAACCCCCCCCCGGCGACTTCTATGCTGTTTTTCCTGTCCTCCCTGATCTTCTTTTTTCTGACATAAAGCCATCATCAAATCAACCGTGCCCGCGGAGCTGGCGCGCGGCCGGCAGGAATCTGGCCCTGCGGCTGGCCGGCCTGTGACAGCCGTGCAACGCCCAGCCCCCGCCACGGCCACCGAGTTCATCCAGGCCCGGCTTCCCTCCCTCGATTTTAGCTCAATCATACCGTCGGCTTCGTCTTCTCTTCTTCCTGTCCCGATTCGTCCTCTGTTGGAGTTCCTCATGTTCTTCCATGTTCTTGTTGCTTTCTGTGTCCTCCGCTGCGGCCGGCATCTGATGACAAAAACGCCGTCGTGGCTGCCTCTCTGTTCTGCTTTGTTGGGCCCCTACGCGGGTCAATAACCTGGTGCATCTCCTTCCCATCCACGTCTTGCCCTTCCCCCTTCTGTTCCTTTACCCTCGTGTCCGCACTCGTTTCTAGCCTTATCTTCGTTTTCCGTCCCCTCTCTTTATCTTCCTCTTGATCTGCAACTGCTCTCATTTCTTTTGTTTTGCCTTTCCCTAAACTTTAACACGTCACAACCTTCGGGCACGATGCTCTTCGCGGTGTGGCTGTCCTTCCCGCCCGCCAGCTGCAACACCACACTCAGTGGGCGAGGTGATGGCCCGCATCACATCCCCCCGATCGGCCGACGTCGATGTGTCGTGTCGGCGTCAGAGCTCATTCGTGGAGACCCTTGGGACACCCTGCCTAGCGTCGGTTCGTCTCGCTGGTCGTGGTCATGTCATCTACGACCCCGCGCTCGGCTGAGTGGCTCACCCCGGCCCCGCGACGACACTGCCTTGTTCCCTGGGATCTGACCCCTTGAGTATCTCGCCGGTGCGGTCGCGCTCGGTCCCTGGCCAAACTGTACGTGACCCGGTTTCCCCTCCCGGATCGCTGGCACCTGGCAGTTCACAACTCCGCGCTTACCTGGCTTTCTTTTACAAGGAAGGTGCCTGACGCTATTTGTTCCTTTTCTTCCCTCCCTCCTTTCTTGTCGCTTCCTCTTTTAACCCTTCCCCTTGATTATCGCCTTCTTTTCGCCTCCAAGTTCCAGCCTCTTTGCGACGAGCTTGTCCGGTCTCTAATCCGCTGTCTCGCCTATGTCCTTCTCTCTCCTTTGTCGCCCCTTTCCTTCAGCGCTTTACACCTCTCCCATCGCTCCTTTTTCCTTCCTTCTCTTTGCTGTTCGTTCACCCTTTTCATTTCCTCCTTCCCCTCTCCATCTCTGATCCTTTCCCCGGGATTCCAGCGGTCGCGTTCGCTCAGCCTGTTTCGGCCCGTTTTCAACCGCCCGCGCCGACCGCATCCCCAGCCGGATGGCCAACCGGGTCCAAGCCGCGGCCGCCTTCTTACCGCCTCCTCGCAGCCGCTGCTTGGCCGCCTTCTAACCCTGCCGTTACCTTCGACGCCACCTTCAAGCACCGCGTCCTTCCTCACGCTGTTCGTCGTCGCCGTTGCTCTGCTTCCTGTACCTCACTTCTCTGCTATACATCTAGTCATCTCTCTCCACACACAACACCTTCTTATTAGTACACTAGAGCTATTACTAACTTCCTCCTCTCCCTTGCATTTCCTTCTCCTAGCCCTCTCCTCTATCTTGTTTCTTCACTTCACGCTTTTCGTTTTCTCTCCGTCCCTTCCTAAAATTTGCGGCCATCAGCGGTGCCGAGGCGGGTCATCGCTGCGTCCGTCGGGCCTTGACTCCGGTTGGCCATCTGCTGGGATGCGGTAGGCGCGGGCGGTGAAATTCGGGCGAAACAGGCTGCGGAACGCTGACCAGGAACCGACGCTGAGCCTGGCCGGCGGCGACCCGGGTGCTCCCAGCCAGATCACGGGCCAGGACCCCCGCTGTTGTGCACGGTTCCGTACATGTTGGCCCTCACGCATCCCCTGCGGGACGCATTTGCCATTTTCCTCTTCGTCCTTTTCGGGGTTGTCCAGCCTGCTCATCCTTGCTTTCCACTCTTCGCGTGCCTCCCTAGATTCGTTCAAGCCACCCTTCCCCCGGTCAGGCCTTCCTGCACGAACGCGTTCAGCCGCGGCGTTTTCCGCCGGGCCCGCAGCATCCGGCGTGACACCCGTGGTCCGGCCAGTTTTGCCAGGGCCATGCCTACCGTCACCGTTGCGCAGGCGGCCAGGACCGAGCGCGTGGTCGTAGATGACATACCACGACCAGCGAGACCGACGACAGCCAGGGTGTCCCAGGTCTCCCGCAGAGCTCCAGTTGACGCCGACCCCCGAGCACCTCGACGTCCTCCATGATGCGGGCCATCACCTCTCCCACTGATGTTGTGTGCAGACTGGCTGGCGGGCCAGGACATCACCCGCGCATCTCATCGGCCCGACTTTTTTCGTACAGTCGGTTGCCCTTTCCACGCACACCAATCAGCGCTTGCCGCTCCTTTGCATCTGCCAGCTCTCTTCTTAACCTCCGACTCAGCATCAACCTCTGCCTCGTTCACTGTCCCCTCCTGGTTTCCTTTCCGCGTTGGAAGGCGAGCACGTATTGACCGCGTGGCCCAGCAGGCACCGAGGGCAGCACGGACGGCGGTTGTTCATCACGCTGCCGGCGCAGCGAGGCCCAGACTACCCGCCCCGGTTAAAAGAGGGGCGCCTGACGGAAGTACGGCCTCATCGGGCTCAAAGAGGCTGCCGAGCCGCGGTCTATCGCCAACTCGCGGGAGGGAGCCGCTGGGGGGACCGGGGCCGTGGGCGGCGGCTGGGCGTGCCCTGGCGCACAGGCCGGCCTCCGAGGGCCATATCCTCGCCTGGCCGGCGCGGGCCAGGCTCCGCGGCCCGGTGATGGCGTTCATGTCCGCGCAGATCATGGCGACCGTCCACACCGCCGTCGTAAGTCGCCGGAGGGATGCTGGCCGTTGCGAGGTAGCCCTCACCGCACGCGAGCCGGTCGACCCGCCGCCGCCAACCTGGTGAAAAGTCCATAGCTGTGGCTCATGTGGCGTCACCGAAGTCTCTCAGCCCGGTGAACACACACCAAGGACGTGCCGAGGCGACCGTTAAGCGCGACATAGCGGACGTCTGTGCGACGAAAGCAAGATAGGCAGGAACTTGCGAAACGCGGAAAATGCGCGTGCGATGGGCCCGGGTTCGAAAACAAAGCCGAAAAGAAGATGCCAGCGCACGGGCGCGCGGGCTGGATCGACCGGGCGACGTGGCCGAGGGAACGCACTACCCGAGCGGGCGGCGGCGTCTTCCCGCCGCTCAGCGCCAAGCTGGCCAGCTCCCGGTGGCTCGCGTAATCGTCGAGAGTCGCCAGGGCCAGTCCAGCCGGAGTCCGCAGCGCCCCGGCACCGTCGTCCGGCCGTGAACAGGCCGTTCGGCGGCAGCTTTTCTCGCCTTTTTTCAGCAATGGCCCGGAAGCCGGCCCCATGGTGTTGCATCAAGCTCGTGCGTGCCATCCCGTGATGCGGGCGTGCCGGTTGGCCTTGCGGCGATTCGCGGCTCATCACGAGGTATTCGACCGGGCCCTGGGCCGTGATCGGTGCTGCCCGTAGCCGAACAGGACCGGGATGCGGCCTCCCGGCGCCCGGACAGTTAGGTGACCTGTGTGCTTCCTTGCCAGGGGCTTTGTGCGCGGCGTCGACCCGGTGCGGCCAGCTGGGTTTTCAACCACGTACGTTCTCGGCCACGCAGGTTTTAGTAGCCCGGTCCTCCCCCCCTGACCTTCGACCGCCTGGCTATGCCCTCCTCCCGTTCCACAATGCTGCCCGGTCCAGTTTTTTGACTGTGTCTCATACGTGCCATGACTGTTTCGCTTGGCGGTCTGGTGTTGGGCCCTCCAGTCGCCGACGTCGGACATGCAGTCGAGGCCGCAAGCGTACCATTTCCCCTTCCCCCAACCCTGCCCCTCTCACCGGGAAGCTTGCCTCACTGATTGAAACCATGGACGGTACATCTAGTAAAGGCCCAAACACTTAGGTCACAAACGTCCCGGCCAGGCGTCGCCCGGGTGTCTAGGTGTTGCTGCGGTCCTACCGGCGCTTTCCCACAGCTGGGGCGTGGAAAACCATTGGAGGCGTCCCACGCTCCTGCGGATCACCCGTCTGGCCTCAAGCCAAGCGCCTCGGCGTTCGCCCCAGCCCTTAGGCTCGACAGTGCTGAGTCCCGCCGCTGTCCCGCCGACGCCCGCACCTCGACAAGCAGATGGCGAATCCTTCGGAGTCGCCGAGAGATGCCACACGGCCGAAGCCGGCGCGCGGGCCACCGTCTGGGTTCGCCCTGCCCGCCACCCTGGCTCAAATGGATACGCGGACAAAGGAAGACTCGCCCCTGTAGGCCGCCGCGCCGAGGTCTTGATGCGCTTACGCGGCGTCTGAACCGGCTTGCGTGAGATACCTGTCACGCACCCCAGATTTTCGATGAGCCTCGCCTCACCGGTGCTGAATCCGCCTCGAGACACCCGCCGACCCCACATGGACAACTCCCGCGCACATCCTGCGGCGCCTGTCTGGACTAACTGCGCCGCATACCCTGCGCAGACGTGTACGCCCGATCACAAAACAAGATTGGCGACGTGTCACCTCAGAAAACCTTCACCGCCGATCAGCGAGAACACATGGGGGGGCGGCGGCTCGTGTTTCGCCGGGCCCCTCCCTCTCGTCCAAGGCGGAGTACCTAGCGCGGGCCGCCTCGCAACGCGTACTCGTGCCTGACGAGAAGAACCCCACCCTGAGACTACATTCTCGTCGGCAGCGTAAGCCCGGTGGCCAGCGAGCGAGTGAGTCTTGACTTCGATTCCGCCACCGCGGCAATCTTGCAAAGGTCTATCGCGTCGAGTTCGTCCACATCATCGCCCGACGCACGGTGGCGGTCGGCGCCTGCCAGCGGCGAGGTCGATTTTTGTCGACTCCCCCTCGCTCGAGTCGTGCCGACCGTCCGCGAACGACCCCACATCGTCGTCTGCGAGGTGTGGCCGATCGAGACCTAGTCCGTGCTGCCGCGCGAACAGCAATCCAGCCGCCCTTCAACAACGTGAAGGCCGCGCCAGGCCCTGGCCTATAATGATCCTCCGGACCAGCACGAGTTACATGACCAGATCCGCCTATGAGCGATCCGAAATACTGGCCAATGCCATTTGCGCCTAATTTGGCTCTGCTGCGCCCGAACCGGCACCGAGATCGGCTCGGAGGAATTTCCACTCGCGAAATCTCGACAAGTGCACGCCCGCTGATGATCGAGTCCGGCTACCAGCAGCGAGAACGAGTGAGGGAGTCGTTGCTTACTTCGGCGCGACGTGCCGGCCTACAACCATCCTTGTACGCAGTGACCGCCCCGACCGGCTCAAGAACGATCGGCGTCACTGTCGACATGCAGATGTCCGACTGGGGCACCGGCTCGGCGCTCGCGCCAATAATGACCCGCCCGCACCCATGGGCGTCTGGTAACCTCTGTAACCAACACCCCCAGCGGCCACGGACGGCGCAGCTACGCCAGTCCCCTGGCCAGCCCGTCGACGATAATTCCTGCGACGGCAAGAATGTTTCGTCGGCTGCCTCGGACTAGCAGGGGAGGAGGCGCTCGCCGGAGTATATCCGCGAGACCGACCCCGGCGAAGCAGAAGGCGCTGGTCGAGGCGATGCACAAGCGCCCTCCTGGGAGGTCGTGCCCTACGTGCGATCGGCCAGCTCAAGCAGCTTTCCTGTGGCGAGAACCTCTCCGTCGTCCTCAAGGCGAACACGCTGGTCTCTGGAACATCGAGAAGAATGATGCAAACGGCTTGTGACCGTCACCACGGGCGGATGGCTAGCTGGACGGCGCGCTCTACCGTCCGCGACGCCGCACATCGCGTGGATCAAGCATCCTGATTGGTGCACGGGCTGACCTGGAATTCTATCGCGGTCCCCCGCGCTGGCCTCCCTCCGCCCGTGGCGGCCGTGCAGGTCATCCCTGCCTCTCCCTCAACATGCGCGAGTCACGATCTCGCGAGCCCGAAAGATTTCGAGCTCGCGCATCACGATCTCCAGGGACGCAGGCGTCGAGTACACATCGCGGCGCATAATGGCGGCGAAATCGTCCCTGCTGGCCCATGGCTTCGCTGCAACAAGTCGCCCTCTATGGCCGCCGCGTCGAATGACGGCATCCCGCGCCGTACCATCCTGACGACCTGGGCGCGGCCAAAAGGCCTATCGAACCCGGAGATCTGGGTGCGTGCTGGCCGGCTGATGGCGCGACGGCAGGATTGCGCGGCGACAGCGCTGGGATCGTGCAGGGCGCGATCGACCGCTGATCGAAGCCCGGGCGGGCCGACGAGCTGACCCATCGGCGACCGCCGCGCAGGTCGAACCGTGTTGCTCGAAGGCGCCGACCACTATTTCAAATCAGCGCCACGAGGCGCTCGCGTCTGTCATCGCCGATGCTGGTCGCACCGGCGACGCGCGATACGCTCGCGTGGCCAACCGCTCTGGTCCCGGCGCGAGCAGGGCATCGTCGCCGCGATTTCGCCGGGAGGAACTCGGCGCGAGGCGCCTCCCGTCACATCAACTATCGGCGCAACGAACGCGGCGCGGCCGAGCCCGCGCGCAGATCGAATCCGCCGGACAGGCCGCCCTCGTCGTGAAGGCCACATCCGCCGCCGTGCCGAGGTTTGCACAGCGGCTCTTCGTCGAGCATATCGCGCGTTTCACCGCCTCGACATC
>Ga0179593_1504281_pt1 | contig 10177 bp, 10 predicted proteins | sample CZODoug2_1_08_16_FD_185931 | JGI IMG/M metagenome (GOLD analysis project Ga0179593, IMG submission 185931) | Vadose zone soil fungal communities from Angelo Coast Range Reserve, California, USA - CZODoug2_1_08_16fungal (PacBio error correction) | ecosystem: Environmental > Terrestrial > Soil >...
TCTGAGTGTAAAAAGCCGTGCTTTATTGAAGACGTCAAAAAGCTGATCATCGAGAAAAAGGCAGGATGAGATACAAGGGGGAGGAGGACTAAGGGGAGGGGCGCGTGGCTGTGGCTTGTGATCATCAATCTTAGGTGTCGGGCGAGAGTAATCTCCGAGGCACAGGAGAAGTGGCTTAGGAGGGTCTGTCAGTACCGTTACCTTATTCGAGGAGCGTTGATGTGGATGGCGGCACAGTAATTTATCGGCGGAGGAAAAAAAAAGTCCGCCGTGATGGAAGGAGTTGACATCGGGGAAAGAAGGAGGGGAGGGACGAGGGCGGGCAAACTGAATTCAGGATGGAGGCGGTACACAATTCAAGTATGCAACTGGTCGGAGGAATGAGGCACACCACAGAAATCGCTCTCAAGGGAGTGAAAAAAAAGGGGGGATGGACAACGTAAGGAGGGTGGCGATTGACTCACGCCAAAACCTGACGCCTTCTCTCGACTTTGTTCATCTCCGATGGCTCAATGTGGTTAAGAGAGATCATTGTGAATCTCTGAAAACCCAACCGTGACATCACATGGGTGTTTAACGGAATAAGACAAGGACCCACGCAAATTCACTTTATAGGTCAGACTCCAAAAGGGAGATCATAGTTCTTTTTTCAGAACGAATAGGATTAAGGTCAGAGCCTCCCAAAATCCCGAGGAACAGTGCCGCTGGAGAAGCCGATAGGGACAAGGAGGGGAGAGGAAATGTAAAATCCCTCGCTCGGAAGCACCTTTGAAGATGTATAACTCAATGACGATTTGGGGGGAGGTATTGTATAATAGGCAAAAATAGAGGGGGGAAAGGGGGTCTGAAGAAGGTTAAAGAAGAAAGAGAAAAACTGGCAAGATCTCTCGCGGGCAAGAGAACTATAAAACTCGAAAAGTAAATAAAAGTTTCAGAGAAAAAGGAAAAAACATCAGACGAACCGCCCAAATGGCGATCGGACGGTGTCGATCCAAGGTCGCTAAAAAAACGCGTTTTAGACTCGGGAGAGAAACCTCAGGGAGGGTGGAGAACAAGTGGGGGGGGGGGTGAGCCTTGAAGGAACGCGCAAAGTTCCCACCCTCAACGGGAAAAAAGAAGGTGCAAGGGGTCACAGCCCCGGACCTTGAGGCCAGGGAAGCCTCATGGTTCCTGGAGGACAACGAAGAAAAGACGCGACAATACGGGCGGGTCTTCCATCTGAATCTGAAAGTCACGGCACAGGAAAAGGAGGGTGCAAGGGAGAAAAACCGAATACCCCTTTAAGGCATAACGGGGAGCCAGGATATCGCGTCAAGTGGGGGGGAATGGGTCGAGGGGACGCTGTCGGCTTGAAAAAGAACCTCAAAGAGATGACCATTCGTTTTCCACGGAAAACGGAGGCGCGAGGAAGAGATGGAGCGTTCAGGAAACGGCTCGCGTTTCGTGCCGGGGAGACGAAGTCATGCAAGGTACAACCATAGGGGAAAGGAGAGGAGGCTTGGGGGGAAAAGAGTGGCCAAACCTGAGGGGCGCACAATACACAACTCGCAAGGGAATCAACTGCCAGGGAGTAGGCTTTGGGCACGAGTATCAAAACGCTTCTTCATTCAAAAGAGTTCACAAGCAGGACTCAGGGGGTTCAGACGCTCTCAATCCTCGATGACGGAAAACGGTTGGGGGGAAGGGAGACAGGCAAAGGAGAGGACTCATTACAGGGCAAGCGCGGAACAATAGTCGGGATGACGCTGCAATGAGAACAGAGCAAAAAAGAGAAAAAGCCCCTCCGAAAGGGATAGAAAAGTTGGGGAGAGGCAACTCACAGGATATCAACTTTATCGGAAACGCTGATAGACCAGCAGATGAATGCTGGGGGGGAGGGGAAAAAAAATATATCTCGACAATCCGCTGATCCAAGAGCCATTGACGGACGCAGTTGTAGGAACATGACAGGGGAAGGACTGCATAAAGCATAGGCGCCCATATTGTGGGGAGAAAGTCGAAATGGTGTCGGTGGGTGGCCGACGGGAGGAGCTGAAGAGGGTGAGGACGCTTGCCAGCCCGCACGAAGGCCTCGTCAATTCACGAGAAAACGCTGAAAGGAAAAGAAGAAGGAAAGAGGAGGGAACAACTCGGAGGGTGCTGTTTCCGTCATCAGCGCATGGGAAGAGTGGGGATCGCAAACATCGAGTTCACCAAGAAAAGGGACCAAGTTGAAGGAAAAAAAGAACAGGAGAGGGGAAACAGGGAAAGTCTTTTGAGTGTCGAATTATCATACTCCCGTGGCATTTAATTACTCCTAAAAAATTCGTCAGGGACGGAGAGGATTATATCTCAACCACAACTGATATATTAGAAAGAGGGAAAAGGACGAGTACGTTTTCCCAGTAATTGGGTGCGTCCATTACCTCGCACAGATAACGGGAACCATTCACATACGTTTCAGAAAGGATAAGAAAATGGGAGGGGGGGGGGGGCAGGTATAGTAAATTCAGATGCTTGAAGGGTGAAATCGCTGCATTAAAAACCGCTCAATCAGTCATGCTTACGTCAAAACAAAACACGAAAGGGGGAAAAGCGACGCTATAAGGACGATAATTCTATTCATAGCGCTTTCAGAGAAGAGCGTTAGGTCTGGCGGACCGGAAAACTATTCCTTGAGGCAGCCGTAGGAACGAAAAACCAAAACTCGGTATCGACCGACGCTTAAAAGAGACTGCCTCTGAGGGGAATGGCTGGAAGGAAAGAGGTTGGAAAGTCCAAGTCGGAGTTGAAGAGGGAGAGGCCTGCAGCTCGCTCAGGTGTAAAAACATAGAAGAAGGGGAAGGTAATCCCGTGCTCACCGTAGGACGGATTCGATGGTCGCTGCCGCCTTGGAATGAGAGCGGGGAGGGCGGGGGGAGGGGGACTTTCCAGAGTTCAGCACATGCGGATATTTTCGCCTCGCCGCGCTCTATAGTAGAAAAGTCAAAGGGAAGAGATCAGAAGGAAGGGGGGGAAGCGGGAGTCATACATCCTTACGTGTACGCGCTGCCGTACTTGAAAGATCGATTGGTGGGAGTGAAGAATCATCTTCCCGGGCTGCAAGGGAAGCGGGGAAGGAAGGACAGAATTGAACTCTGACCATCTAACGCTCTTTGTAATGGGGATCGGTGAGAAGATTGTCTCCGACGGCAAAAAGTTCATCTGGGAAGCGCTGGAAGTCTGAGAAGATGGAAAAAAACAGAAGGAAAAAAAGAGGGGGGATGGATGGGGGTAAATCCTCACATCGACCCATTAACCAATGGCTAAGAGATTCGGTGGCAAAGACCGGGGAGGCAATAGCGGGGTTAGTAAAGTTGTTACAATAGGCATTGGTGCAAGAAAAGAAGGTAAGAAAAGCGCTGTTGAGAACATCTAGGCGTGAGCCCTTCTCAGGACAATGAGGAAAAGGGACGAAAAGGAAGTGGATTATGTGAAAGTGCCTTGAGGCCGGAAGGGGGGGTACGTGAGAGGGGATGAATGCTCTTACACCCAACTTGAATCAACAAAGATAGGGTGCTCATGCTCTTGGATACCCGCTGGAAGGAGGGGGGAAAAAAAAGACAATGAATTGTCGCGGGGGCCCGTAGTCGGCGGTTCGAGATGGATGGACAATGAATATGGAAAAATGCAGAGCACGGGACAGGGAGACATGAGAGTAGCCATTGACAAGACAAGGGCAGAAGGAATGAAGCGCTCTGTCCGGGTGCCTTTGTTCCTAACGGAGTGAATGATAAAAAGATGGAAAAAAAGAGAGCCCTGCAGTAGAATCGCAAAAATTTAGAAAGGGAGAAAGAGAAGGAGGGGGCCATCATTCCAATTTCTCTACTACGGCAGGAAAATAAAGAGGAAAATAGGAATCGGGACGTAAGAGGACGATGATACAACTTATTCTCCTGATTACGCCCCATTCAAAAGTCAAAGAGAAAAGAAAGATGCTTCCTTGCAACTTGGCTTGTTGGTGCCTACAATTAAGTGCAATTAAAGGGGGTATGATTTTTTCGCGCTTATCCAATGGATCCTAAGAAATGAGAAAAACTAAAAAGCTCGACGTCCCGGACAGCCCAGAAGGGTTAGCATATATTCCAGCAAAAGCATGCTCAAAGATGCCGAAATAAGCTTGAAAACAAAAGAGACTCTAAAAAGGGAATACCGCGGTGTCGCCCCCTCCTAGGTTGCCGAAAAGACAGAACCCTGTCAAAGGTTTCACCAGGAGAAAAGAGGGAAAGGGAAAAAAACTGAAATCAAGCATCGTGCGCCTTTCCAATGGTCAAACGAGCGTGAAAAGGCAAGTCATCCTCCAATCAAGGGATTCATCAATGCAAAATCGAAGGAACGACGAGGGAAAAGACTTAGTCGCCGGGTGAAGAAGTACTAATGGCTTGTTGTAGTGGCCAGATCGACCCATAGTGACGGCTGTGGAAGGAGTTCGTATGGAGAACCGTGAAAAACGAAAGAAAGATGGGAAAAAGGTCTGCCGATAACTCACATCACTCCTACTTATGACCTCGGAAAATAAGGAAATCTCGACAGTCACAATGAAAACTGTTTGAACGCCAAGGGGGAAAAAAAGATGATAGAAACCTCGATGTAGGAACGGGAAAAGGGGCAGGAAAGGAAAAGGGGAACCTCCTATTCGAATTGCCAAACCCACACGGAGAGGTACACTCCAAGGGCCGGAACGAAAAAGGGAGGAGTTCCTCAAAGCCTACGGTCTGTTGCCCGAAAGAAAAGTTGGCTTCAAAGCGATTGGCTCGGCCGCCTGGAAGGTAAAGGACTAAAAAAGTCATGCGTTTCGTTTGCTGGACCGCGGAAAAAAAAAGGGATGGGAGAGAAAGAAAAAAGTCAACGGTCCGATTCCTCACCTCAAGCCGCAGGCGAACAAAGATCGGGAACGTAGAAGGCTCTGGTGGCCTACGGAGAGAGAGGAAAAAAAGAAGGAGAAGTGAAAAACTCACGTAGTGAAGTCCCTTCTGCCTACTTGCAAGGGGTCTAATCTGATTACATGGACACAAAGTGTGGTCCAAAAAAGAAAGTGGAGGGGCGAAAAACTTCTCAAGAGAATTCAGATTCAGATGAAATGGGGGAAAAAATCCAAAAAAAGGTACTGGGCTGAAATGTCTTATACTTATTGCAGAAAAAAAGAAAATCGCCCGTAATATGGGGGGGGATTCCCGAAAAAAAGAACAGGTCCCTCTGAGATGGAAAATTGGAGAACAGAGGTTGACGCATTCCTTTGTGAGCATATCGAGAGAGGGGGAAAATAGTTCGACAAAAGTGGAATAAAAAAGGGCAATGTATCAGAAAGGTTCTGAGGATCGGACAAAAGAAGAGGTAACAGGAAGGCAAAAAAAGAAAGTCGGGGGACCGAGTTTCCTGCACCTCTCACGGCAATCGGGAGCTGCAAAAGAGAGGGAGCAAAAAAAAAGGGAGAAAAGGTTGTATACATCCGTAAATCAGGCGGGAGAGAAAATTCCACTGGGAAAAAACGGCCGTGGGTCAGAAGACGTTGCCCAGATCATTTGACGTTCGGGATCTAAAGGTGGGCAAACGGACGCCAAAAGGGGAGAAAGTGAACGGGACGAAAGTTAACAAATAAGGAAAACTCCTTGCACAACGAAAATGGAAACCGGCCAACAAGACATAGTAGAGAGGAGGATAAACTTACTATCTCGTATGTGTAGATGCGGGGCACTTTGAAAAAGCCATAGTTCGATAACGAAGACCGGATCTGGAGGGCCGAAGGGAAAGGCTGGGGCCACTGGGTCCGATGGTGAGGGTGGGAGAAAAGAAAGGGAACGGAAAAAGACGGGGGGAATCTCTTACTTAACTACCGATGGCAGGGGGGGGAGAAGGAATGGGGGTAAGGAGGCGAAGCGCTCGATCAAGAATCATTCCTGGAGAGGGCCGGTATACTACACAAAGAAAAAAGGAGGAGTTCGAAGAGGAAAGAGGTGTGAGAAAATACTAACCTGCCACGAAACTGGAGGGGGGGGTAAAGCCCCGAAGGAGAGAAATTAAGGAGAAATTACTTCAGACCTGGTCGGCCAGCGAAGGCAAGAATACGGGGTAAGAGGGAAAATCTTTATAGCGTCGACGGGTGGGGACACGGGAAAGAGAGAGACCAAGTGTCACTGGGCTTAGGGCCCGCCAGGACCTGGGGAGCTAGATCGAGAATCTCTGTAGAGGGCTAGGAATAGCAGAGCGTCATCGAAAAAAAAAAAAAAAAGGAGAGGGATAAAGGGGGGAAAGGGGATGGAGTTCATATCTCCACAAGGTCTTCTATATTACGATAGAAGGACAGGCAACAAAGACTACTGTTTCCGCATATTTGGGATCGAGACGTGTTAAAAATGAAAAAAGTGACGAGATCAAAACAGAGGTCATGGAAAAGGCTATGTGGGTTTGGACTACTACGAAAAGACGGAGGAAAAGTAATCGATGGGGGTCCTTAAACCATTCGGGGAGATCCGGTGAGATGAAGCCGATGGAAAAAAAAGTGATTTTCAGGTTTATCAAAATGTCTTTTCGATACGAAAAAAAAACGAGAGTGGGTAGTCTTTCAAGGGGAAAAGTAGAATCAAGTAATTTATCATGATCGCGAATGGAACCGCTACCCAAAAAGGCTAAAAAAAAACGAAGAAATATCAGACAAAGGTAAGCAAAGAGGGAGAAGTGCCCAAAAAGGCGGAAAAGGTCACTTAGGGAAGTCCACTCCCCATCACCCTAGTAGTATGACGAATAGGGAACAGGAAAAGGCGATATTCGGATCAAGCATAGTCTTCACCACTAAGCAGGGACGACATCTCAAAAAGAACCCGAAATGAAAGGCATAGATCAAGAAAAAGGAGAATAATGGTTGAGGAGGGGGTTTCGTGTTTGCAGCGTGTTTCGCTTATAGAAAAGAAAGAGGCCACGGTCGACAAGATCGGGGATAGTTTTCCAATAAGTTCAAAGTAATCACAGCCTCAAGAAAACGGGATAGAGGGGAGCGAAAACAACGACAAGGAATTACTAAAGGGAAGAAAGGATACTTCAATCACTTGGATCAATGAAAGGGTTAAAAAACATAGGAGAAACCTGAGGCTGAGTACCACCTCTGCAACATAAAGTGCATCCTCACGTTGTGGCACAAAGAACTTAGAAGAATTATGGACGAAACTAAGAAAGGGGGGAGAAAACTGGCATGCGGAAGACCTTTCACAACGGAAAGCTTGCAGCAAGGAAATAGGGGGAGAAGGGAGGAAAAGAGAAAGGAACAGTAGCGGAACACTCTCCACTTAAAGGACATCTCTATCAGAAAGAAGAAAGACGCACGCAACCATCTAAGGAGAGCCGGGTTTCCTTAAGAATTCACATATGTGTTCCACCCGTCCCTGCGTAAAAAAAGTAAAAGTAGCAGAAAAATGAAAAATCTGAAAATTGACATGTCATGATCATCAGAACAACGACGGAGGCAAAACAAACAGGGACCAACTACGGGGGTTGCGCAAGTAGCTGCCGGAGAAACGGCCGTCGAAAGGAGCCGACCACGAGAAAACGAGACGTAAACAAGCGTCGAGGCTGAGTGGTGTTACTAGCGAGAAAAAATGCACACCGGGGGGGGGGGAAGTGCAGGAGCCAGACAGAAGCAACGCAACGGAAATCATGGGAAACAACGAGTAAAGACGGGTATCTTCATAGCAAGCAGCCATCATTTTATAACCCTCACAAGGTAATTTCGGAGGAAAAAAAGAGGGATAAGCCGCCGGGACGGCCAGCGTGGGAGTGGGAAAGAACAGAAAAAAAAAGGGCCGCAACCATTCGATTTTAAGCGGGGAATATAGGTCAACGCACATGAGCTAGAAAGCGAGGGTTAGGACAGACAGGTGTGGAAGGTGGGGGGGTACAGTTGGGACTGGCATAGGGCAATTAGGAGAAAGAAAAGATAGGCGGTGAGGTGATTGGAGCAGTTATGCTACATTACCTGGGCGAAAGAGCGAAACGAAGACCGAAGAAGAATCAAAAAGACAAGAGTACGGGGGGGGGAGAAAAATCTGGACGGCGAAAGAAAGATACATGAGCCCCAACGCTGCGGCTAAGAATAAGGCGCACCTCAAAGAACGCTAGGCTGCGGATCAGGATAAGGTGGGTCGGTAATAATCGTGATTAGGACCGCCGCAATTCATACTCTGGGGGAGATGCCCAGTCTTTCTGAGGGAAGACCTAACGTGAAAAAGGGCGGGGCAGGACTGGGGAAACATCTATCGTTGCTGAATAATGAAATCAACAGGGAGGGCGGCTAGGATGATCCAGAGGATCGAAAACGCTGGAGCGGCTATTGAAGAGGAAGAGGGGGGGAGAGGGGGAGGCCTCGTGGGGAAACCGTTATGGAAAGAGAGGGCTCAACAGAGGGGTCACGGGATAGCAAAAGATGTCTTGACGAATCAGGGGAGAAGGGGGAAAGAATATCGAACCGAGGATGTGTGGATCGGAGGAAACCAACGGCAAAGGAAGTTGCTGGTCATAGGTGTGTCAAACCAACTAAGCACAATTGTGAAGATAGAACGTGAGGGGAAGAAGACTAAGTTTCAGAAGAGGCACGAACCCCATCCCTATTGGGGAAAAACAGAGGGATGAATCCGCAATAGGCGCGCCAGGCTGGAAGCAAATCGACAAACAAAGGACACGGAAGACACTCGAGTAGATGGAGGTGCGAAAATTTGCGAAAAAGGTGGAGGAACGGGAAAGCTGGGGGAGGCAAAATCAAATTAGGAGTCTGAGAGCCACGACTTCAGAAACCGGAACCCTGGCATCAGCTTGATATGAAAGAATCTTCAATAGAAATCTTCGACTGAAAGGGCGGGAATGGGAATCAGTTACACCGATAAGGCTAACGAACAATTGGAGATCAGCGGGAAAGGAACTTGTCGAAGAGTCTTGCGCCCGAGCGTGGGTGGACCACAAATGGGTGTAATTAAAGAGAAGTCTAAAGACAGGACCCAAGGGAGAAGGGAAAAGTATACCTTTGACACGTTCCCCTACGGAAAGGGGGTTATGAACTGGGAATAATGCAGGGAGGGAGAGGGAGGGGTGGGAGAGGCCCGCAATGCTACGCTCAAGAAAGTCTTCCAGCGGAATCTAGTCCCGAGGCAAAGGAATGGGGCCGATCAACTAGCAAAGTCTATAGGGGGAAGACGACAGGACCGCAACAAGGAAGGAGTTCGTATGGTCGATTGTACGGAGTCCGGCTTCAATGGAAGCGTATCAAAAGAGCGATGTAGGTTCTCGCCGCAGGGATCGAAAGCAAAGGAAGCGGTGAACCGATAAGGGAAGAGGACTATTCGAATCACGATTAAAAGGCAGGAGCGACGGGGGGCAAGTTCGAGGGGCCTGTAGGAAGGGAAAGAAAAGAAAACGGCGAGCAAAAAGGGAACTTACTGATTCAGCCAACAAGCAACAGGGAGCTGGCAAGGGAACTCTTAAGAAAAGGGGGAATACTCAGGAAAAAGCCTAGCATCTCGGGGCCCTGCGGTGGGAAGTTCGGGACTCCCCCAGTAGGCGGACGCAGGAGAGGGGAGGCGAATGGCTAATTACTATGGGAAAAGGTAGGTGGAAAATCAACACTCAAACAAGTCCTAAATCAGGGGGAACTGGGGGTGTAAGATTTTGAGAAAACAGTCATCAAGAAACAGCAGGTATATCAATAGAGGATCTTCCTGGCGGGACAACGAGAGGCTAAACAAAAAAGCAAACGTATCAGAACAACGTGAATACAAATGGACAACTGGTGGATACCAAAAAAAGGTGTGGGGTCAAATGACCAAAAGGGCGCGTCAGGAGGAGGAGTCTAAGTTTCTTAGTTATAGCTTGCAAGGGGTGTCCGTTTCGCCTGGGAGCTTGTAGACATAAGGAATCGTGGAGAAAGCAACCAAAGCACTACGGTCTTCTCTGAGACAGAGCTTAGCGCAAGTAAAAAAATAAGATAAAAAAAGTAGGTCGGGGAAAGGGTGGAGCACCTCGGAGAATTGATTCCGTGCGCAGCCATCGAAGATACAAAGACCGACCATAATTTTGGAACAGAAACAAACCATCAAGGAGAGAAGAGGGGGAGAAAAGAAGTTGCTGGCTCTTATCCGCCGTTTGGAGTAAAAAAATTCGGCCAGAGGAGCGGCTTTTT
>Ga0179593_1815098_pt1 | contig 10177 bp, 15 predicted proteins | sample CZODoug2_1_08_16_FD_185931 | JGI IMG/M metagenome (GOLD analysis project Ga0179593, IMG submission 185931) | Vadose zone soil fungal communities from Angelo Coast Range Reserve, California, USA - CZODoug2_1_08_16fungal (PacBio error correction) | ecosystem: Environmental > Terrestrial > Soil >...
CCCAAGGTGAAGAGGCAAAGGGGAGGTGATCTAGAAAACCGACGGAGGTGTGAAGTTTTGGAAACACGACAATAGGTTGTCCCCAGAAACATCTAGTCCAAGGCCAACGGCGTATACACCGGGGGAGGGGAAACGGCAGGCCCAATTGAACCAAAAAAGCAGAGGGCGTGCCCCCACACCCAAAGGAGAGAAGGGAAAGCACTGGGCCGTTGGAAAGTGAAAAAAAGCTTAAACCAAAAAAAAAAAAAAAGCAAAAGCCTGCGGAATGCAAAGATCTTGGGGAAAAAGGGGGGGACGAAAAATTGCCCGGAAGAACCGTCATCCCACGCCGCTGAAAAAAAGGCAATGAACGCAGAAGCAGAAAAAATGAATGGCCGGTGGGGCGAGTAATGGGTGGGAAAGCGTCAAAAGAAAAATCCGTTAGGGCCGAATAAGGTTAAAAGTGACTAGCGGCGAAAAGGCCGCTCGGGCTTTTGTCCCCAGGGGGGGGAGAACTGGGGGAAAAGTGGGGGAGGGAGAGGGGTGTGCGAAGGAGCGGGGGAGAGGGGCGTGGGTCACTTCCGTAGGACCGAAAAAAAAGGAAGAAAGACCGGGGAAAGTGGAGGGGAGTAAATACGTTGAACTCGAAAGGCGGCAGGGGTAAGGCGGCCCCCCGTGGAACTCAAAGGCTGACCGAAAAGCAACAAGGCCGCCATTCGATCACAACTTGAAAAAAAAAATGGGTTCAGCCTGCCGAAGACCTTCAATTTAAAAATGGGTCTGACAGAATCAACACGGGGGAAAAGAACGCTAACTGGACCTGGGCGCTGGGGAGAAACGGGGGGGGTTGCGAAAGGAGAATTAAGGGATATAAAGATCAAAAGGGAAAAGGAGGGGGACCCCCTGGAGATTTTCACGTGGGAAAAGAAAAGCTTTTTTTTGTCTGGGAGGGCAAAGAGTGTAGGGGTTCAATAGGGGACCAAGAATCAATTATCCGTGTTGGTGGGTCCACCCGTTCAACACTGGACAAGGGGAGAGAATCCTGGGACTTTCGTCTAAGTAAAAAAAAACAGTGAAAAAAAAGAAGGGGGAGGTCTGACTGGGGAAAGGTGTGCGTTTTTTGGGGGTGGACTTTGAAGAAGAAACTAAGCCCCCAAGACCACAAGGAAAGAGAGGCCAAAACGGAATGTCCTCCCAGGAAATCCTCTCACGTTGGAGGACCACTTACTAAAAGAAACACCCAAGGAGAGAAAGCGACATATGGGGGAAAGAAGATTCTGTCCAGAACCAATGGGATAAAGTCAGTCCTATCTATGGGAAAAAATGGAAGTAAAAAAGAAAGTTTGGTGGGGAACCTGGGAAAAACTGGCAAGAGACAAACCAATTTCGTCGGGTGGAGGAAAAGGTCGAAGGAGAAATAGGAGTAAAAGGGACCATGAAAGGAAACGAAAAAACTTGAACCAAAACAAAAAAGAAGACCTAATCCATCAGCCCAGAGAAAATAGAGAAAAGGAAAATTGAACACCCAAAGGGGACCACAAGAAGTCTGGTTGGGGGGAGGGGGGACAAGATATCTTAAGAGTATGCTTTTTATGAATGGTGCTGGTTTGGGGAGTTTTCAGTCAAAACAAGGGGGGTGTAATTAAGAACCCCATATTCAACCAGGAATTCTTGAAAGGTGGGGGAAGGGGAAACCGGAAAGATAAACACTTTTTTCTTGGGGGCGGTCAACGGGGGGGGTTCTTGTGAAGAAGGGGCGGGACCGCTCCCTTAAATTGCGGAAAAAAAATGACCATGTAAAGATGGACAAGGGAAACTCGGAAAAAAAGAAAAAGAAATGCGACGACCCGGCACCTGGAAATGACGAGGTGCAGTTTCGATTTGAGTCGGGGTGGAGTAGGGGTGAAGGGGGCACTCAAAAAAAAAAAGGAGGGGCGATGGGGGGGGGGTCAGAGAGGTAAAAAATCTCAAGGAAAACAAAAATCACAAAAAGGGTTGTTAAATCCCTTCCCCCACTTTACATGGGCGAAAAGGAACCACCGAGTGAAGCAAAGCGTTTGCGATAGACACACGCTAAAGAAAAGTGCTGTAGAATCGGGACCATCGACGTCTTCCGCACGGACGGGGACAGGGTCCCCTTACAGGCTGCCCGGCGCGAGTGGACCTCGTCGTCTAAAGACAATGAAAGGGGAGGGGCGGAGAAAGCTGAAAAAAAGAAAAATATGGGGGGGGGGATAAAAGATTACAGTTAAACGCTCGACCAAGGGGGGATGGTAAACTCCGTCCAGGGGAAAATCGCGGAAGCTAGGCTTGAAAAAAGAAGGCTGTAGGGGGCCCCGGGAAAGCAAAACGCGTAACCGCCGTAGAGATAATTTAGAAGGCTGAGGTTGTGGAATTAACCGGAGGAAAAGGTAATCCGCCAAAAACGAGCGGCCCGCCCGGCCCAAGACTGAAAAAGAAAAACCGCGCCGACTCATATTAAAAAAGGATGAAAGAGAATACACAGGGAAAAAGGGAAGGAGGTCTAGAATTGCACGACCAGCAATTCGTATTCAAAACAAAGAGAAAGGGGGGGGGGGGATACCGCCAAGCGACACGTCCGTCTTGGGACGAGATTCAATCTCGAGGAAGAAAAAAAACGGAGGGGCATATTTTCAGACCGGAACTTACGACCGGGTGGGGCGCGCCAATGGACCCCATGAGAGATTTGTCCAGAAAGGGACTCGTGTAATTACGACCCACAGGGGGAACATGCTGGTAAGGACATTGAGTCAAATTGCAAAACGGGTAATCCGGGGTGTGTGGCCAGAGGGGGAAAAAAATCTAAAGGGAAGATCAGTTGTATCCCTTCATTTCGATGAAGACGCGGGCGCAAAACCTTCGTTGGGGCGGCTCTGAAAAAAAGCCAGGGCCGGGGGACCAAAACCCGCACCTGTAGTAAATACACTAGTAGCGGGGATTGCTCGGAGTCCGCGAACCAAGCCTAAGAGGCCGCCTCAACTCATTAAGAGAGTAAGCGAGAAGAACCCGGGATAATAACAACATCGGGGAGTGGGGGGGAAGAGGGAAAAAAAAATAAATATACGGGAAGGCGAAAAGGGGACCTTCAAAGTCCGCAAAGCATAAAAAAAGAAGAGACCGGGAGATCTTGCTAACTCGCTGGAACCGCCGGATATACGAAACCAACTTATGACTCTGGGGGGAGGGACGGAGAACTGCAGATCGATTAAGAGAAACGTGATGATGAACGTTGCTTCGGGAACTTCGAGGGGAGAAGGCCTGGGACACTTTTGTATCGAAGGGATCGAGATTCAAGGGTAAGAACAAAGCCATTGACCGCGACCGGGGAAAAGCACACAGGAAAAGGTACCAGACGAACATCAATCGAGCAGAGGTACGGAAACGGGAGAAAGGAGTTGCAAGAAAGGAGGGTATTGAGATTTGAGTGAATCGCTGAATGGAGGGTCAGGATGTAAGGGTAGTCTAGAACCAAAATAAGGTACAGGGAAAAAGCCAACGAAAAGTGGAAGCAGGTCCATGGGATCGGAACTCCACCCCTAACAAAATAAGGAAGGGGTCAATCATATTTGACAAAAAAAGGGACTTATGACCCGGGGGGAAAGGGAACCGAAAGGCAATTATCAGAAAACTTTTCCAAACGGGGGACAAAGTCACCACGCAAGGTCCATAAGACGAAGAGAATGGACTGGGATAAATACGAAGGAAAAGGAGCTTGGCCTGGCAGGACTGAGCTTGGGTTTAGCGTTGGGGGCTCAGAGGGGTTTGCGGAGGGACACGATGGTAAGGTTTGAGAAAGAAAAAAGGGAAAAAAACACACAAAAAAAACGACAGAAAAAGTGAGAGCTCTGACATTTCCCATCCAGAGGGCTCACAAGGGGCATAGATGAAAGGTAAGAGGCTGACGTGAACTCAACAGGCTCCTTAAAGAGGGCTAAGTGCTTCAACGCGTGAAGGGGTACGAGACGAAAGCAACTCGGGAAAGGGGACTGGGAGCTGGGATACGTCACGCATGCGTCATGCGCTGGTGGGGGGGTGGCGGAGGGTCGCCCCAACAACAACAACCCACCAAGCAAAAATACCATCCGTACGACTTGGCGAAAGGTCAAGAATGTCGAAGTAGAGGAAATCGAGACGGTTTTGAAACGCAATTGAATGGGGAAAAACAACGAAACGGGCCCAACCAACCGAAGTCCCCCAGGGCGAGAGGGTGCCCAGGGCCGATGCCATCTGCCGGTAGCGATCATCAGAAGGGGGGCATCAAAAAAATGGTTCTTTTACGGGAGTGAAACCGAGGGGTAAGAAAGGGAAATCGTTGATAAAGTCCGAGCCTGAAATCTGACCGGCGAGAGCAGGAAAAAGGAAGGTTAAAAAACCAAATAACAGATATCACGAGAGGATCCGGCAAAATTCAGGCTGACGGCAAAACGAAAAAAACCCGAAGAACGTTGGGGCTCGGAGGGAAAGGCGCCCTTGTTGGGGGAGTGGTCGCATCCGGTTGGCGGACAGCCTAAGCAGGGGAGACAACATCGGTGACGGCGGGAGTACGTGTGAAGCGAAACACGTCCTTGTAGAGAGAGGGTTGTACCAGCTACAGCAGGGGGAAATCCGGAGGGGGGGGAAAAAAAACCTCAAAAGACAAGTTGCGTTCCCAACCCGTGTGGAGAGGGGGGTCAAAAAGGAATAAAAGATTTGTAAAGGGGTACCGTGGGAAGAAAAAACCAACCGGATAGGCAAGCTAAAGAGCAAACCGAATGCATGGGTCCGCAGTCTTTACGGGAAAAAAATCCGCTAACGAGTACCGTGAAAACCGACAGGTGAAAGGCCAGCTTCCCGATGAATTTGAGGAAGGTATGGGAAGAAAGAGGGCTGCAGGGGGGAATCGAACGAAAAAAAAAAAACCAGGTGGGAAATGCTTTCACATGTTGAACCAGCGAGCCCTGAGGGAAATTGGCAGTGTCCGGCGACGGAAAAATCAGGGGAAGGTGGGCGAGGGGTCGACAACTTCGACTCTATGCGCTGGCACACGTGGGCAACCAGAAAGAAAAAAGTTTGGGGGAAAAAACAAGGCTCTCAATAAAAAACCTAACCGACGGCTCAGCTAAAAAAAAATACACGGGGGGACGAAACAAAACAACACAACGGAGGAGTGAAAAAGAGGAGAGCCCGGGGGATTAGCTTCGACATCGTTCGGGTTGATCGACAACAATCAAAATGGGGGTGAAGCCACGGTGTCCAAGCGCAGGAGAGTACAAAGAAAAATGAGTGGGGCAAAAAAAAACGGCGCCGAACGTTTCTTTGCCGACCAGAACCCTAAGGCCAAGAAACGAGCTCGGAAAAAAGACACAGGAAGTAAAAAAAACATCGGGGGCCGGGTTCTGGACATGCCACCGTGCTAAAATCCCAGAAAAGGAAACGAGGGATCTTGTAGCTGGCAAATGAGAACAGGAAAAAAAAAAACTTGAATTTCAAAAAGGGAGGCACCAAGGAGAGGGGAAGGGGGGAGACGAGAGCAAGGGGAACCCTGCATTCGGTTTTTGCAATAACGCTGCATATAGGGGGACGGGAAGGGGGCTGGCCGAAAAGGAAACAAACGCCTTTATGACGTAACCTAAGGTGTTGCAAAAAGAACAGGACGCCACCGGAGGTGGAAAAAGAGCGAGAGGGGAAGGCTGAGGGCCCGAACAGCTGGGCTACCGGCCGTTTGGGGGCCGGTTAGTACACGTAATGGGGAACAGGGAACAGGGATAGGCGGGAGCTCCCCGGAAGCAAAAGGGAATGGCAAACTTCAAACAAGTCCGGCAAAGGGTTTTCGGAAAGGGGGAACAAACTAGAACGGGGGGAAAGGGTCTGCTTCGCCGTGACAGTACGAGTCCCGGACGGGACGAGATCCGAATAGGACTGGGACGAGAGTCGAAAAGAGTAAGGCGATCGAGGTCAGACATCAGGAATCAAGGTACCAGGAGAGGGACCCGTAAAAATTGGTCAAAGAAACATTAGGGGGGCGCTACGGAAAGGAATCCCAAACGGGGAGATCGTTGTGGGGGGGCCATTTTACGTGGCAATTAAAAAAAAAGGGTGGTGCGCGAAGAAAAAGTGAACCGGGGAGGAAATTCTCGCTGGGTTGGGCGGTGGGGGGGGTATTGAACGGAGAAAAAGAAAGCCCCAACAGTCTGTCCATAAGCAGGTGACGATCAGCAGTACCCAAAAGAATCCTCCGGAATAACCAACGTCCACTCCTAAAAAAATCGAGCCAAAGGGCTTGAAAAAGAGCCCGGGGATTCACATCAAGCGCCAGGATCGAGTGGGAAACACGGGGTCCAAACAGGTGGGGGGCGCCAGTCAAGGGGCCAAATCAAAGCAAAAGAGAATAGATTATTACCCACTTACCATTACGAGAAACGAACGGCAAAAAAAAAACGACCTACACCAAGAAATCCAGCATCAGCACATAAAGAGAGCGGTTGGGGGGGGAACAAAAAACCGGTCAGCCAAAAAAAAAAAGGAAAATGGGAAGTTGAACAACGAAAGGGAGGAAAAGTATGCGGGAATACTTGAAGAGGTGCCGGGGCGGGAAAACCCACACGGGTCGCAGACAAATTATGAATAGGCCAAGGTGAAAAAAAAAAGAAAACAACCCCCCCCAAAAAAAACTTACGTGTTCGTACCCAGGACCTCTCCACAGTGGGAAAAAAAAAGGCTCACGGGGGTGCACTTTCATGCGGTCGCGCAACTCAATTGGACTAGGCAGGGGAGGACTGTCAATCTAGATACACAGAGTGAAGGAACGCGTGCACAGCCCGTAGCCCGTTGAAAATGCCGAGGGGGAAGATTGAGACGGCGCGGTAAAGTGAAGGGGGGTCGGGGGTGGCATCCAGGAAGGAAAATTGAAAAGAATAAAGGATAAATCTCGGGGGTCCGCCGGAGATAAAAAGGGTGGGGGTTAAAGCAGCCTCCCAACAAATCCAGGAGAGGAGCGCACCCGATTTCATCAAAGGCAGTAGGTGCGATAAAGAAGTAAGAGTAGACCGAGGGCCAACGGGTGATTTCACAATAACAACGCGGGTCTGGCGAGGCCCTGACAGGGGACCGCGTGAGGGGAGGGTGCGGAAAAGAGCCGGAAACAATGAAAGTCTTCTGGGAAAGGTGCCGAGGCGATCACGGCACGGGGGTAAATTACAGGGTAAAGAGCAAAAGGGAGGGGTATACGCGATACGCGTCCCAGTGCTAAGCTTCGAGGGGAAAATCGTCTGGGAGCCCCGAAAAGAAGAAGTAACAGGGGGGTAGGGCGTGTCGGTCCCGGTTTTGAAAGGCCATAACAGAGCCGCAAACGCAGTGTGAGGGAAAGAGTCCTTCAATCGCAGGGAAATAGAAAAGGAATCGGAACCGAAAGAAAAGAAAAGCGGATTCCACGCCCGGAGAAGGATGGGGCGAAGAAGGCACACCAGCCATGTCAGGTATCCGGGTCCAAAAATGCACACCGGAAGGGAAAAAAGGTAGAGGTGTCCAGGCCCCCAGCAAAAAGAAAGTCGGACAGGGACAAAAGGAAAAAAAAAAAACCACAAAAGGAGGTGATTAAATATCGAGATGTTGCAGATCTGTAAACAACACGGGTAAAAACGCAATGGGGGGGGCCCGGGAATCAAAATCTACTTTGCCGGGAACTGGGGGTCTTTGAGCGTGGGCAGGGAGAACAGGACAGGCGAAAAGGCTAGTTTCTCCTGCTTCTACCCGCGTATACAGGGATGCAATTCAAGCTTCATCCACTGACACGGGGGGGGAAAAAGGTTAAGAGGCCGGGGGAATCCCTTTTTTTCAAAGAGGGCCGAGGAAGGGCGACGGAAAGCCGAAAGGTAAAAAGGAAATGAGGGGAGCGAGAGTAAAAGACCCGTTACCCAGCAGCAACCAGGCGTAAGGAGTCGCAGGCGGTTAATCGTAAAAAAAAAAAAAAATTCCGGAACCAACGCTCGGGAGCAAACGCCTTAGATAGAGACCGCGATAGAACTAGAACCTCACGGCGACGCTTTACAAGGGAATCTTGAAAAGAGGAGAGGCAAGGACCAAATCCTGAGAAGTGTGGAAAAGAATTGGGGAAGGAAAAAGAAAAAAATCACGAACATCCGTCCGAACGAGGGGGGGAAGAAAGAGATCGCAAAGAAAAACCCGCACTGAAGACTTGGTTGGGAGGGGTGAAAGGGGGGAATAAAAGGGCAAAGGGCGCCGACACTCAAAACAAGAGACCTTATGGAACGGGGGGGGGCTCTGGTAAGAAGGTGGGACGCAAATCAAGGGGTACTTGTTTTGCCTTATGGGGGGGGGGAACCTGGATCTTCCTGCCGGAGAGCTATCAAACAGCTATGTGAAAAGCAATCGACGGGGATGCAAAGGCACCGCACAAGGAATTTTCCAAGAAGAAAGATCGACGAACAGGCATCGGAAAAAAATCGGAAGGCTACGGGGCTGGGTGAGGGAACCGCAGGTAAAGTTTACTTCGGGGATTGGAAACGCCTGACAGCAGAGGGGGAAAAGGGCGAAACAATGAAAGGCACGAGGGTAACAGGGGTCGCCCGGAGGAGAAACGCAAACTCCAATTTAGCCAAAAAAACTCAAAGTGGGGGAGGGACCATTTGTGGTAAAAGCCCAACGGATCCCAAGGGAATGTAAGTGTCATAAGAGTCCTTGTACCCGGGGGGTAGGCCCCCACGACACAGCGGCAATTATCAAGACTTTTTCCGATCTCCGGGTCAATGGGGAAAAAAAAGTGGAAACCGCGGGCATAATAGACTCCCATTCTCCATTTTGAAAAAAAGCTGATCCTGAGAAGGTGAGAGGGGGGGTCTGGTATGAGGGGAGCCGGAGGGTAAAGTGTTAATCAGAGGGAAGCAAGGGGGGGGCCTGCAGAGCTCTGCCAGGGGCAAAAAGGAAGGCGAAAAGGAGCGATGCCGGGTTCATCTATCGGCCTTGAAAAGGGAAAAAAGAAACAACAGGGTAAAATAGTCAACGAGGGTGGGAGGAATGCAAAAATGGGGGGGGTACTCGAAAAAAAACTGAGAGGCATGAAACGGAGGGGTCACTGTAGGAATGGGGTCCTGTTGGGGGGACGGGAGAATGCTCCGTGGCTTCCCTTTCCAGAATTCAATAACACAAAAACCTCCAACCGAAAAAACATCTAGGAGAGTCGGCACCTAGAGGGGAAAATTAGATGATATCGACCGGGTTTCCTCAAGGGACCGAAAAGAGCAAAAACCAGAAGAGCGATAGGTTGTTGCCCACATGTGCAAGAAGGGGGGGGCAGGAGGCCGTAAGCGGATCGAAAGAAACAAAGGGTGGGCGTGACTTCAGTCCCGGGGAGGGGTTGAAAACTATGGTAAATAACGTGATCCGTCCGAGCAACTGAAAGATGAAATAGATCGAAAGGAAGTCCTGGTTTTCCGACGAGAAGGAGTGCCTGAAGAGAGCAAGTCCAAAAAAACATCGTAACTTAACAAACGGGCAATCAAACGTAAACACACTTCTAAACGTTTTGAAAAGAGATGTCAGGGGGAATTCGGGGAAGGGGGGGGGGGGGAAAGGTGTTCTAAAAAGTCCCGTGAGTCACGGGCAGAATAACATGCGTCGTGTTGCGTGCAGGGGAGAAAAATGCAGAAAGGAAAAAAAAACGTAGCAGAGTTGAAAAACTGCCCCTAGAGAGCAATGGGGAAAAAAACGAAGGACGCCGCCCTCAAGGCCCGGGGTCTTGCAACCAAAAGTTGGGGAAAAGGGAAAAGGGTCCCTAACGGATTTGCGTTTGCCCCGCACGGAACCAAAACCTGACAGCGGAATCGGAAAAAAAAAAAGCAGTGGAGGAGGAAAAGAACGGCCGAAGGCGGGGGACGGGACCCCCTTGGGAAAGGGAAGCCAGTTCCAACAAGAGAACGATCAGTCCAAGTTATGGAGGTGGAAGGGTAAAAGGGCTGCATGAGGAGAAACACCAGATATAAACTCTTCCTCCGGGTAGAAAAAGCGAAGAGGGGGGGGACCTGAATGGAAAAAAAATTGGACCTGTGCAACGACGATCCGTGTGGGGGGGGGCTGGGACTAGGGACCGAACAACTATCCTAAGGTGTGGCTCTTGGAACAAACGGGGGGAATCCCAGATGGTCGATGAAAAAACCGACGTGGAGAAAAAGGACGAAGAAGG
>Ga0179593_1447098_pt1 | contig 10176 bp, 16 predicted proteins | sample CZODoug2_1_08_16_FD_185931 | JGI IMG/M metagenome (GOLD analysis project Ga0179593, IMG submission 185931) | Vadose zone soil fungal communities from Angelo Coast Range Reserve, California, USA - CZODoug2_1_08_16fungal (PacBio error correction) | ecosystem: Environmental > Terrestrial > Soil >...
CGCATAAAGTACATAGCGCACTCCAATCAAACAGGCCAAAAGCTGGGTCACGATCTGTAAAACGAGCAGTCCAAATCTAAAGCAAGAGGCGTGGGGAAGGGGGGTGAAAGGCGAGAACCATCAGTACACCCCCTCCTCGAGCACAAGCACCCCCCCTTACACTCGACATTATTGTAATACCAACTAACTCGTCCTCATACGCTCCCCAGCCACCACGTCCCTGAAAAAGAACGCATCGAGCCAGTCAGCACACCCGCCACGTGTCCCAAAACCCATCACTCTTAAGAGGGCGGGTAAAAAACCCCGCCGCAAAACCCACATGCGCCCCCCCCATTCGGAACACGGCAGCTCCAACCCGCTTTATTAAAAACAACAATCGCCCCCTGCCTCCCACATCCCCGCATAATCAAGGCACGCCTAAGAAGCCAAGCAAAACGGAGACAATCACACCACCGGCGCGGCTTGCCCCTTTGAATAAGCATTAATAGTAAGCATACAAAGAAAATAGACGCTGAGAATTCCTAACACGATGCGAGCCTCATACTCACCGCGTTCACCACACAAGGAAATCTACAACGGAAGGGACAGCACCAACGTCACATACACACATCTATCGGAGGCCCCCCCATCGCCAGGACCCCGCCTCCAGCCAACACTACTTAGCAAGATGCAAGCTACGGTCGTCTTGCCACATGACTCAACACAGATGAGCTTCACAACACATAAACTAAAGACACTAAGCGAAGAACAAGAAGAACAAGCACCTCAGACAGAAGGCAAAGGGGAACAGGCTCACCGAGAGGTCATCGGCTACTGCACCGCGGGCGCTAACCATCGTCTCCAAATTAACACCGCGGGGACGTCCGCCATGGCTTCAGATCGAACAATTAGCATCACAGGAACAACTGTTGTATCCAAAGTAGGGCGCCAAAGCCCTAATAAGAAGAACCGCTCCAACCACCCCGCCCAGCCCCTGCATGCACCAAACGGCAACACCCCAGGATCCCGAGAACGCCGGGACTCGACTCTGTGTCACACCACAGAGATTCACACATCAATGGCAACATTCTCCCGGGACAGCGAAGGGACAACGAACATAAGTATCCTAAGGACCAGTCAACTCACGCACCGCAGCCGTGCACCGCAAAACTAACGTACCAGCCCCCAATAGACATCCTGGCAATGACCACTACGGCCACGCCAACAAATTCCCATTCACGCAACAACATACACTGGACAATAACATGGAAGCGCCGAGTCCGCTAGGCGCAACACACGTGCAGAAAAACTCGAACCTCCCGCGGGAAGAACGCACCCGCGACCGACTTCTCTTACTGAAACGACGGCAAACGAAGCCGTACCAGGGGACTAACAAACTGAAACGCAACTCCCAACCCCTCCCGCCCCCACATCCCTCAGCCATCGCCGCCCAAAAATACTCCGCACAGAAAAGACACCCTATAGTCCTCCCCCACCGCACCCCCGCTCCGCTAGTGGTCGCCGTCCCTAAACTGACAAGACAAACCACACCGGTCCCCACAAAACCACCTACGGGTGGGGAAAAGCCAGCTATAAGCTCCCACCATAGGGCAAGAACCACCAGCATGCCCCAGCGGCCCATCCCGGACTCAGTGAGCCACCAAAAACGAAACACCATCCAAATCACCGATGGCCGGCAGCCGAAACCAATGCTTTAATAAGTTTGGTTGTGGCCTAGCCCCAGAACCCTGCGGTCAGTATACTCGGGGGCAAAGACCAAGAGCTCAACACGAAAAGAACTCCATCAGGAGGAAAGTAAGGAAAAACCGCCTTGGGCGAAGGGGATTCCTATGATTCTCGTGCCGCTAACCCCCAGAAGCATCTGCGACCCTCCGAAATCATAAGGAACACCCCATATCTTCTTCACTGTACCTTGGGAAAGAGGCAGCCACCCGCACGGGCCTTCATGCAATACAACCCACCAGCAACCATATCCCGAGAAGCCAGCCAGAAAAAGCTCCAAAAGGGACGGGACGAAGACTCAGCTAGAACAAGACCGAAAAACACACTTGACCACCCCCAGTGGACGTGACCCTGCAAAACCAAGGCCGTCGCAGGTAAACGTGTCCTACTAGCTCGCACAAGCACCGAGACCATCCCAGCCTGATCTCCCAATGCATTAAAATCAATCTAGACAAACTGGCAAGCGGGAACAGGACATCTCCATTTCACCGCGCCCGGGTGCAGCAGGGGGGGTGGCTCTCAGCGGCCTCAACAAAGAATTCCCCCCAACGTTGCCACCATCATGCAAAACAATCGCGATCAAAGTCACATCATAACAACCCAACCACCGCGAGGTAGGCAGGAACCCATGGTTTCTGGCGACATCGCGAAAATCTTGTGAAACCCAGATAAACAAAAGCGCACAGGCAGTCACAGGCGCAACCCTCCAAAAAACAGATGCGGGGTGGACCGACGCCCCCCCCCCCCATCCGCACCGAACCGACCGACAGACGGGTGTCAGCAGTCCCGTACAGAAAAGAAGATTCACTCAACAGACTACGTCCTCTTACCCCTAGCCCCGCCCCACCCCCCCCAGTGAAGGAAATTGCGAAAAGCATAATCATGGGGAAGAGGCAAAGATGGTAGCCGTTTTTCGGCAGAAGTACCAACCACGCGCCTCACATGCGTGCAACCCAACCCCCGCCGACATCCAAGGATCAAATCACTCTCTGGTTTTTGGGTGGGGAACAACTCAAATGACTGGGGGAGGATGGCTGGCGCGTAGCGAGGGGGGGGTCCCCCCCCCTGACAGCACGGACCTGGATATCCTGTTTCAACGTCACATCGTTACCCAGCTCATGGACCGTTCCGCATGGATTCTTTCGGAGGTGGCAATGAGGGGTAAGCAGGCAACAGGAAGGTCACAAGACTGCGGCCCAACCTTTCCAAGGCAGAGGAAAAGGTCCGATTCTGAACCGTCTCCTTAACGCCGTGGGTGCAACGCGTCCACCAACGATCTCGGCAGGACACAAATATACTGCTCCCCACTCCTCCCCCTCTCCTTCGTGCTTCCCTTTTCTGCTGTGACACCCCCCCCTGGATCCAAAACTCCAAAAACCTCCCGAGAAAAAGGAAGGGTATACCAACACCATACCAAGAGATAATTCCCCCATGAAGTTTCTTCTCCGTTGCGCACCCCCCTCAACCTCCCCCCCCCCTACCAACCCACAACCCTTACACTCCCAGGGCCCCTATAGGCTTCCCCTGCTGCGCAGGGAAGCGTCTGCAAGCTGCCGCTCTTCTAAGGGGGTAAGGATGTAAGGAAGGGGACCCATCCGAAAACAAGAAAGCCCAAAATCACACAGTGCGGTGCTGGTGCGTACCTAAGCCGGCTTGGAAACGTAGATCATCCAATGTCGAACCAGGCGGCCGCGCCGGTCAACAGCGTTGGGACGCAAGGAAAAAGACTACCTCTCCCCAACCGTACCCGCCAAACGCTTTCCATTCGGGATAACTTGGTCTCGAAAGCTCCTTCCCCTGGCGATCGAATGTGCATCTACCGTCTTTGGAGGGGACAGTAAACATCGACCTGCCCCGAAAAAGAGTCAAAGCTGGAGAAAGGGAGTATCTATTATTGCAAAGGGGGCCCCCACACAGTGTGGGACGGGGCAGAGGGATGGGGGGGGTCGAAAACAGGCTGTAAAACGGTCTGCGGAGTTGGCTCGGTCGCTGCATTATCAGGGGGGGGAACTGTCCGTGAACGCCTGAGCGTAGTGACGCTGCACAATTGTTGTGGTGCATCTACTATGGTGAAAATAGGCACTGGCGTATCGGCCTGAACAAATGAAAAATATTCCGGGTTCAATGATGAGACCTGGAGACACCCCTCGGACAAACGTGCGCCTAGAGCGACGCGGTGCAGGACCCTCAATGAAGCACCCAAACTAAGCGCGACCTCCTGACCCGGCCGGATCCCCGGCCCCGCGCGGGCCCTGCGCAAGACGGGACACGCACACAGTATAGCAAAGCCGGTGCATATTTCCACGTCGCCATCCATGCTGTACGGCCCCCCGGATATAGGGAGAGGCGTAGGTGCGTACGTCACCGACGGAAAGGGAAAGCTGAAAGAACGACATAGCGGCTGCGATATTTGGAATGGACGAGGCTACATAAACGCATCGAAATTTAACTATAGTATGGAGCGGCAAACCCGGTCATCTGAAGGTAACGATGAAGTATTGGGAGTGGCAGTTTTTCAAGGGAGGCAGGGGGAAGAGAAGAGGATTCGAAGATTGAAGGGTCGGCTGACTATAGATCAAGCTGCCTCGGGTCCCCGTTTTATACACCCGATTAGGGCTCCCGCAGACAATCTCGGGGGCAAACAAGAATCTAAGAGGGGGAAAATCAAGGAGGAGAGGAAGGGAATGGGCGTAAAGGGGCCTTTTTTAAAAGGTCCGAAGCAAAGCGGTTCACGATAGCGAGGGTGAAATGAATCTGCGTCTTTCTGCCTAGGTTATACACCAGTTGCGAACATCATCGGGATTGATGGAGAAAAGGTGGAATCAAAGGGAAGGAAGGCACCCATCCCCAAGAAGACAACAGAGTCAATATGGGCCATCGGGGAACACAATAAGGTAAAACCAGTGACGTTAATAATGCTAAGGGATATGCGGCCGAGTACCGACAAGAAGATTCATCGTTTAGAAAGAGGTGACGCTTAAAAAAAGAAAGGATCTGTTGGGCGCAATGACCAGAGAATTTTAGATGCGAAGACCTATCGGCGCGAAACCGATTGCAGATGTCCAGCTGAAGTTAGAGTGATAGGAAAAAAGGATCTGGGAAATCTTGAAGAAAAAAAGGAAAAGTTGGGGAAAGTGGTGTGTCGCGGAGAGTTTGGGTACCAGGGGTCCCAAGGAACTTGTTCCCGTGTTGGGGAGGGACTTTGCAAATAGGGGCTGAGGGGATGAATGGAATATACCAATATCACGTCGGAAGAAAAGATCTGGCATGGGAAAAGAGCGACCATGGGCGAGCCTGAAGTAGAGCTAGTTGTCTTTGGGAATGATCATTCGATTTGAAGAGGGATGCGGAAAGAACTTAATTTTGTGGTAGAGGGGGACGCATCAAAGAAGGCAGTGTATGCGTTTGTTAATACAAAACTTCATTCCTTAGGAGGAAAGCTATTGACTTATGTATCTGATAGGAAAAATAAGGGGGAAACAAATCAGATGGGACTTTCACCAACGAGGATCTATGTAACTCGGTCTGGTACCACGTTCTTTCGCGGGAAATTTGGAGAGAAGGAACGGGAACGATCTTCTCGAGGTCCTCTATCAAAGAAAGAAAAAAACAAAAGGAGGAGATAAGTACACACGAAGGAGAGGGAGAACCTAGAAGAGGTCTCAACGATCCCCGACTGGGGGGGTCACAAAAGGAACACAAGCCTCACCTAGAAACCCCTAAAAGCAGTCACAGGAAAATGGAAAGCACAATACGAGACAAGGAAAAATCTTTAAAAAACAATTGGAAGACGTCAATAGTTCTTGCCGAAAAGGAGCCGGTCCTACACGCAGACAAGAAGTGCTCGAATTGTAGGAAAAGATAGTACTCTACAAAAAGAAGCCCTCATGTTCAACGCGGAATCTACTAAATCAAAGACTCAACTCCGCTTCCTCTCAAAAGCGGGGCCCCAACGTCAACTGCGGTGGAAAAAAGGCAAAGAAGTCTGGAGAAAAAAAAGAGGAGGGTAAAAAAGGACCCACCGAAGACCTCAAAAACCAATGCAACTTCCAAGACAAAAAGGGCCAAAGCGACGTCAAATCATTCCAAAACCAACCTATACAACCGGAAAAGACATAGCCTGCCTGAAGTATATAGGGGTGTACCAGAGACAAACTTTCAACAAATATCCAAACTTAAAATCACTCCCGTGTAAGTATCTCGCCGCCCCTTACAGAAAACCCTCCAAAATCCACGCAGTACCTGGGACACCTACTCTACTAACACCCCCGAAGCGCTCCTTCCGACACATCCTCAACGTAAACCTCGCCCGGGAAATACATCCCCCTCCAGCCCCCCACCCCACAACACGCCCCAGTCTTTCGCTTTAAAAAAGATCAATCACATCCTGTAATACCCCGATTGCGACATTAAAAGGATAGACCGCTCAGATCCCACTCCCACAAACTTCAAAAAAACCAGGCATAAAAGGAAACGATCTTAAAAAAAGGACCCCCGGCAACACACGCATCTAGTGCCAAAGGGGCGTCTTGGATGGCAAGCGACGCCCCACCACGCCTTACACTCCCTCCCCTAAACACCCGGACCCCAAGTCCAACGATTCCATAATAGCGATATTTATTACCAACTCGATCATAACCGGACCCCGAGACAAAACGACGCGGCCAAGGCCCAACAACCAAGCTAGCTACCCGCGACGGGGACCAAGGATCCCAAACCAGCCCCCACCCCCCGCCGCTCCTGTCAAAACCCGGAACCTCCACATCATAAACCCACTAAAAAAATCCCCAGATGGGCGAAGAGATAGACTACCTTCCACCGCAGAAACATCGCCCCCGCCCCCATACCCACGACGACCTCCACTGGCGCACGCGCAGCAAACCCCGGAAACGGACAAAACCATCGGGGGCTCACGCACCACCGCCGTAACAGAAAGCCCTAACCCGGCATGGTACGCCCCCACCAGAAGCCACCCGGAACCCTCATACCAACCCGTCACGCTCCATACTAATTCATGCCCACTCCCTGGACCCCAGGAAAGCCCCACCCTCGATCTCATCCCAAACAACAGCTGACACAGCCGGCGACAAAAAATAGCAAAGCACCAGCTCCGAAAATACACAAGACCCACACAGAAGGACAACCGCCCACCCCTTCCCCATACAGCGCCCCCCCCGCACCCCCCAGCCGTTCCGCACCATAAGACTAAAAACCTACACCCTCCCCATAGCCCAACGCAGGCCCCGCAGCCCACCGTCCTCTGTCCCCGCCTCCCCCAGCTGATGCCGTCGGCAGCACCCCTCACCTATACACTCCACCCCCCCATCACACCCATCTCCCACATAACAAACCCGAGGTAAGCCAAACGCACGACCTCCCTGGCAAGCCGCTACCCAGCTCACTGCCCGCCCTATACCGTTCTCTGACCACACAACACAACTCGTATCTGCGCCACGCAGAAACGGAAACAGCTGTCATAACCCGTCAACGCAGGGCACCCCCTTACAATCTTTGTGCACGCGTACCCCCGCAAAAAAACAGAAACAGGCGAGACCTCCCACACAAAACCCGCCCGGAAGATCCGACTCAAAAAGGACACTGGCATGCCCCCCGCACAACCCCAGTGCCCACTCCCCCCTGACCTACTACACAATATTCCACCCCACGCGGACGACCTCCCTTTCGTTGACCCACGACAGGAACTTCAGCAAAACACACAAAAAAACAACTGCATGGACAACAACTGGGTCCAGAAAGTGGTTCTATTCTAAAGAAACATCCTCATAGTGAACAATACTGATACGCAGCCCTCGAAGCGCGCATTAGCACCAAACTATACATACTGGTACATGTGAAACGACGGCACCAACAAATATGCAACCGACATATTGAAAAATAAGGGAGAAGTAAGGTGAGGAAGGGTCCGGGCCGTGACAAACAAACGTGATCCTAAAATACCGACAGGAAAAAAAAACACGACGACATCAACCCCGGAACCCCGCCGGGGAACTGAGTAAGAAGGGAACTCAAAGGACTCCACCAAACGCGCAACCCAGGTAAGCAAAGGGAAAAAGCCTATCTGGAACAATTGAGTAAAAGAAGATAGTCGGAAAGAAACATTCCCAACTAGGGGGGGAGAGAGACCAATCGTCTAGAAAGGAGCCAATATCGCTCAGGGAACACGTAGCCTCAATAACCGAGGATCCCGTGCTCTCCGGGCGAATCCTCACAGGAAACGTAAGGAAAGTAGAAACTACACGCGAATACTAAGAGAAGAAACAACAGGTTGTATCATATGGTGGTAAGAAGAAGGATGTGAACGGAGAACGATCAAATCCGCATCCTTCTTGAAGACTGAAAAGGTGGGCCAGAAGAGCTCACAAGTTATTAGGCGGGGCACTACTGTAAACACAAGCGAAAAATCAGAAAGGAAGAGGAAAAATCTATATGCAGGAACCAACGTTGAAAGAAAGGGGAGCAAGGTCCTTCTCAGAAAAACAACCAAAAATATCCGAGCAGCAAGAAAAACGGAAGGATGTCAAGAAGATAATCGTTAGGGGCGAAAAGATACAGAAAAGGGGGAGGGGAAAACCCAGCAGAGGACCGGGCCTTCCTCCACTGAACTCTCCACATCGACATGAGCTCTAAGGGCAAGAATACAAACAGGCTATCAAGGGAAAAGGAGGACGGATGGGGTGGGAGGGACGACTCACCAGAAAGGGGAAGACTCAATTGACAGGAAGTGCATCAATACAGAAAGAAACATCCGAAAGATATTAGTAAAAGGGGGTGTCATGGAACATCATCACAGATAGGTGGGAAGTGGTCAAACGGTCACTGAGGAGGGGAGAAAGGAAAGGAAGCCTGGGGGACGAAAAACACTCCCAAGGAATCTAGGGCGAACAATGGAGCCTTTTTAAGCGCAAGCGAAATTCAATGAAGAGGGCGTAAGCTATGGAAGGTGAAGGTAAGCTCAAATGAAAAAAGGAAGGGTTTCCGAGAGTGGTTGTAACTTCACTAATGTTTGGGTGATCCCACAACAACCCCAAAGGAACAAATATCGAATCTCTAGCGAAAGACTTCCGGATGTGGTTCTTGGTCTGCTGCTCGGAAATTATGCGTGGGGTAGGGGTTGGGGAAGGAGGAAAAAAAATAAACCGGCTCCTCTTTCCACACGGGAATGTGAACACTCTATGCGGGGGGCACGACATTTGTAATATTTGGAGGTTGGCATGCTTGGGTAAGAGGGAAAAGAAAGACATAAAAGGTAAGAGTTCGAAAAAATTGGGAACTGGAAAGTAACTGTCAGATTTGAACATGCCGCAGGGGACCGCTAACTGTCCACACACTGATGGAGAACACACTGATTAAAAATGGTGCTTGACTGTCAGGGAGAGCAAACTGCAAGGGGGGGAAAAAAAGTTTCGATCGGATCAGGCGCAAAGTTGACAATAACGGCGGCCCTGGCCCCCATTCGTCCCACCGGAGATTGAAACCAGCTCGAAACCAAGGCGAACGAAGTGGCTGACTCAAGAATCCAAAATATGGGGAGGGCGACTAAGTTCGACATGGACTTAGCGCACATTGGAATGGGGAGATGTCCAAGATGGGACAAGTAGTCGGGGGGGGGGGAAAAGGGTCAAGGGAAAATGGTCCGGGTCTTTTCTACTAAAGGGGGGTGACTTCAACTCAGGTCACGAAACTAGTATCTACGCAAAAAGATAAAAAAGGTCTTTCTTTTCGGAAGTCCTTGAAAAGGAGAGAAGACTGTGGAGTTATTGCTCGACCATGGTTAAGCTGGTTGGGTCTACGGGGCGTGGGTCATCATGGAACGTCAAGGCGGTAAATCTTTTCAGGTTTCTCAAGTAACCTCTCACAGATACAGCACTACACCCTGTCGTCTTGTCGCGGGGGAGCCGACTGCCTGCAAGAAACCAGAAACCCGGCCGCAACAACGCAAATTAAGGATAATCACCGTGGTCTCCCCTCTTGTAAAAGCCGCGACCCGCACCCCTGACACAAACCCCCATCACACCTCATTAGGACAAGCGTAACCCCGGACCCCTCTGTGGTTTTCCCCCTCACCCACACATCCGCGCAGCACAGCCCCAGAAACCCACAACACAGTGGGGCGCCAAACCGGCTCCGCGCGCCTGGTCATCCCTTTAGGCACACCACACCCTAAATGTGAACCAGCTTCTTCGGCCCCAACCATCACACACGCCATTACACACGTGGAAGCCACCGCCCCTGAACCCAGGTTCAGCCATCACAGTTTAAGAACGCTCGAGACCGCGCCCCTACCAAGGCTCATTACAAGAACCCCCAAGCGTGGGACCTGCAAACACATAACCCGGCGAGGCCTCGCCACCCAGTTAGGGGGGTATGCTCATTCTTAACGCGATGGGGGGAGATATCGGATTGGCGGGCTCGCAATCGGAGGGAAAGACTACT
>Ga0179593_1538778_pt1 | contig 10176 bp, 10 predicted proteins | sample CZODoug2_1_08_16_FD_185931 | JGI IMG/M metagenome (GOLD analysis project Ga0179593, IMG submission 185931) | Vadose zone soil fungal communities from Angelo Coast Range Reserve, California, USA - CZODoug2_1_08_16fungal (PacBio error correction) | ecosystem: Environmental > Terrestrial > Soil >...
ACGTATTAGGTAGAATAAGGTAGTAGAATCACGGTGAACGAGATTCCGAGAGCAAAGAACGCGTGCTTTGATCTCTGTCCCGGCGCATGCATCTGCAAGGGGGAGTTTCTACGAAGACTAAACTGTGTATCCCTAGAAGAAATATTAGTTGAAAAAGCGGGAAACAAGGCGGTTCTTAAACAAAAAACTAAGGGACGAGTCAAAAGAGGAGCAGAGAGGAAAAGAAGGAAGGTTCTGATGTGACTACGCATAGAAAAGAAGGAAATAGAGGGCCGACTTGAACCCCCTTCGTGCACTTACACGTGGCAGATGAAAGATAGAAAGGAGGAAGAAACACTTCGAACTGAAGGGGTGTTTCCGGTGAAAAAAAAGTGAAAAAGCAAGAAAAGAACAGCCGACCACGCCACGACACAGGAAAACCCTTAAAATCAAAACTGAAAAAGGAGGACCTCCAATCCCGGACGGCACCGGGAGGGGTGATGAAGGAAAAAAAAAGACCTAGAGAGGGGAAAAGTGAGGGATTGATTTTTAGCTTTTGATACGGGCTGAGGACGAGTCGAAGTTCGCTAAAAGAAGAACGCAGCCTAAATTTAGAAAAAACTGGCCGAACAAAAAATCGTCTTAGACTGCGATCTTACCTGAGAACGTGCTTCCTAAGGGGAGAGAGCGCACCGGGGGAACCGAAAGACAAGGGCCGAGGGGAGGCGGAGGACCGAGCCGATAGATCTAGAAGTCCCCCGAGAAAAATCTTTCCGGAAAGGGGGAGACGTTCCGAGGGAGAATCTAGAGGGGAGAGAAAACCTATATGGTGCAGGGCGTAGGGGAGATATAACAGGGCTAGCTCAGAAGCCTCCCAAGGGAAGGGACCTTCTCCCAGAAGGAAAATACCCGAAAGCGATCAGAAGACGCTCTTAGGAAGGGCGATACCTACGCGACCGCTGGTTCCGCGGACGAATGGAGACCCTAGGAGATCAAAAGAATCGATATGATAAGCGCTGCCTCTTCAGAGGATTCGAAGACAAACTAGAGCTTGCCAAGGGACGGGAAGATCCGAAAAGAACTGAAGCGTCAAAGGTCGTCCGATCGAAAATGCCGGTCGGCGATGTGAGTTCTTTCCGCAAGGAAAAGAACTCAGGCGAAAAGCGTGATGTTCGGGGCGAGTCGGAAAAATGGCTCTTTCCATGTTGGAGGCGCTGTCGGCGAGAAGAGAACAGGGGAAAAGGATCAAAATCGATTGAAGAAAAGGGCCGCGTGCGGGACTCGGCTAACGACAAAGAAAAGAGACCCTACCTTATCGCCTCCGACTTCGAAACGATCAAAAAAGGTACGCACTGAAACTATTGGAAAAATAGGATAGTACTGATCCTGCCTCTTCGCTACAAGAAAGAAGGCGAACGACGTAGACAATTATATCGACGCCATTGAGAGGGAAAAAAAAAAAAGGAAAAGTATGTTAAGAGCAGCACATCCATCTACGGCCCGTTTCATAGTAAGGCCGGATCAAGGATCTCGTAATAGACCGCGGCGAAATGAGGGCCCGTATTCTACTGGGGGAAAAGGTCCCCCGAGGGAGTACGTAAAAAAATTTCGGGGATCTGAAAAAAAAGAGCGAACCAAAAATCTTCCAACCCAAGCAGACTAGGCGAGGGAGTAAAGTGGTCCCATACAGAAAAAAAAAGGCCCGCCCGCTCAAACCGGGAAACCGAGAAAGAAAAACCTTCGTCATAGACATCAAGATCTTCAAGACGGGTCATCGAGAAGGACGGGACCATCGAAGCCACTCAATGCCGGAGATACTACTACGTGGAAAACTTTGGATGAACTACGCAGCACATCCTTGACCGCCAAGAGTCGCGGGGCGCATGGACCAGAATGACACGATCTATCGTAGTATCTCCGTGAAAAAAGACCTTAAAAAAACCTTAGTCGAAAAAGATCTATTCAGTCGCGTGGAGCGGACCGCAGGAAGTCAAGGGTAAAACCTTTTGGGATCTGGGGTCCGTCGGGGAAGGAGGGTTAGGGATGCTAAGCCCGTGGTCTAGTCTGCCCAGGGAAATCTACGGTGGAGGAACACTTCATCAAGGAACACAAAAAAAAAACTCAATCGCAATCGGAAGGGGGGGCGACGAGCGAAACACGGCGAATGTAGAAGGCGAGGGGCTGCGCTTAAAGCAAAAAAAAAGGGAGCGTCGTTCATCAGGGAGCGCCGCTGACGTCGTCGCCGACCACTATAGGGGCCAAGAAGTCGCATAAAGCTATGTGTCTAAGAAAGAGAAAAACGACACCCGCGTAAGGAGGGAACTGAAAAAGCCAACGGGGGATCAAGACGCCTCGAGAACTCCAATGAAAACTAAAGAAGTCCCTATCGGGGGATCCGCAGGGAAGGGAGACCAAGTGGGGAAAAGTTGTCCCTTCTTTTTAGGCACTCCGTCGTGTTCCGTCAGGCGCGGGATCGGGTCTTTTCATTGGCCACGGCGGGTCGAGGTTGAGAGGGGGAAGGGACTCGATCTAAAAAACAGAACACGACCTTAAAGATGGGGAGGATATTCTCATTCGGGCCCACGCGTGTGCAGGTCGTGCAAATCGGGCGTCACTTTCGAAAGGGGTGAAAGGCTAGGGGGGGTCGACAATTTACCATCATAACGGAATGCTGACCAGAGAGGGAGCGTCGCCTCGGACATCTCGGCGCTCGCGAGAAGAAAAAAGAGCAGCTCAATAAATATTGTAGATCAGGGGATACCACCGAGGGCGGAGGGATGATCGGCCATCTCTCCGATTGGAAGAGAACCCAACAGGAGCTCCGCAGCACGCTCTGGGGCGATCCCTTGTACTCCCGTGAAACACGCGCTAGAAAAATTGGAGAAAAAGTCGAACGGGGAAGGGGGGTTTAGCCCTCAGCGAACAACAAAAGAAGTTCTTCATGGGGGGGGGACGCAAAATCAAAAGGAGTCAAAGAAGCTCTAGCCTCACAGTGTTCGGGATCCTGCTATTCGTCGAAAAAAAAAGGCAAGGGGGACCGGGCGTGCCGTCACAATCGCCCCAAGCGCGTTAGCGGAGCGACTTCCAGGCGCGCGGAGATGGCCCGTGGAGACAGAAAAAAACCGCTCCGAGAGCGCAGGAAGCAGAGGGGCTTCACTCTGTGTGGAGCGAGCGCCCCGAACTGCCGAGGCAGTCGTCCACGGTGAAAAGAAAAGGGCGGGATGATGTCTGAGTTCGAAGAATCCAGCAAAAAAGAAAGTGAGGGGAAAAAAGGGACTAAGGTCACACCCCAGAAGGCAATTACTCTCGTGCCTGAGCGAGACGCAGAGAGAAACATCGGGAAACTGTCGCGTGGCAATGCACGGCTCAAACAGAGAAAAGCAGAAAAAACCCAGAAAGAAACCGAGAAAATGAAGGAAACAAAACCGCCAACCGGACGTCAAGATCCAAAGCGACCCGAACCCTTGGCGTCTCCCCGAGCCTAAGGGGGGGCGCTTTAATTGTCTGAGCCGAGACTCATCCGCCAGGTGCGCTGACTAACGAAACGTTCCGGGGGGTGGTTGTTCGGGGGCAGCCGCGGAGGCTAAAAAAGAAAGGGAGTAGGAAAAGAGCCTCCCTTGTCGAACGACGAAGGAAGCTTCGAGAACCCGTCTCTACGTGAGCGGAATCGCCGTCAGACATTCGCCTTGACGCGAGAAAAGCGAAATTCATTGGACCGGCCGACGTGCTGAGCTTGGAAGGGCGAAGCATCAGGGGGGGGAAACAGAGGGGGAGTCCGGATTGGAGAATAGACAAGATCTCAGCTAAAAAAACAGTGTGACGGAGAAGCAATTCTGTCCGAACTCCACCAGAATAAGAAAAAAAACACTAGGAAACTTATATGTCCTGATACCTAAGACGCACTAAGAGGGAAAGAACTCGCAAACGACAAGAGAAGGGGAATATCTCCTCCTAAGGTCATGCCACGCTCGCTAGGCTGTTCGTACTGACCCTAATCGATGTCCGTCAAGGAGGGAAAGAGTGCGGAACTGAAGGGGAGCTAAAAAGGAGGCTACCTTCAAACGAGCGCGAGCGGCCGGCGGCGAGGTTGCCCGGTTCGGTAAACGTCCGGGCAAAGGAATGAGGCGAACGCGTGATTTTCTGACGTTAGGGAGAAGATTTAGGTGGAATCCTAAGTAAGAGCCAGGAGGGGGACTAGATATACTCATGGGCAACGCGCTTGAACTCTCATCTGGGGAATCGGGCATCGGGGGCAAGGGTCGGATCGCCTGGATCCGTTCGTCACCGCCTCCAATCTCCCAGAATCGGGCGGGGAACCAAGTCGAGAGGGAGAGATTAAGAGTACGAGATCCTGCTCCGGAGCGACAGCTTCAAATGCTCTGTAACTATTGAAGCTTGAGGGGGGAATGGTGACATGCGCAAGGACAAATCTCTCTCAAACTGTATAGGGGAAAAGAAAGTCCTTGCGGGCATAGAGCAAGTGGGTGAGGACCGGATCTCGTACTCGGACCGGGACGGAGGAAATCGAACACGGGAACGGATGTCCTGCCAGGCGCTCGTTCGAATTCGGCGTCCGTGGAGGGGGGAGTTCGGCAAGGAAATGGCAGGAAACGCTGAAAAGGAGCTCGCTAGGAGAGATCAAGCATCGTTGCATGCGTAGACGGGAAAGAGGCAGGCAAGAAAGAACAAAAATGACCAGCGCCTCGAACAAAGGGGCGATCCACCTAGAGAAAGGAACAAAGAAAGAAGGAATCAAAGAAAGCGATTCTTACTAAATCGGCCTCAGGCGTTCCTCGAGGAGCTAGGAACGTGAGAAGCCTTTTGGGAAGCGCCCGGGTCAGAAATAGACGAGGGCATCGATCGGACCGCAGGGGATCGGTAAAGGGTACGACCAGCCTGGCATGCCTAGGCGGAAAGATAACGGCCCTGAGAACGGGTCCGAAAAGGGTCGAACATATACCGTCGCGTAGTTCTCGAACAAGATAAAAAAGGTGCAGATCGCATGGGGAGCATGGGCCGGTAAAAAAGGAGAAGTAATGAGATTCTCTCCTTGTAATATCTGCATCCTGGAAAGCTCGTCGTGTCGGAAGGCGCGCAAACATCGACAGCAAGAGCCATCGAAATAACGAAATCTCACTGAGAAAAAGTTCTCATAAAAAAGTGAGATAGGACTCGGCTGCCGCATCCACGTCCGGGGCCGAGAGCTCAGGGCTTGAATCTCCTCCTTACACTCGTCGCCAACTGTATCGGGAAGAGTATGGAGGGAAGTCTGCGAAAAATCGGACTTTGACCGACAACAAAAAAAAAAATGGATCGGTCTGATGTAGTAGTGCCTCCCTCGGATCGAGATAAAGAGTTGCCATCACTCAAAATAATCGCCCTAAAAGCCGAAAGAGTCTTAGGCGCGGCGGTACGTTCACCCACACTTTTTGGGTTTCGACGGGATCGTGGGGCTGCGTAGGTCTTCCTGGCGGTTCCTATTACGGCAGGATGGCTCTTGTTCGTGGAGTTTCGTCGGGGGGAGGAGGGAGTGGATCAACCGGAAGTTAAAGACAAGGAAACGACCGGGAGCAAGAAATGTTCTGATCAAGAGTCCTCGAAAAAAAAGTAATTGCAAACTATCGTGCAAGACGTCCCGTACCTAATAGAAAAAGAGAGTAACTCCAAAGCGACACCATCCCGCGCGTCGTGGTACTCAGAAACGATCGCCCGACCATCTGCTAAGAAAACGCAGGGGGCAAACTCAGACTCGTGCGCCCGACCACCTTCGCGGAAGGAAAGCAAAAGCCTCTCCGATTCAAAGCCTGGGAAGAGTTGCGACGCAGCTCTCAGGAAGGGGACCGCAACACGTGAAACCAGCGTCACCGTGTCAGCTAGAAGAAGTATCAGCACGGGGAAGCCAGCGAAACAACACGAAAGAGGAAGGCTCTAACAACAAAAAACGAAAGAGAGAGAGAGAAAAGGTGCGAGAGAGAGCGTTATCGTCCCATTCACGTGTGGTGTTACACTGGAGGAGAAGGAAGGAGAAAACGAGCATCAGTTCTTGTCGGAGCGGGGCCCTGCGCGTGCATCGGCGAGATTTCTACCAGCAAAAAAAGGGGAAACACCTCAACTGAGGAGCGTCCCCTCTATTGGAATCAAGCGGGGTGTAGCTAGAACGGGGGTCCTAGGCGAATCGTTAGACTGAAGATAGGTAGGAATGTCGTCTGTCGAACCTAAGTCATAAAAGATACCTTTCTCGGTGACGGGCCTAAAAGGAGGAAAAATCAGGCGAGGGTTAAAAGGTTAAAGCTAGAGAGGACTCAGAACAAATACTGGAGTTGGTCTGGTGGTCAATGCGCGGGCAAAGGGGGGGTTCCAATCAAGGACGAGCGAGAAAATCCAATCCCGGGATCCAGAAGCCTTACCAGAAGGGGAGCCCGTCCTCTATGATCAAGCGACCAAAATTTTGGGATGAGGGTCACCCAGAGACGAGGGTAAATGGGGGGGGGGTAATGAAAGGATCTCGACCTGAGATCTACCATGGAGAGACTACTACTACTAGCCTAAATCCTCTTTTTGGTTGTACTGGCACTCAGACTAAAAGGATGGAAAAATTAATGGGATCGGAAGATCCCGTTGGGAAAAAGAGAAGTCATACGCTCTCAAAGGGCCCGAACGGCCCGGGAGTATGCGGAAGATAACTAATTCTTTCGCCGTGAAAAGCGCTATCGAACCGCTTATGACAGGGATGCCGGGCCAACGTGTCTGGGAGGGAGGGGGGGGGCTTCTAGAAAATGGAAAAAAGGTTATCCGGATTGAAAAAAAAAACGAAGCAGCTTACCCCCATGATGCCGGCCAACCCAAGGAAAAAATCGAAGAGCGAACTTCGCTCCGCTCGACAGGGAAATTGTAAAGTACCTACGCTAAAAAGGTACGCGACTCGCTATCTCACCGACCGACGGCGACAGGCCGTGCCGGCTATCAAAAATAACAGAGAAAGGGAACATCAAAAGAGGAATGCGGATGCTTGAGAGATGCTGCTCTTCGAGGAGGAACAAAAAAAACGGCGTCCTGGGGCATTCGTGACGAGAGGGGGCGGGTCATGGTGATTCGGAGAAAAAAGAAACGAAGAATATCAGGAGGGTTTGAGTTCGTTCTAAAGAAGACGCCGGGTCCCAGGTGACGAGGCGAACTGAGGCCGCGGCCGTCTTACGGAGACGCATGGGCAAACGCTCGCAGAGGGAAGAAGATGATCGCCGGCGCCGGTCACGAAGCCTTGCCTCCAATCGAAAGGGAATCTCCTCCGACCTGAACGATCAGGTCAGGCCAACAAGGAGAAGGCGCGCGGGGAATTTTAGAAGGGGGAAAAAAAAATAAAACTAATCAAACGGCCTCTAAAGGAAGTTGATCGATGCACGAACAAGGGGAAGCTGCGCAAACATCTTAAAGGATGAAAAGAGAGAGATGTCCTTGCAAAGAAAGAGAACTCGTCGCTGTATCTTTTACGAAGGAAGCCGGAGGAGTAGGCGAATCGAACAGCTACGTATTCGTCCCTTGGGGGGGGAAGGACCGGGGAAAGAAGTCGGAGGAAGGTGAGTGGCTTCATTCTTTCGGGAGACCGGAGGGTCATGCCTAAACTCACTCGGCCCAAGAAAGATACGAACGATGGTCTAGGATCAACGTGTGCCCGCTTCTCCGTAAAATCAGAAGCCGAAGGGGCAAATCTTCACGCACGTCGATCTGAAGGCCGCGTCATCAGGTCCCAGGAAGCGTACCGAAGAGGGGGGAATCTCAGAAAAAAAAAAGAATGAGTCGCTAACGAAAAAATTTGATCGACCGTGACCAGCAGTCGCGGGCTAGAAAGAATTGACCGCCCTTCAGTCGCGTCGCGCAGGAAGACCAGCCGGACATGAATCGGGGTGGCCTTGATCACTTCCCTGCAAAGCTGTCGTCGGGGAGAGAAACTGGCGGGAAAGAGTAGGAGTATCTCGAGCTCTTGGGCGGAGCGCCGGGGTGGGAGATTGTTCGGTTCGGTGAGCCTTCCTCAGGGACGGGGGGCTGAAGCTTTCTGCGGAGAGAGTAGAAATCCGGATGCAAAAGCTCGAGGGGGGAAAGCGATGCCGGCCGCGAAGGCCAAAACATCACGAAGGGGGAGAACAAAAAGCCTCACGAGGTCTAGCAGAGAGACGGCGAGGAAAGCTAGTAGCCTCGGCGCGCAAGCATCAGAGCGGAAAAGGGCGGAAAAAATAGCGCCAGCGGTCTTCGCCGACAGGGATCTGTACGCGGTCAGCCGTCGCATCAAGCGATGGTGTGGAGGGAGGCAAAAAAGGGATAGTCAGGGGGGAATTGAATTCGCGAGGCTTAAGCGAGCCGGCAGGCGGGGGGGTCAACTCAAATAAAATTCCAAACGTCCGGCCGCAAGATAGTCGGCGACTACACGGTCGGGAGGAGCCGAAGGCTTGGCGTAAACCGTCCGGGGAAGGATGACGCAGGGTAGCGGGTGGACGTGTACGTGTGGGGGTCGGAGGTGGCTGGCTTTGCGGTGAAAGCCCCGCTAAAACCGTGGGGAACCTAAGGTCTGACAGAAGCTTCATAGAGCGTGTGGGGGGGCTTGCAGTCGGAAGAAAGTCGAGACAGCGGGCTGGACGATGTTAGGATCAAACCCTGCACATAAGCGCATTGAGGGGCGAAAGGACAAAATCTACGGGTCCGCTCGGAAACCCGCTTTAATCATCTGCTCAAAGGACTAGTTCGCTAGGGGGGGGACCGCGAGGGGGGAGCGGCTGACACGTCCATCTCGCGATGCAGGGCGCCGGAAGAAAAGACACGAGATGTGCGATCCGTGCAAGGGACCCTTGGAACACGCTCCCGTGACTTTGACGGAGTCAAGCTAAGATGGACCTCCGCGAAACAAAACGCCGTTGAGAGGGAGACTCAAACCAAAAAGAGGAAAGTAAAAAACGAGGGGGGGTTGGAGGTCGAGGACCTTCGCGGTCATATCTATCGTAAAGGACGGTGTCACGAGGAAGGCACGTCTCTCCCACAGCTTGCGGAGAGAGAGGGGAAGTCTCGTATAAAATGCTCCCAGAAAGACCGGAAGGGGATAAAGAATCAGAAAAGGGGAAGTTTCGCGTCCCCTTAAAGAAATCTTGTGAATGAGACGAAGCGGCTTAGCGGGAAGAGCGTCGCAAGAGGGGTGAAAGGAGGAAAGACATACGAGCAAGAAGCATATACCTGCTCGGAGTGACGGTGCCGAAGTGCCCTTGAATGCGCTAGGGTCCGATGATGGATCGAAAAAAAGCTACAAAACAAAGAAAAAGATGAGGGAGGTTTGAAAGGCGGAGCACCTTCGTGGCGAAACAAGACAACGACCATCCTCCCACTGAAAGGGGGACAGTCCCCGAGAAAGCTAATCTAGAGAAACGCGCCCCCTCGAAAAACCTTTTTTTAGAAAGGAGAACCCCTCTTCTCCGACTACCTAGTTTACTTTTCGGTGTATGATTGGGAGAGGGTCTCGAAACGAAAGGAAGACGAAAGGGGGGGGACTAAAAAAATAAAAGGGGGGGTTTTTCGGGACCCTGTATGCACAGACCAACGGATTAGGGGGATATCTGGAAAGTAGGCCCTGGACGAACACTCCAGGATCTCACCTAAGGAACGCGCCCAGGATAGCAGAAAAGTGGTATTGGTAAGCCGAGTACCAAAGACGCTCGAAAAAAAAGTGCTAGGACAATCTTCTCGGAATGTGGGAAGACGTGCCTGTCGCGTGCTGAGTCCGAATAGACAAACGCAATATATGGGAAGATGAGAAAATTAGCCCCCCAACCCGTCAAGGAGACGGCGAAAGGAAGACAAACCGTCCACCATGAAGCTCTAAAACGAAGGTTGTCCGAGACCTAAAGACGACGAAAAAGGGGACGCCGATTACATACCCGAAAAGGGACCAGGTTCTCACATCTAATACGAACGAGGTCAGCAAGCTCGGTCGGCCATTCGAAGCGATCTATGCCGGGAAATCGTGATCGACAAGGAGAAAAAAGAAAAAAAAGGGGCTTCTCGAAAGGGTCCGAGAGAAGAGCCGCTTTAAGGAGGTCCGCCGTCACGGCAGATGACGACCGGCTGAAGCGCGTGGTGAAAGAAAAAAATTCGTGCGTTCCAGGGGGGCGAGGCGCGGAAGCCATTTCTTCGCAGCCGTCGACTATTTACTGAGAAGGG
>Ga0179593_1272093_pt1 | contig 10175 bp, 10 predicted proteins | sample CZODoug2_1_08_16_FD_185931 | JGI IMG/M metagenome (GOLD analysis project Ga0179593, IMG submission 185931) | Vadose zone soil fungal communities from Angelo Coast Range Reserve, California, USA - CZODoug2_1_08_16fungal (PacBio error correction) | ecosystem: Environmental > Terrestrial > Soil >...
GACTGGTAGGAACGCCCAACTCCAGGAAAAGCCATCCTTCTTATAGGCAGTCCTCACCAGAGCAATTCTATTACAAAACCAGAATTCCACCGAGCTCCGATTGGCTCTGATGTGCGTTCCAATTAAAAATTAACCGGGGACTGAAATCAGTTCGGCGTCTGACAGATTCGCGCCAGGGGAGATTAGTCACACCGCGGATGTTAGAGGACTGCCACTCCCTTCGCGTTCTTCAACTCGGAGTCAAGCCCCTTTAGTTGGCAAAAGGACTAGCGGAATCGCCGTTTTAGTTCATGCAACAGTAACTGTCGGATATGAGGAAAGAAGACTGAAAAAGGACTTTTTAATCTTGTACTCGGATTAGGGGGGAATCATGGCTTAATCTTAAAAATGCACTTCTATCAAGCAGAATCTAAATCTCGGGAAAAAAAAACTTAAGGTCTGCCGTAGGAATAAAAGGGGGAGAAAAGTGCGCGTCCAGCAAACTAAGAAGGGAGACCTCAAGTGGTCGCACGGCTTCTTCAGGACAATGTATATCTGTGTAGCCGCAAGGGGGGCTTTTTCTCTCAGTCTCCTTATCGAAAAAAATAGTTAAGAGCGGAAGAGTGCAATTTTTTGATTACCCAAAATCGACCCAACATACTCAGTGCCTCCGGTGTGGTTGGTGGGGAGGGGTCGCGTAACCTACGGAGTCTACTGTGTTAACGCTTGTTTATTATACCTCGGAAGAAACATGGTGGAAGCTCGTGTCTGTTTTCTCAGGTTGAAGGTTTCAAGAACTGCATGTCAGGTGTAGGGGACTTGTAACTTGCAAAAAAAGCAAGAAGTCATTTGACTCATCGATCGTCTGGCACTGAACGCGAATTATGTCCTGTCTTGGGCGGTTGATCAACTCTCGTATGGATAGGTGGCGGCTCCGGAGTGGTAAGGGCCGGAGGAGCTCATCCTTCCTAAACGGATAACGTCTGTCCCTGGTCTCTCATGAGGCGGGAATGTATGGCGCGGATGGAGAATTGAACGGTTGGTTCAAAGAGATCCAAGAACGGCCTATGTCTCTGTACAAGGCGGATGCTGTAAGAAAAAAATGGAAATCCCACTAAAGAACATCCGTCAGTGAGGAAAAAGTGAAGGGTGGAACTCTCGCTACGAAGGCGAAAGATAGAGTTGCAATATCTTTCGTTACCCGAAACATGGCTGGCACGTGTTACCATAACGTGAACTTGGGTATATTTCCTCTTCCAATCTGGGGGAGAGTCGAACTCGAGAAAGAGAATAAATACAACTCCACCTGTTATGATGGCTGAATGAAAATAACTCTCTCGGTTAATAAGTCGAACTCTGAACAAGATCGCGAGAGGGGGGGTCTTCTTCAGAATCTAATACTGGAAGATTTTAAATTCATACGTCGGATCCGCCCGGCCCGGGCCTAATGAGCTGCAGTTCGAGGCGGACTAGAGACTGTGTGAGGGGAGCTCTTGTTGCTCTGTTATGGTCCCGCCTTGGCCCTTCAAAAACACTCCCGGTGATCTCGACTTCATCTCTACTTCAAATGCCGGCAGAGTGATAGTGACCAGAGCTATTTCATCCCGGATGTTCGCAGTTCAGGGCAAGCAATCGGGAACGAATCGAACTGATCAGGTTGTTAGGGGGGCTTCTCTATCGCATCCGCACTGAAGGGTGACGCTCATCATATGCCCACATTTGGGGGCGTCCGGCAGCATCAATCAGGAGCCTAGGGTAAACGTTCCACGTTTCAGGTATGGTTGCGTGATAGGGGGGGGCTATAAAAGCTGTCTCCTTTTGGATATAGTTCAATTCGGCACTAGAGGTTTCCGGGAAGGGGGGGAAGTTAGCAAGCGGGGAAAAGGTTTAGGGGGAATCTAGTACAGATTACAATTGGAAAACTTTCAGACCTTGGTGAAGTGTAAAGCGTGGGAAGGGAAAAATAGGGGGGAAAGGCGACGGGATGCGGAACTGTCTTAATTTCGTGCCAATGGGTCTGTGTTAACAACCGTATTTTGTCCAGTGAAAGACGGTGAATTATTTAAAAGCTCAAAAATGCTCGATATCCCAGAGAGAGCAACCCCAAACGAGTCTGGTAGCCTGTCGTGATATTTCTTGGAGAACTCACCCGATGGGCAAGCCGGAACATGTGGCCAGAGAAAGGGTTAACATAGCTCAGAGGAACAAAACAACGAGGAAGAGAGAGAGGGGAAGTTCTCGGAACAAGGTTTTCGGCACTGTAAAATGTCCCATCATTATGATCAGGATCGCCTTTGAGAAGCATGGGGGGGAGGAGAGAAGGGAAAAGTTGTTATATCGTTGTGAGAATTCCCCCTGCATGAAATAACCCCGGGTCGTCTACGTCGCAAATCCTGTACATCGCAGTCAGAGATGTGACTAAAAGAATGAACGGTTGAGCTCACGCTTTGACAAGGGGGACCCCACTTGGGGGGGGGCGGGCTAACGCGACTGATTTTTGGACAACATATGTGATCAACACGGAGCGGCCTTTAAATCAACTAAAAAAAAAAGGCTCAACGCAAACGGGGTCACTCATTTATTTCGGGCACCCGCCCTTCATGTTGACGTGTTCACATAACCATCAGGAACAGAAAGCCGATGAACCGATAGGGGGTTTGAAACAAACATCTGGGGCCAGTGGCGAATCGTCACTCCGGTCTTTCTGCTTGAGTCTTAGCGGTTTTATGAGACGACGAAAGAACCAGCAAAACCTTATCAACAAAAGGAAGAGTCTCTTCTTGTTGGTGCCGTCCGTACGTAGGGATCATTTGATTAATGTTCGGCTTGACATAGAAGAAAGGAATGCGGGGAATTCGTCGGTGTGGAAGGGGACCACTTAGTCGGGGAATCGCGGGAAAAAATGGAGAATTCATGCGTAAAAAAGGAGGTAATTGTCCCGTTGAGGGGCGAGTAGAGCAGGGGGGGAGGTCGGACCGAGGTCAGGATGTGCGCAGCATAGGAGGGTCGAAGAGGCTAGTCCTTTGGTGTAAGCTGTGCAGACTTGTCTTTATCTATATTCTGTTCAGAGGAAACAGTCAGGCGCGGGGGGGAGTTTCTCAAAGTTCGTTTCGACTTCTGCAGCGGAAAGACTGCGCCAAGCGTGTTTCCACTCGGTTTCGGAGTTCCACTGGACAAGTCTTTGTCACATCAAAGACGAGATGCGATTCGGAACAAAAGCGCGGTTCACCACGGAAAGACCCACTGACTGAAGTTGAAAAAAAAAAAATGGCATCGTGGGAAAATGTTTCGAGTGCAAGTGGGACGAGCTGTGTTGCTGCTAACTTGATGGTTTCCAAGAAAAGATATGAATTCTTTTACACCATGAGCCCACGTGGGTCTACGCATGGGAAGCTAGCTGAGTCCGCACCGCGGATTCCTGGGACCTCCAAGTTATTCAGGAGAAAAGGGGAGCCAGTGGTAGTGATTTGTATCTTACTAGCGTAAAAGACTCTAACAGCATAGTCTGAGGCAAAGTGCGCCAGCATTTCTCTCATGACCATAACAGGTTGAGGTATTTTCTAAGGTAGCGAGAATGGCTTTGGCGGGGGGTCTTTGGAACTTGGGCCGGATCAGTAAAAAAGTAGTTGTTGTTTTGAGTATGGTGCAGGGTTCCTATCGCGAAACTACGGACATTTGTGCCCACAGTGGCAGTCCGCTTGGGCAGAAGAAAATTGTATTCAGGTGTCCCTTGTACAGGAACGATTTTATGTGATCCCCGCATTCTCTCAAACGATGTAAAATTCTTAAGGCTTTAATTTTTATTCCGTCAAAAAAAAAAAAAACCACACAAAAAACACTACAACAAAAACAAAAAAAAAAAACAAAAAAGAAAAAAAAAAGAAAAAAAAAAAAAAAAAAAATAAGAAGAAAACACACCACAACGCCTCAACAGAAAAAAAACCACCAATGTTGAAAAAAAAAAAGAAACTCACCCAAAAACCCAAAAAAAAAAGGTAAAAAAAAGAAAAAAAAAAAAAAAAAAGAAACCACAAAAAAACCTAGAAACCCCCACAAAAACACACCACCAAAGCAAATCACAACAAAAAAAAAAAAAAAAAAAGTAACAAAAAAAAAAAAAAACAAAAGAAAACAATTATGGAACCAAAACAGCCCAGAACGAAACCCCCACACCAGAAAAAACAAAAGACTACCTTATTTGGGCTTTGCTCTGTTAATTTTTTTATTTTTTGCTTCCTATTGGTCTAGGTTACAACAAACCCTTGGTCCGAGATTAGGCCGAATGGGACTATTCCGGGTTGGACTTGAAGACCTTTTTGCCGTCTGGTGTAAAACAAACCATAAAATTTGAGACGGAGGGGGTGAACAAACCATTGTTGCAGGTGAATTGTAGTAATGAGTTTCTAACTGGGGGCGGACTTATCTGTATTAGAGGGACTTCCCTTACACAAGTTAATTATGTTCTTCGTAAGAAAGCAAAAGGAATTGTTGACTTGTCTCCGCCTAAGGTCCAATGCGCGTTCCCTTATGGGGGAGGGCAGTCCACCCGCAGGACGAGAGGAGGACGATGCATTCCGAATCCTAGGTTCCCATCATTTTAGATGGCAAAAAGGGAATCAAGTATACATCCTCGCTATATAAACAGCGTAGGATGACTGAGTGTGCAGATATTCAAAGACAAATTTCCTACAGCGTGCGCGCCACGGAACGTAGTTTCACGCACCTCTAGGACGGGAGGGGGGAGACCGAAGCGGTCATGCGTTTGTCCCGAGCCGGAACGGGGACCAGGCGATGCCTCAGGAGGGCCAGTGACACCCGATCTGAACGCAGCCCGTTTTTGGCCAACAAGAGGGTACGGGGAGCGTGGGCTCTAGCAAAGTCTGACGGTGGGAAGCTGTGGGGGACATCGGCCGTGGTATACCTCAACTGAACGTTGGCATTATTGCTGATAATTCTTGGAATAGCAAGCTCTGCAGTGGGTGCGTATGGGGGGGGTGGGCATGAGGGGAACCAATCCATTCATGAACTGCTAGAGTCCAACCCCATCCACCTGAGGGAGAAAAGATGGACTAGTATCCGATGCAAGGTCGACTGGTGTCGTTCGTGCGTCAGTCACCAACACGACGGTACTCCCGGGACTGCGGATAACATGGTCTACCTAGGACTAATCGAAGGTCCTCCCATAGCGGTCAATCGGATGGCAACTCCTGAGCTATCCACATCAGCCTTCCGATCCCAAGTAGCTTTTGGAGGCTCGAGTAAGGCAGAATATCTTAGACTAGGATTTGGTGCAAGGAAGCTGCGGGATTATTTGCAGTTGTAGGATGGGTGGCTCCAGAGAAGGATGAAAAAAGATCGGCAGATTGGAAAAGGCTGTTAAGCAGCAGGTCTACGCATCTGATGATGTGGCGCGCGACGCATCGAGGGAGCTCTTTTCTTCAGATTCTTATCATACGTGGGCGAGAGGGTAAAAATCTCCAAAAGGATCGAGGGTGTATACGAGTTGAGTTTAGAGCTCGGCCGTTGCACAATGACCAAGAGGGGGATGGATAGTCCTGACTCCGATCTGAGGGGAGAAGGGTTAGGGGGGGGTACCGGAGTAAAGGGCAAGTGCATTGGCGAGATGTGGCATGTCAAACAGTCTGCAAAATAAAAAGTAGCGGGGCTTCACTATGGAAAGATAGGCAGCACGGGCGGGGAACATGCTAAGAGATCTGGGACCTAGGTAGGATTGATGTTTTGGCAAATGAAGGTTAGGGGCAGGAAGTTCGCACCAACGGAGGCCACCGTCTACGCTCTGCCTAAGATGTCAAAAGGAACGGATATGCGTACACAGACAAGGGGAGTGGGTCGGTTTCCCCCAATTGAGAGTGTCTGAGGAATCCCCGGCGAATCCAAAAGTAGGGAGGGCTAAGAGGGGTAGGTGCTCGCATCAAAAAGGGGAGCGAGACAGACATAGGAAACCTACACGATCCTGTGTTATGCTGGCGGAGTACCGGGAGGAAAGGCAGATGAACCGCAGACGTGTGTGAATGAGAGTTAAGCGTCGGAGGAAGCGAAGCCCGTCTTTATTGCTGCGCAGGAATTTGGAGGGTCCTTGGCTTATGTCCCGAACGTCATCCCGTTCCAAATAGACCTGGGAGGAACGTGTTAAAAAAAGGCCACAAGCAAGCAGGGGATTTGCCAAACGAGCAGACGAAAGACCACACAAAGCGGCGCTCGTTAGAGGAAAGAGCAAATTTTTCTCCTTTTCATCTAATCAGGGGGGGGGCTGGGGATGAACTCAAAAATCACTTACATCGGGCCAGAACCGCGTCGAAAATGGGGGAAAATAAAAGGGTCGCCGTGCAAGGAGAGTGTCGTGTGGAAAAGTGAGTGTAACTGGCCAGTTACCCAGGGGTGAACGGTTGTGAAAATCGAGTACGCAATCGGGTTGGGCCTCCCGGTCTACTGAAACAGGCAGAGCGAAGGCAAAACGAGCGCAAGTTAAAAACGACCCACAGGCATCCATCTCTACGGAGGTTACGTTTCAGGTATTTGGCAGACAATGACGGCCATGCTTCTCATACTCTAAAGATAGCCGAGCGCTCTGATCGGGACGGGAACGAAAAAACTATGCGCGGGTCAACGTGGGGGGAACGCTTCGTAAGAAGAAACGTAGTGGAAAAACGCTTTTCTGGAGGAAATCAAAGATCTCGCTGTTGCAGAAAGGAGGGAATAAAAAATCGACTCTTAAAAACCCTTACTTCCGGACCGAAAAAGAAAATCGATGCTATCTTGAGAAAAACGTGTCTGAAGAAAGAGGGAGTCATGCGCCCCACACGAAGCGATCAAGCATATCTAGCTGCTGCAGACTCATAGCTGCGTCATAGGTGTCCTGGTAGCAAGAAGAAACTCAAGCGCGATTCATCTTACCCGACGGGGCCGAGGAAAGCATCGAGGAGAGAAAGACTCTTACTATGGAACGACAGGAAAGGAATCACCGTCACAGTGACGCGTGACGAGAGAGACTTAGTCGAAAATCTTTGCTGATCGGAAAGAATCAAAACGTATTGGCCGGCGGGATCAAAAGAGATAGGGACGGACAGGAGGGAGGGGGCTTTACATGGTCGGGGAGAAGAAGGAGGGGGACGGTCTTGCGTCGAGAAAAGCAACATTTCCGCGCTATCACTGAGAGACAGAAGGAGTCCACCTACCACTACCCTGGGTCGGGAAATAAACGAGTCTCATATGGGGGGTCTATTCTAACAAGCTGAAAGGGGTGGGGAAGGAGGCTGGGGAACAGATTAGGTGTACGCCGGTTGTGTCTGCAATGGCAGATGTCGAATCAAAAAAGCGATGTGCGTTGCATTCGTGGGGAAAGCAAACGAAGGGGCCTCCTTTGAAGGATGAGTGGGAAAAAAGGGAAAATGGGGTCGCAACCGGGGTTGCCGTAGCGGATGTCAGGCGTACTAGAGCTTGGGGGGTCACACCGTCGGTACGGCGAGTTCAGCGTCTCGAAAGGGGCAGGTGTACCTAAACTTGGTTGTTTAGGAAGAGTTTCTTAAACAGCCTACAAAAATTCTCAGAAGGGCACATAGAGACCCACAGCGTTAGAAGACTAGCAGGGAAGGGGGGGCTGGAGCCTGCTCCAATACGCACCTTGCATGTGAAGAGTCAGGCCGAAACCCGAGCTTAGGGGGGCTGTGAAAATTTCTCCATATCTCTCTCACAGAAAAAGGGGGAATTAAAAAGATATGCTACTATGGGAACATGGCAGATGGGGATACGGCACAAGAGTGCAAAATCAGGGGAGGACGGCGCAGGCATAGATTAAAACATTCAGGCACCGCTGGTGGGACTGGAGTCTTCGAGATAGGGAAAGTATTGTTATAGCCATAATTCATCAGGAACAGAAAGCCGCTTGGGTTCGAGAAACTAACTGGCGGCAAAGGCTTAGGATAAAGACTGGAAGAGGTGTGAAGGAAAAGCTGTGCAAAGTTAAAACGCTTTAGCATCGTGACCAGAGACTTTTGGGCGACCTCAAAAGGGAGCTGGTATGTGCCAATCTACACGGGCAAGATGGGCTCGAACGGGCACGCAAAAGCAGAGGGGAGGTCTATCCCAGGGACGCCAGGCGTTATAAGGGGAACAATCGTATGAAACCCATCATTAAGAAACTCTGAGACCTTTGACGCTTAACAGGAAAGAGTTTACTGCAGGTCTAAAGTCAGTACTTGGCAATGGTATAGGGAGGATGCGGAGCGGGGGTAGCGGCGGAGGGGAGAATAGGCGACTTTCACACACCGCCACAATGAATTCGTGCAGTACGTTTCACCCGCTTCAGTTGGCACTCCTCCTGGGCTATTGTAGATCGGCCTTCCGGTACATTCGTTCCTGGTAGGACTGGTGAAAACAAAGTAGAAAAGAGGTCGGGTCTCAGGGATCTGGGAGGCGAGATCTAGGTAGAGGGAAGGAGGAGGAGAAGAGCTAATTGACGGAAACTTTTTCAGAAGAGACGCAAAAAGGGGGTAAACGTATGCAGCGGCCCGGGAAAAGGGGTCTAAACAGCGCTCTAGGGAAGGAAAAAATAAGCAGGAACTTTTCTATCAGTATTGGCGCGGAGAAGTGGGGGTAGTACTCGACTTGTAGGAAGACGAAAGAGAAGAAGATTAGTTTTTCTGTTCTGATGCAGTCGACTCATTCCTTCTCTAAGAGAGCGTTTCGGTCGCCTCAGTGCAGGATGGAAATTGGGGGAAGTGCAGAAGGCGGTCGAAAAGAAATAGGCAAAGCGTTTTGGACCAAAAAAGGGTTCGAGTCAGTGCCACGACCCAGTCAGGTTCAGGGTGCAAGCAGAGAGAGGTCCGGAAAAAAGAAGTCTGCCCTTAGGGGGTCGGAACGGCCAAGAAGGGTAAGTGAATGGCACGGTCGGGGGGAGGTAAGGCGAAGTGGTTTGCTTTCGAGAGCTAGGGTTTCATGAAAGAAAACTCATATGGCAAAGGGGGAGGGAGACGGGGTAAAAGAAAGCCCAAGTGTCAGGAAGGCAACGTCAAGAAAACATAGTCCTTTGAAATCTGACTAGGGGGGTAGGCAACAGCGCACGCGTTAGGATCCTTCTGTTATGAGCTGGGGGGTACCGAACGTGCCTACAAGCTAGTAGAAACCCTAAGGAAAAAAGATTCTCAAGGGGGGGGAAAGGGGGTCCGGCTGTTTTTTTTGCTTGACTTCATTGATGGACAGGGGGGAATAAAATGTGGGGCTGGAGTAGCTTGGAACGTGTACCCGATGTGTCAAGTGAAAACGGCAAAGTTCGGGAAGAAGCACGGCGGCGCAATAAGAAAGTTTTTAAAGGTGATTCATAGACGGGAAGGAAGGAGGCAAAAGGGTGGGGTGTAGTAGCAGTGTCCAAGAGAAGTGAACGGGTACCAAAAAGGAGAGCTTCTGTGATTAGCTTGGATGGGGTTTGCATAAGTCGTGTCGGACTAAACACTCGGGATCCATCGTCCGCGAAAGATTGGGGAGGCATACGTCAAGGAGGAACACCAAAAATAACCCTATATCTCGCCATTGGCCAATGGAGTGGAAATAAGAAAGGCTTCAGGTGGAGGGAACGGATCGGATTTCGGTCACTTGTTGATTATAAAAGACACTTCGCGTCTCTTTGATTTGATGCCCCAAAGCGGGTCACTATCGGGAATATGGAGAGGTCGGACCCGAATATATGCTACGGAAAACAGCTACGCAGCCGAAAAAAGGGTGGGACAGTTCGTATTCCTCCATTATTCCAGAGTGGACTATTACAAGAGGGCCCTAGGAAAAAAAGATGCCGTATGCTGAGGGGCCTTACGAGAAAAAAGAAAGACCCTTGGACTTTTATGGCATAGATGAACAGAGAAAGACTCGAGCTTGTTGGAACGGAGAAAATTGAGAATTAGAGCCAAACGCTAGGAAGGAGGTTGTCAGGAACGAGAAAATCGCGTCTCAGTGTTCAGGGAGAAATGTTCGTCCTTACATGGCGTTATCCTGAGCAGGGAAAAAGGACTGGAACGAGCAGTACCTCTATTTCCAAAAAAAAACAGTGAAGAACTTGGACTACGAGAGCATACAGCGAGGGTGGGGGAAGCGCTATTGTACTCCAGGAGCATGACAGGGAAAGGGACATGGGCGATTGTAGACTGGAGGTAGGAGGGGGGGTGCGTTTCATGTTGTACCCTGCT
>Ga0179593_1402936_pt1 | contig 10175 bp, 13 predicted proteins | sample CZODoug2_1_08_16_FD_185931 | JGI IMG/M metagenome (GOLD analysis project Ga0179593, IMG submission 185931) | Vadose zone soil fungal communities from Angelo Coast Range Reserve, California, USA - CZODoug2_1_08_16fungal (PacBio error correction) | ecosystem: Environmental > Terrestrial > Soil >...
GCAGCGGCTATGTCCTAAACACAACTCAAGGCGAGACTATCATGGCCGTGCACAATAACTCGCTGTCTCCGTACAAAACAGGAATTTGGGGAAACAGCGGGTCAAACCTCTGGGAAGGAACTGCCTACGCGATGGTCGGGGCCAATTCATCACAAGAAATCCCACATTAATGCCACACCCGAAACCAGCCCAAAACTTCCGGGCGATAACGCAAACGGGAGGAAAACTACATAGTTTCGTTGCAGATTGGGGGGGAGGTGAGGGTGCCTGGGGAAAAAACCTTGGTTGCTCGCAAACCTGGGAGGCGAAACACAAACAGAGCAACACAGACTGGGCGACGAGGGGGAGGGACAAAAGAAAGGAGGTTCCAGCGTAACCATGGCCCTAACACCATTCACACAGCAAGGAAGCAAAAGTAAACCGGTTAGGGATTTGGTGCCTCAGGGGAGAAGACAGACGATTAAGAACTAGATGATTCGAATATACCTTACTGGCAGGGAGTCAAAAACATTAGGGGAAAAGAGTTCCGAAAGTTTGAGACCCGTTCGGGGTTGTAGCAAGCTCGGAAAACGCAAAACGAGAACACCACGGGGGGGCAGGGAATCGTGACAAGAACTATTCCGTGGCCGTAAGAAGCGACTACTGAAAATAAGGGAAAAATCGACGCGAAACACAAACGAGCCCCAAAACATCCTCGACAACGGCGAACATGTTAATCTTCAAAACCCCACCGTCAAAGGTCCGGAATGGTGACTAACAGAACAGAGGGGGAACCAAAACCCTGAGCGCATGGCCCCTGTCACTTAGGGGGGGGCGGGGGAGCACCACGGTGAAAGCCCAGACTGTTTGAGACAGCGCAATCAACTACACGGGTCAGGGCAATTCACCCCAAACCCCCAGCACGCCAAAAAAAGAGCATGTCCCAAGTCTGAAAAAAAAGACAAACGGGAAAGAAGAGGTCACAGTTGACTGAAATCAACGAAAACTACAGGGGGGGACCCAAGCAATCGGGAGGTCACAGGACGGACAAGCGGCAAGGGAACACAATATATAGCTTGTGTGACGGGTTGCTGCGGGGTGGGCCCTCCTGCTGTCCCGGCCCACCCCAGTGCGTGGGGGTGTCTGGATGATACATATTGAACGAGAATGGTGGGGGGGGGGGCCGCTGAGGCGGACAGCCCACGTCCAAAGAGGCAAACGCCAAAAAACTTAATTTTAGGGTTGGAACACACATTAAAAACTTAAACGGACCCAAAAGGGACAGAAATCAAGGATAAACAAACAGCCCCATGCGCCGGCAAGGGAAAGGGGTGGAGCCACAATGCAAGTTGGCAGCCAGACAAAGAAGCACGCTTTAAAACCTTGGACACCCCGAACACGCGAACATAAGCACAACCCAAACAACCCCACCCGCCAAAAGAATCCAGAACAAAAGCGAAACGAAAAGGGGCCAAAAAAAGCCGAAAGGAACCCGAGGACGAACCACACAGGCGTAACAGACCGAAAACACCCCCGGAAAACAACCGTCCGTGAAACCTGTGGGAAAAAGGGGACAAAAAACAGAAGGGACGGTTGCACCGTCATTGTGGCAAAAAAGCTTCCACTCCCCTGAACGTGCGCGGCCAACTCAAACCCACGAGGGCCAAACCAACCGCTCGAGCTCAGAAAAGGCCCCTCGCAAAGGTCCGTAAAAAGGTCCAGACTTTGCCGTGCACAGATCGGAGAAGGGCAGGGCAGACACCAAAGGACTGGATACCACAATAGGGGGGGGACGTTGCAAAAAAGTGCACCATTTAAACCAGCTGGTAAAGCCCCCCTTGAGGAGTTGAAAACAGAGCACGCGCAGGAGAAGATCCGAAATGGGACTCACGAGAAATGTGCCACTACAAGCGGTGTTAAGTGAAAAGCGGGTGAAAAAAATCGATTGAAACAGTCAGGTACGAAATCACCCGCGACATCAAACCGAAAATTTTTCTGGGGTTAGGTGAGTCCGGAAGCAGGCCCAGAGATACCAAAAAAGACGGACGAAGGGCCTTCGAAGAGAAAGGGAAACAGCACCCAGGAGGCGCAAAAAAAAAAACACCTAGACACCACCGGTTATTCCCACACAAACGCACCACCAAAACACCCCCTCTCACCCATAGACTCACACACACTCCAAACCCAATACCCAAGCACGATCAGAAGAACTAATAGACGCACAAAAAAGGGTTAGACACCAAGCCCTCGATTGGTCCAAATCAAGACCGCAGGGCCTTGAGGAAAACAAACGAGCCCCCTAAAAAAAAAAACACAACCAAAACGCCTCCGTGGAAAGGACCACCTACTCAGCTGAACAACAAAATTGACGGTCCACCCCAGCTCGCGGAGGACAAACGAAACAACCGACTCACTGTCCAACTAAATGCACCGAGGGGGGACCTTTCTCACGCACCCAACCGTAGCACATAGCTGCACTGGACAAAAACAACCCTCCGTCTACTCCCTAAGTGTCGTCCCCCGGGTAACTCTCACAAGCCCGTGGCCTAGTCATTCAACTGGGGGAACATGAAGCAACGGAAACAAAGCGCAAGAGGGTCGAACCAAAGATTGACAGCCAAAAAAAAACACCACCGAAAACACCGTTTCACCTGAAGCGGGCCTAAAAATGCATGGGGAGTGGGGACGCCTGGACAGAACGCCAGGAGCACACAGAGGGAGAGAAGATCCTCGCAACAAACCACACCCACCTTTTGGCGAAGTGAGTATCACTACCCCCAACCACAGAAGGAAACACTAAAACAGCTTGTGCGTCACAAACCCCCAATGGGAGGAGTCGGCCATGGGTGGAAGGCCGGGTCCAAAACGGGAAAAAAAAAAATGAACCAATCAAAGGGGGAACAGTCTAAAAGCGCGAAAATATCAACAATCCTGGGGGAAAGATGGTGGGTACCCCCACGCGGTCGGGGCCCACGAAGCCATTTAAGACAGGGGCGAAGTGCTGACTTGGGGGGGGGGGGGGGTACGAACCAAGTACAGGGAGTCAAAGCAAGAAAAGCCCGTTTAGGACAGGACCTGTGGTCGGGGACAACCGGCCTAAGCTTAATCGGGGGTTGAGCCCTACTCCGGCCGGGCAAGGGGACCGGACCAAAAGGAGTAATGAATAAAGTAGCTAGGTTGGACCCCCAACAGGAGCTCCCTCCACACCCGCCAAACTTTCTCTACAAATGGGGTTTTAAACAAAATCAAAAAAACCATTGAAGGAAAAAAAAAATCAGTGGGGTAAATCGACTCTTCGGTTGGGCAATCAACAGCCACCCACAAACCATACAACTACAAGGATGGAAAAGGTCCTCCCGAAAGTAAACGTGAGGCAAACACCGGCCAATGCACTAAGCACCATAAAAGGACCGCACACATCCGAACCACCCAGGACCACCTCCGGCCAGCGCGGGGAAGAGGCGCCCTCAGGGGGTGCCCCGTTCACAACTACACGCAAAAAAGCACGGCTGTCCACCACACCCTCCACCCCCCCACACACCCACAGGACGTATTGGAAAAGTCACACAGCCAAAGGGGGGGAAACCTCCTTGCGGATTCGTTAGTGGCACGGGAAAAACGCCAGGAAGGGGGCCCCCACCCCAAACCCCCCAACCGCCCCCCGGGACAAACACGTAAAAAACCTCACATATCAAACAAAAAACAACAACTCGGAGCGGGGGAGGAAGGAAAAACGAAAGGAGAAGGGGGCCCCAGGGGGGGAAAAGAAAAGGCAAATCAAAAATCAATTACTAACACAACACGGAAAAAACTGCAGGGGAGGGGGGCGTTCCTAATGCCGTTGGGTCAACCAGAAAGGAATATTTTTCCTAGAACGAAAAAACAGGATAGTGTCCAAGCTGGGGGAGGAGAGTTTTGGAGGGAGGGGTAGGTATGCAGAGGCAACGGGGTCAGCTCAAAAAAAGTTGACAATCCTTGGGCCGGACAAAGGTCTCCGGGGGGCTATAACCAAAGACTAGCTGGGGGGAAAAAGGTGCTCCAAAGGGCAACAGACAAAGAGGCTTTTGGGGAGATTGGGGGGAACAACACAAGGAATCGACACAGGCAAACACCGACAACATTGGGGCAACGGCCGCAACTTAATGTCGAATAAAGACAGGCACCGAACAATCACCTACACCAGCCAAACCGATCATCGTTTCCCTCGCTCAATTGGGAGACAAAAAATACGTAAACTGAGAAGGGCGTTGTGTGAAAACGACACCAGTCCACCCCCCCAAACAAGGGAAACCCAAAATGCTGCATCACAAAGGGTTGGACCTGTCGAAAGAAAAAGGCAAGGGGCCAAGAACGTCAAAGCAAACCCTGAACAAGTGCTACTTCGCGTCAAAGACCCGAAAACGGAAAAGAACCCACCACACCCGCGTTGGGCCCACCCCGCGCCAGGTGCGGACAAACCAACATGTTTGGGAAACCGGAATAAGCCTGACCACACCCCCCCCACAACCACCATCCCCTGTAACTGGACCCACCCCCCATCCACAAAAAAAAAAACTCCTGGGGAGTGCGAACGAACAGACCCAGTAGGCAGCAGCGATCCGTAAAAACCGTAAATACAGGACCTCAAATCTTCGAAGTGAGGCACAGGAAGGGCCTTAAAACTCCACAATCGGTAGCACAACAACCGCGGCGCCACGGGCGATGGAGGGGCTATGTGGGTGGTGCTGAACTGGGACCACCTCAGCATTCCTTCAACAACGAAGAAAACAAAATTCACAAGCCGAGAAGGGTCAAAAAAGGGGAAATCGCGGCGAGGGGGGAGATACAACGAAGCAGGACGCAGGGAAAAAAAGACACATCATGTAACCATACTGTCAGTATTGGCGCCACCGAATCAAGAAGGGGGAACAGGACTAAAACTTGGACCCAGAAAGGCGGCGTCATTGGGGGTTGGTTATGTCTCGGATCATGGGAAACAGCAACCCCAATGACCCAATGGGTGGGGCGGACAAGCTCTCTTGCTCAAACGGTGGGGGGGGAGAATTTCTTCAGAAGCACCGGGTAGACGGGGGCGGGGAGTCGGAGGAGGGGAGGCGGCTCCTCCCGAACTGGCAACACACGAAACGAACCAGCAGCCAGGGTGGCCTCCAAAAACCGGGGAGGAAGACACGCCTAACAAATTGCGGGGCGGGGAGGGAAAAGACGCTCGAGCCTTGGACCGCTTCATGACAGTGAACGGTAAAAAAGGAAACGTTGGGGGAGCCCAAAGCACCTAACGGCGGGGAGCTAACATTTTTTGACTTTTCACTCGAAGACAAACAACAACAAAATGGAACAAAAGCAAAACGCCGACACGTGCGGAAAACTGCCACAACCGAGCAATTTAAACCGACGGGGAAAATAATTTGGCGCAGCCCGCCCCTTCGAACGCCAGGGTGAAGCAAAAATCCGGTGTTACGGCATCGACGCAAACCACGAAGGGGAGCACACCCGAGACAGCCCCGACTCCGCGTCACAGGAAAGGGGAGTGTTGCGATACAAGGGCAAGCCGGTGCAACACCATCACCGAGGAAGGGGTCGGCAAAAAAAAAACAAGCTTTCATAGGGGAAAGGGGAGGAAACGTGTGGTATGAGGGGCGGGGGGGGCAAAAGGTGGGGTTCCGACTATCGTCCACAGTGGAAGGGGGGGCGAGTATCTTCAAAGGAGGCTGTATGTGATATCGGCAAGACTTCGCGAGGCACAAGGACATTCTCAAGCATAAGCGCTCATAGACGAAAAATGGAAGAGAACAAACCTGCCAACACAGTGCGACATGGCGGTGGAACTCCTAACCAAAGGAGAGGCGGGGGGTGGGGGGGAACGCGAGGGGGAAAAAGCAGGGGTGAAAAAAACAGAACCCGGGAGAAGAAATAAGCCCCCTGTTGTTTCGCAGGGGGGGACTATTACGACCCAAACGCGAACGGTCTGACCAAGACAAGGCGAAAATTCGAAAAACGCACCATTTTAGTGCAACACCGACCTCAAGCCACCTGGGGGGGGGAAAAGGGGCGTGCAGTTGGGACGGGGGGCCCCTCACAATGTACGCTTAGATCTCTCGGCTCTGAGGGTTTTCCCAGGAAACGGGAAGGGGCTGACGGCCCTTCGCGCAGTGCAGGAATGTAAACAGGACTTGCTGGCGCGACTCAGTAAGGAAGAACCGGGAACAGCACAAGACTGGCGACAGAAAGGAACAACTGCGAGGAATTCGGCCGTACCGAGCAAGTCAATCGAGGACGGATCAACGCGACAATTTTCCTGGGCAGACTTTGCAAGGAAGCGGTCGTGAAACGGGGCCGAACTAAGGAAAAAGGTGGAGAAAGGATGCACAAAAAACAAAAAAAACCGGCGGAAGAAAAGAAAAATATACGGTCACAAATATCGGGGCGTGAAAACAAGGAACCAACCAGAAAGGGGGATGGTCAAAAAGATCGGCAATACCATAAAAGTAATTCACAGCTGGGGGGGATCCGAAGCAGCCACTGTCAAGAAGCAAAGCGACTCCGTCTCCCAAATTTCAAAACCCGCAACAAAAACGCAAAACCCGAAAAAATCGGGGAGGAAAGGGGGAACCGCTGAAGTTCACCGCGAAATTGGCGCCCGAAAGGCGAAACCCTATTGTTTCAAGCACCAGGGACAACAGGAGGCATTGGGCGACCGACAAGTCGAGGGAGGAGCTGTCATCGGGGCGAGCAACAAAAAGAACCCAAAAAACAGCAGAAAGTAAAAAAATAGGAAGGGAGGAACAACGGGAGGAAAGAACCTTTGGGGCCACCGGCAGGGGGGAATCCATTCGCCTGGATTGACAAGGGGCATCCGAAGCCGGTCCATAGCGTAATTCAGAGAAAGCGGGCCCGAAAAAATGATCACAGTGGGGTACAAAGAAACACAAAGTATGAGGGGCAGCCAAGGGAAAAGACGCCTGGCCGTGTATGAAAGACACGCAATCCCGGGGAAACCTACCAAAACAAAAAAAAAACGGAAAAGGGGAAGGGGGAGGACAAAAGAAGAGTTTGCACGCGGGGCGCAAGTTGCCCCCACGAATGCTGAACTCACAGTGCAAAGAAAACAGCTGCGGCAAAAAAATGGTCGAAGAAAACTTGAGGGGGGGAACACACGTCCTAATGGAAAATTACGCAGGAGGGAAAGTTGCTGTCGTATTAAGGGGACAGGAGAGGGACGGCACCAAGGGAAGACCAAAAAGTCGGAGATTACACCTGCCCGGGGAACAGAGATTTCCGGGCTCACATGTGCGGTTGAAATGCTCCTTGGTCGGGCATATTGGGGGCGTCCAAGAGCTGTCCAAGACCCCGAGCAACCACAGCGCAGGAAGAGTCATAGACGCACACCAATAGGGGTCAAAGCATGCCACAACAATTAACAAGAACACCACCACACCACTGACCCAGCACAATGCAACTTGCGGTTTTGCCTGGGGGCGGCCAAAAATAGAAGGATACTCACAGCGACAAGCACAGACACCTCACAAAGGTGGGAAAGGGGGGCAAAAAAAAAATCACAAAGGGTGGCTTATCAAGGAAGCTTCCTGAGGGAATTGCAAAGGCGCGAGGTGAACGAAAGGTCCGGTAATCAACGATATTTAATTGAAAACTCCACGACGCATGGGGGGGAAAAGGGGTTCCAAAACAAAATTCGGGAGGGTGGGGCTAGTCAGCAAATTGTCCACGGGCAGGGGAAACGTCACAACTCTACAGGAAAAGTGAGGGACAAGAACGGGACAAGAAATCAACAAGGGAAACACGGGAGGAAGCGAGCGCGAATCGTCATTGTCGAAGTTTTACTCATCAACAGGGGGTGCAGCTACCTGACCCGGGCGGAGACCGACACAATCAGGAGAAAACACAGACAAGGCCCAGTCAAGGAAAAAAAGAACACGACAACCCGTTCCAGTGGAAAAAATCTCAAAAAACAAAAACCCAGGCCATCAACAAAACGTAGAGTGAGCCTGAAAATGTACAGACAAGGAAAGGGCGGAAGGAGCACGCCGCGGGGTGCTGGGTCGTCAACAACAAAGTCCATAGGAAGAGGGGACCGTGGGCAAGAATCAAAATGATGGAAGGTGAAACCATTCACACGACCGAAAAAAGCAGCGCAGGAAGTCAATACATGGGGCGCAGCGGCAAGGTTCGCAAGAAAACAAAAATAAGTTAGAAATCAGAAATCAACGCGGGTCAACCCCCCCCGAGTAAGCTCTCCCTTGGGGGAAAGCACGTGCTAGTATAAATAAACCCACATAAAACGAGCACCACATATCCCGAAAAAATCTTAAAAGTGAACCACTCCTAACACCCGAACCAAGTAAAAACCAAACATTCAAAGCGGCACCGAAAAAAGTTCGAAAATAAGGAATGACAAAAACCGGGAAACAGCACCGCTTTCCACCCGCCCTCTTGTCGCAAACACTACCGGAAAAACACCTCTTTGCCTAAGGCGCGAGTGCCGGGCGGGAGGGGACTCAGAAGGTTGGGGAGAGATTCGGGCCCGTAATTCTGTCAAAAAAAAAAAAAAAGGGTTTGATCACCAGCGGACTAAAAGGGGGGCGAGCACCCCAAAAAATGGATTGTACAACTGAGAGGGCGTTCGAAAGAACCGGGGGGGGGAAGGGGTTGTCCGCAACCCCTCAGGGAGGACCCGGCCTCGAAGGGTAGTAGAAAATTGAAAGAACAAGCCTCGGAGAACAATCTTTTCAACCGTGATAACCGAAGTTAAAAAGGAAAACAAGTCAAGTAACAAGAAAAAAAAAAACGAACCAACCGGACAAAATCACATGGGTGGTTTTGGTAAGGCGAAACGGGACGGAATAACGGCTCTGATGAACAAAGCAGCGAGGTTGAGGGAGCACGGAAATCTGAGTGACTAACAAAATCGACAATCGATACCCACGTTGAGGCAAAAAAAACGAAAAAAAATTCGGGAAAAAGACTGAGACCACCACAAACATGTGGATAGTGAGAACCAAAGCTGGCTTCCACACACAGCAAGAAACAAGCTTGCGGCCGGTCCTGGAAATCCCAAACGAAACTAACAAAACAAAACGACGGCCTAAAGGCATCGACACTACTGCCCCATCCTGGGACTGACTCTAGGCGCGCAAGAAAACAAGACAAAACCAAAAAAACCTCGCCAGCAAGGAAATAACTGAGGGAAACGGAACTGAAAGGGGCAAACCGCCGCGCAAAAACAAGACTACTATAAAACGGCGAAACTATACGGCCGGGGCGGGGGAACATGGCTGGGGGGGGAAATCTCTCAAGGGACCTAACTGCCGGATTAAACGTGTGACGAACAACACTGAAACAAAGACCAAAAGTGTGCAAACCCGCACGAAAATTAAGAAACAAAATCCTGCTACGCTTTAACGCCGCGGGTGAGCGAAGGAAGACGCGGGGACCAAAAGGCGGCGCAGGCCTTCGAAAATCAACAAAAAAAAGGTAACTCCAACCAGACACCCAGGTGTTCGATCAAAAGGTCCTTGAATGAGGGTGACAACTTGGCACACAATACACCAGGGGGTGAAAAAGAGACGGGGCAACGAACGAGTACCCACGGGGAGGGGGAGGTAAATAATTTTGCCTGCTACGGCACTAGACCAAAACAAACGGAACTCTGACAAAGTAGGCCGGGAGTACTTCACGGCGGAAGGCACATTGAGACGAATCACGTCTCGCGACAAATCATAGGCGTGGACGGGGGGGGTAGAAAAACCTTGAAAAGGGGATATCGTAGGGGGCGACCCGAAGGGACTGTGAGGATAAATACAGGATGGAAAAGCACCGGCAGCGAGCCATGGCGCGACGAAGGTTTTGAAATCGCCCAAATTGGGCAAGAACGGGGGAAATAGACAGAGGGGTGCACTAAACAGCAACCTGCCCATCCAATGGCACCAAGAAACAAGGGGAAGCACAAACTGAACTGCTATCAAAAGACAAAACAAAAAAGGGGGAAGCCCAACAAAAGGGCGAACAAACACACAGACATTCCACCTTGGCGAGTCGGCGACCGCCCCACGCGGAACACAATAGAAGGGTGGGGGACCACACCAAGGCGTTTAGGTCACACAATGGTTATCCAGGGGGGACAGCGCGAGGTTGAATGGCAAAGTGCAGCCCCGTGCGGCTGCAAGCCTAAACCACAAACC
>Ga0179593_1503055_pt1 | contig 10175 bp, 10 predicted proteins | sample CZODoug2_1_08_16_FD_185931 | JGI IMG/M metagenome (GOLD analysis project Ga0179593, IMG submission 185931) | Vadose zone soil fungal communities from Angelo Coast Range Reserve, California, USA - CZODoug2_1_08_16fungal (PacBio error correction) | ecosystem: Environmental > Terrestrial > Soil >...
CAGCGTCAAGAAAGGAAGACAAACCGTCATCGCGGTCCGTGTACGGGGGGAGGGGATTGGATGAGGGGGGCAGTCATGTCAAGAGCCGCTAGCAATCGGCTCAAAGAAAGGAGAGGAGGTTGGGTCCGGGCGGAAGAGACCTCCATTACTCGGGGCAGGGATACGGGGTATGGGCTACACGGGAATCCGGATAGGGGGTGCCAGAAATCTTGTCGAGGGGCATAACAGAGGGCTGGTGAGGGGAAGGGGGTTGACTCGCGGGGGGGAAAAGACGAGAGCTAACGGAGTATTCGTAGGGGTACGCGAAAAGTGTGGGACAAGCGGCTGCCGGTGCTGGGCATCGAAAACGCCCGCTGGAAGGGAGCAAATGCGGTCAGGCCGGTACGAGAACGCGCCCCGGACAGACACGGGTCAGTCCGGCGCAGGGGGAAGTCAGCGGAGCGCTCATTAGAAGAACACGCCGCAGAGGAGGTCTCCTTGGGGCCGGAGAGGCCCGAAAGAGAAATCCTCCGGGATGCTCGGACGCGGGAGAGAACAGCTTATCGACTAGAACCGCTGGGGAAGGCCGAGTGATGTTGGAGGGCAACAACCCGGACGTGAATCTACCGCAGGAGGGGCAGACTTACAGCGCGAAGAGGGTTGTGGGGGGCCGGATGGAGAAAAAGTGCGCCAGCGGACCAGGCGGCCAAAGGACTTAGACTATCTCGTTGAAAGAGGAGGACGGTAAACTCAGGTGGGGGGGATATAGACCTAAGGAGGATAGAAAAAGAAGGGGATCGCACTATCATAAGGGAGAGCAGCGGGAGCAGAGGACGAAACGTTGACGTCCGACAGGATATCTCTTGGCGGGAAGAAAATCGATATATCAAGACTCAACAACAAACAACACAGGGAGTATAAAAGAAAAGTGTAAGCTGAGCTGAGAAAACCTCGTCGTAACTTCAACGCTGCGAGGAGCAAAGACCGAGTCGCGTCAAACATGGAAAAATGCACGTATCTGATCTGGATTTCGGAAAAGCCCAGGAGCCGGCCTCATGAACGGAAACGTAAAAGGAATGGGCCGCCATCGCGGAGGGAAAAAGGAGAGGGACGCCAGTCTCACCTCCTACTTCAACAAAACGCTCAGTCGTTCCAGAAGACTCGACGACTAGAGACTTAGCGCGAAAGACAAAATCATCTACTTACAAAGCGCAAAATGAAGCGGAAAAGAGAGAAGTCTAAGGGCTCGCAGAGAAGAAAAGGATGTCTCTGCCATACCAGCGGTCAGACCAGGGGGGAAAAAGTGCAGCAACCTACAAGGGCAAACGGCATCGACGCCGGCAAGGGCTACTAAAAGGCACGGAATTCGACGATACCGTGGTCCGATTTCGAAGTTCGAATAAGAACTGTGGAGAGGCTCTTCCAGAAAGGTACGGGGGAGGGACCAGATCCTCCGTGGAAAAGAAAAAGTCTTCGTACCTCAAAGGAAAACAGATCGGCTTAAAGCAGATGAGGGTGCGGGCCGCTAGGAAAGGGGCACAAGAACCAGAAGAGTTTAATCGAGTGAAGCGACAATCTTCTGGGGGCACTACACCGAGTGGAAGGGGACTCAGGGGGAGAATACTAAGAAGATCTCCCTCGCTGATGAAGGCGCGGCTCGGGGACCAGGAAAAGGCTCTATTTCCGTGAAGCTAAGGCGAGACTATTACAGAAGGAGAGGTCAATCTTCAAGGACCCACTCAAAACCGAAGAAGACCGAGCCCGGGCGCCGGCTAGAGGGAAACTTGTACTGTGCGCATCTCTCAAAAAGGAGGGGGAGAAAAATAACGAGTAGGGAAAGAGGAAAGAGACTTCTCACCGGTAGAATCGCGTATTGTCAGGGGTGGGAAGCAGGGGGCGACGAGGCTGAACCGTTCATGGCATATCGATTTCTCAAGCTAAAAGGGGAAGCGACCTGTTTCAAGAACCCTCGCGGCCGAATCAAAGGCGCGGCCGTTCACGCGGTAGGGAAATAGGGCACTAGCGGGTGATCCTTCCCTCGTGGTATTCCACCACTCAGACGACTAAATCTAAGGGGCAGGGGTTGCTACGGAAGAAGGGCAAGAGGGAAACCATACACGAGGTATCCTGCGCGTTGTCCTTTAAGTGGAGAATTGAACAACCAGTGGCTTAATGGCGCTCTTCAGGGGCAGCGTAGATCCCAAGCGGGAATGTCTTGAGGAGGCGGCCCACTAAGGGAAAACTCCGTCCCGTATATTCGAAAGGACGCCGGAAAGTAGCCGGGGGGGGGGGGAACTTACGAAAAGAGAACCCAGTCTTCAGCCATAGTATGTAAAGACTTTGAAAGTAGAGAGCCTCGCCGCGACCTACCTATTCATTCTTCTAGGCGCAGAAAGGCCAATACATTCATCGCCTCGACCGCGGGGGTGCACGTACCGAGGGCGGAGGCCGCGGACGTGATAAGGAGCGCAGGAATTCTTGAAAAGAGAGAGAGTTTGACCTGGGCGGGTGGAAGGGGGGAACTGCTAAGAAAGTTCAACAGCGGAGCCGACGGCAGGCAATTACGTCTAAATATCCTTGGGAAAAAGCGACTTGGGTTGGTGGGGGATTTCTCTCGCAGAAAAAAGAGACGGAAAGGGGGGGTGCACTATCTCCCTGGGGGAAAAGGTGTTCGAGACCGCAGGGATTGGGACGTCCGACGAGTGAGCGCTCCATTGCGGACGACAATCTGATCATCGTTCTCGAAAAACAAAAAAAGTATTCTGATGTGATAGAGGGACGGTAAGAAGATCTCGGAGAAGAAAAAAGAAGGAAAAAGACAAACGAGTCTGGAGAAAACCGAGCTCGGTTGGGGGCAAGAATCGTCGAGCTGTCTTGAGTATGAGCATCCAGCCTTCGGCTTAAAAGAGGGAGAAAGGTTCAGTTCCGGAGAGCCAGGAGAATTAATGCAACCAAAAAACCAAAACCCGAGGAAAAAAACTTGAGCGGGGGGGGCGCTTTTCTAAGGCGGCTCGGCGATAAAACCGTCCGATCGGAAGCGCATCCCATCAGCCTTCTAAGTGAACACGAGAAAAAAGTCGCGTCGCTCGAAAGAGAAAAGCAGAAGACTCAGGAGTTCGCTTCCGATTCCTAGCCTTACACGTTCAAAGTGACACGATGATTGCAGTGTTCGCCGTGGGTCGTAGGGGGGCCGCCAGGGAACGTAAAAAACGGCCGCACTGACTAACTAGACCTGGGCCCGGGCAAGGGAAATGGCTGGTAAGGTCGAAGAGAAGGCAAGCCTCTTGGTAGGTGTATAGGACAAAAAAGAGAAAATCCTAATGGGCCAAGAAAAAGCGTGAATCCCTCTACAAGGAAACGTACATCGAGGGAAAACTGGCTGCTTTTCAGCCAAACGAGAGCTGAAGGGGCAAAAAACCGAGAGAGAAGATTGTCGTCTCCAATCGGCTGTTTTGCCCCGGAGAACGATCCGCCGCTGGTAGGAACTCGAAATCTAGCAGGGGAAAGCGGAAGGATGAACGGAGTCGAGGCCGCCGGAAACCGGACTTCTTGCCGTGAGCGGCACGGACCGAGCAAATGAGAGCATGGGACAATATTCAATAAACATATACAAGAAGAAAGGGGCAGGGCGCAGAGGGACATCTGTCCCCGCGACGGTTGAGCACCAACACAACAGGGAGAGGAGAGATATTCTAAAACCTGATCGAAAGACCAGAGAGCCGGCGCCTGCGTAGGGAGGGCTTTGCCTTTTTGAGGGGCCTTTACATATAAAAGAAAGAGCGCTCGGGGAGAGAAAGAAATGATCAAGGAAGAGGATGGAACGCAAGATTCAAGAAAGGAAAGCGGGCATTGCCGCGGGTAGGGAGCTCGACTCTAAAAAGGAGAAGTCCTCGGTTGTTTTAGGCAACAAAGCTTGGGAGAATTAACTCGACCTGGGGGAGAAGGGCATCCGAGCGGATCAAAGGAACAGGGAGGTTACCAATCAAGCGGTCGTGGGGGGGCCTTGGGCGAGGTGAAAAAAGAAGTGTTCGAGATAGGGAGGTATCTTTATGGAATCGTAACCGAGGGCGGGCTGGGCTCAGGCTACGAAACCCAACTTCAACAGTTCCCCCTCCCTGCAACTGTCAGTCGTAGAAGATAGAAGGTGCTACATGGAGCGGACTCCTCCGTGCGGAACGGGGAAGACAGGGCAGCAGGGGGATTGGTCCTCGATTTCTTCAAGAGGACCTCGAAACTAATCGGGAGAGAAGCATGCGACGCTAGCGAACAATTCATCGCCACCAAAAAGAAGATGTTGCACAGTCGGACCGAGCTGAGGGTGCATCTCTGAAGAGAGTTGATATTGAGATATTCCAGAGAGAGGGTGTGCCTGGCACGGTTGATAATGGGGGGGGGAGGGAGAAAGAAGCATCATGGAAGGGGACCGCTAGACGACTGGTGGGGGGAACGCAATCAAGCCCTGGCTCTCGCCCTACCACTACGAGGAGGTTACTCCTGTGACTCGGGGGGGAGGAAACGCCGCGTGTGACGTCAGCAAGTAATGGCGAGAAAAAGAGGCGAGACCAACAAAAACAACAAAGGGGAAAGGGAGGGGGGGGGGGGAAATATAATGATATTCTAGGTCTTGGCACTAAGATCTCTAGAAGACCTAGGAGGAAAAGGGGCTGTGACTGGGAAAAAAGAAGAGGGAGGTCGAAGGGAGCTCTGGAACATAGCCGGGAGGGCGAGAGAACAAGTCTCCGTGCCGAGGCAGGAACGCTCTCTTCTAGAGCATGTCTAACTCTCTAGTACGAGCCGACAGAAAACTACGAAAAAGATAGAGATAAAATGCTTGCTCTAAGAAGAGTAGAAAGCGCGACAGAATCCAAGTAGGGAAAACTTAACCCGCGAGCGATTCGATGATAGGGGGGGAATCGCGTGACTCTCGAACGAAGAGAAAAAGAGGAAGGCGCCGCCAGATTCCTAGCGGCAAAAAAGCCGGAAACTAAAAGGGATGGACCTGAGAAGCATGAGTCTATCAGACAGCCAGGCCAAAGACATCGCGAAGGAAAAGCGTAAGGGGGGCCGGGATGGCAATGGGGGCAGCCGTTCAGATTCGTACCGAACGCCCGGGAATCGTGTTAATAGTCCCCATACGAGGAGAAGTAGGAGGTCGAGTAGGCGAAGTCCAAGAAAAAATCCTCGACGCTGAAAGTTGTTTTTGAGTCCAGAGAAGGACCCTTCTCTAGGCACGAAATATAAGCTTGCGAGAGTTAAGGGACCAGGTGGGGGAATCACCCCGATTACTCAATAAGCGAGAGCCTGACAGTCAAATCTAAGGGCAAATGAAAAGGAAGCGCGGCGGGGTCCTGGGCACCGAAGGAGATGGCATTAGCCTATTCAGATCGTCTAAAGCCAGAATTAGCATAAGACAAGCTTTCCCATAAAGCCATCGAGGGATGGAAAGGGTCTTTCTCGCTGGAACGAAAAGCTACTTTTATCATAGGCAAAAACAACAAAACAAAGGGGAGGAATTTAAAAAGGAAAAGAGAGGGGAAAAGGTGTCATCCGGATCAACCGGACGATCGCATTTCTTTTGAAAAAAAGCTGGCAGGGGTGAACTATGACCTCAGAGAAAGGTCCCCTCTCACTCAGGACCCTTCTGAGCATATGTGCGGAGGGTTTCATCTTCCTAACGGACAAGCCTGGGAGAGGGAGCGTAGGGGACTCAGAGAGACGCTAAAACTTGAGCCCGGAAAGGGTGGACACCAAATGGGCGGTGAGTACACTGAGATGCTTTTTGCGGGGCCTAATAAGGTCCGCATCGGGAACGACCACAACGCTAAGGAAAAAACGCGTCGAAGGGGAAGGGGAAGGTAGATGTAGAGAACGCTTACGTGGGAAAAATGGGGGAGGAGTTTATTGGAACTAACCAAGAGACACCCGCGGGGTCGAGGCGCAAGGGAAAGCTGACCAAACGCTGGCCAAGACGGCAACTTACTGGGGAGGAAGAAGGAGCATTAAATCTCACGGTTCAGGCTAGAGGAAAGGAGTCTAACAATTCCGAATCAAGGCCTGGGACGGGACTCTTCGGACCTCGTTCGACTCCGGGGAGCTTCTTCTGTCTCAGTCGGGAAAGCGACGCGGAAAAAAAATCCATCTTCATGCCTCAGCGAGGGGGGAAAAGCGCCATTTATGGGGGCTGGAAAGAGGGCCGCGTCCGTTTGAATCTGGGGTCTAGCTCAAATTCATTAAGCTCGAGGGGGTTTGAAGTCGCGTATAACACAGGACTAGAAGCGGGCCCCTACTCGAAGGAGGATTTTGACTCCGCTGAGTACACGGTTTGTCAACAAGTAACTACAATCGACGACAGTTCCTAACGAACTGTTGACGCGAGGAATGGTGTGGCTGCCAGACGCCGCGTAACGGTCTAAGGAGTATCTGTGGAGGAAAAAGTATAGAGGTTCTCTCCAACAAAAACACGGAGAGAAAAGGAAACTCTGAGATTGATATGAGGGTCGTCCCAAGAGAAAGAAACCGAAGAACTGCAAAGAGGAGATGGGAGGAGACAAAAAAAAGGGAGCGCTGCAACAAGGAGCAACGATTAACGCCTAGGCGGAAAATGTAGGGGCATAAGTCCGTGCTCCCTGCCCTAAGGAGCGTAACAAAGTCAAAGGTGGTAAGGTCAATGCAGACGCAGGGCTAGGTGGACCAGTTCTTCCACCTGCTGAAGAAAAAAACCTCTGCGCTTGGAAAGAGCTAAGGAAATAAAGTCACCGTCCGTGACAAAATCAGCGCGACTTTACCATCTCTCGGAGAGAGAAGACCGAGTAGCTGGACGCGCCTAGAATCAGAAAAGCTCAGGGTTCCTTCCTAGGTCTTATCGCAAAGGGGGAAAGGTAACACAGAGAGTAACTTTCCACGAAGGATGCGATCGCCTAAGGCCACGCACTGTCTTCTAACGTCGGTAGGGGTCCCAAAAGAACCGGTACCCGTTAAGTGGGCAGGAACGTCGTGCTATTCGCTCATCAGCAGTTCCCGGCAATCGTCGTATCTTGTGGAGTGAACCGAACGAGAATAACAGATGTCACAATAAATTAGTTCCGGGGATCGCGGGAAAGCAACGTCGCGACGTGACGAAGCGGTTCAGAGCAAAAGAAGAGGGACCGCTTCAGTAAACCGATCTCGCAGTTGAAACAGGCAGAAAAACGGGGGGGAATAAAAACCGAGTACTGGATACCGGGACGCATCTATGGTCTCCTACGCTAAAATCTCCCTGGACCAGGAAGGGATGTACACGATTCTCCTGGCAGACGCTGACGAAACAGGAAAGAACTAGGGAACTCTCGAGAGAGACAAGGAGCGCCGAAATCTGAAAGAACGCTCACCAGCCAAGACCGGGGAAATATAAAAAGAGAGTCGAGGACAGCTTGCCGGGCTAAGTTCGGAAGAGAGAAAAACAACAACGGAGAGAAAGATGGGAAAAAACACCAAGCAGTGGGACAAGCGAGAATGAGAAAACCGGTACTTCGCGATTTTCCTTGGTATAGAGAACTCAGGACAGCTCGCATCTGGGGGACGATAGGCGAAAGGAAGAGAAAGGGGGGGGGGATCTCTCGCAATCATGAAAAGACGGAAACTTAGCTTACGAACCTCGAGAGGAGGGATCCTCAAGGGCCTCTTTTTTAGACCAACCAAGGCATCTTTCGAAGTTTAACAAGGAGGAGGCGGGGCCCTGTCCGGAAAACGTCGGGACGCCAAAAAGGGGGGGGAGAGAAGGCTGCATTGGCCTCTAGGGAAGAGGGAAAAACAGGGTCTTTTCAATCTTAGGAGCGGGTCTGATGAAGCCCGGCGCCGGGGGTGAAAATCTGTACGGAAACCGCGCGCAAGGTCTCAGAGGCCTAACGGTCTCTTCAGACTGGACACCTGGAGGGAGTGGTGGCTGATAGAGGAAGCAAGGGAGTAGAAACAATCGAAGAGGAGGGCATTTGCCCGGGGGGGAGCAGCGGAGGCCTCGCCGCGAACTACCTCTAGAAGAGTCGACTGCGCGAATCGACGAAGATCCATCTTGTCGCCTCGAAGCGGACGCGGTTCTGCGCGGGAAGAGGGTGATGAGTCCAGAGTCGCAAAGGGGGAAGTCAGTTTGGTGGCCGAGTCGGGGAGAAAGTGGGCGGCCCTAATCGCGCGCGGCAGGAAATGACCGTCTCTAGTCGTTGGGACAGAGTCGAGGCGACTTGGCGAAAGCCCGAACAGCTACGAGTCTTGCCACGGGAGGCTCAAATGGAAAAGCCCGAGCGGGTGGTAGCCGACAAGGTGAAGGGGAGGATCAGACTGATGTCTTCTCTAGGATCCAGTGAGTACTACGCGGAGAAAGTCCACAAAGGGGGGAAGAAAGGAACTTCTTCCTCGAAATCGAGAGAGTCGGAGGAAACGCGGCGAATGTCGTAGGAAACAAAGGAGAGGTGAACCGATGTCGTGTGCACGCCTCTTCAGACATGTTCAGGTCGTTCTATATTCCAAACGGGTCCGAAAGGGGGGTATTCCAACGGGCAAGAGGGAAGGAATTGACGCCGCTGGGGCAGGACCTAGAGCCAGTTCTAAAACCGCCGACTCCAACCCAAGAGGACTTGTGATAAGGAGGCAGCGAAAATATCCACGGGGGGCGGAGACGCAGCCACAGAAAAATTGGACTAGGACTGAGTCGCGGAGAGGCGAGAGGGAAGGAAGGGGGGGGAGGCCGGAGCTGAAAACAAAGGCGCCCTACAGGGAAGATTCACTGGTTTCAAGACTCCTGAGGAATAGCCTCCAGGGGGGAACTGAGGAGAAAGACTTGAAAGGGGGGGAGGAGGACGAAAAAACCGGGGGCCAGGGCGGGCGTCGTGTAGGAGCGGGACTGGGACCCAGCCTTCCCGTACTGGGGAAAGGAGAGTACGAGAAAGAGGAAGAAGATGAATAACAATTCGTTCTCGGGGAGCGACACAATTCCACCTACTTAGGACTACGCGTGCTGGGGAGGAAACAGGACGGAGGGGGGTCACACTCAAAAGATCTGAAACTATTTCCAAAGGAGAAAAGGAGGGGGGTGGAAACCACCAAAACGGCTCCTGCTCTCGAGATATTCCGAATAAGAAAGGACTCTCTTCTGAGAAAAGCGACCGGGTAAAAAAGGCGAGGCCTATCCGGGTCTGTCGCGCTCATCCATAGCACGCGGTGAGGAACCAGAACAAAAGCGGACAAGGACCCAACCTTTCGCCTGTCAGAGGGACCTGGGGCGAGAAAAGGTTCGCAGCGCATCAACAACCACAAACGGAGGTAGGGAGGCATTTCTAAAACGGTACTAGAAAATTGTGAAATGGAAGCCGCCTTTAGGAGGAGGGTCTTGGCCTGGGGAGCTGTGCATTTGACTCTTATACGACAGCACCGAGCGCTTCTCTCGGAGGAAGAACCGGAAGAGACTTCTGGGGCCGCGCCCTCTCCTCACTTCATCAGGAAGAGGAGGCACTGGGCTAAGCCCGTGAAAGAAGAAACGGGTGGGTAAACAAAACTTTTCTCCGGAAAAGAAACGCTGGGGGGGAGGAAGCGCCGGTCCTTGAGGGAAAGAAAAGAAGGTGTTATCCTCTTCGGCGAGTTTCTTCTTCGAGGTACAGAAGCAAGTGGGGGGGGGAGGGGGGGAAAACTGCGGCTCTTTGGGCGGAAAGAAAAAATGCGCCCTGCTGGCCTGGACTTACGCGTCGGGGACCACTAGACAACGACTGACAATCCCGAAGGAACTGCGAGTGAAGACGGCCGGAGGGGTCTGGGACCTCAGGTGGGGAAGGAGCTTCTCCTCAGTGCTAGAACAAGGACGACGATAGAGGCATTGGTCGGAATCCTTCTCGGAATAGGGACCCTCGAGCTCTGCTTCGAGGCGCGAAAAGCCGAAAAGAAGATCCCTGAGATCCCTCTATCTCTGGAACGTTCGTGGGCACTGGGCGGGCAAAATCTTCGAAAACGGGGAATCTGAACAAGAGAAAGGAGAACGGGAGGGGGAGGGGGAACTAGCGAGGTCAAGACGATCTTAGGGGGGAATGCCTTCTTCGAGTGACGCGAGGAGGGGCACACTGCGCCAGAAAAGAAAACCCGAAAAAAGCGAGCGTGGAAAAGAGAGAACTTGAAGCGAAGACGGCGTTGACTCCGACGATGGGGGCTTCTCGGAGAAGAAAGGGCTTCTAATCTAT
>Ga0179593_1595342_pt1 | contig 10175 bp, 10 predicted proteins | sample CZODoug2_1_08_16_FD_185931 | JGI IMG/M metagenome (GOLD analysis project Ga0179593, IMG submission 185931) | Vadose zone soil fungal communities from Angelo Coast Range Reserve, California, USA - CZODoug2_1_08_16fungal (PacBio error correction) | ecosystem: Environmental > Terrestrial > Soil >...
GTGCGGGGGGCAGGCGGGAAAAAGTTGGGAAAAAAAGGTCGACGAGAAAATAAAAGAGACCAGAAGGAAGAAGAAGAGGACCAAAGGTCCGGGACGTAAAAAAAGGGGGAAGCATGGCTGCATGGGGGGCGCGTAAAAAGAAATGAGGGAGGAGGGGGGGGAGACGCTTGTCAGTTACCCTGGGGAGAGGCACCCGCCACTCGAAAATAAAAAAAAAGGAGATAAAGTGGAAGCCACCCATCGTCGAAAGGGAGTAGGGAAACTGTGGTCATCGGCAAGAAAAAAGAGAGAGTGACCAAAAACCGGCTCATACAAAAAAACCCGCAACAAAGGGGGTCGTCGAAGAAGTACAAAACCTCGGGGCGAGAAGGTCCAATACAACTTCTGAAGAGGGTGCCAGTGGTCAAGAGGGGGTGGGTCAAGACATCAAAAAGACCAAAGAAGGTCTGGCCGGGGTCAGACTGAGCCGATGGGGGGGGGGGGAGGAAGAGGCAGAAATGTAGTTCACTTTTGGCAACCGAAAGGGGGGGGGGGGGGGGAAAAATTCGAATACGAGAAAAACCTGGAGTAAAAAAAGGATTCTTGAAAAAAAAACGGAGAGGCCACTCAAGGGGACAGGGGAAAAGGGTCGTCGATAAGGACACAGGATCATTACAACAATTGGCCAGACAAGAAAGAGGACATTGAAAAGCGTAACCCTAATGGGAAAAGAGCATTGTGTGCGACTCAAGGGGGGGGGGGGGAAAAGTACGGGGGAGACCGAGCGCAAAGGGAAGCATCTTTCACCGAGAATCACCCGAAGCAATTTACAGTGGGGGTCCCTTTTCTGGCAGAAAAAAAAAAAAACAAAAGAAGAGTGGTGGGGGCGGCCTCAACCTCGTGGGTAGGAACAAGAGGTCTGCCCACCTAACTTAAGGAACAACAATGAAACGGGAAAAGGGACCTTACCTGAATAGGAAAGGTTTCCGCCAAGGTAATGGCGTCTAAGAAGTCGGAAGAGCTGGAAGGCAGTAGGGGCCGAAAGGGGCTTCGACGCTAAAGTCGAAATGGAAACAAAAAGCTGCCTCGCCCAATTTTAAAAAGAGTAAGGAGGGCGTAAAGGCGGGCGGAGAGAGGGGGAAATCGAGACGCATCTGGCGATCGTCAGGAGGGGGACTGTCCCACAACAGTTCAGGGGAACGGCACCCATACAAAGAAAGGGACGCACGAGGTGGACGTAGATAGGTTTAAAGGAGGGGGTGGGCCTAGCAGAAAGGTGTCAAAAAACACCAAATACGCGAGCCATAAGGAAAAAAGGATAGCAAGCCAACCGACGCAGCATCGTGAAAAACTCCTGTCGATGAGAGACTGGGACACCCGGCTCGGCTAAAAAAAGAGAGAAGAGTCTCGGGTGACGAACACTCGCACAAATGAGCGAATAAAAGAAGGGTCGCGAAAATAAGACGGCAAAAAGAGCATCGAAGGCACTGTCAAAGAGCACAGGGGAAGGAGAAAAACTCCGAGGACCAAAAAAAAAAAAGTGGATTAATCACGGGGGACATGACATTTTGCCGAGATACGCCAAATAAACAAGAAAGGGGTAGAACGAAAGGAGAAACCAAGTGGCTTCTCTGAAAGAACAGGGACATAACAAAACCTGTGCATTCATAGGGGACAACAAGAAGCCTTTGCCTTTGTTACGAACAGGAGAAATGCCATGTGGAGCAGGGATGTCGTACCTATAGGAACGAGCCATGTTCAAAGAAAAAAGATAGTCCAAAAGTTAGAATGACGGGAGGATGTGTGGTTAAGCAGGACACAAAGCAAAAAAAAACGCCCAGTCAAAGCGCCCAGCACCGGGGAGGGGAATGATTGGAGTGTGGGAACTTAAAGGGAAAAAGCATTCCTCCGACAAAAAACAGGCCTTTTTCAAAAAAAGGGGGACTTCGAGCAAGGTGGGGGGGGACGAAGAAAGAACAAAAGTTGCTGCCGCAAAGGTGAGGGGAAGAGCATGGGACGATGAGGCCTTTCCTTCAAAAAAAAGGGGAGGGGCGGGGGGGATTGACGAGAACCGGGGGAAACGGACTAGATCAGAAAAGTTTGATCGAAGTTTCCACCATCAAAGCTAGGACAAACGTGAGCGAAGGCAGATTGAGACACAAAAAGCAAAAAAAAAAAAAAAAAAAAAATGTAGCAGGGAGACAGACGTTTAGGATGGGCACGGTTGCAGAAACTAGAGCCGCGCCGGAGAGAGCGACATGGACTCGAGACACACCGGGGAAAACTCTGGTGGGGGAGATCTAGCAATGGACAAAGCAATGGGCGGGGCCGGTGGTGAAAATGTTTCGTTTTTGGGCAAAAAGAAAAATGGGGCGGTAGCGGAAGAAAAAACGCAAGGGGGAGTGTTTTTTCCGATACGCGTTGACGGTTTTGGGGAAGGGGAAAAAAAAAAAAGGGGGGGGGGAAAAAAAATGAACGCACAGGACGGAGTACCTCAAGTGAAAGGACCCAGGAAGGGGGATTCGGCTTGCCGAAGTTCAGTAGAGCGAAGACGTCCACCGTCCAGTGAGGAGTGTGGAAAAAAAAGGGCGGGCCAGCAAAAGAGAAGACGAGGCCGCTACAACGTGGGTGGGAAGACGCCCATTTCGGTTGACGCGACGAAGAAGCCAAAGACGTAAACGAATGGCGTCGAGGGGACCGTCCGGATAATGGAGCAGGGGAGTGGGAGGTTTGGTAGTTAGGAGCACCTCGGCTGATCAAGGGCGGGTAAGGAAATGAAGACAAAATCCTCTGTCGTGAACGAGAAAGGGTGGTCGACGGACGCATAGCCTGAAAGGCTTTTTGAAAAAAGGAAAAGAAGGGAAAAGGCCTGTATGCGTTCGGGGAAAAAACAAGGAAAGAGGTTCTCAGGCCTCTTGGGAAAAACTCGAACATCAGGAGCAAAACGAAGAAAAGGCAGAGGGGAGCATTGGGGGGGGGAAAATGCTCACCCTTTGGGGAAGGAACCAAACATCCGAACCGCAGTCACTTGACAAGGAAAAATTTGAAATGGGGAGAAGGAATCGTTCAGCGACCAAGTTTCATGGAAAAAAGTCCGCAAAAGCCGCAGCCGAAAAGCTGGGGGTCAACCGAAGGAGGTCCAGGTCCTCCCGCAGCAAAAAGGCGGGGATTGTGAAGAATGCCAGAAAAAACCTGGCGGCATAATTAAAACAGAGGGTGCGCTGCGAAAAAAAAAAAGAAACTTCTACCAAACCTGGAAGAAAAAAGAGGGAAAGCAAAGGTCTTACATGGGTGGGAATGAAAGCAAATCATACAAACGAGGAGAGGCGGCGGGGAAGCTCGCTCAAAGAAAGGGAAAGATCAACAGTTAGGCCACGACTCCCAGAACCCCAAAATGTAAACATTTTTTCAAGCCCAAGTGAATTACGTGACGATGTCGAATATGATTTACGGGGGGGTGGCGCAGAGAACCTCGAATGGCTTCCCACGGGGGGCACAAAAAACTCAACGAGGGGGGGTTGACCGAATGGAGTAGGGCAGAGCGGCGGAAATTTGAGCTGGGCCAGCATAAGCCCAGTCTAAAAAAAACAGAGACAGGTTTGAGAAGGTCGAAAGCGAAGGTGGACTGCCCGGGCAGGACAAAAGGGACATAATAAACTCAAAATCCAGCGAACCGCACCTTAAGGGATTAAGAAGCGAAGAGGTCCGGGGAATAGGCAGGGGTTGAAAGAGCGCTGGAACACGGTCGCGAACACGGGAGCGGTAAGGGTAAAAAAAAACCCAGAAAGGGGGGCCAAGGGGACTATGTAGATAATGTACCGACACAAACGGCGAGAAGAACTTGGAAGAACGAGTCCCGATGGCGCCGTAATCTCCGCCAAGGTTCCATAGAAGAAGGGTCCCGAGGAAAGACTCAGCATTGTGAACTTAAGGGATGTTCGGTGGAGGGGGGGGGGGGGCCTACAGAGAAATCTGGATGCTAATTTACAAACACCCCCATCCGCGGACTTGGTGAGGACTAGGTCGACTAAAAAAAAATAATGGGCAGGATTGGAAGGCTCCGAAGATCGTTAAAGGAAGAGGGGAAGGTAAGGACGGGACAGAGACGTCGCGGCACAACAAGGAGGGAACTCCAGTCAACAGAAATCCGTCCTTCACAACAGGGGGGGGGGAAGTCGAAGGTTCGGCAGAGCGATGGTTGTGAGAAAGGGTTGTACTTACCTTTCTGACAAAGTAGTCAGTCAAAAGAACAAGGATGAAGACCCCAAAAAATCGATGCAGGAAGCTGCTCAAAGATGAGAAAAAAAAGTGACAAGAGAAGGGGGGGGGAAATCAGAAGTCACAAGACGGCCAGAAAGTCAAAAAAGGCACCGCGCTCAAAAGCAAATTCCAAAATAGGTCCCCTATCAGGTTGACAGAAGACCCAGGAGGGAGTCAACGATACTGAGATACAAGAAGAAAACGAGACCGGCAACGGGACCGCGCGGGGCCCGGAATACAATCGGCAAACAATAGAGTGAGCCAACAGAGGAGCTCACTACTCAACAAAAGTGGTCTAAAGGAAAAGAAGAAATCGGGGGGGCCCGAAGTAGACTTCCGAAAGAAGAGAACTTGGTGCCTGAACTGTAAAACCGAAGAACCTGTCAAATTAAAGTCAATCTCCCTCCTGACAGCCCAACAACCAGTACTGAAGATGGGGAAGAAAACATCTTCAACATCGTGGCAATTTGAGGGGAAGTTCATTGAAGGAAAGGGGGGAAGTGCGGCACCACGCATGCCCCCAGGATGTGGGCGGGGAGGGCGAACAAGGGGGGGCTCAGAACAAGAGCCCTCAAAAAAAGCGAAAAAAAAAAACCAAGGTGGCCCAGAAATGACAGTCCAAAAAAAGGAAACACCGGTTCCGAAGAGAGGAACACAAAACAAGGAAAAAGAAAAGTCATGAGCCAAAATCAAAACGGAGAGCAACCAACGGCACACAGTAAGGGTGGGCCCGGGAGGGGGGGACAAAGGTCCGGGACGGAGAAAAAAATAACGCACGGGTCGCGGGAAAGACAAAAGAAAGAGCGGGGCACCCCAAGAGGGAAAACCGAAAAACAGGAGAGGACGTCTCTGGGAAAGAAGAAAATTGTTAAGCACAGGCCAAAAGACCCTTCCCGGGCCTGTGTTCCGAAAAAAAAAAAGGGAAGATGCAACTACATCTACATCTCATTATTTACACAAAAGGGAGCTGCGCCGGAGAAAACGAGAGCTTAAATTCCATGGGGGTAAATCCTTTCAGAGGCGGGACCGGGCGTCAGTGGGAGCAATGTGGGATGGCGACTATAATACCGAGGGGACCCGGGGGCTCAGGTCTTCTGGTCGTAAAAAGAAAATGAGATCAGAAAAAAAGAAACAACGGGGGTGGGGAAATAGATGTTGGCTTTGTTAAAAGGCTAAAAAAACTCACGGGTAGGATTGCGGGTTAGGTATTAAGAACCCAGGACACCAAAGAAAAAAAATCAGCGTCGAAACGAAAGCAATTAATTCAAGAGTCGGGGCGGTTGCTGCCACTCGGTGTGCACACTTCTACTCAGTGTGGTTCAGGAAAGTGGGGGACAGAACTTCCAACCAAAAACGTGAACCGACACAGTCAAAAATCTTCCAATTGGAGGGGAAATTTCACAACTCCCAGACAAAGGGAGGACTCCCCCAGGGAAACAAATTTTAAAAAGCGAGCGAGGAACCATCAGAAAGGTTGAGGGAAAATGGAAGACAGAGAAAGTTCCCTTCAAAGTAATGGACGAGTAATCGACAAAACGCGCCGCGTTTAAAAAAGGAGGGGTATGCGCATCCTGAAGGTGTAAGAGGTTTGCGCCAAAAGCGGGAAAATGTTAGGGGGGGAGGAGGCGAGAAACCAAAGCCACGTCCGGAGGGGGGAGGAGGATTAATGAAAGTAAAGCAGGGGAGCTGCGTTCAGTCAAAGGGAACGAGTGTAAGAGGGGGAATAGAAAGTACGTGAGGGGGCCCGAAACACCTGGAATCAAAAGGGACAATAGTCTACGGGAGGGTAGGGGAGGACTCGAAAAAAGGAGCACGGCGTCTTCACGAGAAAAAAGTCATCCACGGGATCGGGAGAAGCTGCTGGAGAAAAACCGCCGATGTGGACTCAAGTGGACGGTTACGCAGAGCGTGAACAGAGTCAGAGAGGCATGGCCGTTTCCTCCGACGTCGGAGATCCGGTATCAGCTTCAACGGAAGGGAAGGTCAGAAATAGTGGAGGGAAAGAAATAGAAGGCTGGGTAGGGAAAAAGGAAGAAGGGAGGGCAGAGGAAACAAAAATTTAACATGGTAGGAGGGTATCGCTTCAGGAGAACTGGGGGGAGGGGGGGGACACCTGTCGGTCTCACAAGCAGAAGTAACAGAAGGGTACGGATGGTTGGGGGAAGGTGCAGACACGCTGGGGGGATGCTCATGAGGGGATAAAGAAATCCTGAAAAAAAAGGATACGTCAGGGGGGGTTGGCACTACCACAGCTATAAAAGGTGAATACGATGCTTTAGAGAAGAGTAGCTCAGTGTGCTCAGAAAAAACGCGAAAAAAAAAAAAAAAAAGAAAGAACTTCCCTAAAGAACCCCAACAAAAAAAAAAAGAGATGTAGGGGAACGGGACTTCCCTTGAGATGGAGGAAAGGGACAGTCCAACAGAAGAGGTGTTTGTGGTACAGAGCAAAAGAAAAAAAGAAAAAAGTGGATGGGCAGGCCATTCTGAGACCCAGAATCCCCTCCCAAAAGAAAGGGGGCCGGGCTGGCCTAGGAAACGGGTCTATGACGTCTGTACTTCAGTAAGAGGAAGGAAGGGGGAAGGAGTCATTCCACAATGATACGTGCTACCCCTCAACATCTTGCGTGGGAAAGGGGAGTACTCCAAAAATCCTTCAACAAGACGGGCATCGCCAAAACTCCACTGGTGCGCCACAAAGACTAGGAAAAAAAAAACCAAACGAACTAAAGCCGCCTGTCTCAAAGAAAGGGGGGGGGGCAAGGGGCCAGGCCCACAGTGTGGAGGGAATTCAGGGAATCAGAGGGGAGCGCCTCAACGAGGCCCAAGGGCCCCAAAAGGCTTTTAAGCTGTTAGGTGGCAAACAAAAAATCGCTAGAGAAGAAAAACGTTGAAAGAACCTCAACGGCGGAAGAAGCTCAACTGAAGAAAAAAGTGGGAAAGAAGAGACTGAATCTTGGTGAAAACGGAAAAACTTGGCCGGATGGACGGCGGGGTCCTTGCGTTGCGTCAGACCCAGGAAGTCGGCCGAGGGGAAACCTGGGACCTTCAACCCATCGCGGAACTCGGGAAGGGGAAACGCTCACACGAACTCTAAAGAAAAAGGGGAAAGACGGGGTGAACGAACAAAAAAACGGGAACCGGTGCTTCGCTGCGGATTGGGAAAGGTAACTGTGGCATAGGAAATCAAAGGAAAGAATTTGAGAAAAAGGGGGGTTTTCACGGAGATGCCCAAGGGGAGAGCGCCAAAAAAAAAAACGAGGGGAGAAACCGCTCCTCATAGGGGTACTGCATGTCAAAAGTGTTTAAAAAAACCGCAAGAGAAACGCTCCTGCCCAAGGATAAAGGAATAGAGGGGAGAACGGGGCGGAGCCGGAGGTGAGGCGGCTGAACTGAAACGCGGTCGACGAGGGGCGGTAACCGGCATTTAAAGCTTCACCATTGGGACACTTGTGAAGGAAATTTTCTGGGCAGAAAAGAAAAAGAAAAATTAATGACTAGTACGAAGCAGCTGCTGGAAGGAACCGTGCAGACGAGAAGGGGCCCAGGCCGCTTAAAAAAAACATATTGTGCTAGGCACGAGTGCGCACCTGGACTGAGAAACGGGAGCGAGTCAAAACCGTGGGGAGCAGCAAACACCCAGACCACGGAGAAAGTTTAAAAAACGACATCAGGGGGGTACGTGGGGCGTTTCCGGGAGTCACTAAACGGGCAGCAAACCTGATTATCGAACACTTACAAGGGGGGGGGGGGGGCTCGAACACTCAGAGGGAAAGGAAAACCACGGCGGAAAAACCAAACACATACCGAACAACAAATCGCAACACAAAGGAAAGGCTGAGAAAACCAGGGGTCGAGCCCAACAAGGGAAAAGATTGAAGTCGCAAGGAGGGGGGATCGACGTCGCCCAACCAGAAAAAAACCGTATAGCCATGGGGGGGGGGGAGGGGACAGCAGGGAATCTTGTCCGGCACGCACGCCCAGGCCCGGTGGTCAGGGTGAACATTTGAAAATGTCCGAGAAAAAAAGGCGTGGGAGTAAGCACCTCAACAAACGCGAAGCCCCGATCAGCGGTCCGGCCGTCCTTGAGGGGGGGAAAAAAAAAAAAAAAATCCTGCACGACGGGGGGGGGCTTACAAGAACACATAATCGTTAAAAGGGAAAACGGAAAAGGGGGAAAGTGACCAAGGCGGGAATGGGGTCGTGAAACGGGCCCAAAACACCCAATATTCACGCCGGGGGTCAGCGCAAGCATAAAAAAAACAGGGGCGCGTTCTGGCCGTCAAAAGCGCAGGGGAAAAAAAAAAAAAAGAACCTTCAACGTGGAAAATGAATCTTCGGTTGGCCAAACAAAGGAACACTAGAACGGTCTCGAGAGACCATCAACCACCTGGTCTGGGCGGAGAAAAATGTCAAAGGAAGCTGATTGAAGAAGGGGGCTCTGGGGGAGAAAAGGGGGGATGCCCATTCCAAGGGAAGAGAACACGGGGGTAAAAGCTCACAAAAGGTGTCGCAACAAGAAGAAACGGAGGAGGGACGCACACCTAAAAAAACACTGCGGAAAACGAGGACTAAAATAACGTCAGGAAAACGCTCGTGAGGTGGAAACCCAAACCCTTCGCGCGGCGCCGGAGAAGAACGGAGGGAAGCAACGGGATGCTGGGGAAAACCCAATACCCCCCTCAAGGGAACGCGGGGAGGGGACGCACATCAGCAGCTGAACCACGCATTCGTAACCTTAAGGGGAAACGAAAGGACGGCCAAGGTCTCCTTGGACCTCTAGCATCATGGGGGGAGAGGGGGGAAAAAAGGAAGGGGAACAAGTCAGAAACCGGAATCCGAGTGGACCATTGTCACGTACCGAACGAAGGGCAGAACTCCGCAAAAGGGAAAAAAAGACCAAAAAAAGGTGGGGCCTGAACAGCGGACGTAACCCAGCACTTCGGTAGAGTGCCGGCAGGGCGCCAGGCAACAGTTTTTGGCTCGGAAAGGGGGGAAAAAACTGGGCGACGCATTCATCAGGCCAAAGCCGGGGACAGAAAAGGTTGTCTACGGGGGGGGAGCCCTTAGCCTAAAAAAGCGAAAAAAAAACGGACATTCTAGCCTAAGAAGCCGACACTTCGATCGAAAGAAAGGAGAGGGGAGATGGGGGGGGGACTTGGGGGGAAAAAAGAAGGCTGCGCTATAAAAAAAGGTGGAGCAGAACACCAAAAGGGGCAGGGTCCTTCGAAAGGGACATCAAAGACCAGGCATCTTACTCAAGGAGAGCGGGGGCAAAAAGACGGCGACAGAATGGAGAAAAAGGTACAAGGGGGGGGGAAAAATGGAAGGGAATCCGACAACATAATCACCTTCAAAAGGGGGGGAAGAAGAATGAAGACAGGCAGGGGGGGGGGTACTGCAGTGAAGGGTGCACAATCAAAAAGCATGGGAAGACGAAGACGACAGGTTCCGAGTTGGGAAGAGTAGGATGGAAAAAAACAGGGCGGCAAAAGCCAGACATAACCGATAGAATCGCGATAGGAGAAAGCAATAAAACAGGGACGAATTAGAACCACTAAAAAGGCAAGGGAAACTCATAGGGGGGGGGGAAAGCAAAAAAACGCGGGCGGCGGATAAGCGGACAGGACTGAAGGGCGGTGACAGCAGACTTCGGAAAGGGAAACTGATACAGGTAGGAGCGTCATTACCACGGATTCAGAAAACAGGGAAGGAGGTTTTGTAAAAATCAATTTGTATGGGGACGATTGGTAACGCTCACTGGAGGAAGGGAAAATAGGAGCAAAGCAGCAACGCTCCGGGCAGCACCCAGAGTCAGGACCCTGGCCTTCTCTAACCCACGGAGAGGGGGACCCGGACGCGAAGATATTGAGCTCGTCTGTCGGATGGGCATCGGTCGACCAAAAAAAGAGGGAATAAAAGCAAAAGCAGAAAAAAGA
>Ga0179593_1712968_pt1 | contig 10175 bp, 11 predicted proteins | sample CZODoug2_1_08_16_FD_185931 | JGI IMG/M metagenome (GOLD analysis project Ga0179593, IMG submission 185931) | Vadose zone soil fungal communities from Angelo Coast Range Reserve, California, USA - CZODoug2_1_08_16fungal (PacBio error correction) | ecosystem: Environmental > Terrestrial > Soil >...
TGCCTTTACGCGGATTTCCTCGAAAACTGCAACAGCCGCCTACGGAATGGAGGGCGCGCCGATCCAGCTCGGGAAGGCGCGCCGAGATTTAGGAAGGCGCAGACTTTTCCTTCGAAAAAACGGGTGCGATCGACAGCTGACTCTTCCCTGCGTCGCCCGGAGGAAGAACAGCTCTGGGCGAAGAACAGGCCACGAAAAAGGGCTTTTAGATGTCGATATCCAAGAATATGAGATAGATGGAAGTGGATATCTATCACCCGAGAGAACACCTGCTCCCGGGGCAGGACTGGGAGAAAGTGCAACTCCAGGACGCCTCTCAGAGATGAAGTTCCTCCTGAGCCGGACTCTGAATCGAAGATGCATGGCTGTCCACAAAAGCTAGTCAGGCCAGCCGAAAACCCCGAGGAATACCCCGGGCCTAGATTGCCCGGGTCGCCAGAAGGAGTCCTTCTCGGAGAAACGGAAACCTCACTCTGGCGTGGGGAGCCAGCTCAAAAACAGGGACACTCATGAGTTGAGTAGAGGGTCTCGTAACTCGCGTCAACGACCTGGCCTCCAGACACCGCCACCATGTTGAGAGGGAGGCAGCAAGCCCTTGTAAACAGGGGAGAGCATGCCTGTCAAACGTTTGTTGGCGACCTTGTAGATTCGAGGGGGACCGAGCGGGAAAGAGAAAAGGCGTATTCCGAGAACAAACAGGGGGATACTGCGGGAGCGTCGTCTCTAAGACCGAGGCGCCGTTCCGAAGCGCGATATGGCAAGAAAAAAAGGGGCGTTCCTTCATTGGAGGAGTGCCGATAGCCACGGTGCCTGGTGATGTAGGGAGCAGGGGAAAGAAACGCCGTCATCCCCATGTACACGATGCAGCTCGGATAGTGCACAACCGAGAAGGGAGTCGAATTGACATATCGCGGGAAAAAGGTAGATGGCGCAAGCAGGGCCTGCAGCCTGGTCCGAAAGAGGGGATTGGCCGGGCCTTCGATGGAAAAGCCACCAACCCGAGGAAGCGGAAGGAACGGGGAGCGGTGCGTGTGCCCTCGAGGAAAAAGAAAACTTGGGCACCGACACCGGATCGGAAGAGAAAAGGGTCCGCCGCCGCCCACTTGAGAGACGATCAGAGCGCTTTGTTCGCCGTGGCGAGCTCCGGCTTTAGGAGATCACTTTGCCCATCCAGGCCCGGTGCTATCGGGGGGAGGGATGCCATCGCGTTCATCATGCGAAGCAAAGCCGAAGAAAAGTACGTTCATCATCCAGGCGAGAGGCGTGAGCAGCGAAACGTCGGCGCCCTTTGCGGCAGATAGGTAAAGACTCTCTGTCTCGCAGGGGCGCAAGCACCGCTGCCAGCGGCGCGTCAAAAAGAGCATCGACCGATTTTACTCGACCGGACGAAAGAGGCGCGCGCGAGCTTTCGTGGGAAATCCGGAGAAGCAGCTACCGCCCCTTCGTCAGTTCTCGCAGAGCTGAAGCGTGGCACTAAGGCCTTGGTGTCAAGGGGGGGAAGAACTTCTCTGAAGATCGCGAGAAAAGAGAACCGGCGAACACGCCGATCGCTGAAAAAGCGAGCCGGCTGCGAATGACAGGCCACGTACTAAAAAAAAGGCGCTGCACTACGAATCAAAGATGCTATGTGATTTCGGCCGGCAACTCCGAGGAAGAAACGGGCCGCCGCTGGCCCGAAGGAGAAGGAATTGGTCAATTCGGCATAAGTACCCATTGACCTGCCAATCCTCGGGCAAAGAGCATCAGCAAGTCTAGGGAGAGGGGAGAAAAAGGAAGCTGAGAATTCGTCGTTAGCTGAAAACCTTGGGGCGAGCGGACCTTACGCGCCGTCCTGAAAGAAAACCCGGCGCATATGAGAGAGAAATTCCCCCGACTTGTGCACCGCAACAAGTCCCATGATGGTATTATTGGTTTGTAACTCAAATAGAAAAAGGAAAGAAGAGATGTGAGTGACAACAGAATAAAGAAAGGGGAAGCGGAGGGCCATTCTGGGCATTTCGCAGACGAAAATTTCCGGGTCGGGACGGCGCCGTACGGTCGAAAAAAAAGGGGGCCCGCATGAGGAACCGTCCCAGATGGCACGAAGGAAAAGAAAAAAGCGTTGGCGCTACGAAACGCGGGAACCCTCGAACTGCTGAGGAGGAAAAATTGGCAGGTACAGAAGGGAAACACAAAGCCGATGCCGAATTTAAAAAAAAGGCGGAAATCGCTCGGGCCGCAGGCGGCCCGGCCAATCGCAAAAAGAGCGTGCGCGCCGAACTCAATCACGCATAGAGAGAAAAAGAGCTGACTGACACAGGCCGCGGTCTTACAGCGGCTCGCCTGCTGAAAGGACGGCGGGTCTTCGCCATCGTTGCGGGAGGGAAATTCATCGCCGGTCGCTACAAACCCAACAAAGATAAACGTGCGCGCCCAAGGACCCATTATAAAAGACCCGAGCATTAAAAAGAGACAATGAGTGCCGAGAAACGGCCTAGTGCGGCAAGCTCGCAGGGGAAAAAACGGTCGAACGGCAAGAAAAGATGCAACCCGCGCAGCAACCTTCGTGACCGGTCGGTCCACTCCGGTGAAAGCCACGGCGGAAAACGTCTTTCTCCGAGGGAGGGAATACCCAGTACGATTCTCCTGCTATACCGAGACAAAGCGCATTGCAGCAATTCTCCTCGGCACACCACCCGATGAAAGAGCCTGGCTGCTTAACGTAAGCGGCGAGAAAAAGCGCACTCCCTTCAGAAAGAACCTCTACGGTATCTCTACATGATCTCTCAGAGGAGCACCGTTGCCGGGTAAAGTGACTCTGTAGAGCCCCCTGTCCCGGAACTTCTAAACAGCGCGTCACCGGGGATGGACCGCGAAAAAAAACGCATGCAGTCGGAAGTGGAAAAAACCGAGAAGGCCCAAATGCAATAACCCAAACAACAATCGCAGCTACTGTGCACGGAAGTAACCTCCTCAACCCTGTTGGATGGCGCGCGAATCGAAAAGGAGCGAAGATCGAGGGGGGGAAGAGCTGCTCCAGGAGAGTGAGAGCTGTCCTTCTTGTCTAACGATTTTCCTGCGCCGGGGAAAGGACGCCACCAAGGGCGAACCGAGCGAAGATGTGAGGAAAAAAATGGTGATACAACCAGGCGCGCAATATCGAAGAGATACGCAACGTGGAAACCGTAAATGAAGGACCCAGCACACAAACGCGTGCTGAAGGCCATATCGCGCTCTTCACGGCGCGCTTTTCCCGGTGGGAAAAGAAAAATCTCGACTCTCCTCGCCAGGAGGGAGAATTTGGCAGGTCGTGTCTCGAAACACCGGACACTTCGTCGGCGCCTAAAGGGATAAACGATGTTCCAAGACTCAGTTCGCCAAAAAGTCGTCCCTGCATCCCGGCAAAAACGCGCCCGGCGTAATTCTGTCGCCTGCCTCGGAATCGAGAACCATGGTGGCGTGAAGGAGTCCAAGATAGGAGAGCCTAACCGCAAGCGGCGAGGAAAAAAAAAGTGCCCCCATCGACCACTCAACGCAATCGATGTGTCCCTACGGGGGAACGCCATGGCTCACGAAGAAAAAGTGCGGGAGCTCTTAAGTCCGACAGAAAGGCAATGGCTCGAACGAAGAGCCACCTAGCTCGAAAGTGCTATCCTTGAGGAGGCGGGGAGCTGGGAGTTCGGGGACAGCCATGAATCACACCGTGCGTGAGGAAGAAGAACCAGGAGGCCCATCCTTTCAGAAAGGGTGGGAAAAAAAGTCCTTGAGTTTCGGGTCCGACGGCGCAGCGCACAAGGCCGCCAAAAGCTCGAAAAGAATCATGCCGTGGCTTTATCGAGAAGACGCCGAGTCAATGCCAAGAAGGCGATGCGGATATCGACCGAATGCCGCGCGCGAGAAAAGAAGCTTCTGTCGTCCGGCTACAAAAACTCCCGGGCGAAACGGCCGGCAGGTTCAGAGACCGCAACGCAGAAGGCCTTCTGTGCATGGGTGGAAGCACGAGAGAATCTCGACAGAAATTTACGACTGGGGGTTAAAAAAATCCGAGCTGTATCGGAAAACAGCAGCTGTCGCGAAGAGAACGAGGAATCGCTTCCAGAAATAAGGGGAAAAAAAAAAAAAAAAACAACGGAGGAGGAAGAGAGATAGATGTTCTTAGGCCATAGACTAGGTCGCGACTGGCGAAAAAAAGGAAAAAAAAACGTCCATCTCTTATCCAGAGAAAAGGCGCACGAAGTATTTACAGGGGTCCGTCTAGGGAAAAAGCGTAACGAAGGCTTACCTGCCCGGCGTCCGCCCGTCTATCAGAGAAGGCCACCTTCTGGGCGAAAATAGAGAAAAAGTGCTGTATAGTTCTCATAGATGAGCATTGCCGTGGGCGAGATGGACGTGAATGACGAATGAAACACCTGCTCACCGGAAATATTCGAAGTCGGCCGACGAACTCCCGTACCTGCAAACACTACAGGGCGGGCCTCCTGTTCGAAAATGGGTGCACAACGCACGTGGGGGAGAAATAGAACTGCCTCGCGACGAAAACTCCGGATAGCCCCAAGGGGCAACGGCCTAGATTGCCGGGGAGAAGAGAGATTCGTTATGAACTTCGGACCGACGAAACACTCGGGCGTGGGAAGCAGCGCGCTCGGCTTCGGTGAAAGGAAGTCAGATGGTGTGCAAGCGTGAGGGGAGAGTACTTGCTGTCGGGAGAAAACATCTGGGACCTCCTTCACCTCCAAGGCTGATGCCTAGGTCGACAGAAGGGATTAGCCGATGACCTATCAGGCCGTGCTCAGGGAGAAGGGCAGACCGTTGAGATGCGCAGGGGGGAACGAGATGTAGTCGGCCGAAGGAAAATGCCGTGGTCTAGTCGAAGCCCACAGCTACTACCGGGAGGAGAATAGACGGTCGTTCCCACCTGGAAGAATATAGAAGTCGCACGCGGGTGAAGTCGGTCCTTCCTTTCAAGAAAGGGGGGGATGTCAGTGAGTGCACGTGAGAAAATACAATGACCTGCTCCACATGCGCGAGGGGGGGGTGGCGTAAAAACCAAGCTCCGTGGTACCCTGCGCCGAGAGGACAGATTAGAGACATCTCCTGGGCGCAAAAAGACCTCGAATCGCGTAGGGGAATTAGATGCGCAGAGTCTGACGCCGCACCGTCGCGGCGAGGGAAACCAACTACTCGACGTGTTTAGGAAGGTGGAGCGACATCGGATCGGCCAAACCTCCGTTACACCGGAAGGAGGGCTCCGTCAAAACACTGCGCGGTCGAAAGGTCCCATGCCCTCATGAGGACCATCTCGTCGGGCGACAGGTCCACGGGTTGCCCGAAGTGGGGAGGCGATCCATTTAGAGATCGACATGGGAGCATCAGGAGCCCAGCTCTAAGGGCAAGGCGCCGCCGCGTACGTTCAGCACCAGGGGTCGCTGGGTGGGAGCAATCGCCACGTCCTGCGAAAGGATCGGCACTGCGGAAGGGAAAAAACGACCGCGGTTCCGCCGGAGAAGAGGACGGTATGCGGCATCACCGCGAAAAGGGGGGCACGCACAGGGTTTGGACGCGACCGGCCCCTAATGCGCCGAATCAAGGCAGACAGAGCGTTCGTGCCGTACTGCACCAGAAGAAAAATCGAAGGCGAGCTTGCCGCCCTTCGGAAGAAGCGGCGCTGCTCGGGTCTGGTTTCAACTTTGGAGGGAGACCGTCAGATGACGATCGCGGCCACAAGATGGCGAGACCCGCCACCGAAAACGTCAGCCAGGTCACGAAGCAAAGACTCTCCCTGGTGGGAGACGTCACTCGCGAAAGAAAAAGGGGCGCTGCTGAGTGCGAGAAAAGCCGTCGCCGGCGTTGGGCCGGAAAGAGAGCCGACGCGGTCAGTAATGGTGTCAATTCGGATAAGAGCGACCATTAGAACTGGCGCGTGCTGCGAAAAGAACAGCAAGTCTATGGTTCGAGGAAATAAACGCTGCAGGAAATCTTAGAATGGAGGGAACAATTCGTGCTCAATGTTCGCGGGGAAAGTAGCAATCTGTCGCATAAAGTCGTTTCGCCCTGCGAATGCCCACGGAAAAGAAAAGGAGGGTATATTGTGGTACCAAATCTCTCGCAACAACAAATAGGAAGTTACAACAATAATACCAGCATTGGACTTGCCTGGAGAGAATGGGCTTCGCATGCGCGAAGAACGAAAAATTGCGCAGATTTGCCGAGGATAGGCCGGGCCGCGCCCATTTGATCCGAAGGAGTCCGGGCAAAAGATCTCTCCGCACGGGGGAAGAGACCCTCGACTGGCTGATTCTCGCGGAAGAAGGGGCGTCCCCGAAATGGGTCTAGCTAAGCGAACAGTCCCTGACCGCGTGGCTGCGGGAGAAGCTACCATCGAAGCGCCCTTCCAAAACTCTAAGCTGCAAAAGCAGCGCAGTCTAGAGGGCGAGAAAAAAACGATCACCAGGGCGAGAAAAAAAAACGGTTCGAGCGGCTCTCATGGTGACTGCTTCAGAGGAAATCGTGCTGGCTGACAAGAAGAATCTTCATCCAAAAAGAATCAACCCAGCCGTGGCGAAAACGCTACAACAAAAAGCAGAAGCTCAATCCCCACGGAGAACCTTGTATTTGCCTGAACAGGAAAATAGATGCTGGCAGAAGCGACGTCCCACGAACGCTTCGAGAAAGGGCCGGCCGCTCTCGTGCCGGTCGAGGCCATCCGGTCTATGATGAAGCCCTGCGCAAAGGGAGACGGTGCTGAAAGATCGTAATTCTTCCGGCGAATCGCGGCAACGCGGACGAGCCGTCGCCGCCAAAAAGAGGCTCACCCAGACAAGAAGAATCTCCTGGCTGAGGAAGGGAGGGCGTGCCGAGAACGCCCTTAGAGCGTTCTTCGCCTCCGAAACGCGACGACGGCCATTTCGATCTCGAGAAGTCCACGATCGCACCGGACGCCACGGACGCTGGCGTCCGTCAAAGGGTCCGGAGCTCGACAGGAGGGGAACGTACTTGATCGAGAACGCACCGCAAAGGGCGGCGACCCGCAGAAACTCGGGCCTGTGGAAAACATCCGTTGTCGCTGCCCAAGGCCTGGTCAAGAGGGAGATAGGGGAGGCATCCGGCACACCCTCTACTTTGTAGAAACTTCATCGGTTGGTTGCGCAATGAAGGACGGCAAACTACGCAGAGCGAGGTGTAATGCCCCTGGACCAACCGCAAGAGAAAAAACTGAGACAACAATTCCGGCGCGGAAAAGGATCGTGTGCCTATAAAGAAAAAAATCGCAATCTTTGAGAAGGGCGAGTCTAAGTGGTGGAGTCCTCCCGCGAAAAGCACACTTACATCAACCTCGAAAGGGGGCCACGGCCCAAACCAACCGCTCCTTAAGGGCCATATAGAGAGGAAAGGCCCGGTGGCACGACCGGGAGAGAACCAGACAAGGGGAGAGCTGTGGCAGGTCGGGAGACGGGAGAAACGGCGGCGGAGCAGAAACGAGGGGCCCAGCGCAGAAGGAAACACGGAACTGAACCCTCAGATCGGAAAGAGCCTGGCAATTCGCAGAAGAGAAAGGAGGCCAAGACCCCATAACGAGCGAGTCCAGACCAGACCGGGGAACCTCAACGCCAATCGAGGTGGGAAAAAAAAGCCGAGCGCGCATGGCTCAACTACCCAAAAACGGGAAGGCGCGAAAGCAGGTCGACGAGCAAGAGCGACTACCCGGAAAAAAACGGGTACTTTCCAGGAAAACGGGGGGCTAATATCCGGAGGAGGCGAACGGCGCATCAGTGCGCGGTACAGACATGGCTGAAACCCTTTCCAGATAAGAGGGCAAATCCGGGCAGCAACTATGCGCGCGGCGGAAAAAAGAGTGGTCCGAATGCGCAGGGCGCAAAAGTGGAGAGAACCAGTCCGCGCATTTCGGCATGAAGGGAAATCCTCGCCTACGTTCAAGGGAAAAAGAGAGACCTCTACAGCCCGCTGTGAGTTTTCCGCGCGCGAGGAAACCAAAGCTGAGGAACGAAGCTCTGCTCGAGGCCGGTCAGTACAGAAGAAACTCTTCAAAAAAAGTCTGTTCGATCGAGTCGAAGCAAGCCTCCGTGTCGGCGGCGCCATATCCTTACCGAAGGGAGGCGAGCCCTCACTAGACGGAGGTCTCCCTCGAGAATGAGATCGAGGACAAGCCAATACCATCTCTCTAAGAGGAGGACAAAGAGAGATATGGGAGAGCTCGACTCGATCGCCTCGTCTCGACGAAATGGGGGGCCTTCCGATACGCTCGGAACAGAATGGTGCGCGCCGGATGGATGCGCGGATGCGCTGTCCGTAAGCGGCGCGTTGCGGAGCGACAGAGGGCCCGCGATCAGAGCGCGGGGAACACCATCTTCGGGGCGATAACAGGACAGAGAGAGAGGAACCCAGCGGGCTGCAGACTCGCTCTTGGCATTGCCGTAGGAAGAATAGGGATCGCCCGGACAGACGAAATGCTCGTAATAAAAAACCGGGGCGGCATTGGGCCGAAGACGCGTCTCATCGAACAGGAAATTGACTCCGACGACGCGCTGAACGTGGCCACGCACTGAACCCTCGAACGAATCGAGAAGAGAAGAAAGAAGCCTCCTCCGGTGAAAGGAAGTACCCCGGCTAGATTAAAAATCCTTCGAGCCATTTGGCGCGTCCGCTCGTCGACTGCGGGGAAAAAGAAAGCGGGCGTGGTACAGCCATGCCGTCGTAGCCGGCGACCGGTACCCCGGGCCACCTCGCTGCGTTGAGGGCAGAGCGCGGGGAACCTCGAGGTACTGCAAGATCCTTGGCAAACGCACAGGGGCGCATGCGAGCTCCAAGGCGCAAAGACGGCTCGTTGCGACGAAAGAAGAAAAAAACGTTGTTAGCGACCGGGAGGAACTGGGTGCCCCTCGGGACCGAGCGGTAGGAAAGGGAAGTGGGGGCGTAGTCGAGCCGACATGCAACAGAGCTTCGATCTGAACACACAAAGCGGCGCGGGCCGACGCGAGTTATGGAGTGAAGCGGGGGGTCACATTTCCGGGAGCGGACGATCGCCACTGTGCCGAAAAGGGGGGGAGCGATATGGGGAGGAAGGAAAAACAGTAAGAGCTAAAATGAAACGAGTTCGCCTGGGGAACCACCGCGCCGGAAGTCGCCGAAAGACGTCGAAGGACCGATCGAAAAAGAAATCAGGCGCAGGACTGAAGCAACTTGAGTTTGCCGCCAACCAGAAAACCGAGGAAGCGTCTGAAGGAGGCGATGGGGGACCTCGATCTCTAAGGGGCTAAGGCAGCGGACAACCGATCGGAGAGAACAGGGTGACACCGCCGACTGCAGGAAACGCTGTTCGAAAAAGTGCGAACGCTGTGGGACCCTTGCCCATCATGAAAGAAGATTGGGCGGCGACCACAAAGCCATGCCACGGTGCATCTGGGATATGGGGAAATGAAAGATCGACCAGGGCCTTGCGTTGCAGAATAACGAGAGGGAGTTCCGGCACTTCGCCGACGCTAGAGTGAGCAGCGCCCACGTCGGCGAAAACGGGGAGGCGGGAGGCTTGCCAGAACTCGCGGGTCCTCTCCGAATTCGAAATAGCCACTGTCTCGGAAGAAGCCACACCGCATCCGCCCGAAGAGACAGCAAAGGGCGCCGCCGTCGCGGGAGAGGGGGAAGTCGAGTCTCAAGCCAGAATTGCCGCCTTAGAATCTCGGGGACAATCCAGGTCTCTGGAGAAGGGAATACTGAGCGGCACGAAGGCATTGGGGGAACGCCTGCGAGGGTGGAGAGGGGAACAATCGCGGCCTGGATACAGCCAGCAACATTTCTAGACCAGAAGAGCAAGCACCAGGCAGAAGATGAGAAGGGGAACCTGGTTCTCTTAAAAAAAAGCCAGCGAGACGCCGCTGAAGAACGACGAGAGGATTTCGCCGGGACGAAAAAGCGAATCACCGTAGCGATCTCCCTCCCGCCACAAGAAGGCAATGGACGGCATCGGCTTTGGTTGTCGAAGAAAGGGGAAAGCAACATAGGGCCGCGGCGGCGACGATTCGAGGTTCAGGGGACAGATGCCGAGAAACTGAAAATGTCGTCGTGGAGCGGAAAGAGGCAGAAGAAGGGGGGGCCGCGGCGGACCGTACAAAGAAATATCTTTCTTCGCGCCTGCGAAATGCCAAGAGGGAAAAAAAGAATCCAGATTATTGGGGGAAAAC
>Ga0179593_1723448_pt1 | contig 10175 bp, 9 predicted proteins | sample CZODoug2_1_08_16_FD_185931 | JGI IMG/M metagenome (GOLD analysis project Ga0179593, IMG submission 185931) | Vadose zone soil fungal communities from Angelo Coast Range Reserve, California, USA - CZODoug2_1_08_16fungal (PacBio error correction) | ecosystem: Environmental > Terrestrial > Soil >...
ACCAGCTTGGAGGGGGAGACTGCACGCCCTCGAACGTATCTCGCCAACACTCTGCAGGGGGTCTTCTTTGAAATGGCATCGGCTTCACCATAGACCTAGAGGCAAGTCCACAATGGGGTCTTGAAAAGTCAGGGTACTGAGCAGAAAAAGCAGGGCGGAGCAGGAACACAGACCTTCCCGCTATCGATAACATGAAGATCTTCCTCTAGGAAGAAGGAACCAGAGGGGGAACGGCAATTCTCCTCACGGTCTGGCCGCGAGGGGAGGTAAACCGAATCATGTAGCACCTCAAGCCTTGAAAAAGAACGAAAAGGAAAAGCTCATGTCTTCGAACTCCTGCGCCCGAAGAAAAAGGGAACATTTTCCCGTGTAGAACTAGTTCTACAAGGGCGACCTAGGAGGGGAGGGGGAAGCAGACCTAGTACACCCTGACAGGGGAAAAAAAGCCCCTATCTGATGACTTCAAAACCTTTGAAAAAGCGATGGACCAAAGAAGGCCGGATCCAAAAAGAAAACAGAAGAAGAAGCATACCGTTGAGGCTAACGCGGAACGGCGGCCGACGTTCTCGCTCACCTACATCGACAAATTGCTCTACACTACTTAAATCAAGCTCAAAGGGAAAGAAACGTGATGATTCACAGGAAAAGGACATTCTTGGGGAGGGGGAGACCCGAAAAGTACAGCAGAGCCCGGCGTCACCTAAACAGAAGAATTCCATAACCGCTAAGAAGGGACCGTCAAAAGAAAAAAAATTAACAAAATAGTCACCTACGTGGAACAAGCGCATCCAAAAGGGGACGGTTAGGGCCGACCCATCTCTTTTTCAACCGATACCCACTTGATCACAGGCACCATGGCAAAAAAAAGAGGACATCGGTCAAACGGTAATATGAGGTAAGTCCAAAAAGTACAAAAAGAGGTTTCAGGGAACGTCGCCGATTCAGCCTCCTCGCCAACGGGAGAAGGAAGTAGCAGGTGATCGGAGGGACTAAAAAGGGGTCTGGGATTGGATAGCACTTTTGTCCACGTCTCGAAAAAAGAAATCCGCCTCTTCTGCGTATCGCGGCTGAGGTCTGAAAACAACCAAAGATCATCGGCGGAAAAAAAAAATCGGATCCTCAGTGCATCGCATCGTTCAGAACATCGAATTACTCAACTTCCAGAGTCGGAGCGGAAAGGATGCATAGAAAGAGATAAAAAGAAAGGGGGACGCGAGGCTTGATCCCTGAAGTCACACCCATCATGATAAAAAAAGTCCTAAGGAAAATCACCGACGAGCAGAAGAGAGGCAGGGGGCAGCGAAATTCGCCCCAAGCGGCCAAGCCAAAAGAGGGTCCTTCTTTATCGTCCAGACAAAATGACAAAAAATAGTAACACTCCCTTGAGTACCAAAAAAACCAGCTGGAGGGAAAGCAAATCCAAACGGCGATGCACGCGCCTTAAGCGGTCAACGACGCCGTCAAAGGTTCCTCACGAACTGAAGAACGTTGGGTCCATGGGAACAAGGCGGGGGAAGGAGAAGAAAGTCAGATGTCATTCCCAAAAAGCCAATTAAATGCTCGCCAGGGGGGGGGGGGGGGGGGGGGGGGGGGGGGGGGGGGGGGGGGGTTGGGGGTGTTTTCTCTTTGATAAAAAGGAAACAAAAAAGAAACAAAGCAAACGGTTTTCCGTCCGCGCCGAAGCTAGGTCACAATATGGAGTCTCTTCAAAAGGCCAAGAGAAGAAAAAGAGAAAAAATGAAGTTTCAACGACTCTGACACACACGGAAGGGTTAAAGAGAGGATGTGTTCCACAGCACTACTTGAGGGGGAGACGCAGCGGGGGGGAAGGAAACCGAAAAAGGGAGAGGACTGAGACGGAAGGTGGAGGTTTTCAGCATTGGAGAAGGGTGTTAAGATCCAGGCGAAGTAAATTGAACCGTTTATGGTTGTGGGGGTGGGGGGAAGGGGAACCTAGGTTTCTGCGTAAGAATGAAGAAGACGGGAAAAGGGACACGAGGGCAAAAGAGGGATGCACGGGAAAGCCGACTTCACAGGAAAGGGGAAAAGGATCGAAAAGGGTTGCGGGTCCCGCCAGCAAGTTCGAGCGGATGTCGGGGTCACGGTCTTGGGGGAGGGAGAAAGGTAAGAATATTTTCGGGCACGAAAAGAATAGAATGTTGCCGAGCAGAAGCGAGTGCAGGGACGCCAGCCCGAGAGCGCGGATTCCAGAAGCTTCTGAACTGCCTAGGGGCGTACCATAGAAACTGCCTAGAGCACGGAGGGGAGAGAGGGGGGCAAACTTGCAAGAATTCTCTCCCCCTCGAGCGGAAATCTACATCCTAGATTATTCTTCACGAGACCGGAATGAAAGAAAAGACGGCCTAGAAGAGAAGAGGCTTAAGGTTACATCAAAGCTGGGCGATGAGCCCGAACGCCTGCGGAGGGACAGCAGGGGTCTAGAATTTGGGGGTCCGGATGCACGCAGGAGACTCATAAAAGGAGAAAACGATGTACTGGACTAGGAGGAAGAGGGAGCCGTGGCGAGTGGAGAGGCCAGGGCCTGCGAGTTTCCCTGAACCGGGGTTTAATTATACGGCATTAACGCAAATTAGGAACCAGAGCTATGCCGGGGGGGGAAATGTCCGCAGACTCCCGGGTCGGGGAGGCTTCTAAAAGGAAGGTGGCCTTACCCTTCAAAGGGGGAGGTTGTGGATCAGGGAATAGGGGGGGGCTATGGAGAGAAAAGACGGAAAGGAATGGATGTACTTAGACCTAGAAGGACTAACTGGGGTAGAGTTCTGGAAGTCGGGGCCACGACTAAAAAAGTTGGGGGTGAAAGAGAGGATCGTCAACCGATACCTGACCTTGTCTCGAATCGTAAGGTTTTCGAGAGGAGGGGGACAGAACGCCGAGCCAACACGCCGTCCCCGAGTCTCTGACATTGTAACGAAATAAAAAGAGAGGGACTTTGAAAAAGAAGGTAAAACTTGGAGCGGGGGGGGGGGGGAGACGTTTTCCAAGCGGCGAATGTCATCAAGCGGTGTAGGTTTTGCAGTGAGAGTGGTATGAGAGGGGGGGACTCTGAAAGGGGCCGCGAACTCGGAATCTAATGGCCGGGAAGAAGAAGGGGAGCAGGGAACATGCGCGGTCTTCGGCGCAGCGGGACTATTATAAGCCTGCCTCTTAAGGCGGGGAAAAGGAGAACTTGACTCCTTTACGGAAAGGAACAGGAAGCGGTGTGAAAACCGGAAGAAGGGGCTTTCCTCCGGCGTTGGATTGAGAGATAAGGGGTACACCCGAGGGTAGGATGGACAGAAATGGGGGAAAGATTACTCCTATTAGTCCTGGGGAGTGGGGAAGTCTGACGGGAAAAGGGAGGATCAGAACTTACAAGTTTAAACCAGGGGGGGGGGACAAGTAGATTTATATGGTTGTAAAGAGACTATTTAGCACAGTCCCCTCAAAAAAGGAAGGGTTGGGAGACAAGGAATGGAGGGAGCTATCCACGCATTCATCTTGGAAGGAGACCGAGTCTCAAGCGGGAGACGGCCCGTGCTGACCGGGATTCTCGGGGTATTAAAGTCTCAGGCATTTGGGTGAAAGGGAGAAGAAAGGTGAGGGATGGGCAATTCACTCTGTTCTTCTAACTCACTTTATCCTACCTGGAAAGAAGGCCTCCATCAATAGGGGGGTAAGAAAAGTGCGTACGTATAAAAGTTGTCGTACTTTTGAAGAAGATATCGAGACTCAAAAGAGTCTTACCGATGAATAAATTCAAGGGAGGCACTAGCGGAGGTTCGTTCTCGATCACTACGGGGTAGTCTCCGACACGAAGGGTTAGACGGTAAATGCAAAAAGAGTGGTACTAGCGAGGATCGCCAACCAGATGAAGGAAGAGAGGAGAAGTCGACCTAACAACTCTCTCTCATGGAAAAACTCACCAATTAGCAACGTCGACGCAACAGAGGGGGAATGAGACATACACGAATGTCGAAAACGCATATCACGTGAGGAGTGGACTGCGCGGCGAGATATCGGCTCACAGTAGTAGAAGGGAAAATCAAACGCGACTCGGCGGGGAATCCAAAGGGGGGGGGGGGGATGAGGGGCGGTAGCGTGCCGGCTCTTACGTGGAGTTCTGCCTTCAAACCCATAGAGGGAAAAGGGAGCGGGCAGGGAGGGGGATAATCCGACACAACCGAAAGAAGGGACTGAAGCTCCCAGCCGCTCAATCAGGAGAAAAAGTCCTTGGCCGCTTGAGAGAGGGGGGAGAATTAAAGGAGTCTGCAGGTTTGCCTGTGGAGAGGAAAAAATGCCTTGCTGCAGTACGTCGTTACCATCGGCTTCACAGTCTTCGCGTAAAGAAGGGAACCATGAGTCCTTTAACGTGAAGGGGGAACGGGCCGTCCATGTAGCGGAACAATAGCAGGAAAAAGAAGTAAAGGCCGCGCATCGAAATGAATCGAGGAATGATCCTAGGGGGGAGAAGAACAGCGAATGGAGGTCGTCTCCTTACCGGAGTCGGCCGACTTCTTTTGACAGAGAGAGAGTGGTCAAAAGTCCACCTGCGTATCGCAGGCTATCTCGACGACCTTCTTGAAGACCGTCGCAAGGGATAACCGGTGGAACTCAACAAGGGGAGGAATCTGACCGGAAAGGAAAGGAAAAGCTGCCTCCGGCAAAAGGAGGGACGTGGGAATCCAGTACAAAACCCGGCTAAAAAACCCCTTCTTATGAAGTCCTCAACACAATGGGAATCGATTGCACGACTAAAGAAAGAAAAGGTAACGTGCTAATAATCTCATCAGGGTACTTGCAGCTCTGTGGGGGCAGCTACCTCTTACGTTGCGGCTCAAAGGGAATAGAGTATAATGAAAACGAGGGAAGTGTCTAGCAACGAAAAAGGGGGAGAGGGTATGTATGGCCGCATGAAAGTAACACGTCGTGATTAGGTAGAAAACACCTGGAAGGAATAAAACCTCTAAGAAAATCTACGTCAGGAAGAGACGGTACGTCCAGGATCAAATTCCATCTTCGGGATCGGGACATACTCCTCCTCAAAATCCCCAGGGGAAGGTTCAAGGAAAAGGAAAAAAAGGAAGGTAAAACTTACCAAAGGGAAACTATGAGAGGAACGTGGAAGACGGGATCGAGAGGAGGGAAAGGCTTATGTCACCATTCAACCCCGGGGGTAATTTCAGGAAGGCCCTAAAGGACAGCAAAAAGAAAAAAAAGACCGTTAAACTGATTAAAAGGCATCATTGAACTGGGGGAGACTGTATCGGGGGAACTGGTGAATCCTAGAAAACCCCTTCCCTCCGCCGGAGCATGGAGAGAGAATCGGGGCTATGCTTGAAGACCAAAAAAGGGAAAGATTCTCAGGGGGTCGTGGCATCATACTGGCAATACGAAACTCGAGAAAATGAAGAGAGAGTAAACGCTCTAGCGAAAGGATGGCAATATCCCGCCAGGGGAAAAGGTGGCGAGAGATTTCCCTTGGGTACTCCCCATCCATTGGAGACCAACGGAAGAAATATGAGAAACTGAAAAAGGAAATCTCTGGAATGGAGAGAATGACAAGAGAAACTCCATCTCCATCGGGAGGGAGGTTTTTCAGCCAGATGCGACGCTCTGCACCACTCCTGACTTGTCCAGAGAAGATCAGCTGCCTCCTCTGGTCTTGAAAGGAAAAAAGAAAAAGAGGATAGACAGCAAAAAGCCTGAAGGGGAAACTACAAGCGTTTCAACTCACTATTCGGGGGAAAAGGGGGGACAGGTTTCCGTCCTGACTGAGGACTTAAGCAGAAAAAAAAAGAAAAGGAAAAGTCACGTGAAAAATTCAGGAGTATTTGAAAGGAGAAGGGGGGGGGACTTGAAAAAGGATACGCCATGCGACACCGCCACCAGGTTCTGAAAACTCAGGACTTCTCTTCAACACGGAGGCTTGGTGGCTGAGGTTCTGAGAAAAAAGAGAGAGAAATGCTCTTAGATGAATGAAAGAAGAGCTAGAAAAAAAAAACGTAAGGGGAGGGAGAAAAAAGGAGGATGTCTGACCTTCATCAGAGGGCGTCGAGGTTGCAGAGAACGAAGACCATGCAACGAGGTTAAGAGAAAAAGAGAGAGGAAACTGAACGGGGTCCAAAGAAGGGAGTATACCGGGGGGTGTTAGGCGGAAAGGGAAAAATAAGGGAGGTCATTGTAGGGGGGGGGGAGGGAAACCCTTGCCGTGACTTGGCTGCGAATAAGATTCAGACGAATGAGGGAAAACTAAGCTCCTAAACGCTGAAATCCTGGAGGAAGTGGGAAAGGCAAGGGGGGGAGGGGGGGGCTAAAGTATACGAGGCGGGGGGTTTCTTCACACATAGGGAGGGGGAGAAGCGTGGTGTAAGAGCTCCATGGGTCAAACCGAATAAAGGAGAATTCCAAGGGGCCGAATATAGCGGAAGGGCGCAAGGTGCCGATCGTAGGAAAGAAGAGTGAGGCCAATGGCATGAGGCGTAAGCGCAGGAGACACGCCTCAGAGAAAGGGTCTTAGTCGGGCATTGCCATAGGGCTCTTCCGAGCAGTAGGAAATAAAGGAGATTTTCTTCAAAGAATGCACGATGAGCAGGTGACCTATCATCTCTAAGGTCGGTTTTTACATAAAAGTACGAGAATCTCCTAAGCAATTGAAGGAATTTATCGGGAGGGAAAAGCATCCTACTCAGAAGGAACAACGATGTAGAACGGGGTCAATGGCTTGGAGGAATAGACCCTGAAGGGGGGTGGGGGGGGGAGAAGGGAAGGGGTGAACTTTACTAAAAAAAACGGGGTAAAATCCGAACGCTCAAGCTCTCTATCCGGGGGCCGTGGTTGCCTGGGCCGAGGGGAAAAGAAGGGTTCAGGGGAACGAGATTGTTGTAAGGAGGAAAAATGGGGGAAAAAGGGGGGAGTAGCAAAAGAAAAGTTCGGGATAGAAGGCAGGCTCTTATCCGGTACGTCCCTTCCTTTCTCTATTACGTAGACCGAAGGGCCGGAGGGAAAAAAAGCATTGTGTGCTGTACGCTGTTAAAGGAAACTTTGGGACCTGGGGGAATGGACGGAGACGGCTGGGGTACCAGGGAGCTGGAATGCGTCGGAAAAAAAAAAAGGTCTAGGGAGGGGACATGAGAAGAGCGCCGTGAATGGGCAGTTACAAAGTTCTCCTTAAGTTCTGGTGAAAGGATGGAGTCGACGAGCTTCTTGGAGGTGCATCGCTTTTGTAAGGGGTCTCTCGAAATTGGGAAAATACGGGCTTTTTTCCCAAACTGAAGGGGGGGAGGGGGGGGAAAGGGCTTCTCTTCAAGCCGACTACACAATGGACACGCTGTGAGAAAGGTTAACAACGGAAATGCGGGATTCTCGTGCGCAGCCAGTTCTATTAATCTCCGGAGAGGAGGGCGGGGAGCCGCGGAAAAAAATACTTTAACTAAGGAGAAGCGGTACATCGTCAGAAGGCAAGGGTAGACCGGTGAAGTAGACTAAGGTTAAAAAAAAAAACGGTTAAGTAGTAACAACTAGTAAGAGCTCGTATTAGGCCGGTAAGTATGTTGTCGGAGCCCTAATGCAATTGGGACGTCTTCAAAAGAAGAAAGGGAAGTCTCAAGGGAAAGGATGAAAGGGCGAATTATAAAAAGATTGACACAAAGGGGAGAACGAACGGCACCAGAAACGTCAGGGGGGCGAGCACTGATATCTGAGAACGTATAAAGAAGGAAAGGCAAGGGAGTCACCCTCGCTCAAATGAAGGGAAAAGGGTCTCTCCTATTAGTGTGGGGGGGGGGGGGGGGGGGAGTTGGATGAACTTCCAGCTAAAAAAGAGGGGGTTTGTAGGTGCGAAAGCAGGCCAAAAGGGGGGGAAGTCTAAGACACTAATATGACTACGGTCCGGATCCCCCGGAGCCCCTTGGGATGAGGGAAGATACGGGAGGGTAAAAGGGAAAGAAAGTGTTGATAGAAGAAAAGGAGGAGGAAATCTAAGGTCTTGCCGTTGCCGAGATATGTGAAAGTGGAATGGCTACAGAAGGGAGGAACCTTAAAGACCTTCGGAGGACAATCTAGGAAAAATTGTAGATGCGAGAGTAGAAAAACACCCCAACCGAGGAGGGAAAAAAAGGGAGAGAAAGGGGAAAGGAAAAAACTACAAATGACCGCTCTTAAAAGAATCCAAGTCTGAGGAGAAAAGAAAGAAACAAAGTCCTTTATCTAAACATCCGCTATCTCGAGCACGGGCATGCGACTTCTATTAGGCACTGCGGCTGGGGACGAGAGAGAGTAGGATGAAGAAATTCATCTAAACCAGTTACACAGAAGGAGGAAGTAGAGAGATGTGTGGGGATGGGGGAGTAGCGTCTGGCTCTCCGTGCGTTCGGCGGAAACTCAAACTGGGGTTTTGGCAAGCTCAAAGAGGGATCTACCTCAAACCACCATTATTGGGAGAGGATTCATCAATCCGCGACAGAATGATAATCACTTCTCACTCGGGAAGTTGGCAGGACAAAGGACTGAAAAGCGAACCGGGAATTACGTCCTACAACACCCCCTGGGGTGGATTTAGTGAAAGAGGAGTAACCATAGACCGCCTAAAGAAACGGCCGAAGACCACGGGGAAAAAAAACGGGTTCTGTCGGCACCGCTTCAAGAGAAGGAGGGGCCCTCCTTCCATTAAGGGATCGTATACTGAGAGGGTACGAGTCGAAGCTAAACAGGAACAAGGGTGAAGTCGAAAAGGCGGACGCTGCGGGCGTTGGGAAAAAAACTCTCGCGTTTCAAAGGAACCATAAAACGGAAAAGAACGCAAAAGCGGCGGATGATCAACTAAAGTGCGCAAGAAGGAAAAATGTTCCCGGTGCCGCATCAGTTCGTCAAGGCCGCCTATAAACGTATGATGGACCGGGAAAGGAAAATTACCTCTAAATAAACCACAGGTGGAAAGCACGAGCTGATGAATGCCGACCCTGAAAAAGAGAGCCGAAAGAGAAAGGTCAAAAGAGGTCTCCATCGGAGTCAACAGAATAGAGGAAGATCAACTGGATAGGAAAGGGAACGGCAGAAGGGAGAGCGAAAAAGGAAAGTCGAATTGCTCTCGACGGCCCTTCCCGGCTCAGGTCTAGGGGGGGTTTAGGGAAGAAGTAAAGTACCACGGTCGTGAGGAGGAGACCCCGAGTAAAGGGCTCGATAAGGGAGGCCCAAAAGTTAGAAAGAAGGGAAAATGCCAGTCTCAGCGCCATCCAGTTCGGCATCGACAAGACGACGCGCAAGACCTCAAAGGCCGGTTCCGTCGCCAGTAAAAAAAAGAGAGTGCCAACGAACAACCTAGAAGGCAAATTCAGAAAAATGATCTCAGAGAGGAAGAGTGCGGATCCGTCCAAAAGAACAAAGTTTCAGGAACGCGAGGGACTTACCAGTCCTCACTCACAAGAGTCCGGTCCTTGTACCTGGAAGAGGGACTCCTACAATCGTGCGAGGGGGTAGGCTGGGTGAAATACGAAAGAAAAAGGAATGCCAAGGGCACCCCTCCGGCCGGAGCTCATCGAGCTCCTGAACCAACCCTATTGTCGGGGATCAAATGAAGTCAAAAAATAAGAGAGAGGGAATAAGGTAGAGGGCCCATCATGAAGATTATAGAAGCATCGAGAGGGGGAAAAGAAACACACAAACAAAAACCGACGAGGAGAGCCCGCCTCGACGCCGTGCCGAGGGAGGAGAACTTTCTCTCCGCACCATCCTGACTTGGCCACAACAAGGAATATGACGTCAGTCCTCCAACCGCTCATCGGCATGTGGACGAACGCTCGGAAGAGACAGAGGGGGGTCCGTTTGATCGTCAGCCAGGCGACGCTACTTCACCACGCCCGGACGTGAGAAACTCTACTCAAAAGGGCTTGCACCGCAAAGAAACGAGGAAGGGGAAAAAAACAAAAACATTAGAACAACACTCCAAGGTTCAAACTTTCCTGGCGCGGTCCAGGTTAAAAGGAAGACTGCTTGAAGCAGGAAAAAAGAGTGACCTTCCAACAACAGAAACCGGTCAATTCGTGGAATCTCTCCTGTGAACTAAAAACGAGGGGAAAAAAAAACAAAACCGTTTCTTAACAGTCCGCGCAGCGTATAGTGACGGGGAGTGTGCCTCGGGGGAGGAAAAGAGAAACGAGCGCTCAGAAGTTATGAAGGCG
>Ga0179593_1278834_pt1 | contig 10174 bp, 13 predicted proteins | sample CZODoug2_1_08_16_FD_185931 | JGI IMG/M metagenome (GOLD analysis project Ga0179593, IMG submission 185931) | Vadose zone soil fungal communities from Angelo Coast Range Reserve, California, USA - CZODoug2_1_08_16fungal (PacBio error correction) | ecosystem: Environmental > Terrestrial > Soil >...
CGAACCGAATATCGAAATAGACTTGGGCGAAAGCACCCGCGGACGCGATCGAAAAGGAAAAGGCGACGCGGTTGTATGGACAGTTCGACGGCCGGTGCCAATGCTGATCATGCAGCCGAGACAAAACCTGCCGAAGGGACAATGTGGGCCAAGACGTGCTGGCAGGAGCGGAGATGCATCCGTACCGCCAAAAATTAAAAACAAGGCAGCAGAGGGAAGACAAAAGCACGTTCCGGGGTTTTCATATCTGCTCGCGAGACCTGTCTCAGCTAAAAGGGGAAAATAGGGCGAAGAACCGCCAGCCCTCGACCGTGACACAATGCTACGACGGAGAGAATAAATCGGCGACTAAGACCGGAGTTAACTTGGGCCGAGAAAGCTTCGCCCACCGCAACGAATCGCGTCGAACTTCTAGGAACCAGGGCTGGCGATCGGATGAAGGACGCAATGGCCGACGTGAGTCAGAAGCGAGCTATGGAGCCGCGCTAGAAGAACATCTATGCCTACGAAAAAAAAAAAAATGGACGAGAATCGAAAGGGGACGAAAACAAAAAGACGCGGAACGACCGATCCCGCGCGTGTCAGCTGAATGGTCTCTGCCGAAAAATCGCACCGGTGTCCCCAAAGGAAACCGACTTGAACGTAGATTAAAAATCGAGAACAAAAGACCAGGCACCTCGCCCCCGATAGGAGAAAAAATGCTTCGCGCCTGGCAGCTACGGAAAAGGAGGAGTGAGAAGAGCTCTAAACCAACCACCGGGGAGAAGCCCCTGAACTCTCTCCGAAGCCAGGACGGTGGGGGATGAGTCCTCGCACAACGGGAAAAGTCCCATAAGGCAGCTGGGTCCCCAGTCCCCGCTAAACATCTCTGGATCTGTCCGCGGGACACAATTTGGCCTCGAAAAAAAAATTCGGAAAGCCGCCGGAATCGGTTGGGCAACGCCAAAAAAACGAGGAATCCCAATCGACTTTCGTCCCCGGGGGGGCCAAAGTCTAGGCCGCGCTAAAAGCCTCTTCTTCATTAAAACGGCTCGGAAAACTTCTGGCACCAGCCTGCCCGCCTAAGGTCAGCGCGCTGTCCTGTTCGGCAAAAGAAAAATAGCTTGAACGTGGCCATACTGAAAAGGCATCGAGCCCGTCAGAGAGCAAGCTCGTGCCGTCCGATAATGTAAAGCCGGCCACGGCTTTGTTAACAGCGGAACGGCACTGATCCTGAGGACAAGGGGGAGCCAAAACGAAGGGAAATCCATAAGGACGGTGGCCGCTGACACAGGTGGCAGGGTCCAGCGTTCGGCCTCTTGTCAATGGTGAATTCCAACCACTGCCGTTTAAGAAAATTAAAAGGATTCTTGCCAAAAAACGGCACCGGGAGCGGCCAACAAACCGTCCCGGGTGGTCTTCGGTCTACAATGATGGGAGCCGCGGACGCGTCGACTGGTCCGCCGCCGAAAACCGCCGTCAGGCGATGCTAGCGTTGCCCCCGGAGAGAACAGGTCATTTTAGCTCTTCCATGACAGTGGGGCTAGGACTGGAAAAAAACGGCATAAGTCACCATCCAACCGTTCCAAAGACAGTCCCAATTGCGGGGGGGGGGAGCGGCCGACGAACCAAGAGGGGGGGGCGCTCAAAGTGCAACTTGCTTCTCACTGGAAAATGGGCTGGCTGATCACCACGTCAAGCAATAGCAATGCGAATGCGAATTACTCCGTGCAAAAAGAAGTGCAGCGACCCGTAAGACACGCGTTCATCGGCATCGCAAAGATTCTAGCGCCGCGATGGCGGGATACGAGGGGGCGCTCATTGCATCGGCTTCGACAGATCCGTCCTTTCACCTTGGAGAGGAGAGGGGGGGGGACGCCAAATGTCTCTATACGCGGTCGGGAGAACAAAGAAAAAAAAGGCGACAGGCAAAAAGCGCCGAGATCGGCGCGAGCACTGAGGCCGTGGCCTGCAAGAGGGGCGATCATCCAATTTCAGAACAAAAGACAAGCTAATACGTACTTTGGACAATCGGAACGACTACCGAAACTGGGGACGAGGTTTGGTAAAGCCGTTAAAGCGGAAGCGGCGCTGTCATCAAAACTGGCAACCGACCCATAGAAAAAAATCGATGGCCGACGGCATTTTATTTAGGGGAAAAACAGAAGTGGAGACCGGTATCGAAACTAGAGATATCTCTTAAGGCGATGAAAACTAGGAGGGGGCCGGAGCAGAGGAGAACATAGCGCAGTCGAAAGAGAACGAGTGTAAAAAGTGGCCTGGGCGGCTTCGCCTAAGAAAAACGGGGAACAGGGGGAAAACCGCGGCCTGAAACGCGCGAACAGGCCACGCTGAAAAACTCCCTCCGCGGAGGAACACGAAAAACGCCAAAAAATGCGGGCCAAGATGCTTGGTTAGAGCGGGCGCAAAGAAAAGTCCGAGCCAAGAAGGAAGACCGTCCCTGCTATCCCGACTAACAGATAAAGCTTCTGGGAACAATATGAGTCACTGGCCCACCTAGCTTCCTTATGACTACGTATTCGAAGGTCCGAGCAAAGATCTTCGTCAACGGGGAAGAATAAAGAAGGTGCTGCGAAAAACTGGACGGCAACAGGCGGAAAGGCATGACCGCGCAATCTCGTGCGCGTGCGTTCAGGGCGCTTGACTATCACGCTATGCACCAAATAGAATCTCAACAACCAAAAAAAAGAGAAGTAGAAAAAATATCAGAAGAGGCCAATAAAATGCTTTGAAGCGCGTGAGAGCAGCCATGAATCCAGCGGCCAGAAACGAAAGTAAAAAACTGCACGACGCCCAAAACGCCCCAGCGCAGCACCGTCTCGCAGACTTTCCAGTCGAACTAAAAAAAAGGCAGACCGAGAGGCTCGTCCGATCACCGGGAGAAAGGTCTGTCCAGGTCGATCGCTGAACCAAAAGAATGCGTGCGGAAGTCGAGACGTCAGGGAGGATTTCTGGCCTCGAACAGCGAACAAAAACCACGCTCTCCGACCGCCGAAGAGTTAAAAGAACCAAAAAAAGAACACTGCCTGTGTCAGGACGAGGTCCCGCAGCGGAGGCAGCAACGCATACGGGGCGGTGACCCGCCAGCCGAAAACGATCTAAGGCCGGGAATGGCTTCCAGCCAACGTCAAAAACAGGGGAAAAGTCGATCTGTTGTCGAAAGAACGAAAAAAAAACTCCAACGGCAGGCAAGGCGCCCCCCATCTCTGGCACCGCCAAAAAATGTCGCGACGAAAAAAAAGGCGACACTGTGAGGGATCGAACCAAAAGAAATAGGAGGAAGATAGCTGAGGGTAACTGCTATGTCGCACAAACAGGGAACCGGACAGAAGCAGCGCCAACGGAGGTCCCAACCGCGTCAACCAGCGGGTCATCCCCCAGATTGAAAAGATACGAAGAAAGATATGCTAGTGGTTAAAGACTAATTGGGATGATAGGGCAAGGGAAGGCACGTAGCAAGGTTCCCAAGGTCAGCAGAGCAAGAAAAACGGTCAAAAAAGCCTAGGATGGAGCACCGCAGGAATAGTCCCTCCACGCGGGGACACAGCGCGAGAAAATCGTCCGTAGCCAAGATATCGTAGCAGAAAATCAAAAGGAGCGGAGGCACCGCCCTCGAGAGGAAAAAAGAGAAATAGCCGCCGTAGAACGGAGCGATGGGATTCCGTTCCCCGGAGACGTCCGGAAGCGCAATAAAAAAAAAATAGGAAGACAGGGACCCATAACTAGTTCCGAAGCCGGCGCAAAAACTCCGCCCAGACCCCAGCAAGCAAACCCCCCGAAAGGCGGAGGAATCCTCCCACAGCAAGGAGCGAAAAACGCGAAAACTCGATTTACGAGGAATCTCCCAGAAATCGCCATCAAAAAAAAACTGCAAAAGAGGCCACCAAAGATTACATCTTAGCCAGAAGCCTGGGAAAAAAAAAAGAGGGTAAAATAGTTACCATTCTCCAAAAAAAATCTACTTCCGAAATAAAAACAAAAAGCCATCACCCGAAGAACCAAAATCCTAGGGGCCTCCGCAAGAAGACCGGTTTTAAGCTGCAAAGCGCCGGGAACGGCAGAACTTAAAGTGGAATTTAAATTGCCTAAAAAGTGAGAATTGAAAAGGAAAAAAATGTTTCCCAAATCGGCACAACGCAAACCAGAAATGCCGGCCTTAAAAAAAACCCATGAGGACGTATCATGACAAACCCGCTGACAATCCTTGGCAGACTGACAGGTAACGGAAAAAGACGGAAAAAGATCTACTGACGACCCAGCACGCAATGGAACTCAGCGACCGTTGGAGGTGCCGAACAAACGAGATGACTAATGGGGCATTCTTCGGCAAAAACGCTAGTGAGGAAGAAGACTGCTAAAGCGGCGACAAACGGGTGAAAAACCTCCTGCATAAAGCGATTGGCGAGCGCGCCAAAAACGCGCAAAAATCCAGAAAAAAAAAACCAGGGATCAAGGAGGGACCAACAGAGCTGAAGCAAAAGGTTCCAAACAGAGACGCGTTTCTTGCAAACTCGGGGGATGCAGGGGAACCACTGCCGACCGTTGGGGGCTATGAATATTAATCCAAACTAACCGCATGATGCACGGCACGGTAATAACACGGGGGGGATAGGCTTCTACGTCAGAGCCTTGAGTAGCGAAAGGGTCGCTGCGAGCCGGCACCGATCGTCGCCGTGCTCGTTTTAGTCGGTTTCTCAACGAAGGGGTATAAATCCCAATAAAATAAGGCAAAAAGTCAGTCCAACGAAGCCGAAAACGACCGATCAGAATGAGCAGCTGCATCCGCGAGGGCTTCTCGGAACCTGCGGGAAAGGATGTCGTCTTCTGGAAACATAAAATCGCCCGTCCCAATAACTAGACGTAGGCATCAAGCGTCCCTCATGGCGCGATAAAAAACGATGAAGGAGGTCGGAGGCCCATGACGAAATTACAGAAAAAAAAAAGCAGGGAGCTGTCCATAGACTGCAAAGAAAGATAGATTCGGCTTGAGAACATGCACGAAAATCACGGCAAGAAAAAGTAAGGGTCTCTTCGAAGGATCGTGTAGAGAGCGGAAAAGCCTCGAGGCGGCTTGATACGTTTCACGGGGTTCAAAGAGCCGTTTTTATCGAGCGTGTCTCGAGAGCCTATTTGAAAACCAAAAAAAAAGACCCGAAAAACGAGGTGGGAAGGCAAAGAGGCAAGCAAAAAGAACGTTCATGTGACGGATCGAAGGATTGCGCGGAAGAAGCCATAAAAGAGAGAAAGGCTATTTCAAGCAGCTCAGCATCTGCTCCTTTCCCGAGGGTGGGCAAGGCGCGCAAACAAAAGGCCAAAAGCGGTCGACGATTACCTTGTCGTAGGGCAGAGCAAAGGGGTTATCGAGAACCAGAATCTAATGCGTATTAAAAAATCGGTCAGATATCTCTCAACACCAATGAGAAAAGAGAAAGAAAACCGGAATATCTCGAATCGATCTCAGCGAAAAGAACAGAGGCGAAGGACAACTATCTACCATGTTCACGGAACGGAATTTGGAAAGTCGTGGACCCCGCCCATGCGATAAAAGAGGCCTGGACGCCGCGGAAAAATCACGTGTCAACTGGGGATGGCCGGGAGAAAAGAACCGGAATGAGCGCCTGACCGCAAGGATGCATCAAGCAATAAAAGAGGACAGAAGAGATCCGGGGCAATTCGGCTCAGCGCGACCCTGTAAAAAACGTCATCGGACCCAGTGGAAGAGAAAAAAGGCGAGCCGGGGGAAAATCAAAATACCTTAAAGATCATCAAAAGAATTACCACAAAGACCGGCGACAGAAATCTCGCACCGCAGAAATCTGATAGCGTGCGCCGGCCCTATGAAGGCTTCAAGAATCTTGAAGAGATTCGAAATGGGAACAACGATTACTTCTTCCAAGTCGGCGACGTTATAAAAAAAAATATGAGGACAATTCTAGGAAAAGAGGGAGAGGCAGATCGGCCTTTGCGAAACAAAAATGAAGAACCAAGACCTAGAATGGACATCGCTTCATCAGAGGCGGTCCGCTGGGACGGGAGACAAAAGAAAAAAGAAAGAAAAACTAAAGGGAAAAAAAAAAAAGAACTAGGACCGAAAGGACGCCAACGAAGCCCACCGAAAAGGCCGCCTCGCGACGGAGCTCCTTCAGGAGATACAAGAAAATAGAAACCAAGGGTTGGATAGACCAGAAAGCATGCAGTCCTCATGGAAGCGGGAGGAAATAGTCCTCGCCAAAAAGGCCAGCACGACAATGGGGTAACCAATCCCCGAAGGCACAGAAGCGGCACAAGTCTGAAAATGGCACCAGGGGCTTTAGGCTGAGGGTAGTACCTCAGGATGGGGAAACCTGCAAAAAGGAGAAGAGAGCTCAGGCCAAGAGGGATGAGCAGATTGTGGTTAAACCCCCCACTAAACTCGGGGGGGAGAAAAGAGAGTTACATGCAACAAGCCCCAAGGAGGGGGAATAAGCCCCTGAAGAGAGGAATCGCGCTGGAAATGGTCTGCAGAGCAAAAGGGCATCTTTAAGTACAAGGAAAAGTTGCAGGAGGCGCGGAACGTTAGGAAGCAAGATAATGCCGGAAAGAAAGAATGACTCCACGGCTGGGGGGAAAAAGGATCAGTAAAAGAGCCGAAAAAGAATCGGAGGCAGTTGGGGCCGCTAAAAAAACAGTGTGCAATCGGGGGAGAGGTGCAGGGCCTCTTTGAGTGGGAGAAGGAACAAGAGGTGACAAGGGAAACTTCAGGAAAGAAACCGGAAAAGGACTGAGTCGGCCACCGAAGGAAGTCAAGGGTGGCAGACGGTCTGCGTGGAGTGGGATCTCCTGCAGGCGGAATCTCTGTGGCGACGGGTCCGCAGCGATACCGGGAGGGAATCTAGGGGACCTGGTTGCACGCTCTTTGACAAGATCGGCTATGAAGGCTTCTGCTGGACGGACCTGTGGCACTTGAAAGGGAGAAGAATCTGCCAGCCGACGGGGTCAGGGAGGGTGGACTCCACTGTAACTTGAGGGGTCTCTTCCTGACGGGAGCAGGTCAAGGATCTGGGGAGAAGATGCTGCTGGTCGGGCCGACCAATGGGCGGCACGAAGTGTCTGGGGGATCAAGAAAGAGAGGAAAGAGGGGGTAAGTTCAAATTCTAAAAGTCCTATAGAACTGTGTCGGCGCGAAACAATCCCGGAAAACAAGAGAGCAGAGTCTAAAGGGGTGTCACGCCCGCTATGCAGATGGAAGGGATTTTCCAAGGGGCTCATTTTGAAAGAGGGAAGGAGAGTGAGCTTGGACGAAGGAGGAAAACGGTGGGGCCCCGTAGAAATGATCGAGGTCAGGGGGATGGGAAAAAACGGGAAAGGCCTCGTCGAAAAGCCCGAGGGAGGAACCCAAAGGAAAGCGGGAACTGGAGAGGCCAAGCTCCAGGGAAGGGGGCCAAAAGAATACACTTATATAAAAAGAGAAAGTAGGGGCAGGGTGTGAAAACAGAAGTCAGGGTAAAGAGACTACAGACGAACGGGTTACGAAGGGGAAAACAGAGGGGGAAGAGGGGAAGAAACGCTTTTCCGGCGACCCTGGCCGACAAAACGTCAAGCATAGAAGAGGAAAAAAGGGAATTTTAATTAGGTTTGTCGATACAGAAAGGGTGTCGAAGGTCATCGAGAAAACGAAACTCTCGAAAGGAGGGAGAAAGAGGAAAAAAGGGAAAAACCGATGAGAGCAAGAGAAAAATCGATCGAGAAAAAAAAAAGGGCTGGAAGAAGAATGGCCTGGGAGTGCAGACTGAGGAACCGTCAGGGAGGAGAACCCGGCCAGCTACCATAAGGAGCCTCTCTTCGGAAAAAAAAAAAGCAAAGCAAAGGCCGGAGAAGGGGAAAACGTTATAGGTAAAGGTTGAGACGGGGTCAAGATGGAAAAGTCGAGCAAGAAAATAACCTACCTAAAGGCCAAGAAAATAAAGAAGGAAAAAATAACTGTCAAATCTTCGGAGGCAAAACTCTAGAGACAGTGCCGAAGAAACTCTTCACAGAGAAACGAAGAAAGTCTAAAGAAAAAAAAAGACCGGGACGACCGGAGAGGAAAAAAAAGGGGCTCGAAGGGGCGGAGGGTAAAGGAGAAGATAAGGTTCTTAAAGGGCTTCATTCATTTCTTACTAGAAACGGAGCACCGAGGAAGGGGAAACGAAAACAACAACGGAGAGAAGAAAGAGAGAGGAGTACAAGTAAACTCAGGGCTGAAAAAAAAAAAAAAAAAAAGACGGCCCGCAAGAAAGATGCGCCGGACATCTCCGCCACTGAAAACCCAGAGAAGAAACCTCTCGAAGGGGCGACCCCTTTTGAGAAGATAGAGCAGGAAAAAAGACCAGAAAAGAGTGCCCGGAGCTCCAATAGCAAGAGAGGAGTGAAGAAGAACGAAAGGCGTCAGGTAGATATAAAAGTAGGAATGTATGGAGGCTCAGGGAAGAGAAAAAAGGAGGGGGAGAAAGGAAGAACAACTATAAAAACAGGGGAAGAAGATCAAAGGGAAAAAAACTTCCGTTAGGCGGGGAAAGAGAGAGCATAGACAGGAGGCGAAGGGCTCCGCACGCAGAATCAAAATAGGATCCGAAGTAAATTAGGAGTGTACATCCACTATAAAGGATAGCTGGGTTGAACGCTCCAAGGAAAAACTCAAGAAAGAGGCATCGCCCACGGAAAGTCCGAAAAAAACGCGATATTCTCAAAAGGCGATGAAAGAGGAAAACTTTGAAGGGGAAAAGTACAAAGTCAAGAAGAAGGCCTATCTATTGAGAATGGACAAAGGAACGAGAAGAGGGAAAAAGGTCTCCTTATGAACCGTCCAAAGGAAAGCAGCATGAAAAAAAAATTCCCAACCGAGGACAAAAACGAAGCGGGCAGTCAACGAGGGAAAAGATGAGTAACAAGCAAAGAATTTTCTCTCGGGGGGGAGAAGGTTGGGGAAGGCAACACAGATGAAACCTCTCAAAGTATCACTCAGCCGCCGAGAATCGGACCCGGGAAGCCGCCCGGCGACTCCGGGGAAACAGAAGCCTGGATCAAAACCGAGGAAAGAGGAAAAACGGCTGCCAGAAAAAAGTCTAGAAAAGGAGAAACCTAAGGAAAAAAATTAAAAAAGCAAGAACAAAAACAATATCAGGAAAGTAGAGGCATCTAGAAGGGGGGAGAACTCAGGGGGTCCCTTGATCCGAACCTTCCGAGAAGGAAAGGAAGAGGTCGAAGGAGAAAGCAGTAGAAAAGAAAACTTCTAATAACCAGCATCGGGAACCTAAAAGGAGAGGACAGCCAAAAGGGCCTCCCAACAAGGATTGAGAAGAAATCTGACCCGAGAAAAAACAAGGGAAAACCTCTCCAAAGAGAAAAAGGGAGATGCAGGGGGAAAGCTCCCCAAGTAAAATGGCCAGAGAGAGACAGAAAGTCGAGGTCAACTCGAGATCTTACTCCCAAGGAAATTACAGAGCACAGGAAGGAGGAAAAAACAAAAAAAAAAAAAAAATACCCAGCAAGGAACAAGGCAATAAAACATATCACCACACCCGTAAAGACTGGTAAGGGAGGAGCAAGGGGTCAATTTTCCTACCTAAGGGGGAAGCATAAACGGAAGAAGGGGCTCAACATAAAAAAGGAAAGAATGAAAGACAAGGAAAAGGAAAGCGTAAAAGAAAAAAAAAAAATGCCCATGCCTCTCAAACCTAGAAGGAATGGACCGGGGACCTAAGGAAAAGGAAAAGTGAATATGGTACATTATAGGAAGCAGCTTGACGAGTATTGAAACGGGAAAGAAGGTTCGGCCCTACGTAATCGAAACGGGGTCTAGGGAAGAAGGACCAATCGAGGAAAAAAAAGGGAGGGGGGGAGGAGTCTTTGAGCCCAGCAGGGAAAGTCTAAATGAAGACAGGCATCCTCTGAAGTAGCCAGGGTAAAAAAATTCCTGAAGAGCGAAGGGTCCGGAACTCTCCCGAACGGGAAGGGGTAAGGCAAGCAAAGAAGAGGAGGGGCAGTCATCAGAGAAAGAAAAGATTTAGAAAGATCGCTTCGCAAAAGTAGGGAGGTGAGGGGTTAAAAAAGATGCCAGAGAATTTCCGTTGGGAGAGGGGGTCAAATAACCGTATTAAGGGAAAATGAGGAAAATGAGGAATCTTCGGTCGATTAAAAAATGGTGGTGGGGAGG
>Ga0179593_1373564_pt1 | contig 10174 bp, 13 predicted proteins | sample CZODoug2_1_08_16_FD_185931 | JGI IMG/M metagenome (GOLD analysis project Ga0179593, IMG submission 185931) | Vadose zone soil fungal communities from Angelo Coast Range Reserve, California, USA - CZODoug2_1_08_16fungal (PacBio error correction) | ecosystem: Environmental > Terrestrial > Soil >...
GAAAATAAAATAAACTAGTGCACAGTTGACGTGGGTCAGGAAAAAGCAAGGAAATTGGGCGTCAACTGTTCTGCGCGCCACAGATGAACGGGAAAAAGTCAGACGATAACAGGTCTTCTGGATGCTTGGGGGAGGCTGACAAAAGACATGAAAAAACTGCCCGGCAAAAAAAAGCAGAGACAAAGGGTGTCCCACATCCGGCGGGCCCAGAAACCACCGCAGCCCGGGAGAGTGGGCTAAATGGGGATACTCCCCATGTGGTCCCTGTGAGTTGGTGACCAAAATAGGGGGAAAAGCGTGGGCACTGAGTGAACTTGCAGATAGGAACAGAGTGGGAACCCTGTAAAGGACGGGAAGGGGTTGTGCAAAGGTCTCCAGGAACGAAGAGTTGAGAAACAATTTGGGTGGGAAGGGAAAGAACCGAGTGGAAAAAGTCCGGGGACGAAAAACTGAGTGAAAAGGGGGGGGGAAGACGATTGCTTCCAAAGCGCAAGAAAATAAAAAACGGGGTGTGACCGGAAAAGAAGTATGAAGGAGGGAAAACGGAATTATACACAGGGGGTGGAAGTTGCGACAGAGGAACACCGAGGGAAAAAATCGTGGGTTAGTGCGGTGACAGAGGAAAAAACACGAAGAATGACCACCGAAATTTGGTTGAGTGTAGACATCACTCTAAATGCCCGTGAAAGAGGACCGAAAGTTCGGGGGAAAGAAACATTCAAAAAGGTCGTCATGTAACGGTAAAAATAGCGGACCGTGCTAATGGGTTGGGGCATAGTGTGGAAGGGCCCTTCTAAAGTGATCTAATTGGAGCGCAAACTGAACTAGCCCTCTTCTGAAAGGAAAGAGCATTGGGTGAATTAGGGGGAACAGGAGCAACACGAGGGAAAAATACGAACCAAAAAGGGGGTACTTAATTGTAAAGCGCCCCGAACCCCAGACGGAGGCATGGACCTAAAGAAAAAGGGTCAAAACGACAAAAAGGGGGCTGAACTGGTTGGGAAAGTTCGGGAAAACCTGGCGGGTAATTGTGTACCACATTCTCAAAGATTCCGCGCGGCCAGGAAAAAAAAAGCCCCGACGGCCCAATAGAAAAACATCTGCGGGAAAAACGGAAATGTGAAGAAGGGTCAGGAGACGCAAAGGTGGGCCGAAAAGGGACGGCAAAAATCCAGATCCAGGTGGGGATAAGTGGGGCGTGAGGACATCGAGGGAAAAGAAGTTAACGGAGTGCCTGATTAAACAAAAGAAGAACGAAAGACGACCAAAGAATTGTAAGAAAGAGGGAGGGTCACAAAACAAGAGAAAAGGTGTACCGTAGAAAAAATCAAGAAACACTGTGATTGGGCGTATGTAATAAGCACACAAAAAAAAGCTCACGTTGAGAAGTGGCAAAAGAAACAAGTAAAAATCATCGGGAAAAAAAAAGGGGACAGAGGACTTCAATATGTTCATTGGACGCCGGGGGCAGGTTCAAATCAACTACAACAAGAGAAAGACCAATGAACCACAAAGGAAAAATTGAATTAAAAGAAGGCAAGCAAAGACCGGATGGGGGTTGGCAAAAAAAAACTTCTTTTTGGGTGATGGGGGGGGGAGGGGGAATGGTGTAAGGGGGGGTAGCCCCACGAAATTACACATAAAATGGATAAAAGTCAAAAAAAAGAACCAAGAAGGGGAAAGGTGAGAATGGGTGCGAAGGCTAAGCCGACTCACCCGAAAAGGAAAACAACACGAGACCCGGCAAACAAGACGTCTCGGAAGGAAGGGGATGGCTAAAACGAAAAACAAATCGAATACTAAGAACTCAGACGCGGCGAAAAAGGTAGAGGAAACCGTTTTGAGAGGTGGTGAGCAACCAAAATGGGGTTAATGGTTAAATACTGGAACAGGAAAAATTGGTGGGGTACGTGAGTTAGGCCTCACCGGCTGAGGCAAAAAGGGAGAAGAGAACATCCAACCAAGAATATACCGCCCTGTGGGAAGCCGCCAGGGTCCATGAATAAAAAAGATTTTGGTGCAAGGGTAGTCGAAGCAAATGCAAAACCTTTTTTGGCAAAAGCTTGTCGAGGGAAAAATGCCAGGAAGGGGGGTTTGTGTGTGCAGCAAGTAGACTTGGAGAAGAGAGGTTCCACAGGGGAGGGGGGCACTTCAGAAAAGCAAAAACTGTAGCTAGGGAGACTAAGGAAAAAAAAAAAAAAACGCACTGTGGGCCGAAGGGGGATGTGACAGGAATTCCTGCATTTCAGCCTTGCGCGCAACTAGAATGCAGGGTACAATTGGGCGATCATAAGAAGAAGAAGATTCTCCATGCCAAACAAGAGGCAAAAAAGTGGAAAAAAACTCGTCAAAGAACGAAAGGGGGAGAGTGAAGAAGGAAACCCGGGAACGGCTTTCACGAGAATCTTTGAACAAAGGTTGGAACCAGGTCAAGACGGAAAAAAGACAGTGATAAGGAGTGGTTGAGGCGGGCGAGGGTTTGTGACACCGGAGGCCAAAGAAGGAAAAAATGTCGCGGAAATGCTTCGAAAGAGAGATTGGGTCATAGGAATTTAGCAAGAACCATATAGGTCTGGGACAGAAAAGTGTTAAATCGCCAAGGGCCAGGGAAAACTACCGAATAAAAAAAAAAACCAAACGATGGGTAGAGCACGTTTTGGGGGGGGGGTGCACAGGAGAACCATAAAAAAAAAAACCGTCGAGGGGTGACATGGTTATTCTCAAAAAAGTTCACGGGGCAGGGCACGAAAGCGTCCAACAAAAAATTGCACAAACATTGCATTAGGATGGCAAAACGCCTAAAAAAAAAAGTAAACATAGAAAAAAACTGGAGTACTCCCCAAGAAAAGGCATATAGAGAACACCTAGGGGAGGGAAAGACGGAAGGCGAGAGCAAAAAAAAACAACAAAAAGGGAAGGGAAGGAAGATTATCACCCCAAAAGGGACTCACAAACAAAAATGTCTAAATTCAAAACAAGGAGAAACCGGAAGAAAAAAGCAGAAAAAAAAGGCGACTGGGCGACTCACCAGCAGGGAGCAAGTTGACCCCGCCAATCAAGGGGAAGACGAGGGGGACCGCAAAAACAATCTGAACAAAGGATACAGGGGTAAAAGAGGAAAGGCCCAAGACCAAAAAAAGGCAAATCGGCGGAATCCCATGGGGGAAAAAAATCTTCTTAGATGACCGGGGTCGGAGAAAAGGGCGGAAGGATGTAAAATAACAATAGAGAAAGCGGGGGAGAAAAAAGGCAAAGCATAGGCTAACAAACAACGAGAAACCAACCATTCCCCCTGGGTACAGCAAGGCGAAGCTCGGTGAAAACCACGCTAACAGAATCAAAAAAGCGGGCCTGGGGAAGGGGAAGGGCACCGCGAAAAGAAAAGAACTCGATACCACCCCTGTGGTTCGCTCTGGGGTGAAAGAGGAGACAAAGGAAAGTGGGGTAGGAACCTGAGAGCAACGCGGGAAGGTTGGAAGTGAAGGTTTCGGGGTCTAAGAAAACGACACTCGGAGGATAAGAGGTACTGACCCAGCAAAAGCACAAAAACGGGACGAAGTAAGTGTAAAGGGGCATCGAGCTGGTGGCAGATAGAAAAAAAACAGAGGGGAAGACTTTCAGCTACGAGAGGACACTGGGATGGACCGGTAAGTATGAAGAAGGCTAAAATGCGAGAAATGAAACCTCAATAGGAAGAAAGGAGGGACAAAGGTACTAAAGTCGCAGACAAAAAACAAGGATTGCATTGAATAAAAACAATTTCTTTTTCCAAAAAAAAGGAACTTCAAGGTTTCAATGAAAAAAAAAAAGAGATTTGTCAATTGACATATTATGAGAAAAAAATAAAAGTTAATACTAGGTGATAAAAAGGAACCGGTACAAGCGGAGGCACACAAAACAATCAAAATTTGTCATTGGGGTCCAGTATTCAATCAATGGGGAAACAGAAAAAGCACGTTGGAGGAAACAAGGCCAAAAGGCTTTACTAGAAAAAAAGACGGAGCACCTAACCAAGGCGTAAAACTAACTCGATTGTGGAGGGGACAGGCGTGGGGCCATAACTTACTTTTTCCAGAAAGGGACAGCGGGGGGGGGGGCACCTGTTGTTTTTAAGGAGTTGGTGGTGGGGGTACTGGGGGGTGTGGGTTGTGAGTGGCTGGAAGGGCGCACAATATCGAAAGGCAATGACAGGGGGTGGGTGACGGGGGTGGAAACCGAAACCCGGGGAGGGGAAAAGGAAGACCAAGAACGCCAAAGCTTATTGGACAAAGACGTGAAGAAAAGAACGAAGACCACCCGACACGGATCAGCACTGAACGAATAAAAGGCGGAAGTGTGTACAATTTCAAGCAGAGGGGGCAAAGCTCCTTTTCAAAAGTGAAAGTTAATCCCGAATACTGTGAAAAAAAGAGAAAGGGAGAACCTAAGAATGTCAAACCTGGGTTGAACAAGGGAAAACGCACGGAAAAAAAGAGAAAAAAAGGCAGCTTGCGAACGGGGATTCTGAAAGGCGCGGACACAATCAAAACGTTTGATTCTTTGAGCGGGAACAGGCAGATGGGCCAAAGAAAGAGATTCCATCCGGGGGTCAACGTAAAGAGAAAGTTCAGCTGGCCAAACAAAAGGTAAAAATTGGCGCCAGGCCGAATGGTCCTAAGAAAAACTCTTCATACCCAGTCCAAACTATCATAGGGGGAGTTTTTGTCGAACAACTGTCAAAACAGGCGAACCTGGCCAGGCAAGGTGCCAGCAAAAAGGGCTACTGTTGTGGAGTCAGTCATAAAAGGGAACGCAAAAAAAAGAAGTTGGGCCGACAGTGAAACGGAAGGGGGGCGTGTGAAAAAATACAGGAATAGGACGCGACGTAAAAAAAAACCTTACCTCCCACGGGGGGCTTTTCTAAAAAAACAAAAGGGGCAACAAACGAGCCTTTCAGAAAAGTAAAGGAGTGGTCGATTGGAACATCAAGACAGACCCAGCCCCCCGACATAAACAGTCTTGGGGCGGTCACGGGAAAAGAAAGAAAAAGGAGAAAACAAAAGGTAGCGAGGTGGAGACGCTGCCCCACAAAGGACAAAAAGGAAGAAGATTGCAAGGCGGTCAGTTGACTCTCACAAGACTGTACAAAGAGGGAAAGGGAACCAGGAAAAGCAATCACATTTACAAACGACGCAAAAGTCCTAGGATTCAACACCCAACAACCCAAGAACGCCAGAATTCTGAAGAAAAAGTTTTCCTCAGAAAAATGGTCGGGAGAAGAATTGGCACCGTGGCGGAGAGAGGATGAAAAGGAAACAAGGAGACCGGCAGCTCGGTAACGTGCGGAGGAAGGGGACCAGGAGTGGGAACAAGAGTTCAAAAAAAACGCGTGGTCAACAGAAGGAAACAACCCAGCAAAAAACCCGAAAAAGTGTAACCACCCTAAACGGGGGGGAGGAAGGGGGGAACAAACCAAAGGGGAAACGGCGAACGGAGGGGAGGGGAGGGAACGAAAGCAATCGAGGGGAACACGTGAAACGAGGGTGTGTTGGGAAAAAAGCAAAAATGGGAAAGAAAATAAAAACGGCTACAAAGTTCCCAAAAAAGGGAGCCAAGCATCGGCTGTTTACTTGGAAATGGGTGCAGGGCAAGAAAACGAGAGGTGGGTAAAAAGGAAAGTTGGGGGGAGAAGTAAGGGCACGTGGCTGTGGCAAACCACCGTGAGAAACGGAACCTGGGTGCAATCAGTCCAAACACACTCAGGACAACTCGGCTTGAAAGAATAAAAACCCGAACCCGACGGCGGTGAAAAAAGGGGGGGCAATACGGCCACTGTATTTGGTGACTCCCAAGGGCGACGCCCTCCGAGGGTGGTGGAACGGAGCAAACTGGCAGCACTACAACATGTGAAAAGTAAAGAGTAACGAAATAAACCTTCAAGAGTAAAGTCGGCACCAAGTGGGGCCGGCACCGGGGGAAACGAAAAAGGGTCCAAAACATAATATCGGGTAGTTGCCATTTCACTAAGTCCGCCCGAAAAAGAGTAACTGGTGAACAACAGCCTCCAAGAAAGCGAAGGTTATGGGGGACCAAAAGACCAGTCACACGAAGCGGTGGTGGACCTGAAAAGCTGGGGGTCCACGAAACTGTCGTCCCCAGGCACGGGGCCACGACAAACTGGGGGGACGCAGGGGGAGAAAGAAAGACGGGGGGGACTGGTCGCTGCGCGCGAAAGGGGAGGTTCGGGCCACCAACGAACAGGCACCGATCAGCGGTAACAGGGACATTGATAGGTCATCAGACGGGGCAAAAGGAAAAAAACAAAGCAAACAAGACCAAATGAGGGGGGTCCCAGGGGGGCAAATCAAGACCCATGAATTCCCCCAAAAGGGGTGGAAAAATAACAGTTTAGAAGGGGTGGCATAAGTAGACGGAGGAGCCCCAACAAAACGATTAAAAAGTTTTTTTCCGGCGAGAAAAGAGAAGGAAACGCACGACCTGTTGGACTGTAAAGATGGGCGAACACCGGGGAGAGGCGGCGTAAAACAAGTGTAAATACAAAAGGGGTAGGGGAACCACCTTGGCCAAAACAGGGGATTTTTCATCGGGGAATGATACGGCAAAAAAGGAAGCGGGAAAGGGGGCTGTCTACAAAAAGGCTGGGGGGTGCCAGAAACGAGTAGAAACATCAACGTGAAAAACATACCAGAGCGCAAAACACAAACAAAAAAAAAAGGAAAAAAAAAAGGAATAGGAAGAGAGAAAAGATGGGTAAACAAGTTGCGCACGGAAGGGATCGTGTGAGTCGGCACACACAAAAGATTGGGGGGGGGAAAGCAGACCGCTTTCTGATGGGGGGGGTCAAAAATCAATGGGCAGAGAATCGTCACATTCGTCGGAAAAAAAATTGGAAAGTGGGGCAACCCCCAAGCCGGTACAGTGATGGGACAAGTAAAAAGGGGAGGGAGTGAAAGTTCGGACCGCAAACTTTTATAAATACTGGAGCCATAAAAAGGGGGGGGGAAACAGTCGCCACAAAGTCCTTATTAGACGGGGGCTGGAAACAAACTGGGGTAAGGAATGTGCACCTGGAAATGAACACACTGGACCGAGTGAAGGCGCCAGTCCGATGAACCGACCGTATTGTCCAAGTGGGGGAAAGCCAAGAGGTGACGGCGTCGTTGTAACTTGGAGTTCCCTACATGGGACAAAAAACAAAAAAAATCAAAAACACCGCCCGAACAAAACATTCGCGAAAAAGCAAACCACCAACAAAGTACGGGGGTCAGACCCAACGAGGAGAAAAAAGGTTGTGTGATCGCGCTCCCAAAGACAGAAAAACGCGTGACGTTGAGAATGGGGTGAGAAGGGAAAAAAATACGAGGGGACAGAGAGAAGGGGTAAAAGGTTACAGTCTTGGGGGGGGGGGAAAGACGGAACGATAAATGGGAAAAAAGCCGATAAAGCCCATGCAGTGGACCATGGCAGCAAGCCCCGGCCAAACTGAAGGAGACATTGAAAGGGGACGTCAGGGGAGAGGTGAATGAAGGACGCACACAGGTCCAGCAAACAGGTTCCAAGAACAAAACGCAAACAAAGGAGTTCACAAGGGAAGGGGACCTCAAACAAAAATCAGGTAAAGGGGAAAGCCGAGGACAGGGGAAAAAACAGTCCTCGAGGGGAAAGGGCGTGCCAAGATACGCCGGGACCGCGACGTAGGTGCAGGGGGGAAATCTAAATTTTAACCCGGACAAAACCATGGGCATGACATGGTCGGGATCGGCGAGACAAGGATCTTTCTCTAAGACAGCCATGGGTGCAAATAACCAGGAGTAAGTGCAGCAGGGGCACTCCAGGCGAACAAAAAAAAAAAACAGTTGCAAGCCGGGATGTGTACACCGTCTCCGGAGAGGTCAGGTAAAAGTCCTTGGCGTTTTGGGTCTTATAGTGACAAAAGAGAAAAAGAGTGGGGTTTTGAAACGGAAAGGGGAACCAGAACATAAGAAAGGCAGGAAGGGGGGAATGGTGGTCGAAATCTCTAAGCACGTGGATACGATTAAAATGCGGGTAAAAAAAAGCAATCAGATGGAAACGGGGGTGCGGGGGAAACGCTTAAATGGCCCTGGGGGCACAATCCTGGGGCCAAGGGAACTTCAAAAGAAGTGCCGACGCAATGAAAATTTTTGAGCATCGCCGCGAACCGGCAAAAAAGAATCATGAAAAAAGCGTGGGGGGGGGGATTAATTTTCAAAGTAACACGGAAGATCAACAGACGGTAATAGAACATATTCAGGCAAAACGCCTGCCTCTCAAAAGGAGAACTGGTAGGGCGTTGTGACAAATAGTCAAAAATCGACCGCAAGTGGGGGGCCTGACCGGTGCCAGTGGGAAAAAAAAGGGGTAAAAGGTTCAGGTGACCGAAGATTGCCGGGACCCGAGCCACCCGAAAGGCGGTAGGCCCACTTAAAATCAGCCCCGGTGGCTTAAGGGAATAAGTGTTTGGGCAACGACCGGACGCACACCATTGCCGGGCCAAAAAAAAAGAAAAAAATAGCCTAAGGGAGGAAAAGTTTGAGAAGTTTTTTGGATGACATCAAAAAAGAGACAAGAAGGAAAAAACAGGGGGGGCTGAAATTTCAAAAAGAATCTACAACGAGAATCAAAAAAAGGGGGTGGGGGAAGCAACGATGGGTCTCAAAGCCGCGGTACCGAGGAAAGCATCAAACGTTGGGTGGTCGGCGTGAGGAAGAAGAAAGCCTGTCCGCAAAGCATGCAAAAAAAAGGGTGAGAGCGTTGTGCCGGGAAAGGAGTAAAAGGAACACCAGGAATGACTGGGCTAGTGATGCGGGAAGCCTCTTTGGCTTTACACAACATCTAAAAGAAACAACAAGAAAGGCAAGCCGGCCCCAGAAACAAGGAGGGGAAATTGGTTAACGAAAAGGGGACAAAAAAAGGGTGAAGGGAACCTTGGATGTTTAGGGAAGGGCGAACAAACAGTGAGACCGGAAGGATCACGGTGCATCCGCTTCACCCCAGGGAAAGTTTCAAAAATAGGTGGTGCAGAAAGGTGACCCGTCTCCAAAAAAAAAACAACACACAAGGGGACAAGGAAAAAAGAACCCCGTAAAAAAAAAAAGAGAAATGCTGACATGCGGTAATCACACTGCAGCAAGAAGCGAGGTTGGGAGATAACCTCTTTCGAGCGTACAAAGTGGGAGCTTGTAAAAGCAACGGAGGTTGAGAGTCCACTGTTAGAAATTGAAACCGAAAATGGGGGGTGCGTGTGAAAGGAAATCCCGCTGTGTAAAACAAAAATGCAATAAGAAACCGCTTGAAATTGGGGGGGAAATCCCCAAAATATGTCAAATTAAAATAAAAAAAGATTGTTCAAAAACAGTGGGGTAATAACAATAAAAAGGCCCCCTTTTTGGGAAAAAAAGAAGAGTCACGTGGTGGTGGAAATGCAGTTTTTGATGGGCGACGAATGGAAGAGAGGAAAGGGTCCCAGGGAGGGCACAAGTGAGCTGCAAAAGGGCTTGAAACACAACCAAGAAATGCTTTCAAAGAAAGACAGGGGGCCACGGATTCTCACATACTGGGGGGAAGCGCAAACGATCAAGTACCATTGCGAAAAAGGGGCAGAAAAAGAATAAAAGGAACAAAATGAAGCAGAAAGAAGCTGACTCACGGTAGAACAGCGGTGGAACCACAGGGAAAGGCGTGCCGCGAGAAAAAATCTTGTCAGGTGCCACACTAAAAAAAAAAGAATCATTACAAGATAAAGGTTGTGAATTCGGCAAGATTGTTGTGGGGTGGGAACCGGGGGCAGCCGCATGTAACGCGAAATGGGGAGAGCCAAGAAAAAAAGTGTTGGTGCCGGAGGGTTAGGGTCGCCCGCGCAAATCTCGTGGTCTCTATAGCGCGAAAGAAAAGGGAAGAGAAGACTCATCCAAAGAGGTCGATATCCCCAATTAACCATCTTTGTGGTTCGCGGGCCAGAAACAAAACAGGAACTGCTTACACTCTCCTCGCAGTTAAACACTGGCGAGCGCACGAAAGGAAGCCAGTAGACCCAAATCAAAGCTGTGGGAGGGGGCAAAAGGGCCAGGTCTAGAAGTAGAGCCAAAGCTACGACCGTAGTCCTGCGGGACGCCACCTCCATAACCGAGGTGTAAGCAAAGTGAGGGGGGGAATA
>Ga0179593_1413769_pt1 | contig 10174 bp, 7 predicted proteins | sample CZODoug2_1_08_16_FD_185931 | JGI IMG/M metagenome (GOLD analysis project Ga0179593, IMG submission 185931) | Vadose zone soil fungal communities from Angelo Coast Range Reserve, California, USA - CZODoug2_1_08_16fungal (PacBio error correction) | ecosystem: Environmental > Terrestrial > Soil >...
ACAAGAGTGGTGGAAAGGCTAAATTTTTGGCAGACGAAAGAAATACCAGTATTCCGTCTGCCTTAGGCTGTTTGAAAACCAACCGGGAGTTGGAAAAAGCAGAACCGGCCTGCAATAAAAAAAGAGGGAAAAAATCAAAGGGGAAAAGGCAGGTGAGAAAATTGGGCAAAACGAAAGGGGGACAAAGTCCACAAAGTGAAGGAGGATTTCGAGGGCAAATGATAATTGGGGGGTAAGGGGGCGGGAAATACAGATAGCCGTCCAAAGGACTACATCCCTACTACGTACTCATACATCCCAAAGTGGGAGAAGTCCGTAAGTGGAGCGACTGGATCGTGGGCTTCCCCCTCAAAAAACCTGAAAAAGTCATTTTTAGGATAACCTTCACCTCACAAAATGCGAAAATTCGTTAGACGAATTACCTTGACCTGAACTCCACCAGCGCAGCTCCTGTGATTGCCCTCCAAGACTTTCCTTTTGGGGAAATCAAATCAAATGTAAGCGTATTGTGGGCAGGAAAGGATGCCAAGTGGAACGGTCCGGGAGCGGGCACCCGCCTCCGTAGGATTGAGAACGGAGACGACAGGACGTTCGTCCCTTAAGACGAGACGTGCTTGCCGTTTTTCTGGACGGGGGTGGCGCCCACTCCAATTCTTTTAGCGCGCGGCCGCAAGTTGGCTTTTGCAAGCCGGGGATTTATCACAACCCCAACACGGATTTTTTCCAAAATGGTTGTGGGAGCTGTGAGACCGGGGGAGGACCGCCGAATAGAGATTGTTGACCAGTTTGGGTTTCTAGGGAGGGAGTGAAGGGGAGATAAACTCTCACCCCAACAACTTAGGCTCCAACATTAGAGAATAAGCTCACTCCTAAAGCTCTTCAAAGGTCAAGAACGCTTACAAACTACATGTCCGCGCCCGCGTACTTTGCCATTCCCACGGAGGTCTACTAAGATTGCCCAACCCCAAGGAGTACCGGTGGGTGTCTAACAGACCGCACTGAGACGCACCAGGGGGCTGGGCGCAAAGTGGAAGGCCACCGAACAACGGAACGGCCGTAGGAGGAAATCATTCAACATTACTGCCAACCGTACCTGCAATCAACTTAATTGGGGGGGGGGGCAGGGGGGGCTGGGGGGGGGGGGGGGGGGGGGGTGGGGGGGGGGGGTGGGGGGGGGGGGGGGGGGGGGGTGGGGGGGTGGGGGGGGCTGGGGGGGGGGGGGGGGGGGGGGGGGGGTGTCCATCCATCCAGACTCCGTGTAAAGCGTAATACAGGCTAGTTAAATAGGTAGGGTGGGATTTATAAGCTACTCAGCCTGGAATACCGTCCTTGAAGAGTTTATTAGCCCTCTATCGCGGCCAAAGTCTTTCTTGTCCGAATTGTAACCTCTGTGGGGTCGTGGGGAATAATCAGAGGGAGATCACAGCAGATATATCCTTTGTTTTTTGGAGGAACGGTGTGGAATGCACCCTCTAACTGTTTCGTGTGCCCCCACCGAGCACCGTCCGCAGGCAGATGGAAATCTATCTTGACCGGGCCGTCCACAGCGTGTCGGAAGGGGCGAAGTCCCGGTGGTACATAGGGGCGGGGGGCCCACTACAACCCAAAGGCTCATTGAAACCAAGGCACACTTAAATTTCTAAATTTATTTGCCCTGGGTGCCACTCGCCAGAGAAAGGGGCAATACAGTTGCCCGGTAATGTTTGGGCCGCGTTCAAGAAATGTCAGAACGAAGATGTGACAGGAACCTACATTTCCTCAGATACTTATTTGCCGGTAGGGGCGGCAAAACTGGCCAGAGCCTTGAAAGAAGGAAGAAGCACTCCCAAACAGTCTGGCCTGCGTGGCCCTCGATAGGCGCGGCACACTTCTGTATTGCTGGGACCAAAAACGTGCAGGGAAAAGTCTGAGGAACTGACCTCGAAGCGTCGGGGAAAGGACGGTCTAGAAAAGAAATCAGCGGAGCAGGTGGGCCGGAGGGATAAAGGGGAATAGACAGAAGCGTGAGGTAGGAAATGGTCCAGAGCAGCTCAAAAAATGAGGAATAAGGAAAAGCAAACAATGCTGACCCAGAAGAAATATGTCGGGATGGTTTTGGCAATCAGGGTAAGAAAAATCCGGGTTGGGACGAGGTCGGGAGAACGGTTTCTCTACGTATTAAAATGGGGAGGCCCCTTTTGGGGGGAAGAACTTCAAACGAAAGAAGGGTTTGAAAGTGTACCCGGTAAAATCGACAGGAACGATATGCCCGAAGAACATAGCCAAAATAGGCACGGACTTGAAGAACGCCGGTTATTGAGAAAGATCGACGAAACTGTTACACGAGCAGACACAGCTAAACTCAAAGTGAATGAAGACGGCGGACCTTCTTGTGAGGCGCAAAAGTGGATCCTCCTTCAAGGACACTGAGATGGGTGTGCATACCGCGGCATAGGAGATGGTAGCACTCGTGCTTACCTTGCGGTGAAATGCATACAAACAATAACAAATAGAAAAAAAACCCAGCACAATAGGTCCTTTGGAAGGGCATTTTAACGCGGATTATCGGTAAAACGCCTATGAGGTTCGGGGGGACTTTTGGGTTGGAATGTCGTAGACAATGGAGGGCTTGAAGCCTTCAGGAGGGTTTGATCGTCCTGTGTTCTCGTGACAAGTCAAATGCACCTGTCAGGTGTTCCACCGATGGAGAGCGAGGCAGCCGCATCTGCTCAACTTAGAAAGTAAGGATGGGCTAAACTCAGTGTTCGGAAGGGCCCCACGGCGAGGACACCTATGGGGACGAAATGAACGGAGAAGGAAGAGAGTAGCGCGACGGACCGCACCACTTCAATTAAATTGGAAAGCAATAAAAAGAAACAAACTACAGTAAACAGGAATGCAAGGAGAACGCCGCGAAAAGCGGATTAAATTTTGCTGCAACTGCCCCGGCCCGCCGCACACAAAAACGAAGAACCGGCTTATATCAATCGGCCGGGGAACAACGCCAATGAGAAAAAAAAAAATTCAAGGCGCACACATTCCACGACGTTCGCTTGGGGAACGGCAGTACAGCACAACAAAGACGTGGCATTATCGGCAAAAAAGGTTTAAGTTACAATTAAAAAAGTCAGAAGCCACTGGAAGGGAAGATATGGTGGCGAGAGTCTAACAACCAAACAAAGACGGAGGAGGGAAACCTAAGAGGACAAAAGAAGGCACCCCCAAAGCCGTAAATGCCCAAGGGAAAAGGGAACACCGTTGCCACAATCTGGGAGAAGTGTATAAAAAGGCGTGAACGAAGAGAAACGGCGTGGCACGGAGCTTGGGGGGGACCCGTGGTCTGCCAGTCACCCGGCCCAAGACGGGCCAGGAAAAGGGAAAGAAAACGATAAAGGGGCAGAAAAGTGGGTGGTGGCAGGGGCAGGGGAAAAGGAATACCCAAGCGCAGTTGAGTCCGGGCATCCGCTAAAAGGGGACGTAGTGTGGCGTGCGAAAAATGGGAAAAACTAGCGCCATCTTCCTTAGACGAATGGGGGACAGCAGGTGTTGCGAAGGGCAAAAGGAAAAACCTGAAACCACCGTCACATTCTGGTACGGGACAAAAACCGGCAAATGGATCGTGCAGCGCCCTTAATGCAAGGAAAGGAAGGGGGTGCTTGGTGATTCCTAATCAATAATAGGAATGAACTATAACCCAGTCGCAAGGCGAACATTGGGGGGAAAACACAAAAAAAATCACACCAAAGAAACCAAGAATTCCCTCCGCGTAAGAAAGAGGTCAGGAATTTGCAGAAGAAGAAGCCCTGGATCCAAGCGCAGAACTTGTTGTCTCTGCTCTGTTCTGTACAGGTCTTAGGTTTGAAAAAAGTCAGGTACCGGCCGGGGGCGACGTGAGGGGGAACCTATCCACGGAAATTCGCGGGGTTCCTCCATTCCTCTCAACGGGGGAAATCAGTAATACAATGAGAGCAGAAAACTTAGCAAGTATAAGCACGTCTCTCGCGTAGTCTACTATTGATCTGCGCTGTTTACCATCTGCTCTGACATGAACCGATTAGAGAAATCCGGGGGGGGAGTGAACAAGAACAGCCTCCACGAGGAAATGAGCAGGTCATCTTCACCGGGATCGAGGAACACTTAAGAAGAAGATGAACGATTACAAAAACCATGGAAGTTAAAGGAAGACTCCCCCAATTCTCTGCCAAGAGTAGTGGGGGTGCCCCTCATAAATCAATTCGTCAGAAAGACAGGTGCCGCTCCGAAAAGAAAGGGAGAATTCTGAAATTCCCTCTGACTACCCCCCCTACGCGACTCCTCACTTGAGCAGGGCGGATTAATCGGAGAAGTGGTACCGGAAAATCGAGGAGACCGCGTCTGGACTGCGATTCCACCCATAACTAAATTTCGAACGGGAATTGGTGAAAAACAGGTCTAGGGAAGCTCCACGTAGGGCAATCTCATTCCTCTAATTATCACACCTGAGCGCCAGACGGAGGACATGCCGATTCCGCGGAGCACGTTGAAAGTCGGTGGGGGGGCGTCCCTCATAATAAAGCTGTCCAGCCGCCGAAAATCGAAGCGCCAGTCGAATCGGGTGGAGTTCCAAAAGATGGGGCAAGTAAAGGTACAAACCTTTCCAAGCCGATAACGGGGCACGTTTTGAAAGGTTGGGTCCACGGGCGATCCGGGGGCCCCCTTTATATCTGTATTCACGTAGGTCGGGAAGCAACCTGGGACACATTGGAAAATAACGACACCGGGGAAACCTGCGTGACTAGAAGGACGGTGAAGCAGAAAAAAAGAGCAGGGGAACCCATAAATAACAGCATGGGGGGGACAGCCAACAGGTTAAAGGCTGGAAAAAAAAAATTAACAGCTAGCAAAAAGAGTCAATATTGGGTCCCACCTGGGTAAGCAACAGGCTGGTTAGGGGTTGCGGGCTTCCCGTGAAGGTAACAAGGGGGGGGACTCTACTCACGAACTCTGCTACGCAGATCAAACCTGATCAAGGAACCAAACGCTTCAAGTGTGATCGGGTTACATCCCCGTAATCGTCGTAGATGTTCGCACATCTACGCACCAAAGAAGATCCCGGGCTTGGTGTGTTATGTCCAGCACTCCCGGAGAGTTCCCTTCCGCCTGCTTCTTGTTATGGTGATGCGTCTGGTGAAACCCCAAGTCTCTGAGGGCCGGGCGTTCGACCTTCAATCTCATTTTCTAACCAGTGAGGGTAATATTCGAGTTCAGGGGCAGGAAGCACAGGAGGCCGAAACAGTGTGAAAAAACTAAATTGTAGGGTATAGAACCGTGAAAGACGTGGGGGAAAATCAACCCGCTTCAAAGACCCTTTAATGTTGTGCTGACCTGTTGTAACCCGAGCGAAGGAGTCTAGAGAGGAAACAGCAAATGGTTTCTTTATAGAGGGAGGAAACAAATTTTCAATTGTGGGGGCATGGACAAGAATTCCATCCGCGGATACGTGGACGTTGGTGTGTACAGTCGTACTTGTGGAGGCGAATAGAAAGCCCGCTCAAAACCCAACTTAGTTTAAAGCATGCGACTTACAGTGCGATACTAGCTTCCCAATTAACCCACAATCACCCTCGCTATGGCGGATTGAAGTTTGCTCCCTCAAATAATGACCCTGGGTTGTTTTTTGACAAGGCCCCTAAGACAACAATGGCTTTAGAAAAGCAGCCCAATATATCTTATGCACATTCCCGACTTCAATTACATATTAGGGAGAGGACTTCTAAAAACGGCAAACTACACTCAGCATTGGGGTTCCTGTCCTCAATTCTATTACTCCTTGTAGAAAGAAATCCATCACTAGGTGGTACGGACAGGGAGTTTAAAAAGGGAAAAGGGGGAAGGCAAAAAGGGGACGAGAAAGAAAGTCGGAGGGTGGGGACTTCAAACCTACGATCCTGAAAAGAGGGGGAAAAATGGACTTCGGATTGGACCGAAGCCCAGGTGGTCTCGGGTTTTTAGTTCTCGCGAAAGATTGGTGGAAACAAACCTCGCAGCGCCTGGGTTCGCCTTGAAAGTGGTCCCATTAGTTCCACGACCTTCTTAGCTACTTTCCCGGGAGTTAGGTCTCGGGGTCCCGTTTGTCACATCCCTCCAACCCCCTCTGCGGAATGATTGGGCCCACCCTCGCGAGAGAATCCTCATGTCCATTGGGTAAAGGGGCCAGAGAGGTGGATGGGGGCCCTTTTCTCTTTTGCCAACTTCTTCGCCCAAACTAGGATTTTTGCCTGAACTGGGTGGGTTGCCTGGAGAAAGGATTAAATGTAGGGGCGGGGAGGTGTCTCGGGGGGAAGAAGGGGGGGCCAAAAGCTCATCTGGGAAAAGACTAACCAAAAAAAGGTCAGCTAGACATTTATTAAGGTAACATGTCTGTAATCCTACACTTGTCCCTCTCGTCGTGTTTACCCCTGTCTCTTAAATCCATTGGGGGGACCAAACACTCAGGTCTACCCTTCGTAACAATTCCGCTGTCCCTTCGATAGAGTACGTGCCTTTATCCATCTCTATCGGGGGACGGTAAACACAACCCCGGGTGCCTGTCACGCCCAGGCCCAAGCGGGTGCCGGTGGGCGTCACGATCGTGTGAGTAGCCAGATGGGTGCAAGTACGAATGGCATTTCCTCTTTCGAGCACTCTTGACTGAGCGCCTCCGTTTAAGTCTTCGTGCAGGATGTCAGCCTTGCCCAGAGTTGTGTGTGTCGCATTTTCTGCATTCGCCGTCGTCTTTTTGCCCCTGGTACCAAATGGTGTCGCGCGATCGCGAATCGACAGTCAACATGGCGCGGGAAAAACCCCCGCAATCGAGGATGTGTGTGGGTTGAAATGCAGTGACTATAGGGAAGCCTAACAATTTTCGAGATTGTTCCCAGGTGTGTGCCTAGGAAAGGGGTGAGGACGGACTGGGGTAAATGACCAGATGGGGCGATAACTAGGGGGGAAAAGCAGGACTTCAGGGTTTTGGCCAGATTTAAGGGCTTCAATTGAAGAGGCCGGGACTAAAGGCTACGAGAAGTAACAACTTGAGGCTCGTTACGTCTTTTCTCTTGGTAGGCGAACGCACCTTGGGGGGCAGAGGGGGACCGAGAATTCAGGGTACTGACGCCAGGGTGGAAACGGGACGAGGACCTCTCTTACTAGCGAAAGGGGTCTTCGCTAGCAACAGATTTTGCTATGAGAGCAGGTGCCGTCTTCCCCGACAACCAGTCATAATTGTGGGATTTTTTCCCCACAGGGGGAGGGGTAGCGGGGCTTTCAGGTTCCCCCCTACAGGGACACAACAAAGCTCTGTAGGGGGGGGGGGGCCGCGGTTAGGTTTCACGAGTCTGGGGCCCCGCGGCATTACAAAGCCGTAAAGTAATTAGCATTCCTCCCGACCGCCGGGAACGGGCTGGCGCGTGTAGTAACCGGGAGCGCTGAGGGTCTCGCCTTCCGGGTAGGTGTGATGGAAGGATAGAGATACTCCGTCCTCGAGGCTGTGCAGTTCTGTCCAGGAGGGTGCCTTTTTGGAACCATGGGAAGTAAAGTTCGTACATTCCCGGGGGTTGCGACAATTTCATCTACTGCGCGTTCTTCGGGCTGCTGGGGTGGTGTTAGAGGTTTAAGGGGATCGCTTGGTCGAACGGCTGTTCGATGGTCGGTCCCCAAGGCCCCTGAACTACAAAAGTGTTGCCTCTATTCCACGGTCACGGACTCGCAGAAGGAAGGGTCCGCAATCTTTGATTGAAAGTTTGAGGTGAACGCTTAGTACGAAACAATTGCGGAAACAGAATTGCTATATTAATTAAGAGCTATGTAACCCATGCAGTTGTCGACTAGCCGAACCACAAACTTTATATGGTAAAAAAGGATAAAAATACAGACCGCTGGTAATGGGGAAAAGGTCCCTCCGCTTAAAGCCAACAAAAAATTTATGAACAGCTAAGAAAATTGAGCTCCAAAGGAATAGGGGAAAAAGGGGAAAAAATCGTCAAGAGGGGTCGGGTTCTGCACGGCGTAATAAAAGTCGGGAAGCAACGAATGGGGGGAAAAAAAGGTTTTCAAAAACTGTAAGTTGCAGAGGAAAAAAGACTGATGTCAGAAAGAGGGGGCGATCTCTGAGAAAAAAGAGTAAACAAAAAGTGCGTGGGGGAGAAAATATAGAGATGAGAAAAAAATAACTGCCCCTGATGCCGGGGACGGGGTGTGTAAAAGGGAAAGGTACCCAAAAAGAAATGCAAACGGAACACAACGTGGCACAATTCATGAGATGAAATATCTAAGGAGACAAAACAAAAGAAAAAGGAACTGAAAGGGAACTTGGCGGTAATCCTTCCCCGAAGGGAACAAGTTAAACAGGAAGATGAGACGGCGTCGGTGTGGGGGCAGCGAGACGTGAACAAGAAAAAAGCAAAGGGGGTGAGCACCCCGCGGAAAGGAGGGAGTGGGTGCTTGACCACACGGAAGGGGGAACCCTCTTCCTGATCAAAGGAATGGAAAAAGAGGTAGGGGGGGAATCGCCGGCCCAAAAAAAACCTGAATAAAAGCCGGAGGGAACTTAAGGAGCGATTGAAACGGCAAGGATTGAACGCTTACAAAGGGGGGGGGGAGCAAAGTATTTGTGTACTTTCAAAATTCCAAAACGCAGGATCAATAAGAAGCAAGAAGGCAACGCATGGGTCCACAAATCAGACTGCAGCAACCCAACTCAACCAAGGGAACGATATATGGGAAGCCGCGACGCATAAAGGAAGTTACCGCCTGGATCAGGCAGACCTAGGGGGAGGAGTAAAGGCAAAAAGTTTCGTGGCGTGGGGTTTTCGGCAAGCCGGAAGGGGACGAAGAGTGAGCACTCGATCCTCGCAAAATCAATCTCCTTGACTAAGGGCGACAAAAAAAAGCAAAAGAAGAAAAGAGAGAACTGCCTGAGGATAAAATGATAAACGGACTGGAAAAAGGTGAGAAAGAGGGATAGCAGACCGGCGGCAAAAAAGTCACAAAAAAAGAAAAACGAAAGGGGCCTGAGGGCGAGGGAAAAATCTCGACCGGGGGACGAACGAATGGGGAAAAAAAGGAATACTTGCGCAGCGTTGCGGGGCTCAACCATTCAAGATAGCAGAGAGGGGGGAGGGAACGCGAATAAGGGAAGAAAAACCGGGACGACATGCCCCGTATGAAAAGCCAGGATCGACAACAACCGTAACTGGAAATACGGAGGGAAGAGGACTGGCGGGGGGGAAGGGATTTAAGAACAACACTTCGCACGCGCTGAAAAGGACTAAAACAAATAAAGAAGAATTGTCGAGATAGGTGGTTTAACAAGGACTCAAGGAGAAGAATGAAATCTTTTCTCGAAGAGGGGCAACCTGCTGGAACTACAATCACGAAGAATTGTTGTCAGCAACGGACAACCCTCCCTGGGGAGGTCAACCTCAAAGAAAGAAGGTTCAAACGCCGCCCTCAGGAGACCATCTGGCAGCAGTCTGATTACAGCGGACGTGAATTCTTTCATCAGAGTCTGTGCGCACAAGAATAGAGACGAGGGTAGGGGGAAGAAGCAGCCCCCTTAGTCTCTTCTGCCCAGGTAGAGGGTCACAACCGGGAGGCCTTGAGAAAAAGGGCAGAAGAAGAAGGAAAAAATCAGGGAAAAACTCGTGAAAATCCAGGGACACGATTTGGCACCCTAACGGAAAAACGGTAACGGAGGAGGGAGGGGAAAGGAAAATGTAGGCAGTAACAGAGACTGATTCGACTCCAATACAGAGACGAAGAATGCAAGAAAAATGCGCTATGGGGTCGGGTGTCAGCCTTAAACTGAGTGGAATTCACCAGATCACCCAAACCGCACAATACTTGTGAGAAAAGAAAGAACAAGGAAACCTCGGTTGGATAATGATCAAACGAGTAAGGGGAAGGGCGGAAGGGTCTCAACCTCCTTCTTGTAAGAGGCAGATTAAGGGGCGAGGGCTGTGTATTAGAGGATGGAACCAAGCAGGGGAGGGAAAGAAACGGGATACAGCCGGAGAGGGGGCAGGCCGTTTTGTCGATTGGAAGAGAAAGGAGGGGAGCGCGCCCAGCCGGGGGGAAACTTAAGAGGGGGAAAAACACCATAGTTCATTTGAGGTGAGGGTGACGAAGTAAGAGAATGAAAGCGGGACAGGGGGGGGAGGGTACTTGGATTGAGAATAGA
>Ga0179593_1444825_pt1 | contig 10174 bp, 13 predicted proteins | sample CZODoug2_1_08_16_FD_185931 | JGI IMG/M metagenome (GOLD analysis project Ga0179593, IMG submission 185931) | Vadose zone soil fungal communities from Angelo Coast Range Reserve, California, USA - CZODoug2_1_08_16fungal (PacBio error correction) | ecosystem: Environmental > Terrestrial > Soil >...
GGATCGCATGGGGAAAAGATACGAACAGGATCAAACTCAAAAAGAAAGGAGAGGGGGCGGGTCAGGGGGGTTCCAGAATTAGGGTAGGGGGGGTCGGGTCAAAGGGGGGCCTAAGAGAAGGGAAGGAGGTCCAAAATCCTGTCAGGGGAAGGGGGTAACGGGGTGGTTGGGCCAGCGGGCGTACGATGGTACTGACTTCATGCAGACGGGAAGGGGTGGGGGAGTTCACCGACAAATAGGTTCAAAAGGAAGACGGGACTTGGTCCGTAGTCAATTGAATCACGAGGAGGGGGAAAAAAATAAAGCGCTCTCTCCGGACAAACGATCACTAAGGGACTGATTTTGCCGCGTTCGGGCCACGGATATTGGGGAAAGGTGGGGGGGGGGGGAAAAGGAAAGCGGGAAGAGGTTTTTCAGCAAGCGCGTCTGACAGGGGACGAAAAAACCTAAAGTCGTATCAGGGAAATATGCACGACAGCTGTCGAGAAGAAACGAAATATCTGTGACTGAAAGAAGTTTAGGGCGAAGCAAAGCACAGACTCAATTATAGAGGTCTTGGGGGAAAAAAACGGAGCACGAGCGACAGTGTGAGCAGAATGAAGAAAAAATCAACGGTGCAGAAAATAGCAGGAGGTGACGGAAGGCATTTTGCTGAGGTTCACCGGTCCTTCCGGTGCTCACGAAAAAAAGAGGGAAAGAGGCAATGGGGATGGGGGAAAGAAAAGAGGTCCATTTTGAGGGGGCCGGGAGGCTAAGGAAAATAATTTCGGGGGGGCCTCACTGCCTGCCCAGGGCAAGTGTTCTACCTGGACGGGACGTCAAGAGATGGAATTCAGAACACAAAAAAAACGCATGAACGCATGGGGGAGAAGAAAGAACTAATTTCTAGTCTCGCAGCTAAAGAGAACGAGTATCTCGAAATCACCGAGTATGTCGGTGGCGCAGGAATAGGGGGTCATTCTTATGGGGAAGCGTCCCGAGGGGTGCCATCTGTCCACCAAGTGCAGAGCCGGACTTCGGGAAACAATGAAACCCACGTTGGGGGCGGTTGTTTGGAGGGTACGAAAAAGCGTATCGGCAAAGCCGTCTAGAACTTATACGGGGGGGGGGAGAGCGGAGTGAAACTTGTCTGCGCCAACCGCGGGGGGCGAATCGGCCCAAAAATTGAAAAGATTAGTGGGATGTACGGAAGAGATTGATCTTCGGGTAGGTATCTTCAATCACTAGATTGGAAAAAGGGAATGGATGTGCCGGGGCTCGGCTCTTGCGGGGAGGCTAAAAAGTGTATTATCGCATGCCAGGGGGTGGAACAAGAAGAAAGGGTTTTCAGGGAAGTGGGAAGAACCCTGATAGGTCAAGGAAGGGGATGACACTGAGGGCTTATCTGAGAAGGCGGGGGCTAAGTTCACGGGAAGGGGCAGGTCGAAACCGACCGGGAAAAAAAACAAAAAAAACGAAAAGCGGCACACATCAGTAGGGGCGGTGTTGCGGTTTTGTGGGCACCGGGCACCGCAGGCGTTCTGAAAAACCTGCAGAAAAGGGAACATCGGGAACAACATGAAGGGAAAAAAAGGGGAAACAACGAAAAAAGCGAAGTCGGGAAAAATCTCAGTAGCTCGGACCACCGACTCGAGGAGAAAAAGGGTACTGGGCGACAGCGGGAAAACTCGGGGAATTCGCTCTCTCACACGAAAGGAAATGAAGACGCCGCAAGTCTTAGAAAGGTTAGGGGAAGCACTACGTTCGCATCCTCTAAGGAAAATAGGAATGAAAAGAATCCGAAGGGAAAAAAAACGTATTGGAAGTCAGCACATCCCGCCCGGGAAGAGTCGAGGGGACTGGGCCGAAAAAACTGCACCCGAACAAGTGTAAAAAAAAGAAAAAAAGGAAGGCGATTGGGCGAGAACAATTCACCTGCTCAGGGGGAAGAGGACTGTGAGGAAATTAAAACGCAAGAGGCTGACGCTTCAGAACCAGCGCCTCGTGAAAGGATCGCGCTTGCTTAAACGACTGGAGGGTTAACTGGTTAGGAAGGAGAAGACTCAAAAGTCGGGGCTATCGACCAATCTTCAAACTACTAAAAAAGGAGTACAGGAGAAGATAAAAAGAGCGTTCGGAAAAAGCAAAAATTAGGTCAAAAACGAAAATAGATGAAGGGGCGGAATGCAGGAACGCGGAATTGGTTCCTCCGGCGCGAAGAAGGGGGGTAATGAAAAGATCTGAAAAAACGGAATATAGTATGAGCATGCCTTTGGTGAGTTATGTTTACAAGACGACGGGAAATCTGCGGCGAGGGGGTGACGAACAGACGGAAGAGGAAAAAATGGCATCCTGATTCATTGAACCTTACGCACAAGGGAATTTGAGGGAGTACGACGAGATTCCAAGAAAGTAGAAAAAAACCGGGGGGAACATCCAGGGTGGTAGTCGAATGCTGAAAAGAACCCACGATCGTAATGTGTCGGCTCGTTAAGAAGGGCAAACAACACAGCGGGGTATGGAACAAAGACCCTAAGAATCTAGAGAAACGCGAAATGGAAGATGCAGGACTTATAAACTTCAAAAAAGTCAAAAGGAAAATGGTTTTCTTTACACGGTCAATGGTCAGCATACAGGAACTGGAGAGGGAGCTGGAGAGACACAACAAACATTTAACTAAAGCAACCAATTTCTTAGGAGGGGGAGGGGGGGGGAAGAGGTTTGTTGCTTCACAAGGGGATAACTCCGCGGCATACACTGAAAGGGAAAAGGAGGGAGTGTAACGAATTGGATGCGAAAGGGGCCTGAACACGGAGTTGAAGGCCTCTTATATAAGATAAATGACAGACGGGGGTATGAGGGAGAGAAACATATGTTACTTATCGAGGGCACTTTGGGAGGGGGAATCGAGTTTTTGGCACAACGCGACTTTACGGACGGGAAGGAGGGGGTATCGATAAAAAGGGGGGGGGAGGAAAAAAGAGCGTCGGAATTGGATAGCCTTAATAAGCAGACCCCGAGGGTAGATGGACCTAGATAAAATCATAGCTCTGGCGGGGGAAACCGAGAAGCAGAAAGCGCCTCGAAGTTTGAAGGAAAATGGGGAAGAAAGAGTCCCTATGTCGGAATTTCTCAAAAAGGAAGAACATAAAGGAGGAAGAGGAAATACAAACGGGTCCCCTAGAGGGGAGGGTTGGAAACGCGAACTGGACCCTCAAAAACCAAAGAGAAAAAAAACATGAATCCAGGTAAGGGGAAGGGGGGGGGCAGTGAAGCACATACCTTAATCTAATTGGATTTACCACTAACCGCCCAAAAGGGGAAGGAAAGAATATATAATTTTTAAAAAAAAGGGTGTCCAGGGGGCACAAAAACCGAGTGGGATGAGAGATAACAACACAAGAGACTTACGTCCAAGCCATCGAACATCTGTGCCCTCAACGTCACCAATAAACAACTTCCTAAGAGAGGTACGTGGGGGATAAGGGGTGCGGGTTCAAAAAGGGTAAACCCTCAGTGAAGAAACGGTCTGGGCGAGCTGGGCCACTCCGGACGTGTATTTTCGCTTGGTAGCAAGAGCAGGGGAGTGGCCAGTTAACAGAGGGGGAAAAGTATCGAATTACGAGGAGCGTACGTCTGAACTGGAGAAGCAAGGTTCCAAAGGCAAAGGAAAGTTCTTCCAGAGGTTCTGATTGCCGAGAGTCGAAAGGGGGAAAAATGTCCGAGATACGTAGAATCGGGAAGCCGAGGGGCACGCACCAAGTAAGCACGGTAGGGCTGACGTTCAAGCTAATAAATCCAATTTCAAAAAAAGAGCTGGGGGGGGTTAATTCACAATCTCTTTGACACACCCCATTCCTAAAAAAGCAAGTTCCCGTAAGCCGGGAGGGGCGGGAAAACTCGAGTCCGGTCACAAAATGCATTAACGGACGTACTCACAGAGGGTAAGAGAGGGGATTGGCTAGTGAGTCCTTAGTTGACAGGACAGCCGAACTAAAAGGAAAAAGAAATCAACTGGCGCATACAACAATCTGAAACGGCGGCGAGGATTAAAAAAAAAGCTGGAGGGTCCATCTGTAAAATTAAACGAGGAGGAGCCGAAGTGGTGCGTTCATCACCGAGGAAAGGGCGGGGGGTGTGGTATAGGGGGACAAGCCTCAGTCATTACACCGTCTGGCGGGAATAGGTCCTAAAAAAAATCTGTCCACTTCTTTTCCAGGGCATTGAAAAAAAGCGGGGAAAGCAGAGTGACGTAGGGGTCTCTCACGCTATTTGCGGAAGGTGCGCAGAGAAGGGACCTGTTTTTGGCTATTTCACTCAACAGAAGAAAGACACGAGCGGAAGGGAATACGAGATAGAGCCGAACCCCTGGACCTCCGGTGGATAAGCGGTGGTCCATACAGCTCCGAAGAAGACGCCAGAGACCGAAATCCCGGTTTGCAGTGTCTTTCGTCAGCCTGGGGAAAAAGGACTGGAGCCAACTGTGTAAGAGGGAGAAGAAGGGGAACTTTCCTACCCATACTGCCTTAATCAATGGACCTATCCGCCTCAACACACAAACCTCTCCGCAAAAAAGGGTGGAGCCATTATGCCTAGGCAATCTTCGCTGGGAAAGGATGTCGCCGTAGCCGAAAACGGTGATGCTGTGGGGGAAAACGTTTGGGTGCGACGGTGTCGGGTGTACGGTGTCTGGAACGTGGGTCGGTGGCATTCAGGGGGTGCGGAAAGGTGGTGCGGAGGGGCGGAGGGGTGGTTGAGGGAAGAAAATGCGGGCGCGTGTGGGGTGTAGGGTGCTCAGTGGAAGAGATCAGAGCCCAAGAGAATGTTTTGCGCATGCGAACCAGCCAGCCAGAGCGGGAAAAAGCGATCTATATAGGGACAACGATTGGAATCGGGCGGAAGGGTCCGTTAACTCAACACCTCATGCGCAGTGAGAGCGAGGACAAGAGACGGGACACTGTATATGTCAAACAAGGACAGGCTCAATGGAACCGCTCTTGACTAACAAACGGCCGTGGAAGAAAAATTGTGGGGGGAGAAAATAAAAACTTCGTGTGGGGGGTGCCCGGGTGAAAAGGAAAGATATGCCGAGCCGTGAAAGTTGCATAATGATGTGTTATTATCGAAAAATAAAAGGCGACAGAAGACGGGGGGGATTAGCTCCATCAGGAGGGGACGTGGAAGGAAGCAGCGAAAGGATGTGGCCGCTGGCGCATTTCGAATTGTGAAGAAGAGAAAGTTCGGGTTCCGAGACGTACGAAAGTAGCGTCGTAGAGATGCAATGTCGTTTAGGGGGGTCAATCCCCCTGTCAGCAAAAGTTGGGTCCCAAGGCGAAAGACGCGTGGAAGCCTAAAAAGGTATTCGGTCAGAAACACCGAAAAGGACCGCCCTTCACTAGTGCCGCCGCTGATCTGGTCTGCAGAGGCTGCTAAGAATGGACTTCCTAAAGGGGAACTAGAACGGACGCAGGGGAAGAAATGGGGGCTGAGAAATGCCGGACGTAACCCCCCGAATAATCTGTTCAATGTCCCCGAATTGGGCATGAAGTGGAAAGCAGTGAGAAGACTAGCAAAGCAAAGCGGAGAACGAAATCCATAATGGAACGAAGGAATTGACCCTTGTGCATCGAATCAAAGAAAAAGAGAGGAGGTAACAAACAACTACATACTGCGGCCTAAAAGTGGTGGGGGGGCATTCAGAGAACAACCGGAGCAAAAAGGGAAGCACCAACCGCCCAAACCAAGATTCATCTCAAAAATTAGGGAAAAAAAAAGCAAACCAGAAACGGAGGGACATGGGGCGACCGTAGCAGAGTGTGTGGAACGGGAACACGAATGGGGAGCTCAAATCATGAATGACATCATCAGCAACCTCCAGAAAAGAACGGAAAAAGAAGAGATGAGACCAGGCTTCCCCGCGACGCTCATCAAAAAATTGCGGTAAAACAGGAGAAAACACCGGAGCTGTCAGTCGCGCATTTAATTAATACTCAAGAAAGTGGGAGAAAAAGCGGCCTGCGAACTAAGCGTACTGGGCGCGTGCCAGGAAGACGACATTATTAGAAATGCATTCGTACAGAAGAAAAAATGGACGCTTGACTTTATGCTTAAACAACTTGAAGGGCGCTCAACCAAGTGGCACCTATTAAACACTTCCGAAAACGTACAGAAAAGAAGCCGACAAACTATGGGAAGGGAGTGTTAGCACATAGTATGAGTCCGTCCTTCAATCGCAGCCACAGGAAGCTCGCCTAGGGGGGAGGGACCGGAGCATGACTCAACCCCACTCTACCGGGGGTAAAGGGATGGTTTGCCGTCGGGTCAACCATACGCCATAAAAACCCACTGGGGTCGTGGCTTCGACCTACCCGTCTATTAGGGTTTAGAAAAATACGAAAGAGGGTAAGGTGGTTCGTAAACGTCCCGATAAAGAATCCGCGGGGAGAGAAAAAAACACGATGGAAATAAGGGAAAAAAGTCATCGTCCAAGTCCGCAAGGCAGGTAAAAAAAAGAATAAACGAGTGATACCGCAGTTTGGAAGCTTAGAGCGTGACGGTTTCGTCAGCGTGCGATGCTAGACGTTCAAAGGAAACCAAAAAGGACAGGCGAGGACCTTCCCGGGTGGAGTGGTAGAGGGAATAAGTCCAAGAGGCGAGCATAAGGGTCATAGGGAAGGGATAAAGGTCAAAAAAACCAGGAAAAAGGAAGGCAAAGCCAAAATTGAGGCGTTCATCCTTCCTAGGCCAAATGAAAAAGGAGGAGGAAAAACTCCCGATGATGAGACGTACACCTAAAACAAAAATCACTTTAGATTGATATGGACATAAAAAGGAATTGACCGCAGCGGATCAGAACCCCTCGATCAACAAACCGGGAGAGATGAAGAAGAGGCGGAGGGAAGTGAAAAGAGAATACCAGGAGCCCCCTCCACCAAAAAGGATTAGGGGGGGAAAGGCGGGAGTAGGTGTCCAGATTCGTGTTGGTTCGGATGTGGAACTACAGGGAAAAGGAACAAAGCAAAAGGGTGGAATTTCTCCTGGTATGGGGGGGCTCTGCCACAGGAAAGGAGGGGATTAATAATGAATAAATTGGGGAGTCAAACAGAAAGAGGGAAAGGAAAACTCGTAGGAAAAGTACTGGGTACGGTTATTGATAGGCATCAATGGTGACTAAAAAAGCGGTCAAGAAGCGCACGCAACTCAAATGTGTTCCCTTAGTTACACACGTTTTCTGGTGTCCTTAGATAGGGTTTGAAGGAGAGGAGCAAGACGGTGTTTTTTAAGGAAGGCAGTTGAAGAGGGGGATGCGAAAAATGACAAAGTCGTATCAAACGAAACTGGGCGATGGAGAAACTGAAAAGGAAAAGAGGTGGGTGGACTATCTGGGGTTGATCGCATACCGAGCAGGGTAGAGGAAGGATTGAAAGAAAAAAGACGAAACTTCTGTGGCTGCAATATGAATGGAAGAAGGAGAGGCGACGGTGCACCGGAGTACCAGGAGGGGAGGCCACTGGTGTCTATGGCAAGGGGAAGCACAAATCTTTGCTCCTAGGGCGTGGGGATGGGCAAAGTGGAGAAATAAAGTCAAGTCAACGTCAATGACTTGAGGGGGGGGAAAGGGGCATGGAGCCGACACTATCCGGAAAATCAGGTCAGGTCACTCTGAAGGAGAACCAGGCGAGGAAAAGGGGGGTAGCGAAAAGAATTGCAAGAGGGAGTTTACCAACACCGTTCGCGAAAGGGGTGAGAAGGGGACAGAAGGGGGCAGCGCTACACCAGAAAAGAGAAAGGAATAGAAGATTTGGGGGAAAGCTATGGTTGGAAGTCATTATAGGTCTCGTGCCGATCAGTTCACCAAAAAGTGGGTCCGAAAAAACGGCTGTCAGAGGAAAAAGGGGAACTCGTTTCTGGGTCGTTTGGTTTGACTAAAAGAGAAAACCACGCTTGACGATCAGGGGTACGGGTGGGGGCGGCTATCAGGGAGTCTGCTTAACTAAGGAGTTGGGACTATAGGAAGGCAAAAAAACGGGGGGAGGCCAGATAGTTTGTTTACAATGCATCTGGAGGAGATTGCATAAAGGTGAAAGGGTAAACATGCTTACTATTTTCCAATCATTGGGAGGGGGTTTTCGGGCACATTTTTCTTGCCTGTGCACTTAGGGCGAGAAGTGGTGGGGGAAATCAAGAAGCGTGAGGGGCAATACATGTGAGGGGGAAACAAGCCGTTCAGATGGAAAGGCCTGATTGATTCTGAAGCAAGAGTTGTAAGTCAGTCGAAGAAAGGGAAATGAGACAAAGAGCAGGCAGAGGACAAGTGGCTCCGTAGGGGGGGGGGGGGGGGTGGCGCCGGGACCCGCGTCATTAAACTAGGCTCGAAGGGGGACATCGCATCTTGAAAAAAAAGAAACACGCACGACAAAAGCTTCTACGACGCTTTGGGGAGGAGGACGAAAAAACGAAATCCTTATAAAGTTCCGACATGAGGAAACAGCTGGCAACTAACTTCGGTCGCAATAAGCAAGGGAAAGGGGGGAGAGATACGACCGCAAGTATGCAGAACGGGTCTGGTCGCGAAACTAAAACAAATAAGCGCGGATAAGAAAAAGAAAAAATTTGGAATAAAATCAAAACGACTAAGTTTCGAGACCAATTCACAAGGAAGAAGGGGACTTCAGGTGTAGAAAGCGTGGCGCCAAAAAAAGCGATCAGGGGGGAGGAAATACCCATGAAAAAAACGATTGGTCTATCTCAAAGTGGCGCACGCTAAACAAGAAGGGGGGAGGAGGCGACAGTTACGGACCAGGAAAAAATCGCTTATTGACTCTAAGGAACGGAATAGCGAGGCTCGGGAAAAAAAAGGTTGGGGGGGGGGCGCCGTACAAAATGATGGAGAAGATCAAATACTGGGAGATATCGTAGAGAAGCGGTAGAGAAGCAATCATCAGGTTCAGCACACCTTACTGGAAAGGAAAGAAGGGCTTGTCGATTCGAACGCAAGGCAAGCTACTTGTGGTCTACGATCTGAAAGTCAGAGAGGGAGAGGGATCTGGATTTTGGGTGAGGGGGGAAAAAGGGGTGCCAAAGAAAAACGGAAATCTGACGATGTGAGAACTTCAAGAGGTGGGAAGAAGGGAAGGGATGCGAAATATTGACAATACAATTGCAGTCATGAGTGAGAAACGAGATGGAAACAAGCTGAAAGCCCGGTTTTAAAGGGGGGGTAGGATCGTACAGAAAATAACGCAGAGAATCATGCTGATCGGGGGACGTCCAAGAGCGAAAGAAAAAAGGGAACGGAGAGGGAAAGAAAACATCAGGCTAGTAGGAGATAAAGAACACAGAAAAGGAGGGACAAAGGACCAGAGAAGGGAAAGTTTTCTTACCAGGAGTTTAATCGCAAACAGCGGGGAAACGTTGCTGAAGTAACAGAGGGGGAGAGACATAGAAAACAATCGAATGAGAGGGGTGGGAAGCTTAAAAATCACATCCTCCGGGAAGGAGGAAGGGGGAAAGAGTGGTGGTGCAGGGACCCCGTGAGTGCGAAGGCCGAGGAAGAAGGAAATTTATGTCGTGTGATCCTTTCAAAGGAGTTGAAAGGAGGGCAGCCGGACGAAAAGAAAGGAATCTTAAAGTTAGACAGGCAAATCCGCTGAAAAATTGACGTAGCGACGTTACCTTGAAAGGTTGTTTGTTAGGAAAGTTGGAGTTGGAAAATACTCGGACTTGAGTCTGGGGGGACCAGAAGAATGGGGGAGCAAAAAACTCGGTCTTTAATGTGGGCATGATGCTTGCAAGTATAGCAAAATACAAGGAAATGAAGGTGAAGATGGAATAGGGAAGTGCAACGATGGGACGAGCCTGGACCGATAAAAGCACGCCTAACACGGAAGGTGGCAGAGAAAATAGGATAAAAAAGAACGGATGGAAAAGGGAGCGTCAACAATTTATAAGCGCTGCTCCGTAAGAAAAAATTGAAAAGGGAAATGAGGAGGGGGGGGGGGGGGAACATCTGCGAAAGGGCACTCCTCAATGGCCTAAAACGCAAAAAGAAGAGGAGGGGGCCAAGCTTATAAGCCATGCTCTATGACCGGAATACGGGGAACCGCAGCCCAAAAAATTCCAAAGTAATTATGAACATAAGGGGATTCAAAAACGGGTCAAAAAATGAAAAAAGGGAGGGGGGGAAAAAAGAAGG
>Ga0179593_1460658_pt1 | contig 10174 bp, 9 predicted proteins | sample CZODoug2_1_08_16_FD_185931 | JGI IMG/M metagenome (GOLD analysis project Ga0179593, IMG submission 185931) | Vadose zone soil fungal communities from Angelo Coast Range Reserve, California, USA - CZODoug2_1_08_16fungal (PacBio error correction) | ecosystem: Environmental > Terrestrial > Soil >...
GCGTTATCAGGGGGGGGGTAGGGTCGATAAGTGGGGGCTGATGTCCACGACGCACGCTACAGAAGCAAAATGGAGGGAGGGAAACTAATAGGGAAAAAAAGAAATCATATCGAGGGATGGCAAGACTTGGGGGCAGAGCAGGAAAAAAAACGAGCAAACTAGTCTGGTCTGGAATCGGCCGAAATAGAACGGTGCTAGACGAAGCAGCTAGGAAAGGGACGGCCACTTCCTGCCATAAAGGGTGCTCCGGTCAAGAGAGCGAAGTAGCGCGGGGACACCAGCTCATTTACTTTAAATAGGAGGAAGAAAGAAGGTCAGAAGTGGGATCACTACCGGGTGGCGGAGGGATTTCATGGGAAAAGTCGATAGCTGACAAGAGCACCGCGCTGGCGAGGAGAAAGAAAAAGTGGGGAGTAAAATTCGCAGCGGGAACTTAAATATGGGGGGGGGTTGCCTATCGCGGAAACCCCTCTAGTGGGCGCAACTGGTCCGCCCTGCCCCTCAAGACAGCTGGGACGACCTAGGGGGACTACACTTGCATATGCGGCGCTGAAAAGAACCGATAGGAAGGGAGCTATCGCCGGCACCCATCGACCTGAGGGAATCTCATTTGACAGGTCCTCGCTCGTTGTAAGGAGTGCTCTCTTTTCGAAACCGGCTTTAGAAAAAAGGTGGATGGAAGGGGGGGACGTCCTGTGAAAAGCTGGAACGCGCGGAGCTCATGCAGAGCCGGTGGGGGGGGGCAGTAAAAAAGGCGGGAGGCCGCCGCCGCCGTCAGACTCGAGGAGCAGGCGCAAAGGGGTACTCGGAAGAATCAGTCCATACGCAGGGCTACTTGAAAAGACACGAGACCAGGAAAAGTCAGGAAGGAAGGTTCTCGCGGAACGGGGGCGAGCAGGTGAGGATGTCGCTCGTGTCGGGGGGGAGCAGGAGCGCGCTTCGGCCCTGTAGGGGGGGGGGGGGGGGGGGGGGGGGGGGGGGTGGGGGGGGGAGGGGGGGGGGGGGGGGGGGGGGGGGGGGGGGGGGGGGGGGGGGCGTAGACGACTTCCAGTGAATTGAAATGGGAAAACCGTGTGTCCACGTCACGCCAGTTATCTCCTGGCGCATTAGGTACACGGGGCAGACCGACTCAGGGACGTCTGACGGCGGAAAAACAGCCAAAACGACTGCTGGCGATCCGGCAAAACCGTCTCCGAAATAAGGAAGGAGTGTGGCTCAGATCAAATCGGGTGCTAAACTTATCACACTTGAGCAATAATAGAGGAGAACCTACTCGCTGAAAAGAAAGGTCAAGCCGCAGTCCTATAAAGACGGCGGGGGTTGCTGACGTTGAGTAAAAGAGACCTGGGGAGATAGCTTGGGACATCCTTTCATCGAAGAGAGAGACGCAGCAGGGAGGGGTCAGTCTCGGGGAAAGAAGAAAAAACAACGAAATCCACGCCCTTTGGGAAAGCCTGAAGAACGGATCTAAGCTGAGCGTTACATGTATGGCTGCGGGGAGGAAGAGGCGCTAATTACGGGGCATCGTGCTAAACTCGGTTTCAAACCGCAAAAAAAAATACACCCACCAGAAGAGAGTGGAACTCACCTCAAGGGTGAGCCACGTGTGTCCGAGGCACCTTAAAGGGGGGAAGCCGCAACATCACCTAAGGCGGGCAGGAAAAAGTCCCGGCAATCTGAAAAGGGAAGAGAAGTCATCGAAAGAGGGCGCCAAAGGTTTTCAAGGTGGGGCCTCAGGCTCAGGGAAAAAAGAAAGCAAGGAAAAGGCTCCCGTGAGACTTGAAGGGGGGATGTCAACACTCGCGAAAAAAGCTCTGGGGTAATCACCGATTCCGGAAGGTGCGAGGGAGGTTCCCTGGAGGGCTATTAGAAGCTAATATCCTCACAAGCGGAGCTCCTTCATAAAAACTAGAGGGAGAAGCAATCCCCCCGAACGAGGAGGCTGACGAAAAAAAACTGGAGAGCTGGAGGACCAGGGGGCGCGCGCAGGCGGGGGACCGACAAGAGAAAAAAAACGAGGCCTTGCTGCGCAAGATTTCGACTCGAGAAAGGGGGGCGGATAGCCTCAAATAAACAAAAAACAAAGGGAGGGGAGGACAAGGATATTAAAATATCCTCCGACCAAGGGGTATCGATCGAAAGGTAAACCGGATATAGGAGGGTGAAATGGTACTGTCAAGCGCTGGAGGAGGCCGGTCGCTCGGAAGGGGGAAATATAACAAGGAGCGCCGCCTCTGACGGGCAAAGTTCGTGTGGGAGTTCATCAGGAGCGCGGCAGGAAAAAAAAAGATTCGCCGGCTAGCGATCCCGCCGAACTCAGCAAAAAAGCCGGGGGAATCGTTGACAGCAGAGGGAATTTGGAAGGGGAGTAAATGACGAAACGTTCTCAATTGAGTTATTTGCTTGCTGGAAAAAAAGAAAAGTAAAGCAGGGCCACACCACAACTCCGGAGTGACCTCCGGGCTAAGGGAGATAACTTAGGGGCAAATATCATGGGGCAGTGAGATTTTGAAACTACAAGAAGTGGGATAAAAAGCTGCCTCATCCTTCCGAAGAGGAACGCTTGAAAGACACTCAGGACGGCGAAGAAGGGGCGTCACCAAACGCTGGGTGGGGTCGGTGTGGAACCGGGCGGCCGGGTTTAGAAGCTGAAGCAAGTGAAAAGAAAAGGGTCCGCAGGAGGAGACCTACATGGGAGTCGGATGATAGAGGAGGAGGGCTAGCGAAAGTCCCAACAGCCGAGGGAAACGGGGAACTGTTTTGGTGCCGACGACCGAAGAGAAGGAAATCGAATCTTTTCGAGAATGGGGAGCAACAGATGCGGCCGGGAAGCTAAAAAAAAGGAGTAGGGAACTCCGCCTCGAAACGGCCCGTCGGGAAAGAACGATGGGAAAAAAAACGGAAAAAAACAATTAAGAAATTTCGAGGAATGCGCAAGCGGGAAGGGACTCCCGGGTTTGCCGATGTGGGGAGGGGGAAAAGGAGAAGGACGCCAGAACCGGGCAGGAGTTGAAGCTTATGGGGAAAAAAGAAGAAACAGTGTCCGGGAGGCTGTGGGGAGGACATCGAAAAGGGTCGCCGTGGGACGGATAGGCCGGATCAGGAAGGCAATAAGGGGGCAAAAATAGCACCTTGGAAGGAGGGCCCTCAAAGGGGGCCCGAGCAGCTTCCCGTACGGGCCGAAGTATCCAATATTGCGCGATCGAGCCGAAGAAACCAACGCAAATAAAAAAAGAAAATAGGCAAATGCCGAAGGTGGAGGAAATAGGGATAGGTGGAAAGTCATGAGGGAAAGGTTCGAAGAGAATCTGTCCTAATGCTTAGGAAGAAGGGAGTCTGTAAAGGAGGTAATGGTTGTAACTTCAACACCACGTCAGCCCAACAATCAGACCGAGCGATTCATAAAGAAACTTACTCATAAACAGGAAAAAAAGGAGAGGATGTTACCGGGGGTGCGTAACATCAGGATCCCATAGTGGGAGGACCAAAAGCGAAAAAAAGAGATCTTTCCTTCGGTAGGCTGACTGGGAGACGGGGGGGAAGGCGACACCCAAGGACTGGAGTTGGCAGAAAAAGTCAAGATCAGGTTGAGGACTCCAGGCCACCAGGCAGAATAAACCCGTCACTACTTTTCACATGGGAGGGGGAGTATCAGGAGAGAAGCCAAATTTTCTGCAAAAAGACGGTTTTCGAATATAAGATCCGTAATATGTCACTACGAATAAGGAAGAAACTCTCCGAATGAGGTGACTAAGGAAGTGCCTAGAGAGGAGGACTAATTAGGATCTAAAAGCAGGAGTACATATTCGGAGAAAGTATGGAAAGGATCAGCTCTAATCGGAAGACGGCGATGCCCCGAGGAAACCGGAAGACTGGTCTAAGATACGGGGCTCTGTCAGATTGAGACTGAAGGCGGGTTGCGGGAACGGGTAAAACCTGGCCGGCGGCTCATGCGAGGCTGGGGGAACGCTGGAGAGATATAGGCGGGAAAACCAAGCCGCGCAGCTCCAGGGGGACAAGTCAAGAAAAGCTAAGATAGAGCAGGAGTCTGAGCGACAGTTTCTGTCAGAAATTTAAAGGGTACGGGGGCTTCACAGTAGACAAGAAAAAAAGAGAAACCCGACGCCTTGTACTCGAACAAAAAACACAACGGATGAGGTAGGGAAAGAAAAAATTAGCATGGCAAGGGGGGTGTCGGGGAGAGGGGTTTGCTGTGGCTAGACGGGGGCTGCCAGCGAGAAAAGGAGCGCTCTGACCGAAAGGGACGCAAATAAGGGGGAAATCATATTCAAAGCGGGAGGCGACAGGCTCCGGGCAAAGGAATAGAGGTTAGTCGCGCCCGAAGAGCATCCGTCATGAAGGAAAGGATCGAAGAAGAAAGGGCAGACGCCGTCGGATAAGTCGGAAAGAAAAAAAAGAACGGGGGGGGAGGAAACGAAAATGACCATGAGCTTAGGAGGAATGCAGGGAAAACACAAAAGGAAATTGGAGCCTTATGAACGGATTGGGTAACTAAAGTGGCTCCCGAGTCCGACGGGCCTTGAATAAATATTCTCTCTCAAACGGATAGAGAGTAGTGTCACGGTCGTTATCGCGCGTTAGGGGAAAAGGAATCGGAGAGGGGGGGGCACCTCTAAGAAAAACGAGGGTTGGTCTCAATTTGGCAGTACGAAAAAGATCTAGCAATAGAAAAGACCTGAGGTGAGAACTGCAAAAGCGCGCGTGGAAAAAGATTGAGAAAAGGAGAACGGGATCTAAAAAAAACGAAAGCGACCCTGTCGTACTCGGTGAAGCCTATAGGAAAACGAAAAAAATTGAAAAGGCAGAAAAAAGAGGGGGCCGCACCGGCTTTTACTAACAAGGGAAAAAGGGAAAAGAACGACTTTCTTATGACCGCTAGGCAATCAAAGAACACGTGTTGCCGGCTACGGCTCCTTAAGAGAAAACGCAGCGTCATCTACGCAGGGCTGCAGGCATGGCGCAGGGAACAAACATGACAAGAAAAAAGAATTCCAGAAAGAGAAAGACATTCCTTACGCGGGCACTGAAAGGAAAAGAGGGTTCAAGACGATGCGGAAAAAAAAAGAGAACATCGGCGCCCCGTGAGGGAAGACGGCGCAAAAAGAGAAAGTCGCAACAGGCCTGCACCTGCCCCGACGTGCAAAAAACGTGATCGACAGAAAAAAGGAAAAGGGGCTTATCAAAAAACCGAACAACCGTTAACCGGGCTGCAGAAATACAACTCAAAAACGACTGGGAGGGGCGATAGAGGGAATGACCTCGTCGGCAATTCGAACAGTCCTATGAACTTAGGAAAGAGCAGAAATCGTTCGAGAAGGAAGAAGACGAATGGAAGGACGGCCGGGAGAGCGGAGCTTAAAAGCAAATAAAAAAGTGAAGACGGAGAGGCCGGTGCGCACGGGGTCATCGAGAACTAAACTTGAATTGGAGAGGGAAAGGAGGCGGGGAGAAAGGGCCAAGAAAAAGACCGCCGACCGTGGGGAAATACAAGAAGCTGCGATCACTAAAAAGGTTGCGGTCTTCTTTCGGTACGGAAAAAGAGCACAAGAGGAAAGATAAACCGCTTACCAAAAAGGGGGGGGGGGGCAACCCCTACACTCCCAACAGGAAGAAGGGGTTAACCATCGGTAGCCTAAGCCCGTATGAGGCGCCGAAGGAAGAGGGGAAAAATCCAGAAATAGAAAAATGAGGAAAAACCTATACCGGCAAGGGCATGAAATACGATTAGACAGGAGGCGCCTTCTCGAGGGGGGTACAAGGTATTGGCCTCAGAGAAATCGGAAAATAACAAGCATGCAAAGCCAGGGGGAAGGGAGAATTGGCGAGCAAAGCTCAAGAAACCCGCTGGAAACTGTATCCCTTCCCCGGCGGGGGCTGGATAAAAGCTTCCTGTCTAGGAAGAGCAGAATAGAAACCTCTCCGATGCGCGCTTGATCAAAGGGAAAAATCAAAAAAAAGGAGGGAGGGAGCGTAGCAGGTCTTAAAGGAGGGGGAAAAAAAAGACCCGGAGCGCGCGGCGCGGGAGGGCCGAAACCGCAACGATTTACGGGATCAACAATACCCTGTCAGGGGGGAAAAGAGATAACAAGGCGTGGCGGCTATGGCATAGATCAAAAAAAAAAGTGTAGGAAAGAGGGAAGCAATTACTCCAAAAATATAAGAGGGGAAAAGGTGTAAAAACCAAGGGACGTAAGATCTGGGGGAAAGATGCGACCGCTGCTAGACGGGGGGTGGATCAGATATCGCCTCACGAAGTCTAAAAAGTCAAAAAAAAAAATATTGCATGCTCACGGGGATGGATCGTCATGAAGTTGATCGAGGATGCCGAGCCCGGGACCGCCCGCGCCGCCGGAATCTGTTTAGACTCGAAAGAGAAAGGGTTTATTCTAAGGGGGGAAAGCGCTCTCAAAATCGAAAGAAGGGGATTGAGGGGGAGGGACCACCGGAGGCCCCTTGAAAAAACCCTCGAAGGGGCCCGCCGCTAGCGAGGTGACAAGATAGCATGGGAATAGTTGGGTGTCTAGACCCCTAGGATGATGGAAGCTTTAGGAAGAAAAAAGCCTTCCCGCAAAAGGGAGAAAGCGGCGAAGAGCCGTGGCCAAGGTGGGTTTTGAGGTGGAAAGGGGACTAAAAGAGGGGAGACTCTTTCTGGGGACCGTCGGTGGTTAAAAAGAAAGAAAAGAAGACCGCTTAGACAGGGAAGAAGTCTATAGGATCAGACGTGGGAAATCTAGTCTGCGGACCAAGCAAGAAGGGGGGGAGGAGTCTAGGCAACTTTGGTCAAAGCCGGAGAAGGCTTATTGAGAGCGGTACAAAGGTTCGATGACAAAATTGGAGGGAGCACCGGCCGCTCAGAGAACGACTACAGTAGGAGCGACGTCCAGCCAACGAAAAGGAAAGGAAGTAGTGCACGAGTGAAAGTGAAAGAAAAAAAAAAAGTGAGAGTAGTGAAAAAAGAGGGGAGGCAGGAGGCCAAAAAAGGTTCAGAGAAAAGCCAAAAAAGAGACAAAAGGTCGGCCTATTAAAGTGCTCAAAGAAAAGGTTCCGGGGGGGTCGGCTGTTGCGTATTCAAAAAGAAGAGAGGTCGACTTGGCGGATCGAACTCTGAGTACGCAAGGAGGTCACACATAGGGGTAGGTTCAACTTCTGGGGTCCCTAGATCCACACAATTCCCGCACTTGAGAAGGATGGCTAAAAGGGTTCGCGACGAAAAAGCACAGAAAGAGGAAGTCCGCGAAGGAAGGATCAGGCGGCATTTCAGGCCTGGGGAGAAGTTCAGAAAAAGGTATTCAGGAAATGAAAACGGAGCCATTCCAAACCGGAAGGGAGGAGATGGGCGTCGTTAGAGAAAACTATGCCAGACGGAGGGCTTAACACACTAAAGGACCACGAAGAAACCAAAAGGGGTCATCATCTCAACAACGCGAAACTTTGCCCGCACAGTATGAAAAGAAGGGATAAATAAAAAAAGGGGAACTTCATCTCCTCAATAATGGGGGGAAGCACAAAGGGGCGAAAATGCTGTATCGTTAGGGAAGTCAGGTAAAAAAAATGCAAAAAAAACAGTTTCTTGACAGGGTCCGCCGCGCAGATGCAGGCGAACAAGATCAGGTGGAATCGAAGCCGCCTCGAAAGAAAAAAAAGGAGGGGTGCGCCCACGGTTGGGTCGGCGGATAGGACGAAAACAGCTAAAAAACAAAATCGAACGCACCATCCTCCCCTACGGGCATGAAAAGAGTGCAAAGAAGCGCGAATTTTCGGAGGAAAAGCCGGCAGGAGCCGAGAACAAACGGTAGGAGACAGAAGACTCAACGGCGAAATTGGACAGAATGCGAGGGGAAAATCTGAAAAGCGCACGCTCACTCTTTCATGCAAAGAAGAAGAAACGGGTTCAGGCAGGGAAGGGCGATCTCGTAGAAGCCGGCCCTCGTCAGGGGAGAGAACGTTAGAGAAAGATACGACATCGAAACCAAGAAAAGGGGGGGACGAGGAAAGATAAGCCTGCACCGAGAACTGCTCGAAATTGAGGAAGAAAGAGCGCTTTCTAGAAGCCATTTTTTCAAGCGAAGTGCTTGGGAAAATCGGAAGGACACAAAGTCGCATAAACCCCTGATAGAAGACGAAAAAAAAAAAAAACAAACAACGGAGGAGAGAAAGAGAGAAGAGGTTAATCCTTGGGAAGGGAAGAAGTTCGGGCCGGAAGCAAAAACAGACGCCCTATAAGGGGGGGAACGCAACCGAAGTCGCGATAAAGAGGCATAGATTCAGAAGGGAAGCGCGGCATCCCGGAAATGCGCGCGATGGGGCTGAAAGAAAAGAACACAAGATGAAAACTGTCAAGAGGGGAAGATGACCTCGCCGGACAAGAAAGGCCTGCACGAAAGGACTACGTAGCAACAGGGGGGACAATCTGAAAAGAGCGGCGTAGCTGCCGCAGAAAAAAAGGCAAAAAAAAAGCATGTCTGAATGAGCCGGAGAGCCGGTCCGAGAAGGGTAAACACCGAACGCCTCAGTAAAAAACCTAAGCAGAAAAAAGAGATGCCGAAATCGCGAACGGAAAAACTCGAAAGAACAGGATGAGGGCGGAGAGGGTCTAGGAGCGGAGCGTGGTGAACCGTAGGTGGTATCATCGCGACAAGCGGGGAAGGACAACGCCAGAACCTAGCTATGTAACAAAACCAACGTCGTGCGCAAAGGGGCAAAAAGTGGACGGATGGGTTAATAAACGGAAAAAAAGGATAGATCGCAACGTTCAAAGACCATCGCTCAAGACGGGAATGTAAAGGAACAATAGGGTTTCAATGGAGAGGAGACTGCTGTTCCGAAAGGCTTTAATCTGAGCGCAAGGATTCTTTAGCAAAACGTGCGCGAAAGAAAGACGATGGGGTGCTCAGCACGTGGGACCTAAAACCAGCTGGGCCGGGAAAGATCTACCGGACGGGAACCAAAGAGAAATGAAAAGGGGCATGGGCAGGGGAGCAGAATCACATCAAGAAAGTGGTGGGGCGGCATGGGTAACCAAAGACGGAAAATTGACAGTCAACGCCGTTCAGTCCGACCGGAGTTGGAGGAGGCTGCGCTCGAAGAAAATAAGGAAAGGAAGCCAAAGGCGGGAAGCAAGGCTGAAAGATGACAACATGTAGGAGGCACACTAAAGGAAGCGCGGCGAGACTGAGATCGCGGACACGTCAAAAGAAGAACTATCGGCGCAAAAAAAAAAAAGGCAGGACCCGAACTCCTGGAATCGACGCAACTAAAAAGGGAAATCGAGGGAAGGCTGCGAGAGAGACTGTCGCATTCCAAATCACTCAAGGCTTAGATAGAAATACTCTAATGGAGGAAGTAAGTCACACAATCTAAAAGCGTTGCAAAAAAGGGAAGAAGCGACTACATACTGCTAGGGAGAGCGGCCGTTCGAAAAAAAGTCACGAAAGGAAAGAACGGATTCAAAGGCGATGGGGAAAGATCTGGTAGGAACAAAACCAATAATATATCCGCAACAATTGGGGAACAAGCAGCCACGCGGAATACAAAGGATATCGAGATCGATCCGAAAGGTATTCGGGTAGGGGAAAACGTCACCATGGAACGGTCACTCGAGCGTGCTAAAACCCGCGGTGACAAATCAACACTAAGAAAAAAACATCCTAAGGTGAAGCCATATTCAGAGGAAAAAAACGGAGTAACGGGGGAAAAGGACGCTCGACGGGAAGCGGCAGCAGAGAATCATCCCTAGAGGGCGAAAATAAAACCGAATAAATTACGGAGCCCGTCTGTCCCGGCGGGGGGGGAAAAGGTTGGGGGGAATAAAGGAAGAAGCGGGCAAAGCAAAGCAAGACAAGATCGTCGCCCGGAGTATAGAGGCGAAGTTCCCAAGAGGAAGAGAAAGGCGAGAGGATCACCGTAATGAAGAACAGGGCTGCGCTGGCTTATGTGTGCAGTAGGGCTCTGAAGACCAAAGAGAAAAACCACGACTCTTCTAGAATACCCTCCTCTCGATGAGATTAACTCAAGAACTACTTCGTATGACGGAAGGCCCGTCTATAGGAACACGGAAAGAAGTCTGCGGCGAAGCTCGTTTAGGCGCGAAGCCTTACCTTTCGAAAAAAACGAAGGGAGTACTACGGAAAAGAACCCAGGCGGCGGATATGGC
>Ga0179593_1463593_pt1 | contig 10174 bp, 13 predicted proteins | sample CZODoug2_1_08_16_FD_185931 | JGI IMG/M metagenome (GOLD analysis project Ga0179593, IMG submission 185931) | Vadose zone soil fungal communities from Angelo Coast Range Reserve, California, USA - CZODoug2_1_08_16fungal (PacBio error correction) | ecosystem: Environmental > Terrestrial > Soil >...
AAGGTTATTCGTAAAAGACCCCTGGGAGGCAGGTGCGCTGCTTAAGAAAACGTGATCGTATAAAAGCACCTTGCCGGACGCGATGGCAGTGCGAGAAAGGGTGAAAGAAAAGACACAGCAAAGATGTGTGCCGCAATCCAGAGAAGGACCAACTGGAGAAGAATGCAAGGCATTAGCCGGACTCATGTGGTCAAATGGCTGAAGGGGTTTGTTTTCAAGCAAATGGCCCTTACCGGGAATGAACTACCAATGAGAGGATCCTGTCGGACGAAGGCTAAAAAGTCAAATCCTAAAACATAAAAGGAAGCGGGCCATGATCACTCAGTCAGGGACAACAGGTAATGGGGGGGTAGAAAAAAAAGGTGTCGGTCGCGTGGACTCGGGTAAACTAGAAAGAATCTGAAAAGCAGGTCCGTGTAGATGGCAGGGAATAAAGAGGGGGGGACCGGCTTCTCCTCACACCCCAAAAAGGTAACTTCAAGCATGCTGCCTGAGGCAAGCAAAACAAATAACCAAAAAAATAAGGGATATATTCTCCCCTTGGGTAACCATACAAAGCTGGAACAGACATCAAAAAAATAGTCTCAGACCTTGGGGATAAAGCAAAAAGTCAAAAAGGGGGGGGTGAGGTCAGAGAACGCCCCCTCCCAGAGACAAGGAAGGGAGAGCTGGCAACAGGGATGGCAAGGTCTCGGGGGGGCCTCTGCAGAAGAGCAGAAAGTGCGTTCGGATCATGATGAGGGAAACGAAGAGGCGGCAGGGAGCGACGTTCATATTCCACCAGAAAAAAAAAAAAAAGAAACAAGCTTGGAACGGGAAACGCTGAAAGGGAACGCGCAGGGGGGGGGGAGTAATAATAAAAAGGAGTGGGGTCGTCTGGGAAGAAGAGCAGCAGACCGGGAGGGGAATAGGAACTCCACCCAGGTAATTCCCCCGGAGGGAAGTGAAATGGGGAGGTTAATTCAAAACAGCATATTCCTTGCGTACGAACGAGGGAAAAAAGGCAAAACGCTAGGTCTCGCCAAAGACAGTTGGATAAGGGTGGGGGGAGGGGGGATCTAAGAATCCAAAGTCCAAATTGGCGGGAGAAATGAGGAAAACCCAAAGCACGAGCTCTCGACTGGGGTTGCAAGTCTCATGTCAGGAAGAGCATTGGGGGGGGGGGATAAAGGTCGGTTCAAACCGTGGGAAGGAAAAAACGCCATTAAGAACTTGATACGGAAAAACCTCGCGAAACCAAAAATAAACAACCCAGGAAGAGAAGGAACATCAAAAAGGAAAAAGACTGGGAAAAAAAATCTAATCCCCGCTTCAAAGCTAGCCAGGGGAAAAATAAAAGAAAAACCTGCCACAGATCGAAGCTATTGAAAGCTGAAAGAAGAAGAACAGAGTGAGGTCATTGTGATCACTTTTCAGTAAACCGGACGGACGGGTAATCGGTGATAAAGACGCACGTCTGCAGGGGAAGGGAGAGGACGTGGCAGAGGAAGAGGTCCTCTTTCAAAGACCCAAGAAAAAAAAACGCAAAAAAGAACTGAGTCGGAACTTAAACTTCACTACGGAGGAGCAAAATAAAGCAAAAAGAAACTCTTAAACGCTACAGCGTCCTGGACGCTCAAAAGGAAGAAGGACTGAAGGTCAGCTCGTTGTCACTCATAAACGGGGACATGATCGAAGAATGGGGAGTAATCCGCTGCGCCCACTCGGTCCAGATGCGAGGCATCTTCATGATAACGAAATACGACCCTTCAAGAAAAAAAGGGCTCAACCGGGGAAAATCCAAAAAAACAGGCGGGGATTCTGACAAGCCGCTGCGTGACTTAGAAATCAAAAGGATTGGGGGCAGTTTCAAGGGATGCCACATCACGAAAAAACCAACAACACAACAAGGGGTTAAAGAGAGAAAGGATGGCAGAAAACCGAGGGGAAAGGAGCCAACCTGAACTTTGTAGGGTTACAGGAAGCACGATCGGCGCTGATCATCCCAGCTTGGGCGCAGGGGGGCATTCAAACCGGAAAAAAGATTACGGGAGAATCCAAAGGAAACAGAAGAGGGGGGCATCTTGGACGTGGCGCAACTCACTTAAAACAGGCAAGAAAGCGCCAAGGGGTGGAGGATGCAACAGGGAACCTTGAGCCGTTCGAAATATAGGGGAAAAGCGAGTCAGGACCGGAAGAGACGTGATTTGGGGGGCTTCAGAAGAAACTTGATAGTGAAGGTCGACGTCAGGGACAGGGGGGAGGGGAAAGACTGGGGAAGAAAAAAAAAGGGAGACCTTGTGTTGTGGGGGTTTATAGAGAAATTCAAAGTAAAAGCTCGCTGCGAGCGGAGATGAGCAGGAGGGGCTCAATGTGACAAGAATCAGGGGGGGTGGACAAAAAGGGTTTTCTACAAAGCACGAACTGAGGGAAAAAAAGGTAGCGAGGGGGGGGGGGGGGGGGAAATAGCGATCACTGCTGTCCGGTTGTGGTGATGTATCACTCTTGGTCAAGGGGGAAAAGCAGAGGGATGCAGTACCAAAGAGGCAAGGGGGCAGCAACGGGGGAAAAGTTTCGCTTGGGGGTTTGGATTTGAGAGAGGGGGAGAGAGCCGTCTGCTGGGCACGAACCGACAGGTCCCCCTTTTCGTCAAAGAGAGAACAATTAAAGTGGAACCCTAAGCGAGCGCTTGCGGGCTGGGGGAGAGGAAGGGGGGAAAATCCCTCCAACAGACAAGTTGGATTTAAGATCAATCCCACCAAAAAGAGAAAAAAAAAGTCCAATAAAGCAGAATTAGGGGGAATAACTGTTAGGACCGCAGAATAAATGCTGTTGGGGGGGAATGTCAAAAAAAAATGGAAAAAAAGGAGGTGTTGAGTGAAGATACTCGGCGCTGAGAACTGGTTAGACACTAGCAAAAGCTGCGATGAAGCACGAGGTCAGCAAGGATCCCGGGCGCAAAAGAAAAGCGTTGGGGGAGGGGGGGGGGTGAGGGCGGACTCAAAAATGCCCCTAAGAAAAAAACGATCATACGAAAGACCAAGCAGAACTTCTGCCGGCTGGCAATAGCAACGCTACCGGGAAGCAGTATCCAATGAACTGCTCTGGGAAAAAGGGGGGGGATCGGCTAAAGGAAAAAGAAATTTTTCCCTGGGTCTCATCAAGGAAGCGAAAAACTAAGGGCAGGGAAGATACGTTTATGCTTGGGCATGCGCCCAAAAGAGGAGTTTGGTTGCAGGGATTGTGAAGAAGTAATCGCTCTTGCGAACGGGAAAGAGGGGGGCTGGCTGTGATAAGGAAACCTGTCCGGACAAAACAGGATCAAGAAAAGAGAAAATAAGGGGGGGGATGTGTCAGATCCTGGAGAGTTTAAAAACACGTCCAAAAAAAAGAAAGAATCGCACCCGCCGGTCTAATGACGGGCAGCTCCGGCTCCTCCATGGACGCCGACAGGAGGGGGGGGGAGGGATAAGTAGCAAAAAAGAGAGATAGAGAGAGAGAGAGGTATCCCATTTTTTTACAAAAAAAATTGGGAGGGGAAAAGAAAAACCACGGACCGCCACAAAGGGGAACTTGTCTAACCATGGCCCCAAAAGAATCTTTGGACGGCCGGAAGGGGGGGGTATATAGAAACATGCTTCTGGGGCTGATCGCACAGGAAAAAGGCGGCTGTGACTTCAAGCTAACTTTCCGATCACCTATGTCTAAGCGCCAATGGCAAGAAACAGGAATGTATCGGAAAGAAAATAAAAAAAAAAAGGCGTGTGGGCAGAGACTCAACAAGGGGGGGGAAAGGGGAAAAAAAAGAAAAGTCGAACCGTTGAATATGCGTACTATAGATCAAGGGGAAAGCGAAGGACTGCAAGGGGAAGCCACGAATAAGCGGATCGACAAAATGAAAAAAAGAAACGTGCAGGGTCAAACGAAGCCACAGCAAAAGGCGGGGGGGCAAGGGAGCCAAGAAGTCAGGCACAGAGCGGACGTGCAAGGGTATAACGGAAGGGGGGGAACGTAGAAAATGGGGTTTGGGGCCGCAAATGGCAACTGAAAAGAGGGATAGAGAGAGCGAATGGGTATGCTGCCAAATGGCGTCGAAAAGGAGACACGCGAAAAGGGTCAAGACGCAAGGAGATGACCCAGTGAGCTGCAGTCAAAAAAAAAGGAGGGGGCGTTTCGGGGTTCTTTCCTGGGGAGGGGTAAACTCATAAAGAGAAAAAAATCAATTTCCAAAAGGGTAGGTCGAAAATTATGACACGGGAAGTCCTCGCAGACACCAAAAATCCATTCCCGGAAAGAAAGAAGGAGCAAAAAAAGAAAAAAGAACAAAAACAAAGTATCAGGGGAGGAACCAGCAGTTAACGGCAAAGGGGGAAATTTAAGAGCCCGGGCGATGCCTTGAATAAAAAGATATCCATTGATGCGAGCGCGCCAAAAGCAAGGAGAAAAAGTATCGTATCAATGCTTTTGACAGTAGAGGTGAGATCCGCTGAAGCGGTCTCGGGTGAAAGGAAGGGGAGCGGTGGTCTATCTGCGGCTAGCCCCCACTCGTTGCATAACACAAAAAACAAAGAACTAAATTGTAACTTACTGCCCCCGTCACACGGGCGAAGAAGGGAGAAAATCCGCAGCTAGGTCGATGGGAGAAAAAATATAAGCTACTATTAATAAACGGGAAACGCACCAGTTATTCACATCGGAGGGGGGTGGGAGGGGTTGGAAAAATAAGAAACAAAAGCAGTATTCCTTCAGTAACATGGAATGGGATAAAAAAACCAGCACAGAACCCGAAGGAACAAGTTTTAGAAGGCGTTGTGCGTGTATAATAATTCCAAAGAAAGTCCTAGATAAGAATAAAACCTCAAGAAAATCAGAGGAGAGCGTGTGTGGGCCACGCGCATTCGCTATGCTAACTTGTTCACTGGGACACGGGGAGGGGCCGACCTGAGACCCACGGGACTTCAACCAGCCCTCCAAAATCCACCAACAAAAAGGAGAAAAACTGGAAAGGGACAGGGGAAAAAAGAAAGGGAAAGGTTACCAAAGCTCATCAAACACGGGAAAAAAAAAAGCTCCTGTTGATAAAAAAAATCAATAAAAACGAGAAGGAATAGCAGATACAAGAAAGAAAAGGGGGCAAACGCTCCAAAAGTTCGCTGGGGAATACAAAACGTTCTCTCGAACGGGTAGTACGGGAGGGGAATCAGGGGACCCAAGGAGGGAAAAGTAGCGTTCCCAGGGGCCATGGGACGGGGGTACAAGGGAAGGGGAGCTTTGAGTACCCTCGGGACTACTCCTAGTGACCACGCCAAAAAAAAAAAAAGAAAGCGGCAGAAAAAAACATAGAACGCCGGTCTTTCCCGACAGCAAAAATACCAGAACTCCAATTCCGGACCGCTCAGCGCCGGAAATCTCTAAAGACAAGATAGGAGACTGCTGTCTCTCGGGAAGTTCATCTCCTGGAAGGGGGCGCATAAGGTAAGGTGAAAAAAGAGTAAGATGGAAACGCGGACATCCGGTCCAATCTGGCGAGGAGGAAGCGAGGATACTACGCCCTGAGAACAGGGGAGAAGTGATCCAAAAAAGGGGTTCATTAATAAACACGATCTTCGAAAAAACTGAAAAAAGTCAAATGGGGAGTAAAGAAGGGGCACGTCCCTAATCTAATAAAAAACAAAAAAAGGATGCCGTAGGAACAGAGGAGAGTTAGTGGCCTATGGTGTAAACTTCTCCACATGAAAAAACTGAGTGGACCGAAAGAGGGCGCTGATCATAAAAAAAGCTGAGAAAAAAAAATGTAAAGGACCAGACCCGGGTACCGGGAGGAAAGGTATAAAAGCGGGAATCCTAGCAGGAGTTGTGACCGTAGTGGGCGAAAGAAAAAAGCAAAGTACCCAGGGGTATACGCGAGTCAAGTTTAGAGTGCCAGGAACCCGGGGAAGAAAAAAAGGAAGGAGAGGGAGTTCACGCTAGTGAAAAGACGCTGAGAGCGAAGGTGGATGTGGTGAGGGGGAGTTGAGGAGGAAAGGAGGAGGTCGACTGAGGTAGGGGTGGGGAGGGGCCAGCTTGCGTAGTAAAAGTGCAACTCTAGAAGCCGGACTAACGGGAAAAAAGCGCCCTGCGAAAAAGGAAGGATGAAAGAGACTTGGCTCAGATTACCCAGCCGTTTTTTAGACCGAAAGGTGGGGGAAGAAAACAGCGACAGGAAATGTAACAGAGAAAAGCGAAGAGAGATCGATGCTGCGCGTGAATGGGGATTGGACTCGATAGTGGCTATCCGATGCTTTGTCACCGTGCGGTCGGGGGGATAAAACCGGGAAAAGGTGACTTGTTTGTATTTTGTGGGGGGCAACCTGGTCGAGACAAGGAATGATGGAGGACACGAAAAAAGGGGGGACATTGATACAAAAGGGGGAGCAGGATAAAAGCCGTGGCAACCAGGCTCGAAAATGGGAGGGGGATGGGCAATTTACATCAAACCAATGACTAATTTGGGGTTGTGATCAAGCAAAAAAGGGGACTCTATCACCCAACGTCCGAACCGGGCTATCAAAGAGCAGGGGGTTCTCAACCGTCTTCCGCAAGGAAATACTGATGGGTTGAATGAGGGGGCAACAAACTACTTTAAAAGTTATTGGTTTCGGGAGAGGACTCGCACTTGCTTATACCAACGACAAGGTCCCGGCTTTCGCATGCTGGTAAACTAGAAAGGGCGGGCCGCAAAGAAAAAAAAAAGACCCAAAAAACAAAAAACAAAAAAAACCAGCGAGGGGAGGGTGCTTGGTGTTATGAACACGGGATAAAAAAAGAGGAGAAAAAACGCTAAACACCTAAAAAAAAGTCCGAAAGCTACTAAACCGGCGGCGCGTGTCACGAGCCTGAAAACGGTTAGCCCACCCGCTTGATTTTTCTCTCTCGAAGAAAAGTTTGCAATTGGGGGGAAAAAGAAAGGGGAATCGCAATCGGACGAGTTCAATAGGAGTGGAAAGACGGGATGAGAGCTCCAAGTGCTCAGTTGTAGTCTTGATCAGGCAAATGAAAATCGTCGGACAAAGGGGCGGGTCTGGGGAGGAGGGGAAGACAAGAAACTCTGTAAAGCCTATCCCAGGAAAATGGGTTCCCAGTCTGAGAAAGGGACCGACGTCCAGAAGAGTCAACGAAAGAGCAAACAATCCGGGACTGAGGAGGGTCAATCATTTGCCGGCGAAATTGCTACGCGGGGCTTTGGGCGCAGAAAGGGAATAAGGGCTATCGAGAAGAGGAAAACGAGAGATATCCGCATTTTTACCGGGAAATGGGGGCGGAACAAAACACGGAAGAAAATAGTAGTCTGCCAGTTGCACTAACACCAAAAAAGCTGTTGGGATTACTGGAAGAGCTAGTCACGGCGTTGCTGTGATGGGATGAAAAAGTGGGGGCGAGGAAAGGGGGACATCGTGGCGCGGGCGGCAATCTGCTGTCCGCCGCTTTATGGTCGGAAAGCACAGAGGAACAGGGGGCAGACCCGGATAAATAGACATACTAAAAAGAGAGTGGCGATCTCTCAATCAACATAAAAGGGGAAAAAAAGGAAAATATAGCTCAGCACGCGTTTTTGTGCTACGATACTCCGAAGGGAGTGAAAGGTTACTGCTTAGTGACAAAAAGGAAGGCGATCGGGATACGCATAGGACTTAGCCAAACATCGAAAGAAGAAGGGCGATCCAAGAATCAGCCAAAAAAAGCCAGATCGTTTGCCCGCATAAGGAAATGGCACCAAAACCGAATGTCGCTGCAAGCCTTAGGGAGATTCTGGAGGGGAGGGGGAATGGGGTGTTGTGATGGGAACCAGAACAAAAAAGGGGAGGGGGGGGGGGATATTCAAGCGAATGAAAAACTATCGGATGGAAGGGGACCGACTGAGGAAAAGGGAGGAAAGCCCTGCGCGCGAAAGCGCGGAAAACAGGTAGCAGGAGAAAGAAAAAGGACCGACCCAGATTTTCGGATTGGTCCAGGTGACGGGGGGGTACAAAAAAAAGATGACAAATTTAAAAAAGATTAAAGGGGACGAATAGGGGGGAGGGGAAGCATAGGGGCGCAGGATTAAAATGACAAACAGCCAGAAGGTTCCCGTGTAAAAAGCAGATCGTTCACGATTCAAGCGAAAAAGATGGAGAGGGAGAAAAGTACAGGGGTCAAACACGAGGTGAACCCCGGGCATCTTGAAAAGGTATAAAGGGGAAAATTTGGAGAAAAAAACCAAAGGCAAAGATGCACCAGATCGCTCAAGAGGGGGAAAGTTCATGGCGTTGAAGGCGTCCGCCGGGGAAGAGAGTGATGGGGGCGATTGAGGAAAGGTACGTTCAGGAAAGACAGGGGAAGACCCTCTGCAGAAAAAGAACACCAAAACCAGACTGAGGTACTGGCTCTTCAAGGAGGCCGTCGACCGAGGGAAATACGCATCTGGAGGGTGAAGGGGGAATACCCGACCAAGCACGAGTATCGCAAGTCCAACAAAAACCAAAACCACCATGTAGGAACACGAGTGAAATTGTGGGGACGTTGGGGGAAGGCAAAACAAGGAAGGAAGGAATGTGCGTCCGAAGATGGAACACCGCTCCCTAGCCGATGGGAGACAGGTTGGAGAAAAGGGAGGGGATGATGGGGATCTATAAATCCAAATTGGAAGGGGAAAGGAACCACAACAACCAAAAAAAACTCGAGCTAAAAAAGGGCTGCCACAGGAACATGTCGATATGACACAAAGGGGGGGTAAAGAACTCGTTCGTTCCTAAACATGCAAAAAGAATCGACCATGAATACAAAATCCAACCAAACACGAAACTTCAAAAACGGGGCTAAAAAGAAAAAGGGACATGGGACACAGGAACATCAGCCAGGAGGAACACCGTCAATGTTCAATCCCCAAGTCAGAGCAGATAACTGGAGGGGACGATTAACGTAAAGAAAGCCTTTCGATGAAAAAACGTTCAACTAAAAAAGACGGGAAAAGGGGTACTTTGACCAAGAACTAAACGGCGGGGTGAAAACGCATGGGAGCTTTAAACGGAGGGCTGCGTAGATAGTGCCGCGAATCAGACCGAAAGCTTGTCCACGCAACAGACCTGATCGACCGACCAAAAGAAAGAAAAGGTTCAAAAACAGAAAAAAACCCGCAAAAAGAAACGGAACGCCTCAGCGTCCTGACAAAGAAGGAAAAAAAGGCGGCTGCTAAAGGAGGTCCCAAATGGCAGAAAAAAACAAGAAGCGGAGGCGGTAAGGGAACTGCAGACAAAGCGGTCAAAATGCGAGGCTTTAAACAGTGACTTCTCCCTAAGCCCTACAAAGGTGTCGCCGGGAGAAAAGCGGACAAATGGAGGGTCTTATCAAACTCCGGACTGTCGGCGAAAAAAGGACAAAAAAAAGTGACAGGGTGGGGAGAAGTTTCACCTATGCAAAGAAGTCCTCAAAGAAAAAAAGAACGGAGAGGGAGGAGGGAGGAGATTAGTGGAAAACTGAAACTGAGAAACATTAACTGAGGGCAGCACGCACTATAGGCGCTTATCAAAAAGCGGGGGAAAAAAAAAAAACGGGTTCCCGGCGCACCTCGTTTCGGGGGAGTAGGGGAAGAAGAGGATAAGAAAAGAAAATAGTTGAAAAAGGGAGGGCGAAGATGCCGCACTGAAAGAAAGCAGAGCAAGGGTCTCGGCATGAAGCAATGAGAAGGAAGGGGAAGGAAAATATGGAGGTCCGCTACAAAGGTAAAGAGAACGAATGGGATTGAGGGGGTCGGGAGGGGGGGAAGACTCGTGATGTGGGTCGACTTCAGTACTTTTCGGGCAACGGGAGGCGGTGAAAAAGTGTACAGCACGCGGAACTACGGGGGGGGGAAAGAACGGGTCCCTGCTGAACCAAAGCGTAGGCGACATTGGCTCAAAAGCCAAAGAAAAATGGGGAAGGAAGGGGTAGAAAAAACTCGAACTGATGTCGATAGCATCGGAACAGAATAGATGGGATAGGCGTAAGGGGGGGATTGGGATCAACTCTTCGGTGGGCAGAGACGGGCAAGGGAGGAAAGAGGGATTTTGCACAGCGTTTTCATTGGGAGGGGGTTGGGGGGGCCGGAAGGGGAGAGGACCGGCGGAAGGGAAAAGACACGACATTGAATACACCAAAACTTTTACATAGAACATAAAAAAAAAAAAAAAGAAATTTCGTA
>Ga0179593_1502200_pt1 | contig 10174 bp, 11 predicted proteins | sample CZODoug2_1_08_16_FD_185931 | JGI IMG/M metagenome (GOLD analysis project Ga0179593, IMG submission 185931) | Vadose zone soil fungal communities from Angelo Coast Range Reserve, California, USA - CZODoug2_1_08_16fungal (PacBio error correction) | ecosystem: Environmental > Terrestrial > Soil >...
AAGTGACCAACAATTGGGCACCAAGCCTTTGTCGGGGGTTTGAAAAGTCTTCGAGGGGAAAATAAAAAAACCGAAGGGCCGGGCACTTTGTGGGAGAGAAGAGGAAAATCTGAGGAGCGGGGGTCAAGGGGGACCGTTCCCGAGGACTAAAAAACGTGAAACGGAAAAGGTTAGGGGGGACGTGACCCTATGTTGCGCAGGCCTGGCCAAAGGACTTGGGAAAAACAAAAGACGGCAAGTTCCAGCTTAATACTCACTGGAACCACATGAAGGCACTGAGATGACTTATCCGGTTGTTTGTGAATCAACAGAAAAGGCGAAACCGTGGGGGTCTGGGTTTTGGAGTCTGACATCAAGCCTTGAATCGACCGTAAAACGGGGGGGAAAAAAACTGTTGAGAAAGTTGGGGTGGGGGTGGGAGGTGGGGCTACAGAGCGAACGAACGCCCTTTGCGCTGTGTCAAAAAAGACTCCCACGCGAATGGTGGTGAAGGGCGGGAAGCGCGCCAGAATCTGCCTGACGTGGGGGCTCAAAAAAGAGAGCAGGGACCCGAGTGCACCCGAACACGCCAGACAAAAACACGAATGGGGGGGAGCAAAGAAGCCCTCCAAAAACAAACGTCCTCCAGAACTGCCCCTTCAGGAAAAGGAACTCCGTGGGAGCGAGGGAGCCTAGGAAAAAAAAAACAGGGAATGAGCGGTCATTAAAAACGCCCATGTTACAACCGTCACGGTACGGGCCCGCGTCACCACCGGGGTTTGTGCCAACACAAGCGTTGGGACGCCCAGGCAAAGTGCTTTTGAGAAAATAACTTGTGCCATCAGACAAAACGAAAGTCACCGTATTGTTGACCCAACGGACGGAAAACAACAATGACCAGACACCGGGCAAAGTACATTAGGTCTCGGGGTTCAGGAGGGATCCGTTCCAGACTTCATATTAAGCCAACACACGAGGGCGTGAACGTCAACGAAGGGATGATCTGCCGTGGGGGGACGAACAAAGGCTGCAGTGATCAAAGTTATGAAAAAAACGTCGAGTGATTGGGCACTTTTACAAAAGATTCACACAATTGCTCACCTGTGTACCGGGTAAATCGTTGGGGAGCGAAAAGCTGAGGGATAAGACTGCTAACCTGTCAATAACCAACCATGGTTGTGGGGATGGCGATGTAGCAAGGGAGGATGGAGGTTAAGTCCGAGACTACAAGCGATGGACATAAGGTTCAAAGTGGTGGTAGTGGGGCCACGAACAAAACAAAGACTCATCTCCCCACATCCGGACCCGGGACGAACAGATGGACCAGACGCTGAAAGAATTCCAGGTGTAAATACGGTGGTCGCCCTAAGACTGTGGGGGGACACACAAAAAAAAAACGAGGCGGTGTTCTAGCACAAGGAGAGCTGGGACGTCAGATTAGACTGGGAGGTTCGGGTGGAAAAAACCCCGGAACGTACCGCAAGAAGAGCACGGTTAAAACGGCGACAAACCGTGTCACCCAGGGTCAAAACGGCACAAAAAAAACACCTTGTACCCATGTGGCTGGCAGAAGTCGGGAGGTTATGAGGTCGTTCCAACCACGCGTGTTAGTTTACCACATGCGGGTGTAGTCTAGAAATACATGGGGGAAACTTCGGTGTCGCGAGAAGGTCCGCGACTAAAATGAAACAGAAAGCTACAATTGAGTGTTTCTCTTTGCACCCTCGACATTGGCGGCGCTACCAACATACTGGGTAAGCAGAAAAGCACTGGCCCTAACCAGGGGACGTGGGATTAGGGGGAGGTTGGGAGGCATAACTCGAGGTACCATGTTCCGGGTCTGAAAGGTGGAAAGGAAGAGTGGGCGTCGATCGAGACGGGCAAGAAACTGGGACAATAGGGGGGCTCCAGGAAGAGCTAGGGTCGAGAGTTGCAGTAAACTCACAAGTCGAACAAGACCCCGAGGGCCAGGGTTCTGGAATCAGAGACTGAGAGGCAACTCATTCAAACTAAACTTCCGGTGCTCTCAGGACGTGGATAGCATGGTATAGTCTGGGGGGACACTTACGAGGAGGGGGCGAGAAGGGGGATGGAGAGCCGGACAACTCGACAAAGAGGTGGGTGCTTACAGATGTTGTCCCAATCAATTGGCCTCTGCGTTCTGGGCAGTCCGTCCAGTTGATGAACATTGAGATTTTCCAGAGAGTTGGACCAACCGATCACCGCTGGAACGACCTCGGGTCCAGCAGAGACACCCGGCCAGACCGTACCAAGACCCTCCAGGCCGCAGAGCAACCCAAACCCAACAAAACCCACCAAGAAAAAATGAAGCGTCGTGGAGGGATTGGAAACATGAAAACAAAAAATGGGAGGGAGGAAAAACAAAACAAAAAAACGACAAGAAAGGATTATTTGGGGGGTACAAAACAGTGAGGGAGGGGGAGGGGGTTTTATTTGTGAGGGTACTTGTAAAAAAAAAAGCCGCTCTCCCCAATCAAGCCATGGGGTGAAACAGGACCGGGAGACCGGTTTAGGACTTCTGGTCAAGGCCTCAGGACAATAATACTCGCCGAAAAACGAAATGAGTACATTAACACTGGGAGAAGAGAAAGAAAAAACAAGCATCAACTCACGTGACACAGTGGGGGCGGTTTACAAAAGCTCGGAGGGCGGTGGGCACCCTAGATCAGAGAGAAAAAACAACAAACAGAGGGAGTAGAAAAGAGAATAGACTCTTTTCACGGACAAAGAAAAGATTTTTGAACAAGGCAGAAAAAACGCGGGGGGGACGGAGAGCAATGGGAATACCGGCTGCCCGGGAATAGTGGTGTCAAAAACGAGGAAGGGGGCACCGTTGTAAAATCGCCCCGGGGGGAGCTGGGACCTAAGGGAAGGGGCTATAGATGGGGCCTTAGGTACAACATAAAAAGACCCATTAACCATCTCCGGTCAAAACGCTGTCACCCTCAGGGAAGGCAGGCAGACGAGGGTGGTGTACAAGAAACGCTAAGTAATAAATTCTGTTGGGGGTGGTGGGGGGGGGATTAACGATCCGTGTAAATCGCACGCCGAGGGAAAACAGCTGGGGGGGGGGGGGTCTAAGGGACATAAGGACCCAACAGACACGAAGAAGAACAAAAAAAAAAAGAGTAACAATTTAATTTGACACCCAATACCTGGTCAGGGATTGATTAAATATTCCTGAAAAAACTGAGGGGCAACATAAGAGACGCCGTCCAAATATGAAGCAGACGCCACGGGGGGTGAAAGTTAGCCAGCGAAAAAGGGAAAGAAAGACGTGCAAAAAAAACCCAGGGAAGAACTTTCCGTGCTCTGTTTGGACTTAGAAACCTAAAACTACGGCGAAAATCAAAGAAACGGAATCAACGGGAACTCAATTCTGCCTTAAAAAAGCTTGCTGAGAACGGGGGAAACTAAAAAAAAACTAAGGGTTGAGCAAAGCCGTGCAAAGATGGATGGGAAAGACTAAAGACCGTGAAAAAGGCTGATTAAAATCAGCGAAATCTGAGAAACGTTAAATAAATGGCAACTAAACAGAAACGTGAAAAATCAAAAGGGTACAGCTTGGTCTGGAAAAGTGGTTGAACTGCAATTTGTCTTGGAACGTGTGACTCCAATGCTGGAGGGGAAAATTCCACTGGTTTCCAAGAAATAACCAAAAACTTCGAAAAAACCCAGCACTAACCATGTAGGGGGAACTCTAGAAAAACCAGCAAACAGGGCGGAACACCTCAGGCACCGAAAAAGCTTGAAAGGAAGGCTTAGAGGGGGAAGGGGCCACACAGTATCAGTGGGGACGGTTAAAGGAACCCCGGGGAAACACGATCAAAGAGAAAAGGTCTGATCGGCTGAACCCCGCTCAACGGAAAACTGGGCACAGACCACCTTCGTTGTGTGTAAGGCTCAAAAAGCGGCATCGCGGGGGGGGCAGCGAAAAGAGGCCAGGGGAAAAATTGGTAGGGGGGAGGGGGGAGGGTTGGGGTTTGGGGGTAACCCGTTGACCAAAAACGGACGCACAACAAAGAAATCTCAAAGTAAAAACTGAAACTTTAGCACAAGAAAAGAAGAAAGGACTGTAAAACGTGGGGGGAAAATGGTATTAACCGAAACGTTGGGGGGACTCGTTGAGGCTGAGGGTACGCGGGTAAGCAACCCTCAAAATATAAAAGACCTCAGGAACCGGGTCAGGGCCCTATCGGGGAAAAAAAAAGGTACACCACAGCTGGGGGATGGGATGAAAAAAGAAACTAACTGATGGGGTTAAGCAAAGGCCAAAAAAGAAGTGAACACGAAAAATCACGTTACGAAAAAAACAGCAGGGGACGGGAAAACCGGGCGCTAAAATGGGTACCGCTAGTGTCATAGGGAACTCTCAGGGGCCCTCATATGAGGGAGGGCCATGTAAGAACCATGAAAGGACGTCTTCTAGGGGATGAGGCAGAATATTATGGGGGGGGGGGCTTGTCGGCTTGTCCTAAAGCGGGGTCAAAAAAAATCCTATAGATCAAGAAAAATACTCAGAAGAGTAGGGGTTACTGCTCTTAGGAAACGTAGGGGAACATCTCGGGTTGGGGACGGTCGGGTGTGGGGGCAATCTCAAGGATTGGAAACGGGGTCAGTTCCCACCAAAAAAAAAACAGACGGAACACTTCTGTAGAACGGTAAGCAACTAGTTATAACTAACATAAAAAAGTGGGGGGGTGCGGAAGCTCGTGTCCAAAAGACAGCAAACCGAAGGGGAAAAGCCCGGTGGGCGCATGAAAGTGGTAAGCAGCAGGTAATAGCGGGGTGGGGGGGGACAGTACAGTAAAAAACCAATGTCTGGGCTGGCCTATCTCATAGAGATAAAAATTGGAGATTAACACGTTTAGGCCACCCTGTGTCAGGTAAAGGCCTCCTCATCCAAATCTGAGAGTCCTCTTATCTGACCAGGAAAGCTGCCCCACGAGTCGGAAAGATCAAGGAATGGTAGAACGTTCAACCATCTAATCACAACCTAAAAAAAAAATATTTGAATTTCAAAATAGATCAAATCGCAAAACAACAAACAAAAACGGGAGGGGGGGATGGGGGTTGATGGAGATAGTAAAAGCGGGCACAGTCGGTTGGGGAGATTGAAGAGTATTTCCAAAAAGCCGGACTTTGACGGTCATATTGATACGAAGCAGACGAGATCAATGAGGTACAAATTAACATGCAAAACATCCGGCACAGTCCTTGGTTGTTGCAGATAGGGGGCACCGTGTCCGGTCCGTCGGTACGAGTTATCTATGGGCCGATGGGGAAAAAAAAACATTGTTGGCATAACGTCTTCCGGAGTGGCGCTTTGAAGGGAGGAGGATAAAGAAAGGGACAACTCGCCATTTAGAAACTGCTAGTTACAAACCATCACAAGGAAAGGCAAGGAATTTGGGACGTGAGAGAAAGACAATTTACAAAAAAAAATAACGGACATCCGGCTATAAACCTTGCCGTGGACCAAAGTGAGGCGCCGGAAAAATGGAGGAGGGCGATCTAGAACCGACTATACAACTTAACTACCAGGGGCAAGGGGATTGAATCTGCTTCAATCGCCCAGACCGAGGAAAAAGACAGAGGTATACACAGTCGGGCCGCCGGGGGCAAAACTGAGGGGCTACAGCTATGGAGCTTACAGAAAAAGCAGATTCAGTGATGAAGAACAGTCCCGAGAAATCGGGCATTGGACAGACCAGCCCTTCAGGAGGCCAAAGAAAATGGTCAGCTGCCGAAGATGGCATCCAAAGCAGGGTCACAAACAGCGCAAGAGTGGGCACAGGGCATCGTACAACTGGGTGATCTACTACAGAGATTCCCGAAAAGGATAGGTGGAAGAAACTCATGCGGGGTCTGCAAACAGCTCAACAGGAAATATTCCCAAAAAAAGTACAACAAACATTCCTGCACCACGGGTCGGAAAGTGCCAAAAAAAAAACCTCCTGAAAGTGTACCGAGTTCAGGGGGAAAGGAAAGCGTCCGCAGACACAGAACAAGTTAAAGGGATCGTGAACACACCACCCCGGCGCTCCCCCGTTTGGTGCAGCAATAAACGTAAGCAACGGGGGGCAATTGGGTGTGGACGGCGCAACCCACGGGGGCTTTACAGGGCGCAAACGGGTCGCGTTTCCCACTGGCTCAGACGGGGAAAGATAAGCAAGGTCATGTGTACGAAAAGCAATGTCTGCACGGAAATAACCGGTAACCCATGGTAAATGTGGAAAGAATACTCTGGGCGGCCAGGGGAATCAAAGGTCGTACGACGCAGGGCCACCAAAAAACGGACGGTAGGTCGGGTGTCACACCTGGTTCAGCACTCGTGAGGGTACACGGAGATGTTGGGCGTCAGAGGGAGAAAACAGGAGGGCTGTCTGGGCGAGTGGCCCGGTCGGGGGATTAACAAGCACTGCGTGAAACGGCGGCCGGTACGTGCGTAACCCCAATTACAACGCAATAAATGGGTGCCGCAAAGAAGGAGAGGTATGATCGACAGACTGAAAAGGGGGAAAGGGGTCTAAATGACTCGAAAGTCGGCCATATGCGTAAGAAGATGGGAGTGGCACAGGCCCCCGAAAGGCGACCGGGGCTGCGGGTGGGCAGTGGGAGTTTCATTGCCCCCCGGCAGAAGGTTTAATCAAGCCCAAAACGTCGATCAAACTAGGCCTTAAACAAGTTTTTTGATCCAAAAAGCGGTCAACGGTGCTGAAGGCGCATGCGGGACGATACCAAACGCACGAACGGTAATTTATCACGCCTCGTAAAACTGAAACGAGATAAGTGGAGATAACATTGACAAGAAGGGTGCACAGAACCTTCCCGGTTCGGCGACAGTGTTGACGAGTGAACAGGTGGCTGGACTACCTCTTTTCCCCGACCAGGCGTGCACGGGTGGCGGACGACTCGCCATGGAGAAGAAGAGCGTTAATCACGCGAACGAGGCAAAAAAACGCAACCGCGACTGATTTGGAAGAGACGTAGTCCGTACGTTAGCATGACGAAAAAGAAGTCTGACACACTAGTCCTCAATCCCATCCGAAGTTCAATGCATGCTGCACCTCAGGTAATGACGAAAAAGGCGCCAAGACAGAACCGGCAGCGCATAAGGCGCATCGATAATAGAATCTTCGAAGTGATTATTGGCAACTAACTAGCGGGGGTGCATGCAAATCCAACGAGAGCATTGCGTAAAAACGGATAACGCTAATATCGGGTGCAAACCTTCAAAAGCTAGCAAGGGAAGGGTAACTCTTCGGCGAAGGGCAACGCCAGAGCAGTATACAGGGAGGACCAGGCCTGCCCTTTCGGATAAGGGGAAATCGGTGACGGGGGGGACGGGGTGTCCGAATACAGTCAAACGGGTTCAAAAAGGGAGGTGGGGAAAACAACCGGGCTGTCTACCAAGATTGGACGATCCTGAAACCTTGAGACGGGGAGGGTCTCCTGACACGTGCGGCCGGATAAGAAGCTACGGTAGGGGGGCAATGGTCATCGCCCTGGCGAACGCTTTTACCCCAAGTCCGGAGGTGGTTGGTCTAAACGGCGACGGTCGAGACGGGTCCATTGAGCCCACGAGGACTTGGGTAATGCGACGCAGCGATTTCCGGTGAAAAATCAGAGGGGGGATCACGGACTTTGCGTTAAACATGTAGTAGGTGGTTTCTTGGGGTCGGGGGGGAAAAAAAAAAAAGAGACCCAGGAACTAAGGGGGTGTGGGCCAAATCTGGATGTGGGGGACCACAATAGACAAATTGTAAAAAATCGTTGCTAAGTACGATCCATTGGAGTGATGACCAAGAAATGGGGGGGTTGCGACGTACGAGAGGTAACGTGGGGTATATGGAACTCCATTAACAGGGGCAAAGCATAAAATGGAGAGTGCCGTATCAGGTTTCTGTGGGGGAAAGACACATCTGGGGACATCCCGGGGGTACTCGTCCACCCGTGTAGATTACAATATGGGAACTAGATTTCTCGGTCTGAGAGGTAGCCATAAGAACCTCTAAGCTTAGTGAGAGAGACACACAACCTCAGCGAAAAGAGATACTTAAATCGCGAATCGCTAAGGGAAGGGGGGGCACAAGGGGAAATCGGCAATACACTCCCCCCCGTGGGGGGGGGGGGGGCACATCGGGGGGGAGACTGTGTGAAGGACTCGTGAAGCGCGGCCGAGATGGGTTGGGCTGGTGGGGTCTGTACTCGGAGTACGCCCGCTCCACTGGGTCTGGACGGGGACGGGACAGCTGGGGATAAAAGTGGTCAAAACAAAAAAAAATACGCCCAAGCTAAACTGCGTACTGTCAGTCCGGGGCCTTAATCTACAAAAAAGGGGAGTGCAAAAAAACACAAAAAAAAATAAAAAACAAAAAACAAAATCATAAATAAACAAAAACCCCTGAGCATGGGGGGCTGCGCGTGGTGTGATCGAGGGCGGGTGCGGGGGGGGGGGTGTGCGGGGCGGTGCGCGTGTGGGTGGGCGTTGGGGGGACTTTCTCCGTGTTTGGACTAGTCTCGGTTGGTGAGCTGTGTGCGAACACGCTGGGTGTCGGACCGGATGCCGGGCGGCAGGGGGCCGGGGAGGGTGTGTGTGGAAACGGGGATTATATACACAACGTCGGCGCACAAGTGGAGTAGATGGTGTTCGGGTACATGGAACTTGTGGCCCCCGTAAAAAACGGGAGGGTGGTCAACCAACAGGTCGCGAGAGGAAGGGAAAGAAAAAGGGGGGCGACAGGGGGGCAGGGGCCAAAGAGTCGAAGGTGGGGGAAGGCTTGGGCATGGTGTGAGGTCTGGGGAGGGGAGGGGGCCGGGGGTCGGGGAGTGATAGGGAGGGGGGGGCAATGGAAGTTGTACTGTACAGAGGCTGACGCTGTGTCACCTAAGGCTACGGGGGGGGGGGGGACAGTCATCGTCGGGGGGGGGGAAAAATGGAGTTCACAAAAAGAACAAAATCAAATGATCATGTCGCTGCAACCAAGCGTGAGGTGGGATGGGGGGGAAGACGCGTTAACAAAAGTAGGGTTTCAAAGCCGAGTTCCGCAAAAAGGAGCGAAAATGTGCGCTATCAAGCCGCTGGGTTGGTAGGGGGATAAATATGTGATACGGGGCACGCCGGGGTAATTGGATAACCGGTGGGAATAGTGCAACACCCATACCATTGGTAAAAGAGGGGGGGAAGACTGTTGCATGGGAAAAATAAAAAGGCCACAGTACGATCTAGTCAGGGCCGCACCAAGCCGTCATCGGGACATGGGGATGTAAGAAAGCCAAGCAAATAAACAAAACGGCCAAGGGGGGAGAACCTTGGTTAAAAGGCGGGTCACAAGGGGCCACAGTAGAAAATCAGGTTACAAGTGCTTTTCACAAAAGCCGGGCTCTCCAGAGTAGGGGGGGGGGGAGTGAGTGCGGGGGCGGGGAAAGTTCACAACAAAAGGGAAAAGGCAACCCTAAGGAATGACGGGAACCTGAAATTAGTTAGTGCCAAAAAACACAAGCGAAGTTGTTGGGCTGAAGAAAACGTGGAAGTAACATCAAATGAGCCAAAAGCTACGCACAAGCTGTTCTGACACGAGAATGGAACTGCATGGGCAAGGAGGATGGGAACTCAGCGAGCTACTGCGTGGCCCACGCCCAACAGAAAGGGATAAAAAACCAGCAAATGCCGACTCGGAGTTTAAAGAACTTGCCAATCATAAACGGGCAGACGGATTTAAGGTCATCCTGCCAGAAAGTCCGGAAGGGGGTGTCAAAAGAGCTGGGCAATTTTATTGGCCTGCTTTCCGGAGAGGGGTACTGGTCAGTGATGGTTGACGGAAGTGCCAAAAACCGTAAATAGCTATCGAAAACAATGCATTACCGGTAAACCAGGGGGGATTGGGTGGCTTACTTTGACAATGACTGGACCCGGGCAAGGGGCAATCTAAAGTGTGTACTAGGTCATGGCGGAATGGGGCCAGTTAGCGTCCTGAACTACACAGGAGCTGCTTAACAATGCAAAACTGATTACAGGGAAACGAGTGGGACCGGGGAAAGCTGACACACTGGGGACTAAACAACCAGACAAGCATTGAATAAACAATCAAACCGCTTTAAGGGGGAAAAAAAAAAAAGAAAGATTATTTGTTTGACGTTCTTACCGGGGGCCTAGGTAAACACTCCAGAA
>Ga0179593_1525338_pt1 | contig 10174 bp, 11 predicted proteins | sample CZODoug2_1_08_16_FD_185931 | JGI IMG/M metagenome (GOLD analysis project Ga0179593, IMG submission 185931) | Vadose zone soil fungal communities from Angelo Coast Range Reserve, California, USA - CZODoug2_1_08_16fungal (PacBio error correction) | ecosystem: Environmental > Terrestrial > Soil >...
TCTGAGAGAGAGGAAAAAGGGGGTCCCCTCAGACGATAGGGAAGGGAAAGGGAAAGAAGAAAGGGGCTGGGGAAGAAAGGGGAAACACCTCCATAGTCTTGCAGGAAAAAACTGAAGGGAACTAGAACGGTTCTCTACTAACAACGTGGTCCTCCTTCCTTCACCGCGGAGGAGGAAGACGAGACTGACAACGGGACTTCAATACAGGACAAGGGAAAAAAAAAGACCATCCTCAGCGGCGGCGGATGAGGCCGCTGCATCGATGTCCAAGCAAGGGAAAAACAGGAAAGGGTCGATCGAGGGGATGCGATGCCACGGGGCGGTGGAGGCAAGAAAGGGGGGGGGAAGAGACTTTCAACTATCATCATATGCGACCATCGGGGGGGGGAGGGAAGGAGGCAAGACTATCTGCTTACTGAGAGGGAAGGGGGCGGCCAGGAATTGTTCCATGGGGGGGGGGTGGAAAGGAAAAAAAAAGGAGGAAAAAACATCTTATGAAGAAGGGAATCGATTTCTTCGCATCTTGTCAAAGTCTCAAGAAGGGGGGGGGGGGGGGGGAGGACGTCTTCATCTCTCTCAAAGGGGACCATCGTGTTCGAGGATGGGGGAGCGGGGACACGAACGTTTTTGAGAAAAAAAAGAAAAAAAAGGGGGGGAAACCAAACTACCATCGCTTTCGAAAAGGAAAAGAAAAAAGCACCTCCTCCAAGGACACCGGAAAAACTGGTTTTCGAGGAAAGAAAGGCAATTCCAAGAAGGGAGAATACCGTCTCAGCAACAAAGTGGCGTCGGGGGGGGATTCTCCCTTAAAAAAAGGGACGATCTTCACGACAGAAAAAGAAAAATTGAGGGAGAAAGGAAAAAAAAGGGGGGGGAGGCATCGCCGAGCGGAAGGGGGAAACAGCACGGGGGGAAAGTGATGTCCCCGTGATGAAAGAAAAAAAGGAAAAAGAAACCTTCCATGCGTCGGAGGGGAAAAGAAAAAGGGGGGGGGAGGGGGGAACCACCTTCCTCAGGAAGGGGTGAAAAAAAAGAAAAGGGAAGAGAGAGGAAACAACTCCCATAGGAAAAACATTCTCTGAGGAAGCCTCAGCGAAAAAAAGGGGTCCCCCAAAGGGGAAAAAAGAATTAACGACAGGTGGCGGGAGGGGGAAAAAGGTCCATCTTAAGGAGGAGGCTTCTTCGAAAATCAAAGGCACCGACAGCAGGAGCAAGGGGGGTGCATTTCACGGGGGGGGGGGGAAAGGGGGGGAAGGGAAAGTAGTTTCTTACAGGGGGAACCAAAAAAATGCCCTGGTGCTCACAGGAGGGACGAGGAAAAAAAATGACATATCTTCGTGTGCAAAAAAGGAAAAAAAAAGACGTACACCGAGGATTTCTTAACAGAGAGAGAAAAAAAGGGAAGGAAACCTCCCTTTTAATGACCTGTCCATGGCTGAAAAAAAAAGAGAACAGAGCCCCCCTTCTTGTTAGGGAAATTTTCTTCTTTGCTCCCGTCAAACAGTGCCGCACCGAAAACACGGGAAAAAACCTTCTGGAAAGAAAGGCCTGGGTGGTCCGGATATGGAAAAAAAGAAGGAATCCTCCACATAATTTATTATTAGGGCCCCTCCTTGAAAAAAAACATCCCGCCACGAGTGTGAGGGGGAAATTTTTAAAAAAATTGGGGGTCTCTGGGAAGAAATTGGGTCCGCAAAAAGGGAAGGGATAACTTGTCCCTCGTAGGGTGTTGGAAAGCAAAAAGGGGTCCCTGGGAAAAAAAGCTCCACAAATCAAGCGGAGGGGTGGCCGGGGCAAGATACTTTCTGTCCCTGCCAAAGGACTGTGGTGAGGGAAGACGATATCCGCCCCGAAGGAAAAAAAAATCGACGCCCGACCAGGCCTGCTGGAAACAGAATCGTTAGACTAAAAGCGGAATGAAAAGGAAAGAGAAAGGGCGACCCTCAAAAAAAGGGGGGAGTATAGGTAGGGAAGTCACTGGTTGGTGGGTGAACGCCGGCGGAGAAGAAAGGCCCATTTGCAAGCCCTGCTTGGACCGAGTATTCGACGCGGGGCTCGCGAAAGAAAAAAACAGTTTTGGCCGGGTGAAGACGACGCGAAAAGGCGGTGCCGCCCGAGCAAAGACCCAGAGTGTTGGTGAAAACCAAGAAAAAGAGCTTACCCGAAGAAGGGAGGAAAACCGTCTTTCCGAAAAAATTGGCCGAAACTGAGGGAGGGGTTCAAAAAGCGTGTTGAGCCCGGAGGATGGGCTGGGAAAAGGCCCCTAACTTACCAAAACGCCAGAGGGGACAATCTCCACGAGGGGGGGTTCCGTTGACAAAAAAAGCCCGAAATCTATTGAAAAGCCGGCCGACCAGAAGGACGCTGTTTCGGTGGGGGTCCACAACACCGAAGGGAGAAAAAGCATTTCCCTGGCGAAAAAGCACGTTCTCGAACAGAGGGTACAGTGCCCCGTCGGAAAAAAACTGCGTGTCTTTCACAAGAAAAAGAAAAAGGGAAGAAGAGGTAAATCGGCCGCTCAGGCTGGACAAAAAAAAACAAGCCAGACCCCCTGACTAAAGAACCGCGTTTGGAAGAAGAAAGCACGCTGCCTCGCGAATAAGAAACACGTCCTGTTCGCCGAAAAAAATTGACAATCCAACACCGCCCTAGCCCCAGACATCCCTCTTCCTGAGAAAGAAGAAAGGGAAGACCAATCCTTCCTCCGGGGGAGGGGATGTCTTGGGCACGTTTTGCCGAACTAAATCCACTACCCTGAGGAAAGACCCCTACAACCGAAAAAAAGGGACTCTCTGCTTTTGCATCCGGGAGGGGGTGGAAAAAACTGTCCTGGACATTTTGGGGGGGTCGAAAGACAATTTGTCCGTCTCAAAGGTGGCCTAAGAAGAACCCTCGATGATCAGGGGGGGGGCCCGCAAGCGGGTCGGGTTGGTCTATCTCTTGGGGGGAAGACAGGGTAAGATCCCTTGGGAAGGAGACATCTTTGGAAGAAAAATCCGTAAGGGAGAAACGTTCCATGCCGTAACAAAAAAGAGGCCGCTTTCCAGAGAGCCGCGCCGCTGGTTCAAATGAAAAAAGAGGAGAATTAACTGAGGGAGGACAGCTGCTTACGCCTTCCACAAAAAGTTGGGAGGCCCTCCCGAACTCTACTGAATGGGGAAAAAGGTCCTCCGAAAAAAAAGTCTTCGGAAGGTGTGGGAAACGCCTGCCAAAAAAAGAAAAATCCTGCCGACGCCTCTGGAGGAAAAAATGAAGGGTCTGGTCATCTCTGGCCGCCCGGAGGAGAAAACGAAGGCAGCCACGTCTCTTGCTGGGGGGAAAAAAAAAGAGTCTATCCGGCCAAAGATTTGCGTTGGAACGCACGTCCCGAATAGGGGGGGGGGACCGGAAAAACTCCTCGGATACTGGTACCCGCCCGCCAGAGAAAGGAAAAAGGCTGTGCCTTAGAAGGGGGGTTCGCGAGTCCGGGAAAGGTGACTAGGAAAACAAAAAAAAAAGAAACTCTTCCCGTGAACTTTCCAGCAGTTGGTGTTGCCCGACGTTCTCTGACTGGTTTTTTTGTGTTTTTGGTCCTATCCTAAAAGGGGTTCTTTTAGCCGCAGATTTGGTTTTCGTTTCTCAGGGAAAGTAATTCCCGGGGGTACCTATTCTTTTAAAGCCTAGTCCGTCCTGCAAGAAAAAACTATCTCCATCCAGGAAAAAAAGAAAGAAAGGGAGGGACTATCAATTACAGCCAGCATGCAGGACCTGCGTGGGAGAATCGATTATCGACAAAGAACGGTGGGGAAAGTCCGCACGAAGAAAAAAAAGCGTTGGGGGGGGGTGGTCCGAGCATTGTGCCGCTAAAAAAAGAAAAAAAGATTTTCGTGCACAAAAGGACTGCGAACAAACAAACTCTTCCTCCGTCCGAGGGAAGGACCGAAAAAAAGGGGGGAAGACGCTCAGAATCGTTCGTGCCGACTCGAAAAAAACCCCAGGGTCACACGCGAAAAATCGACCGTGTGTCTGGCGACCCTCAACAAGAAGTCAATTGCCTGGAAGGACCATGTCATCATCGGGGCGGGGAACGATCTCAGCCGTAAAAAGGGATGGCTTGCCCGAATGTGAAGAGGGGGGATGCTGGGGGGAAAGGCCCTCCTGAGATGAAGGTGACCAGGGGGGAATTTGTTAACTTAAACAAATCGCATCTGAAGAAAAACCCTACCGAGAAAAAGAGCAAGCCTTTCCGTTTTAAGACGTTTTTAAAAAAATAACTTCCAGAGCTAAATTATTATATCAGAGTCTCCACCCCACCACCATTATGAAGGGTCTCACCGATCCGGTCCTGAAGGGAAGTTTCCCGGGGAACCCTCAACGATTCCCCTTCTAAAGTGCTTTTCCTTGGCTCTAGCAGCTCGACCTTTTCCAATTCACCTTCCATCGGGGGGAGGGTGGGTAGGACCCACAATCCCGAAGAATTACCTCGAAATCCATCCATGGGAAAGAGGCGTTCTATCTTCCTAAAGGAAGGGGGGGGGACTGTCCTCCCAAAAAAGATACTAATCGGGGTTGTCTCAAAAAAGAAAAAAGGAGGAATTGCTCTTTGTACGAGCCGTCTTGTCCGGGCCCGGGTAAAGAAAAAAAAGAAAGGAATTCTGAGCGGGGGGGAAGGGTGGCCCCGAGGGGGCGAGGCAGCTATTGAAAAAGACATGAGCACCGGAAGGCGGTGTTGAGGCAATCGCGGAGCGGCCACAGAAAAAAAACAAAACCGCGGTTGCATAAAATCCGGGCCGGGGGAAACGGTCTCTAACGGGGAGAAGGCAACCTACACCATGTGTTTGCTAGCGGGACGGCCCCCCTTGGCCGATCAGCACGATCGGAAGAGTCGGGCTGGGAGGCGGCGGCGGCCCTCGGATGCAAGACCACCAGCCAAAGCGGCCCAATGGCGGGAAAAAAAACTTGTTCGGCACCGGCGCCACGAAAATTTCCAAGAGGAGGGGCCCCTCAAAGACAGAGGGAGAAAAGGGAGGCAGCAAAAGGGAGTCCAAAAGCGCACGGGCAAGGGCCACGAGGAAACCCGAGGGGGGGAGTTTGGTGGTGGGGTCAAACCGTGGGGGTCACTGCTTTGACGCTTACGTCGGAAGGGTTCGGCAACCGGCTTTGGTCGAGGGGCGGCGGGGACACCGGAGCATAGATATCGGTGCCGGAAAAAAGGGAAGAAAGGTAGAATGACGGCGGCAAAAAAGAAGGAAAGACCTTCCGTCGGCCTGCCGGAGAGGAAGAAAGGAGGGGGAAGGGGAGCCAACAAGTGCTGCACAGATCTTCGAAAAAAAAAAAGGGAGGGCCGCGAGGGGGAGCTTCATATCTCCAGCTTCTGCGAGGGGAGAGGCTTCAGCGCGAAGAAAGGGGGAAAGAACGGTCTAACGGCGGCGGGTCCTTCCAATCTCGTTCACAAAGGAAGAAAGGGGAAACGTTCCGTGAAGAAGGGAGACGGGCGGACATCCCAGTCCCATACAGAGCTTGGGTTGGTCGGAAAGGGTCAGCAGTGGACTTCTATCCGAAAAGGGAGGGGAAAAGGAAGACCGTCTCCGGAGTCAAAATCTCCGTGCAAAAAAGAATTCTCTCACGGGGAAAAGGGGGGAAAGTCTACTTACTGATTACCGTCCACCACGGGAATCCCATCGAAAAAATGGGAAAAAAAGAAACGCATCATCATCGAGGCGTGAGTTCCTGTTACTCTATCTGAAAGGGGGGGAGAGGGGGAACGACAACACAATGTCAACGGGGTTCCCCCCAGGCTCAGGCCGGAAAAAAAGCTAAGCAAGGGTCTGTGGCGGAACAGGAAAAAAGGGTCGTTTTTTTGGATGTCCGGGGGGAAAAACTTCAAGCGGCACTAAAAAGGCGCCTTGGGAGATAGTCTCGGCCGGAGGCGCGATTTCAGGAAGAGGAAAAAAAGGGCGGCGAAAAGAGGTAAATCCCGCGGGGAAGGAGGAATCGAATGAAGGGTGGGCATGATCGTCGAGGCAGGTGTCGCGATGCCCCGGGACCGATCATCGATGGAAGAAGACAGGCAGGTCGTTCTTTCCTTGAGAGGGAGCAGGATAACTATCCGTGACGGCGGCCATTAAAATTTGGTAGACTGTGGGGGTGTTCCAAAAAAAAAAAAAGGAAAAAAAGACAAGAAAGCTGTCCTTTCGGCCGGCGGTGGGGGGGGAAAAGGGGGGGAAAAAGATGGGCAACAAGCGTCTTAGGCCAAAAGAAATTTTGTGTGTCGGGGAAAAGAGAAAAAAAAAGGGAACTGGTTACTGCAGCGGGGTCGTCTTTAGCGGCGGAACAAGACGGTTTTCGACAGCTTCAGGAGGGAAAAGGGGGAAAAAAAAAAAAAAAGAGAACCAGCGACGGTCTTAATTTTGGAAGGAAAGAGAACCGGACAATACTCGAGAACGTCGGGTCTTCCAGAAAGGGGGGGGGGAAAAAAAAAAAACTGGTTGTCGAAGCCGGTGGCGTCCGCCCGACTAAATGCACCGAGGAAAAAGGGAGGGGAGGAGGAAAGCTTCAAATTGCTGCAGGGAAACAGGCCGGACACCCAGGGATACCTTCCACGACACACCAAAAAATCAGCCGCGGCCTTTATTGAGGGGGAAAAAAAAGAGGAAACAGCAGAAATTCACTATCGGGGAGAAGCGAGAGGGGTTTCTTGATGGAACGCCTTAAAAGAGCCATCCCATAAACCCGTACCAAGGGCGCGGGGGAACGGAACAGACCGTCGAGGGGTCTCTTTGAGGGGGGAAAAAAAACCACCAGTACTCTACTCTGGGGGAGGGAAAGCAAACCGGCAATACAACAAAAACGAAAAGGGACTTCCCTCCGTCTTGCAAGAAAAAAAGGACGCATTACCACAGTTCAGGCCATCCCCTGAAACCGCAAACGGGCTTTCTTTTCGGGAAAAGAAAAAGGCAAAAAAAAAGAAACAGCGCCGGCTTCGGAAACCCCGGCGGCCACCGGGGGGCCAGCGGCCGCGAAGGGGGGGGAAAGGGGGGAGGCGGCAATATTGGGTGTCGTCGTACTGGGGCGACCGAGAGGGGAAGGGGGGACTCGGCGAGACCATGGACAGATCGTGCCCGGTGGTCATCCTCCTCCTCAACAACACACGATGGGACACGACGATCTGGTTCCCCATGGATGGAGGGGGCGCCGACGAGCACCAGGGCATTGGAGAAGAAAAAAAAAAAGGAAGAAAAATTGTGCCGCGCAACTGCACCGTCGCAGAAGAAAAGGGAGGGGGGGACGACTGATTTTTGGGGGAAAGCGAAGAAGCCGGCCGCTGTGATGGGTCCGCTGAGAGACAGCCCGCCTGACTTTTGACAAGAGAAAGGGTTCACACTTTTGGGAAAGCCCCGATTCCGCCCGACCGAGAACTGGTCGATGTGCGTTGTTGGGGAAGGGGGGGAAAGGTGCTGTGCAACACGTCGACGACCTTTTTGGGGCCCTCCAGGACGCCCGCCGCCCGGGGAAAAACGTTGGGGGGGTATGATGGCTGGCGAGGAAAGAGACAGCAAACGACACGCCGCTGCTGAAACACGAAGAGTTCCTCAGGGGGAGAGGGGGGTTCCGCAGCCCTAGAAAGAAATTCCGCCGCTGAGGGAGGGTCCCTTGACAAGGGGCGTTTTGGTCCGTCCGGAGGAAGAAAGAACACGGGGTTTGGAAACTCTGCGTAAGAGAAGGGAAAGGGGGGACATTAGACGCGTCCCAAAGAGGGGAAGAAACAAACCAGTTTTTGCAGGTACGCTCGATTTGAGGCGTGCCAAAAAAAAGAAAAAAAAAAGGTAAGACGACCAGAAAAGGTTTCTTTTTTGGAGTGGCGCTAACTAATGTCGAAAAAAAAAAAAAAACAACAGAGGAAAAAAGAAAGAAGTAAATACGAATTGCCAAGGGGGACACCACGTGTTTGAGCTAATGGGGGGGTCTGGGGGGGGGGGGGGGGGGGTCCCGCCCGGAAGAACCCCTTCGGTGGAAAAAGAATCCTTGTGTTGACAAGTTACAAGCAGGCTTTTGAAAAGGAAAAAACCAGGAAGGCCCTACAGTATCATAAGAAAAAGTTACGGGTTGGTGGTTTCTGGGAAAACTCCCCGGAAAAAAGAAAAGTTAAAAGGGAGATTTATCAACTATCTCGGGAAGGGGAAAAAAATATTTCGGGGGAAACGCACTACCTGCGTGGAAAAAGTTCTCCCATCCTATGATAAAAAAAGGGGGGGAGAGAGCCTAACAAAAAAAAAAAACAAAAAAAGAAAAGAAGAAGCCCGGGGGAAGAATCCTGGAAACCGCTTTTGCAAGGAAAAAAGCCCTGCTTCGGGAGAGAAAAAAAAAAACAAAAACCGTGGGGGGGGAGCCTCACTCAGAAAAAAGCTGGACAAAGAAACCATCCCTGAGGACCGTCCTGATACGATCTTGGGGGGGGGGGGGGACCAATCCTCAAAGGGAGGGGAGGGTGTCCGCTTGAAGAGGAAGCCACTACCTGAGTGGTCATCTCCCCTACAAAAAAACTTCCAAAGAAATCTCCTTAATACCTTAGGACACGGTCTTGGAACAAGGGGGATTCGAGCAAGGGGAAGCTCGCGACGCCGACCCGTCTATGGGGGATCTGCGTTCCCGAGGAAGGAGGGGGGGAGGAGGGGGAAAAAATCTCTGGTGGGGGGAAGGAACCTGCTGGGCCGCCCACTTTTACGAGAAGGGGGGGAAAAAACGTTCTCTGAATGCCGCCGGCCTCTTAAGGGGGGAGAAGGAATCCCCTCCTTCCTGAAAATCCGCATGGACAATAAGCCGCCAGAAAAAAAAAAAGGACTGCCGCCGAAGGGGGAAGTCAACGACCCGGGGCGAAAACGCCCCCAAAAAAAGGGGGGGAAAGGATTTTGGCCAGGGGGGAAAAGTACTCGCCGTGCCGGCGATGGGCCTGAATACCTCAGAAAAAAAAAAAGGAAGGAAGGGAGGAGGAGCTTCTTTCAATCATGGACAAAGTCACGGCCAGGAGACGATCTTCATCCGCAGAGAAGGAAAAAAGTGGACGTCGAGGAGCGGTCGAGAAGCCTGCCGAAAGGGAAAGGAGTCCCTTATAATGATGGGGGGGTCCGGCCCGAAGAGACCTAGGGAACACTCCTCCATCTAAAAAAAGTTTTTAAATTCGGGATATTCAGTCGACTGCCCTGGAAAAGGAAAGGGGGCGTTAACACAACCCCGCCGACACGGTTCTCGTTGTGCCAGGCCCGTGCGCGTGTACGAGGAAAAGAAAAAAAAAGGAAAAAAAAAGTCCGCCCGATGGGCACGGGAGCGTCCAAAAAGGGGGGGGAAATTTTCCGGGGGAGGGGTGTAGAAACAAACGTCACTTCCCGGAAAAGGAAATTGCCGATTGGAGGAAGCCGAGCCGCTCAGGGAACGATCTCATCCATCCCGACGAAGGAAGGGGGGGGGAAAAAATACGTGAAAAACAAAGCCCCGGCCACGATATCAAAAAAAAGAGAAGGGGGGTCCTAAAGGACACCGTTCCCCAGGAGACGGTTGGGGGGGCCTCCCCAGAAAAAAAAGACGGTCGGCACCGCGTTGGGGGTCACAATGTTGGGAAAAAAAAGAGGAGGGGATGCTGCCGAAAAAAAACACCGAGGGTTCTGTTCCTCCTGCTAAAAGGAAAGGGAAGGGAAAAATACGGGCTGGTGGTAGCCAAAGTCGGTCCGGGAGCCTGCGTCGACGGCGTCCCTCTCACTCTCCAATAGTTCCATCCTGTGGAAGAGAGGGGCGGACCACAAGAGTAGGGTGAACTAGCCAAAGTCTGAGACCCTGGGGACTCATGAGAGGGAGGGAAAAAGGCGGGGCGAAACGGGCCGCCGAAAAGACGGTTCTCGATCCCACTCAGATAGAGAAGGGGTGGGGAAAAAAATCCCGCCCGATTCGATATGATGCTTGACCCACAGAACTCAATCCGTGTCGAAAAAAAAAAAAAAAAAAGTCCCTAAAACAAAAATAAGGGGGGATTGCAGAGTCATGGATGGCGGCGCGCTTGTGGTCCGACCGCCGTCGCGGGGGCCTACCTAGAAGAGGGACCTTGTGAACATTGAACGTAAACAAATGGACTGCCACCTTCGCCAGCTATAGGTCAGAATGCCGTTGGATGTAGGACAGAGGGAAAGAAAGGAAGAACGTATTA
>Ga0179593_1379670_pt1 | contig 10173 bp, 10 predicted proteins | sample CZODoug2_1_08_16_FD_185931 | JGI IMG/M metagenome (GOLD analysis project Ga0179593, IMG submission 185931) | Vadose zone soil fungal communities from Angelo Coast Range Reserve, California, USA - CZODoug2_1_08_16fungal (PacBio error correction) | ecosystem: Environmental > Terrestrial > Soil >...
GGCGTAGGGGTGTGATCGTGTCTATAGTGCGATTTAAAAGTTCCACTTAGAAAATCCTAGGTTTTCCTAAAGCGTGAGAAGGGGCTCTGGTCCAAAGGATTCAGCCTCTGCCTCGGTGAAAAGTCATCGGTGGGGCTTCGAGTACAGCAAAAAACAACGACTCCATCTGCCCCCCGTGGGATTTTGATATCTGAATTGTGGGGGGAGAGGGATTGTCCGAAAGGTTAGCGAGCCAAAGCGAGACACAGTGCGTCAACAGAAATGACGCCCTGCAATTCAAAATGCATCTTTGTTCACTCATCCAAAAGATATCGAGAGGCGTCAAAAAAAAAGGGGAGATCAGGTGCGTAAGGCTTGCGTGGATGATTTACTCCAACACCATGCGGGGCCTATAAACTAAGCTTCAGCGAAAGACATGGGTTAAGGACTGGGTCACCACGAGGGCTTAGAATCATCTTTTGGACGGGGCACTACCGTAGCGAGGGGGAAAAAGAAGTAGAAGATCACGCCAGATATTAAATTGAGGAACGTGGATGTCCAAAACGAAACCGCACAACCTACCAGAGGTAGGAGGACGCGGAGAAGAGCCCTTCGAGAAAGGACGCTATGGACTGGCTCGAACGAAACGTCCGCAAACCGGGGTAACGTATAGCTCGAAGACTCTCGACGATGCAGCAATCAGCACCACAAAAGTACGTAAGACTCATGGGGCGGCGTATGGACTTCCCTGACAAGGGGCGGGAGAGAGGACGTAGGCAACTTGTGGGGGAAACCCGCCTCAACAAAAAGAACGAAAAAACAAGAGAAGGCCTTGACGCCGAACACGACCGTCGAAAAGGGGATCCGGAAAAAGTTCCTGACAAAAGACCCAGAGCCACAAAGAAAAAGCTAAGCGGAGCGGGGGAGGAAAGAGGAAAAAGAAAGATTTAACAGAGGGAAATAGGGAAATATGCCAAGATCAGCCTTGGGACGAGGGCTTCGGCCAAAAGTGGGGGGGAACGGAAACCCTGTACGATTTGTTTAAAACTCTGGGCCTGGGGACAAGGAATCTTGGGATTAAAAAAAAAGAAAAAAAAAGAAGAAAGCGGGAGGAGTCAAGCCAGTCAGGGTCGGAAAGCTATCATCATCCCGTCGGAAGTGCGAGAAAGCTCTTTAAGATAATCATCCCAATCTATTCAATTAAGAAAAGACAGGGGGGCTGATAACCCAGGTTAAGTATAGGGGGGGGAATTGCCCTGGAGGGGGCAGGGAAAAAACATTTCTAGGAAGGGATACTGACGTTCGAGAGTGTCAGAGATAGTGGCCGAAACTAGAGCAGGAATCTGAAGTCGTGATCCCACACCAGGGGGCGCTCGCTAGTTCCTCAGCCGTCTGGAAGTAGAATGCATCGAAAGGGGGGGGGAATACATGTAGACTCAAGAAGTACCAAAAAAGAGAAAGGGCTTGGATGGGTTGGAGAAAGCTCTAAAGGGTCAGCAAGAGGACCCCAAGACGAAATCAGAATGAAGTAGAAATGGCGGAAAGAAAAAGCCTACCTCTCAAGTCAGCGCGCCTCTAAATGAGAAAACTGGGGACAGGCGATCAGAAAACCGGAGTAACAGTATTAAGCTGCTCGTTGTTCAAAAAACAAGCTTGGCGCCTATCAAACCGAAAAGGAGGTTCAAAGGAGGCAATGTAACATATGGTCGGCAGTGCAGAGGAATCCACCCCGTGCTTGAAACATCTTTTTAGTTAGTAAAAAAAGAGCCAGGCCGCCTAGGTTCCGAAAATCATAGCCCGAGGACTAGGCCCGCGATGCGGCGAAATGGTCGGCGATGTGGGTCCGGTGGGTGGTAGATGGGGACAGGAGAATTTCCCGAAAAAAACTTAAAGGGGGGGGTCACGCAAACTGAATCCCCCGCTGTGGAGCTGTATTTGACGGATCTTCACAGCCTGGTCGAGACGGTCGGGAAGGTAAGATTTAAGGAACATCGGGGGAACGCTGACGGCCGAAGTCTACGCGGGCAAAATGCACCGAACGCCTGAACACCCAACACGGAGAAAGTCAACGCAGCTCACAAAGATCTAATCGCAGACAAAAGGAGGAGGCGGGAGAAAGGGGGGAGCGTCGGGTTTAACAAAGGGGTCATGCGGGGGAGGCCATTTTGCCTTCTCTTCTCCGCGAAGCGGGGTTCTAGGGGCCGGAAAGGTGCAAGTTCGCCAACTGTTGGGGAATCGAAAAGGAAGCTTCTCCAATTGGTTGGAGATACGATCACAGGAACGTGGGGGGAGAGGGTAAAATATGGAACCTCGACCTCCATAGAACAAACGGGAAAACAGAGAGCGAAAGCTTTCGGACCTTAGGGGGAGACGTGGAAAGGGAGGACGGTGGTACTATGCCGGGAGAGAACCGCTCAATGCTGCACGAATTGTGGGTAAGGGGATGGGGGAACACCGGAATTTTGAAAACAGGGTGAAGACAATAAAGAGAACCTGAAGGGAAAGCTATGTTCGGCCAACTGGGTTATGGGGGGGAAAAAGCTTACAAGCTTTTGACCCCGACGTGGAATAAAGACTTGGCGTTCCTAGGAGAACAAAGAGGAAAAGGGTGTGTCAATTTCTTAGGACGAGCCATGATCGCGAGTTAGGGAAGGCGAAGGCATTGATGACCTGACAATGGAGAGAAGTTTCACGCTGTTGGGGGAAAGAGCTGGATGATAGCGATAAAAAGGACAATCCGAGAGTTTGGGGAAACACGATTGAAGGGGTCACGGGGCTAGAAAGGTCGATGCAGCAGAGGAAGAAGGGGGAGCGAGGAAAAGCCGGTGGGGGTACGAGAGCGAGGCAAGTCTAGAAAGTGTGGGGGTTCGGCAGGGGAGAAGAAGAGAGAGGAAAAGATCAATTCCAGAGATGGTTATTCAACACGGACCGCAAGGCAATTCAAACTTTTAAGGGGGAGTAAATGGGGAAGCAGCAAAATCTTTAGGGCGAGGGGGGGAATTGGGGGTCATGACAAAGATAGTCAGAGAAAAAGTCGACGAGTGGGACAGGAAGGATAAGCGTTTCGCTGAAGAACGGAAGGCTTGGGTATCTGGAAATTGTAACTGAAAAAAGAATTGGTAAGGACTAACGCAAATCAGGACGGTTGAATTAAACTCGTTCAAAGTTTCAGAGTCCCTGTTGCTAAAATGTAGAGGCTGGGCAGGGTCAAACCTAAGGTCCAGAAGGGGTCAAAAAGGGAAGCGTCGATGGGAATGTCTTTCGACAGAGAATTGTCTCCCGCCGATGGTGCGCCGCCGGGTGTTTAAAGGGGTTTAGAGGGGCAAGAGTCTAGTCGGTGTTTGCCGGATGAAATTACTATACTGGTATTGCGGCGGAGCGGTTGAATGACGAGGTGGAAAGGCTCAAGAGATTTGTCAATCCCGGGGATAGGTTTAATCGCATACGATAAGAAGATACTGAATAGATGGAAGAAATTACTTGTTTGTTGTGGGGGCGCTGGATCGGGGGCGCAACTCCAGAGAGAGGGGAGAGCGTAGACGGGGCCGTATAAAGATCCTTGACGGGGGTTAAGACACTAAGGGAGCGAATCATAAGCTGAGACGGGTGGAGGGAGATAATTTCATTAGATTAGGAAAACAACTAGAAACGTTGAGTTTGGTTCGGTGAGGTGTGTTTGTTAGATTAAGTGTGGGGACGCAAAAAAAAGGAATGGGGGCCTGGGGTTTTTGGGCAACTCGCTGATAAAATGCGATACAGGGGCTGGCCAGCAAAAACTAAAAAAGTGGAAGAGGCATCCCCTCGAATGGGGAACCTGCAAAGCTTCACACAAAATGAAAAGAGGGGCGCGGGGAAGGCTAGGGCGATGTGAAAGGAAAAAGTGACATGGGTTTTGGGCGGAAATAAGACCCAGGAAGAAATCGATCGGATGAGAAATTGGAAAGCATAAGATATGTTCAAATTCCTTCTTCTTGCTCGATCGACGAAAGATTGTGGGGGAAAAGAAGGAAGCAGGATGTGGGGATTGAACCGGGGGGACGATCATCGAAAACACGCACGTTAGGATGGGGCAGGCGTGCTAGGAGAATGAAACATAGGGCTTCACATCACGATGGGGGCCCAACAAGCCAGCTCGAAAATAAAGGTTTGTGGGTGAAAAGAGGGAGGCGGAAAAAGGAGGTACTAAAAAAGAAAAAACATTAGGGGTAAAAAGAAGCATCCGGGTTCTGATTTGGTAACGAGGAAAGGGAATCAGCAAGAGGTGGGGGGACAAGGAACGGGTGCATGCCTTTGCAATTGTCAAGGCAAAAAAAACGGCCGCGAGAAATATAACGGAATACGAGTCCGGTAAAGCAGGAAGTCAGAGGGAATCTGTTGGGAACTTTTCTGCTCATCGTCAGGCGGCCGAAAGATTAAACGCAACTATCGGCCAAGCAGACGACAAGGGAGTGAAAAACGGCCGATAAGTCTTTCTGGGTTGGAATTGGGCGATGGAATCCGAGAGCCCAAAAAATTAGTAGGAGGGGAAAAGATCAATCGCAACGAGGACATGCCCAGAACAGGAGACGTCAAGGGATAAAGATAGGGGATGTGTTGCCAAGGGAGTAAGGGATCTCTACTTAGGAGGAAGAATAATTGGTAAAAAGGTCAAAAAGATCTACCGAAATGACTCTTCGGGGTCATTTCTAGAAAGAGATTAGTGAGAAAAGGACAACGGGGGAAGAAGGGGGCGTAAAGGTTACACAATAGATAGCTTTCTGTCGTTCCAAATAGAGCGATAACTTCGTTTCGGAGAGATGTGGCTTCGAGGGGTGAGAACGCGCGCTATAGCCCCACAGTTTGGGAAGGTGAACGAGCGGTGTTGGTGGGACCCTCGTGAGAGGGGGGGGGAAGTAAAAGGCAGAAAGCCAGCCACTTAGAATCCGTAAGGGCGTACTAGATTATCGACCGTAAAAAAGAAAGCAGTTGAAAAGGAGGGGCGGCCAGAAACAGATCGGCGCGTAATACGCTAATCTAGGAAGATATTCTTATGAAAGGGGGGAATAGGGGGGGAGAACAAACGCGTTGTATAAATAGACGCACGGACTAGGATCTAGTTTTAATCAAGTGCTTAAGACAGAGGGGGTGGGAAGGGAGGTGGCTTCGTTGGTTCCTTAAGGTGGGGATCTGGGGGCTAGAAGACCCACAAAGGACACGAACGTAGGAAGAGGTGCGCAAAGGTTACGAACACCAAAACGACCCGAAACAGGGACCTTCGCTGAAGTCCTCAAAGGAAGGGAAAGGGGGGGGACATAACCAGTCGATCATACATCCCTAGGAAAAAAGGCTAAAACTTCGTGTGCCGCCGCAAACTGCCCGGGTGGAAGAATCACAAAATCTTCTCACCGAAGTCCCCCCGCGATGCTCGAAGATCCATCACAAAAGCTTACTCCTAAACTAACATTAAGTTATGACAACGGGGAGGAGGAAAAGGGACGGCTCCCTGCCTCATTCAGGAAGAGAGATGCGTATGACGGACCATCCCGCAACGCGCCGCCACAATAAACCTTCTGTCCCGGTAAGAAGAGAAAAAAAGGAAGAGAAGAGGTCCAATAAAATTCCTGCCTCAAATACCGAGCGCCCACCACGCAATACAAGCGGCAACCATACTTTGCGAGACAGTTTCCATCGAAGAATTCATTGAAAAGGGGGGGAGAGAAAAAAAAGGGAAAGGAAACCTACATTTTGAAATGACGCTGACAGGAAAATGGGCTAAGCCAACTGATTGTGTCGCTGAAAGAAGAGGGGGGACCTGTGAAGTCTTTCTCAGCAGAGGCTGAAGCACAGGGACATGTGAACGGCAAAGGGAGAATCAAAAGACTCTTCATTGTGCGCGAACACAGATCGGTCAAACAGAAGTGCAAAATCCCACAAGGGGTCAAATCAGGGGCCGGAAAAGAGAGGAGGAGAGAAAACAGGGGGGTTTGGGTGCCGGGACTTAACATCAGACTCGCGGAGGTGGATTCAGGAGGCTTCGAATGCGGGAAGAAAACAGAGAAAGGAGGGAAGAGGCGAAGAGAGGGAAAACGCTCTTAATCGGAAGGCCTTGAGATGCACGAATACCGGAGGTATATCGTGCGTACACACTCACTAAGTTGGATGGGACCGGTGGGGGGGCGCGCCCAGTTTCATACCAGAGATGCCCAAGTGCAAATGACTCTCATGGAGACGTGAGAAATGAACGGAGGGGAAAAGACTTACACCTTCTCGTTTCATAAGAAGCTAAACACGCACAATGTTGGCATCGTCTATCTCTGGTACATCGTGAAAAGGGAGGAAGCACGTTGGGTAACTTAGTCGCTATCCCTAAATGGCGGTTGGGACCACATAAGACGCAGTCATCACATGGGGGAAGTTTCATGGAAGAGAATCCAAAAGGCGGGGACTGACCATCTTGGGGGGGGTTATCCAAAAACCTCGACACAGAAAAGGGCAGGGGAAGCCTTTGCCGAATTCCACTAGAGCAAGGTATCAAGTCCGCGGAGGGTATTCTTCGAAGGATTTCTAGAGCATTGGGAACCGGGGGGGGGCTAATTCAAGATCAAAGATACGAACTTATTTCATCAATCACGCAATCGGGCAGGTTAGGATAATCTCCCAATCAGATGGCCGAAGATTTGACTTGGGTACTTTTCTTGGAAACATCACGGTGGGGGGACGACAAAAAAAGGAGGACCGGATTTAAATTGACGAACCGGCTCTAGCTAATCTCCAATGGGAAAAAGGTGCCAACCGCCTGAAAAGAGGACAATCACCGGCCCGCAGATAACAAAAGGGTTTAGAGAAGAAAGAAAACAACACAAAAAAGGAGAAGGGGGGGAAAAAAAAGAAGATCAACTTTTGGGGTTAGAGGCGGTGGAGGTTGGGGAGGCGCATGGGGGGGGGTCAGAAAGTCGATGTGGGACAGAGGAGATGAAAAAAAGAGGACGGGGGGGACGAGTGGGGGGGGGCTCTGGGGCGCAGAGTGATCTCAACACCTGCATGTGGCGACGTCAATCAATTCGACAATCGGTGGAAGAGGAGAACGCACAAGGAAAGAAGGAGCGTGGAATTGGCCGGGAGGAATTCGGGAAAGAGACCTGGGCATTATAACGACCTGGGAATACAGATCGAAGCTAAATCTTTTCCCCATCGGTCCGGTCGAAAACCGGGGGGAAATAGGGCTACCGATTCTAGTCTGGATCAAGGGGAGGTCAAAAGGAAAAGGAGGAAGGATTTTTCAACATACAAGATTGGGGGTGGGTGAAGTCGGCGGTTGGCTAGCAAGGGGACACGGAACAAAGTTAAGGATGGCGGCCAAAAAGCAGGGGATCAGGCGACCAACAGGGGGGCCGGGGCAAGTTTGGAATACCGGCCGCGGGGCGAGTCCTCTAAGCGGGGGAAGATTAACAGTTTTGATTGTGAATGGAAAGCTTAGAAAAGGAAGGGGTCGAAAGGGAAAGGGGTCTTGAGGGCAAGATCCCACTTGAGAGTCACTGTAGACGGGGAGATGGCCAATTTGGCATCTCTTTAATTGATCGGGGAAAAACAGCGAGAAAAGGAAAAATCCCTTATTGGTCCGCACGAGTTAAGTAGGAACCTTAAATTTCTAGCAAGAGGGAAACGGCAGCCTCTCTGAGAAGTAATCTCATCGGCGGGTGGCCGTAGAAGCGGCGAGGGAAGCGATCGAGCGCTCTTAGATCAAAGGCGATCACTGAAATATCTGGGGTCACCGGAACGCAATAAAGTCACAATTTAAGTAATGAAAGGGGGAGAAGAAAACAGGACGCTGCCGATGATTGGAATAGAGTGTGGCTTGACTCGGAGATGTTCTCAGTCGAAAAAGGGGGGACAAGGCGAGAGACGGCTTACCGGTACTTGGGAGTGCCGCCTCTAGAGAATTAATTTAGAAACAAAACAAGAGGTAGAAGAACCATAGTACGGGAGGAAAAAACCGTGAAGGGGCGAGCAGAAGTTCCGAGAGTAAGATTTCTTGAAGATGTTCCCTCCAGTTCATCGGGCCCGGGACGGTAGAGGGGGGGAACTGTGAGGGGAAGGGGGGGGGAAAGCGCGACTTGGGTGGGTCAAGCTTTTAATCCCGAGGTGGACTAAGGGATTTTTGAGTGTTTGGACTTAAAGAGTGGAGAGCGGGAGAAAATTGTCGGTTTTCCGGGGTTAGAAAGGAAAGAGCTGTTTAACGGCGTGGGGCGAAGGTTTTGAAAGGCCGGGGGGGAAGACTGAAAGAATATGCCGAAACGGGCGGCCGTATGCGAGGCAAAAAGACGCCGACTAACATTCAGGAGAGTTCGTAGTAATTTGGTGGAGGCGGGGATCTGCGCAAGCTTGAATCTTTCGGGCAGAGGGGTGATAGGAACACTCCGCTGGAGTGGAGCCGGGGCGCAAAGACAGAAATGTTAGGTGTATCGGAGAAAAAGGAGTCTCCGGAGGGTACGAAGTGGAAGGGGGGGGTTCGCTTGAAGGATTCATCCGGGCGGGGGGGCGGGCGTTTGGGGGGGGGGAGGGAAAAATTGTGCCCTTCAATCGTAATCATGGAGAAGGGTGGTGGATCGGGGATAACAAGATGGATAACGTTAGGGGCGGCCAGGAAGAAAGAAAGAAATTCTCATCCCTCTTTTTGGGGGTAACAATGAAATCTTTCAACGAGATAATGGGAAAGCGGGAGGACTGATAGAGGAGCAAAGGAATGGGGTGTGGCTTCCATATCCACGAAGAAGTAGAAACTTACGATTATGAGACGGAGAAGAAGGGGAAGGGCTGAGTGCTGAAAGAAGAAGTTTGAACAGGTGGGGAATTTGGGGAGTGGTGGACGAGTCCCCGGGATCGATGTACGGAGGCAGACGCGGGGACGGAGAATTGGTAGAAACAATCTCTCGAAGTAAAGAAAGTCCAAGCCAAGATAGGAAAATAAAAACTGCGTGGGTTACAGGAGGGGGAGAGCGCGGTCCTCGGATCCCTATACGGGGTAACCTACTTGGGAATAGTGGAGGCCGATCTTGGAAAGAAGCAAAGGTAGACTCATTTTCTGAGAAAAAAGCTTTGATTACCGGTGACCTTTTGGGCAAACGTCCCCTCGAAAGGATCAGAAATCGGCTTTGCTTCTCTTGAGAAAGTCGGGGTAACTCGGCTTGCGGGCGACTAGGGACCCCTGGTGCTAAAAAGTCCATGAGGCAACTTACGGCCGAATCGAGGGTCATGTAATTTTGGGCGATGGTCTAGAGAAAACAACACAACGTGAAAAAGAGATATGAACAGAGCAAGATTAAGGCCGCACCAATGCTCGCCGGGAATGTCTCGATGGCGAGAGGTGGGGAGCACCCAAAGGGGAGGCGGCCGGAGAACCAAGGGTAACAAAAGCGCGAAGACTGTAAAAGGGGGAAAGATGGTCCGAGAATTTACGAGAGGCCGGTGAAAACGTGAACGTCATCGCCCGCTTCGTTTGCGAAGAGAGGAGGCGATAAGTCTTAGTGTTCCAAAGAGCAATGACCGTCGTTTCCCCAGAAGAAGGGGGGTATTTCGCTATTACCCGAGGCAGGGTTCATGGGGACAGGCGGGGGATTTTTAAATGAAGTGAGGCGTGAAGGCGATGAGAAGGGATCCATCCCCGAGTCATCCTGGAAAAGGGCGGGCCCCGTTTATGTCGTCCCACGAAATTCAATGAAATATTTCAAAAGCGGGCGAGCAGCCACGAGGCAGCGTCTCAAATCTGTCATTCTCTCGCGTAGAATCTTCGGGTTGGCAGGTTGTATATGCGCCAAACAAATGTCGCGTGGGGGAGGGGAAATCAATCATCCTGAAGAAGCCACTAGGGGGAATATTGCAGGGTCAAAAGAGGAAAGAGGGCTCGTAATTTTCCTTCGGGTTCCAGGGACTGGACAAGGGGAACTAGACTCTTTGCTCCTCGGAGAAACCACCGGCGTCTGCTCTCCTATGGAAGGCCGTTACGTAACCAAAACGCCCTACCAAGGGGGAGCGATGCCAGGGATCGGGAGAAAGACGGGCACGTCCTTCCGCATAGTATAACACGGTCGTGAGTGACGAATATCCTTCCGACGGGTTCGAACCAGATAAAGCAAGATCGGGGGACTGGACGAGACAGCGTATGCTCAGGCAACAAGGCAACAAAAAACGGAACTTAAGAACGATGGAGTTATTCCA
>Ga0179593_1543860_pt1 | contig 10173 bp, 13 predicted proteins | sample CZODoug2_1_08_16_FD_185931 | JGI IMG/M metagenome (GOLD analysis project Ga0179593, IMG submission 185931) | Vadose zone soil fungal communities from Angelo Coast Range Reserve, California, USA - CZODoug2_1_08_16fungal (PacBio error correction) | ecosystem: Environmental > Terrestrial > Soil >...
AAGGCCTGGGCAGGGGACAATCTTCACGTTGATTAGTAGAGTGTTAGTCGTCCATTGCAAGACGAGTAGTAAATTGGCAAGGTTCAAGGCAGAGGGGAGAGAGGTGGGAGGGACAGCGAAGAAACCGAAAAACTGCGATGAAGCGGCAATTGGTGCCAGGTTGGCAAAGGGGAAGGAAGGTGGGGAACGGGTGGGGGGAGGAGAAAATGGCCGACAGGCGGGGAAAATAAAGACGGTGCGGCCCTCAATTTGTTGGGGAGGCGAAAGAAGCAGGGGGGGGGGGGGGTCTGGTAAAGTCGCCCCGGGTTAATCTGGCCGCTGGTAATTTTAGAGCGCCAGCCAAAGCAATAGCGTGAGGGAAAAACTTAAAAGATTTACAGCCGGGACGAAAACTCCATTGCCCTGGAGGAAGATTGGTCTTCATCAAATGGGGAAAAAAAAAGCAGGGGGACACAAAGAAACACCCGAGCGCTGGAGGGACCCAGCTTGGACGAATTGGAGGGGGGGAAGAAAAAGCCAGCGGTAGAAGGAGGACCGCGCGGGGGGGGGGAACCAAGCCTGCGGTTTCAGGAAACGTTGAACTGTACATCGAGCAATTGAAAAGGCGGCAAGACCCGAATTTGGGAAGCGGTGGGGAGGGGGGGGGAGGTCAACGCCACCGTGGACCGTTGAGCGAATCACCTCGTCGAAATGGGAACACAGTTTAAGGGAACTGAAGGGGAAACGCCCGAATGAGACCTTGTCTTCCCGGCGGTGTGGAAAGAAGAACTGGAGGGCAGAGGGGCCATGGGAGAGGGGACATGTCATAGACAAATGTTCGACGTTTTGTTCTATCAGCGAGATCTTGCTTCAGGTCTCCAAAAAAAAAAGAAAGGCGAAAAAAAGGCTAAGGGGCGTTTGGATCAATATAACTACTAGGGACCTTAACGACTAAGAAGACCAACTCCTTCAGACTGAAGAAACTGAAAAGTACATGGGGGGAAGTTTGAAGCAGCGGAAGGAGAAAACCTAAGGCCATATTAAAAACACTCCCTGCAACGTTCTAGGAGCACCAGAAGCCACCCCAGAGGGGTTGGTCTATGAGGAAAAAGCTCAGCTCAACGGCACAGGTTGCGAAAACAGCCAAAAAAAAAAGGAAAAAAAAGGGAGGGGTCTTGGGAAGGCAGACCTTGAAGGGCCATAGTTTTCTAGGAGGCATCCGGGGGGGGAGGCCAGGGGGGGGGGTGGCGGCTTGGGAGAAGCATTGGCACAATCACAAACCTGCAAAAGCGCTGCCAAATGATCGCTTGTGGGACGGGCCAGGGAACGGGAGCGGTAGAGGCAAAAAAGTGGTCGAAAAAGGATTTCGGCTAACTGCGGCTCTTTAAGCGGGCCATTGGAGAAAAGGACCGACACAGAAACGCGAACGCGGCCCTCCCGGCGGGGAAATGTGATGAAATGACCGTCCGGGTGCAGGAAGCAAAGGGGGAAGTTCAAACGGGGGAGGTGCCGCCGGCATGTCGATCGTCTGGCCGGGGGGGGCCCAGGTCCCGCGCAAATGTGTTCGACGTGAACTGATCGAATTGGAGACCTTGAAAAAAACGAGGACCAGCAAAGGGGAGGGGCAAGCCTTCGCGAGGGGGGACGGAGACGTTATCCTTGACGCTGAGGAAAAAGACTGGGAAAAAAAAGACCGAGGGAAAAAAGAGGGAAAAAACCAACAAAAAAAAAAAAACCAGATCTCGAAACACGCCTTGAGGGGGGTGAATTTGATCGAGACGACAACAGATTAAACACGATTTATCGCGCGAAGAGCGCCGCATCGGACAAAATCGGAAAAGGGCAAATGCAAAGGGGGGGGGGGGAGAAAAAGTCGGTGACGTGGGAGGAAGGGGGAGGGAGGGGGTCGGGCAATAAAAACATATTATGGCACAGTCGGCGACGAAAATGCCCCACCAAGAAAACCTCCAGTCATGGAAAAGGAAGAGCGACCGCCAACGATCAAGAAAAGAAAAGAATTTCATTGATCAAAAAGGTTCAAAGAGGTGGGCAATCCTTAATTGAATAGCCGCCGAAAGAGAAGGGTAGAACAGGCAAAGGCGTGGGAAGAAAAAAGAGCTCAGCTCTTCAGAGAAGAGAAAAAAAAAACCCAATATCGAATGAGCGGGTGCTGCAGACGGTTGATGCATCTATGCGAAGAAATCTTGTTCCGACGTTGGGGGATATAACAGAGGTTCCTGAAATCGTCGGAGGAACCTTGGCCTGCCAAAGAGACTCCGCCGAGACAGCGCAGACCTGGGGGAAAAAGCAGGACAACAAACATGCACCGTCAAAAGCCGAGTCGAAAGTGTAACAGGTGGCCGCCAAACGCCGAAATAACTGAACGCCGGCGAAAAGGACGAGAAAAAGGGTGAAAGTTGGTCACGAAGGTGCCAGAGCACGAAATTCACGCGGAGCGCGCACGGGTCCGAAAGGGTGGTGGTGTCTCCTCCGAGCTGAGGAATCGGAAGTGGCAGTTTGGCAAGAAAGCAGAACAATCGAACGCCCCACCACCAGCAGAAAAAAGAAAAAGGAACATCAAGGAAAGAAATGTGGGGAAGGAAAAGTGGTCCGGGGGGAAAGGCGGGATGGATGAATCTGCCATCCATCCAAAAAGAAGAGAGCAAAGAAAAAGAAAAACGAAAAACCTCCCGCAAAAGGAGGGGTTCCGTTGGACGAGGGGGCCCCCCACAAGTTGCAGATACCGGGGGCAGTGGGGAGGAATGAATCACGGCTGAAAAGACTCAAACAAAATTTCCCAGGCGGACAGACGAACGATACAATCCCGGCAGCCAATCCACAGCCGAACAGAAATGAACGTCAAAAAAAGACACCAGCAGCATTACCAAATAACGCCGATAAAAAGACGGGTCTCGGCAATATTGTCGAAGCAGGAGCAAAAAGTATAGAAGGAGGGGGAAGGGGTTCACAGGGGAGAACGTTAAAAAAACGGTCTAACAGTGGCCTCGCACGTCCCCACATCCAGGGGTTTGCTCGTACAGCCGCAGCGGTTTCGCGCCGCGGGGGGGGGAGCCAAAGAATGCGGGACTTCGGCCGGAAGGGGGCGTGTGGGGGGGATTTATCGGGGGGTTTACGGACAAAACAACCAAACATCACGGGGGGGAAGCCAGGCCGCGCGATGTGTGGTTACGTTTGGTACGGGGGGGCCTCTAAAATCAGAAGAGCTGCTTAAAGAGCTAAAAAAGAACGTTAAGGGAAAGTAAATCTCAAAAAGGGCCAACCAACAACGGAGGAAGGAGGAGAGATTAACTTTCATTTGGAGAGAATGGGGTCTGTGGAGATAAAGGGGACAGCGAGGAAAAAAGGGAATACGGGAGGGAAAAAAGTCAAAAGCGAGGAAGGACCTGCCCGGCAGGGGGGTTGGGTGGGTGATGAGTTTTGGTAAACCCGCCGAAAAAAGCCCCGAAGGGGAGTAGAAGCGGCCAGGGCCAGAGGACAGAATCGAGGGCTCCCCTCAGACGCAAACCCGACGAAGGCCGCACCTCAACGGGGGTTGGCGCGAAGGAGGAAGGGGGGGTTAACTTCTGAAAGTGGACCCAGACATTCATTCCGAGCGAACTGCTTCGAAAAATATGCAAGAAGAAAGGGGAGCTAACGGAGGGTACAGGCTGCGGGGGGGGTGGGCGACACAGGTCCTTCGGGGGCGGCCTGTGAGGGATCCCGGGGGGAAAGGCGCTCGAGGGACCTGCCAGGGGGGAAGGAGGTTGAGTATGCAGTGAGAACATGGAAAGGAAAGTGGGGTATCTTAAAAGGGAACCCAGCCTCCCAGGAAACCCTCACCCTGGCGGAAGGGTTTAGTTTTGGGGGGGGGATCAGGGGACTCTATTAAGGGCTTGGATGGAGAAGAAAGGTATCACCAGACAAGAATGTGCAAGGAAGTTCTAACACGATTCTGGGGACCTTTATGAGGGACGTGGTGGGGGGTTTCCCCTCGAGCAGGTTCCTGTGAGGGAAAGGACCCCTGCGAAAAAAGAAAAATCTCTTGCGGAGAAAAAAGCAAAGACGGTGAGGGATCTCTCTTAAGGGGAACAGGGCTCGGCCGGAAGCGACCATTACATTCTAACTTCTCGCCGAGCGCGGAAGGGGGGGGGGGGGGGGGGGGGTGGGGGGGGGGTTTGTTTGGGAGGGAAGGTCAAATGCAGCAGAACCGTCTTCAATACTGACCCGCTTGCGAAACTGTATTCTCTCTCTGGAAAAAAAGGATTCCGCTGAAAAACGGGTCTATCGGCTGAGAAGGAAGGACCAGGTAATGAGTCCTAAACATGGAGACCATAGTCGAACGCCAACGTCGCCAAAAAGATTTTTCTAGATGATCACCGAACTGCGCACAACGCTTCCAAGTGAGAAAGAAGGGGTGGTTTACGAGGGGAAGGCGGAGATTCTTCGGAGCAAAAACAGGGCAAGGGAAAGTGTATTCGCGAAGGAAAACAATTCCCGGCGTGGGACACCTCTTTGTAACCTGAGAGGGAAATTCTCGACCTGTCGGAAGGAATCGATGAAGAGCGAACAAGGTAAAGAGGGAGGGTTGGGAAAAATTTGGGCATGGAGTCCTCCTCAGGACATCAGGTGGAAAAAAATGCGCGACACCTCATAAAAGGGACGGGGACAGCCACTAGGGTTCGAACAGGGCAATATGCCCACAAAGCGGATCGGGGGCCTATGGGAAAAAAAGGAAGACACTCGCAGACATCGTGCGAAAAAAAAAGACTGGTTCCGCGAACAAAAAAGGCTGCCTAGATCTGGTGGGGAAGTCGTTTGGACCGAGAACTGTGTCCAGTATCTAACAGCGTCAGGATACCGGGGGCCGGGAAAGAGGGGGAAGAGAGAAATCCCCGATACGTGAGGCCTCGTTAGGAAAAAGGGGGAGAACCAAGGTTCGAAAGATCAAACAGGAACATGGCCGCGGACTGGGAGGAAGATCGCGAAAGACGAAAAGCGACATGCCAACTGCTGAAAAAGGAAGTTGAAATCAAAAGGGGGGCGCAGAGGGGGGAAGTCATCCATCTGTCCCGACTGGAAGAGCGGGTGGGGGTGGGACCAAATGGCCTAGGAAGCTCAAGTGGGTGCAGCCCTAATTGACAAAAGTACATACACAACAGGTGGGACCTACTACAAAAAAAGAGAAGGGGGCCGCGCCAACAAGCAAGGATGAAAGCGCGGAAAGGTGTTATTGGCAAGGCAGGTGCGGCAAGCCAGCAAAAAAAACCCTCAAAAAAGAATACAAAGAAGGGAGCATACAGAAAAAAGCCCATGCCATCGAAGTCGGATCTGATCCAGTAAACTCTGTTTTTTGGGGGTCTGCGTGACAAAAATTTCCGGAGAATCGCGCGCCGGGAAGAGGTTATCTACAATCAGGAAGGGGGGGACTGGCGATCAGGGGGAAAACGTTGCGGCAAGGGATGGCCGATGCCGATTGCCTTCGAGATACGTCTCGGGCAGAAAGACACCCTGAAGGGGTCAGTTTTTGCCCGAGAAAGGACCAGTAGAAAGGACTTACTCAAACAAAACTTCGTGGGCGTGCTGGCGGCACTGGCGCAGTGGCTCATATGGCTTAAACGGAGCCAGAGGAGGGCGGTAAGGGGTTCGACATTCCTGCGCAAAGGAAAAAGACGCAGCCTCAAGGAGGGACCAGTGCCAGATTTCACGCGGCCGACCGGCGGAAGTCTTCTTTTGCAGCCGCAGAGAAAGGGGGACGTCCAATGTCGCAGAGGTTTAACGAGACAAAACATCTTTTTAAGACACCTACTAAAACCGAAAAAACGTCGGTGCCAGGAAGCCTTGAATTGCCCTAAGATTATTAAAGGAGTACTTCGAAAACAGCCGGAGGGGAAACCCGAGGGGGGAGGGGGCACTGAACTCCAAGAGTCGTCTCGCAAAGGCAATCTGTTCGATGCAGCTCCGGTAAGGGTCTGCCGGGGGGGTGGACCCGCGCTGCAGATGAAGCCAATCTGCACTCCAGGTAGGGGGACGGACCTGCTGGAATGTGAAATTGGAGCCTACCGCCAATGGGGGACGGGGGGCTTCCGACCCTGAAATCGTCCACATAGAGAACGGGCGAGTGATCTCTGTCCAGGACGATCTGCCTCACAAACATTTTGATGACGCACCGGGCCGGAAGGCCGTGAGAGGCTATGTGAAAGGAAAAAAAACAAAACAAGGAAAACCGGACCCCCCCCAAACACCCGGTCGAAAAAACCTCCCCACCCACCCCCGCAACCCAAAAAAAAAAAAAAAAAAAAACAAAACAAAACACCAACACCCCCTCACAAACAGCCCCAAACCCTCCCCCCCCTCCTCCCCCATTCCCACCCACCCACCCATCCTCCCAACAAAACCCACCACCAAGAATTAGACACCACCGAACCCCCCCACCACCTTCTCCCCAAGACCCCCGCCAACACCGCGGCCCCCAACCCTCCCCCCCCCCCACCCCCCCCCCCAACCACCAACCAAAACACCACCCCACCAAAACCGCCCCCAAAGGCCCTCCTTTTTCCTCCAAAACCCGCCGGCCCAAGGGGGGGCACGACCCAGTTAAACAGATGCCGCGTCATGACTGCAAAAATGCAGGGAAAGGAACTTTAACAAAGGTCAGGGGCGGAAATCTTCAAATTAACGGGGGGGGCGGCGGGGGGGGGGGGTTCCTCTGCAGGGAAAATAACCAGTTTAGGAAGTTAAGAGGGAATAGAAACTACAATAACGGAAAGCATGGTTCCAAAACAAGAGTGGTCACATGGCGTATTATTCGGAAAAAAAAGAAACAACAACCACGTAAGAGGAGGGGAAAAGAGAGAGAAGAACATGGGAACCCCTCTTGGGAACCCATGCTTACGTTGTTTGGGGAGTAGAGATTACTAGTTCCCATTGGGCAAGTACTAGGAAGGTAAGTGCGACGGAGGGGGAAAAAAGAATAGGAGTCGCGAGGGGGGGAGTTGGACAGGGGACAAAAGAACAAGCAAATTTGGACCGAATGCGATGACGGAACATTTGTGGAGTGGGAACGGCGGTGGGGGAAACAGAGGGGGGTTTTTTGGAAAGGCACCTTAGACCTAGACTTCGAGCCCGGTGCGACATCATGTGGGGGGGGAGGCCGATCGGCGAGGGCCGAATGTACCGGTCACGAACAAGGGGGGGCCCTCTTAGGGTTAGAAGGCAAGCATCAGGAGTTCGGAGCGAAAGTCCCAGCTTTCATAGAAGGTGCAAAGGAAAAAAAAAAGAAATTCACGATCAGAGGGGGGGTACGGGTAAAAAAAGGGGACCGCGCGCCGGGACCCACCAGCAAGGGCACCTAATCGAGACCGACGAGAGGAAGGAAAATGGCAAAAAGAAACCGAGTCAAGCAGAGCCGGAGAAGCGAGGGGGTTTGACCCCGGGGACCGGCGGTTGCGACGTCGAAACGAAAGTAATCGAGCTGGTCCAATCGGCAAAGACCCGCGGTTTTGGGGGGACAAAGTTGAGGCTGTTTCGAGGGGGTGAGGAACCAAAATGTGGTGTCCCCGGTATCGAGAGAAAAACCATCAAAACGGCAAAAGTGGCCCGGGACCGTTGATCGGGCGCCCCGGGGAAAAAAAAAAAAGAAATATGGACGCCGGTCAAAGGGCCCGAGGAAAAGATGCACGGCCGCGCACGGGTGATCGGCGGGGGCGCAACTTTGGGTTCGAAACGGGGGTGGGGGGGGAGACCCGCGAGAAGCAGTCTCCGCCATAAAAAGAAACACGGCGGAACGGGGCCGTTGAAGAGCACGAAAGAACTACGAGCATAAAAATCAGGACACGCCATCGTAGAACGGTTCAGGGGGGTGATGTTCGAATCCTTCCGTATCTAGCGAAAAAAGGGAAAAGAAGTGCCTAGGGCCCTTAATCTGGCGAGGGGGGTTTTCCACAATGAGAAAAATGCCTTTCCAAGTTGTTCGATACGATACAAGCCCCGGCGGGGCGGGGGGAAGATCACAGGGGGGGGGGGGCGGGGGGGGGGGGGGGGGGGGGGGGGGGGGGCTCAAAGGAAAGTTTAGGGCAAAAAACAGATGCCTTTTCGGGGGGGATCATCATGAGGGGCTGCCGATCAGTGTGGCGGGGGTGGACTATTCCTCAGACGGTGATATTTAAGCAGGGGGGGTGGGGGATTTCGCAGCAAAATAAAAAACAACCCAGGGTCCCGATCTCATGATCGGCGGTTTGAGGCCCGGCGAGTTGTCCAAAAGGGCGGAAAGTAGGGAAAAGGTTAGGTCGGTATTGCAACGTCTGGGAGGCCTCGGCAGGGGGCGCCAAAAAAAGGGGGAACATCAAGGGGCGGAGACCGCAGGGGGGGGGAGGAGGGTTAATTGAAGGACTTTGGGAGGGTGCCGAAGGAAAGTTTTGATTGTTTCAACGTGAAGGGTGAGAACAAATGAGAGGGGTCAGCGATCGGGGGGGGGAAGTCCCAGGACAGAGAAATGTTTTTTGAGGCGACTGATCGAATTTTGGGGAAGCCTTGCCTGACAGGCACACGATCGGGGAAGGAAGTCGGTAAAAAGACGTGAGCGGTATCAAAAAGGCTGGAATAACTGGCCACCGTAAGGAGGGCTCAACCTACCTTTCAAACAAAAGGAAAAAGGGCCCGCCTTTCGGGGGGGAAATTTAATCGGTCGACACAGATGAAGCACGATCGGGCGCGGGAAAAGGAAGGAACATCGGCCCGGATTCCTCTTCACAAAGGAATGGGTCTAAAACTTTCTTGGATAAGGGGGATGCCGCGGCTTGTTGGAGACTCCGGGTCAACATATGAGGTTCGGAAGGGGACGACATGGCAACCAGGAACCAAAAAAAAGCCTCTTCTTAAAAGTTCGTGACGCACAAAACTCGATCGCGAAAGGTGAAGAATTCTGGAAGGGGTTCAAGAGAGGTGCAAAAAGCCCCCGGAGGGTGAATAAGAACAGTCCGAATAATCCTGTTAGAAAAAAACTAACGGGCGTTGGCCGAAGAAGATCTGAAACGAGGTCTCACCTCGAACACCCAATATCAATGATCGCAGTAAAGCTGGGGTCGTCAGTTCGTGGCGTCAGCAATCAGTGCGCCAGAAAGAGGGGGGGGGCAAAAGGTGTGGCGGATTCGGGAAGGCGAATGTGCTCCGGGGCCCTTAAGTCGGAAGAGAAGACGGGGGGGGCCTGCCTCGAAGGAGCCAGGCTAAAAGACTTTTTTCCAAGCAGGGGGGATCTCCATCGTCAAAAGAACGTCGGCGAGTTGCCAAGCGACAAAAGAGGAATAACCTTCCCGCAAGAAAAAAACAGAAAGGGCCAAAAATGGGGTGGTCCGAAGGTGGAATCCTAAGGGAAATATTCAACCGCGAAGCGCCAGTCTCAAGGGTGTGGGCAGCCGCCAGCGATGAGGGATCCCGGACAGGTGCTGGCACTCCCAGGATGCAGAGGGGACGGACAACAAATCAGCCATCAGGTCAAAAAAGCAACATCGTTGAAGGGAGATGTTGTGGAACCTGCGGGATGGTAGAAGATCTGGAAACAGAAAACCCAGCAACATTCCCAAAAGCGGATCAGAAAAAAAAAGCGGTATCCCGCCAGGTGCGGTGTTTCCGTTTGGAGGGGGGTTTCCTCGTTCAATACAAGGGAAAGAAGTTGCACGGATTCAACGGGATGAAAAGACAATCCCTTCAAAAGGTCGTCCTAGAAGACGTACACCGGGGACCCTCCATCACCCCACAAAGAAAATCCAGGCAGGAAACCACCACAAGAAATGACCACAATACACGGACTAAGAGCCCAAGCTCAAGTGGTCGTAAGGGAAGGTAGTATCGAAGGGACGGTCCTGGTGTTCACAATGTTAACGAAAAAGGAAAAACGGGGGGGTCTCCAGGTGGGAAAGGATCACAACAGGACGCTTTTCCTGGGGTCTTAGTTGCTCATCGGTGTTCCTCAGAAACGGCCTTTCTCCCCGGAAATCTTAAAAAGTTCGGGGCTTATTATTTCCGATCGTGCCGGTTTTTAATCTAAACAAAAACATAAATCAGGCACGCAGGAAGCGCACGATGTTTGGTGAGGGGGTGTTATTCCAGGGCCGCTAAAAAAATAAAAAAAATTTAAGAGCTGCAGGAAAGGAGCTAAAAGAACAGCGTGTTGGGAAAAAGTTAAAAAAATCAAAGAAA
>Ga0179593_1562878_pt1 | contig 10173 bp, 11 predicted proteins | sample CZODoug2_1_08_16_FD_185931 | JGI IMG/M metagenome (GOLD analysis project Ga0179593, IMG submission 185931) | Vadose zone soil fungal communities from Angelo Coast Range Reserve, California, USA - CZODoug2_1_08_16fungal (PacBio error correction) | ecosystem: Environmental > Terrestrial > Soil >...
CAGATGAAAATGAGTGGGGGGGGGGTGGGGCAACTATATGGGAAAGAGGGGGATGTTGAGGCTCTTCTGAAAGGGGACGGGCCCGGGAAGGACTTCACAGGAGATGGCGTCGCTGGACTCCAGGAAGGGTGAAGCCGACATGTCAATCATGGCATAGTAACAGGGAGTTGGGGTCGATAGGACTAAAAGTAAGTGGGTCAAAAGGGGGATTCGAATAGATGTCATCAACGTAATGTGAGAAAACAAAGCGGGCGGCTGTCTGACAGATCCTGTAAGGATAAGGGGCACTAGGAAGCAAAACCCCCACGACGCCCTCAAAAAGGTGAAGGGGGGGAGTGGGAAGATAAGTGTCTACATTTAAAAAAATGCAATAAACGAGGAGTCGCCCTCTTTGGCAGGAAAGCGGGGTTGGGGGTGGACGCGCGGTTAGAAAAAAAAGCCACCCAGAAGGGAAGGTAGAAAATCAAGAAAGCAATACGGGGAGTAGGAAAATAGAGAAGGAAAGAAGGTAGGGGCTGCAGCATGAAGGGCGCCAAAAGCGACGTGTCACTGTGAAAGGGGTAAGGGTCTGTCAGTGCGAAACATGAGTATGGAAAAAGAGGAGTGGGATGATGCGGGTTGCGAGCAAAAAAAGACCGGAGGGAAAGAGGAAAAGCAGGTGTGACAGGGATGTGTCGGAGGGGAACGACCGGATGAGGGACTGCTTTTAAGGAGACATGGTTAGAGCGGAGGGAAAACGAAAATCATAATATCGTGGGACCCAGAGGTTGGGGCTGGAGAGGGTAAAAGAGGGAAAGAGCCGTGGAAAATGCAAGGTAATAAAAAGGCCGAAGAATGAATGTGGCAGCTGAGAATAAAAAAAAAATGCCGCGGAACAGGAGGGAAAAAAAGAAAGTACAGTATTGCACACCAAAGAGATTGGGAACCGAAAAGAAAACGAAACACTTCCAAAAGGCGATGCGGTTGAATGAGGAGAGGTAAAGGGCGGATGGTCAAGTACTGGTAGGAAAAAAGAAGATGGATATACGCTGTTGCGAAAAAAGGGGGCGCAAAAGAAAGAGAAATAACTCAATGGGTGTGTCACCTATAAGAAAAGACTCATTGCCAGAAAAATAAAAAATAGGAAAACACAGGGGGAAAAAAAAGAATAAAGGAGAACCGAGGGTGAGACTTCGGAATAAAGGAAAAAATGTTTGGGGCGCACCCTAGCAGTCAGGCGGAAGGGGGGTTCACTTTATTCAAGAAAGAAAACAGCCCTGCCTGTAAAAAAGAGGTGCAGCTGAGGACGAATCGTCAACGTTCGCGAATCGAAAAAAAAAACATACAAGGAGGGAACTATCTAGAAAGAAAGTACAACCTCCGGTTCCAAGGAAGTGCAGAATATATTGGGTGACACGACACTGTGCAGGGCACGAAGAAGGGTACCGCGCCTGTCATCCAGGGCCCACAGAAGGCAGTGTTAGGAGCCGACTCCAGGAGAACCCGCCGACTCCAAAGCAGTGAGACTAAATCAAAGTCCAGAAGCCTGTACGGAGCGCAAACGGATACAAATGAGAAAATACGAAGGGGGCCGAGAAACAGAAGAGGTGGCTGCGAGTCAATGGGGGGCCGCGATGCATCGAAACTACGAAAAACCAAAGACAGGGAGGAGAGATACTGAACCTCGTGGAACCACCCGTAGTACTGTAAGGAATATGAAGAGGGGATCCGCTCTAAGAACAGCCTGAGAGGACTGGGACGGCGTACGCCCCGTCTCACACCAATAAAAAAAGAAGAGTGACGAGGTTCTCTGGAAGTGAGGCGGGGTGGACGCAGTGCGAGTTATCAGAAAAATCAAAATAGTAGCAACATACCGAGGCTCGAGAGGCAATACCAGGAGAAGAAGAAGATGAAACACAGACGGGAACTTCCAGGATGTCCGACCAAGGTCCCGTGCTTGAGGAAAGAAGGAAAAACGGATGCGATTGGAAAAGGTGGCGCAAAGAAAAGGGTCCGAAAACGAAAATGTGTAGGAAGAAGCCGGTTGCTTTACCCAAAAATAACAGGTGCCGCTTCGCCATCAGTGTGGGGCATACAAACGCTGGGGGCACGGACACAAGTTCATAGGAAAAAAAGTAAAGGAAGATCATGACCAATGAGGGCTCACTCAGACATAATGTGCACCACCAGCGAAGGAAAAAAATCCGGGCACGTCGGAAAAACGGGGAGGGACACATCAAGAAAAAGATGCACACAGTTGCCGAGTACCACACCACGCCCAAAAAGAGGGGAAGGCGAAAACCGTGGGTGCGGCCGTGTACCAGCGCTGGCATACACGCAAGTAAAGTGGAATAAAAGGAATATGGGCTCGTATAGGTAAAACACCCAAAAGAAAGTTCGAATAGTCGGAAACTAGCGGGCTAGATCAAACAAAAAGAGGTGGCAAACGCGCAAGAAAAAGCGTGAAAGCAAAAAAAGATCGGGATCCGTGTAAATTTTGAGACTTTGTGATAGGGGACGAGTGCGGACCAGGCATACCATTCAATCGAAACTTATAAAGATCTGGGAGAAAAAGAAAAAGAATGTAAAAGGGTACGTTGCTCAGACAAGAAATCGGGCGTCAAAGACCGTGCACGCAGTTGGCGGGTAAAAAAGGATCGATCAAATCCGCGCGCCTAAACTACCTCAGCTACGGTAAACCAAGTGCATCGTATTTGGTGGGAAATCGGTCATTATAAAGGGTGGACCTCGCAACCTCCGCGATGAACCACGGCTGCAGAATGAAAGCCCGATATGAAGGGAGGAGCCCGTCCAAAAAAAAAACGCTTTCCAATCCGATTGACATGAATAGCTGAGGAGGGGGTACACTAAAAGAAACACCTCTCAGATTAGTAAACCCAACTGCCTAGATGCGCAGAAACAAATTGCTTAAGGGGAACTATTGATCTAGCCGTCACTGCGAGGGGAAAAAAGAGTATGCTATCTAAGGTCCACCGGGACACAAACCGCCGCGAGGCACCGAGGTACTAACATCTAGCCAAATTGTGCCCGAGAAAGAACCATTGCCTTAAAAAGAGGGGAGATGATGAGGGGACATCTCTACTCAACACCCCAAAAGAGTGGACAAGGAGAGAAGGGACTCAGGACTAGTGAAGAAACTAGGTCACGCGAAGAAAGGGGATTGGAGTAGGCGTTCACCTAAGGGGTCACCAGGGGCCTCTCAGGGGGGATGTCTTTTTGTCCAATGGATTCAACGTACGTTCCACCGATGGTGTGAGGGGAGGGGAATCGGTCTGATCAGAAACAATCCAGGGGGGCTTGTCTGTCTGAACAGGGAAAAAAAGTGCAGGGTTTCACCGTTGAGAAGGATGCGAGGGAGGGGTACAACGTCGCCTACTTGCCAAAGTGACAAGAACCGCGGCATCGTGCTAAAAACCTATACCATAAACAGAGGACGCATCCTCTCGGGGCATCAGGAGGGGCCTGCGACACTTCTCAACAGGATTAGAAGAAAGAGAAAATCAAGCAAGGGTAGTTTCCTGAAGATGGGGGGAATGGAGAGACATAGTGCTGCAGAGAAGGGGGAGGCCCTTAATAGAATCGAGGAAGAAACGGATGTGCCGGGGTAAGTCTTAAAATGCCAAAAAACTTCTGTTGAGTGCTCGGGCCAAGACTTTGAGCGCAAGCAGCTGTAAGGATGCTGGAAGGAAAGGAATGGCTGAAAATTGTCCTGTTTCTACGAGTATTTCAAAAAAAATAAAAAAAGCGGAGCTGAAGTTTTGGGCAGAACGTAATAGGAGGTTCAACTGAAAAAGACGAATGGCCACAGGGTTTGGGGAAGACCAAGGGGAGGGGGAGGGGCACCGTGCTGCCAAGCCGATTTGGCTCATGACTGGCCAAAGCAAAAAAGGCGTGGCACATGGAGGGGAAGAAACCGGAGAGAGGATGACGAAAAAAAGGTCGCTTCGGACCTTCTGCCAATTAGACAGGCGGGAAAAATATAAAGGCCATGAAGGGAGGCCGGTAAAGGGGGAACGGAAAGGAGTGGGTTTCCTCAGTGAAAAGAAAAGCGACTCGATTGTGTCACTAGCGAGAAATTACGCCTAAAAAAAATCAAGGTTCGCGCATCGGGTCTCAACTTGAAGAAAAATACGACGAAGATTCGGGAGCAAAGGTCGGACAGCGACACGAAAAGGAAAACAAGGGGGGTCACTAGGGGTTCAGTTGAAAGAAGTCCAGGGTCAGGACATTAAAGGAAGACCAGCTGAGCCGCGTTCTAGTGTGAAAAGAAAGTCGAAGCTGCGGGAAAGGGGGGCAATGAAAAGGGGGAGAGGAAAGCAGGGCGGAAATTGAGACGATTTGTGACCAAGAAGTGAATCGGAAACTGTCGGTGCAGTTTCGTGCCAGCGGGTGTCCGAGAGCTTCGGATGTAGGCGGTAGCACTCGAGGCCGGGGACGCGATTTGCGGCCGATATTGAGAAGACGCCGCTGGACCATCATAATTCAATTTCAAAGTATGCCCAAGCCAAGAGGACGAGTACGCGAAGAAGGGGTGGGAAGCAGCGGGTAAAGAGAAAGTAGTGAGCTAGGTCGCGACCAGTACCGGCGCCGAAAAAAGACAAGGAAGGGAAAAAGGGTTAAAGGGGGGAATGTAGGGGACCGGCTGGCAGCACCTGGGGTTCCGGCGGTTGGCGAAAAAAAAAAAGATGGTCCGGCAGCGCATGAATAAGAACTCTAAGATAAGGAAAGAGGGGCCGATGACCCCTCAGCCCAAACCTGAGGTGAAGAGTTGGGGCTGGACCAGTTAAAAATAGGACATGCAGGGGACCGTCGTTGTGGGGGGCGCTTCATGCCTCAAAAAAGAAGAGCAAAACCAAAAGTCGAGGTTAGTTGTTTATTAATGAACCGCGCCCACCACAAAAAAAGGCCAAGCTTTCCAGATCAAGTGGAAAGGGGGAAATCCAGACAACTCAACCGGGCGGGAAAGGGGAGAGGAAGCCGACCAGAAAGAGAGGGTGCCTTTACATGTACAGAGACCAAACCCTTTTCTCGAGGAGACACACAGCTCGAGAAAAAAAAAAAAAAAAAAGAATCCAGTTCCCGAAGGGGAAAAGAAGGGGACCCGCTCCCTTAAACAGGTGTTTGTCGCCGCCTAAAAACGGCGCTCCCTCGATGGCAAGAAAAAGCCCTAGAAGACAAAAGAAAGGACTTTCCTGAACCACAGGCGGCGAATACTTCTTCTCCCTTAAGAAGGAATACAAAAAAGAGGCTAAACCCTTCGCCGGCGCACTAGGACCGCAGAACTCGAAGGAGGCAAATAATAAGGGAAGGAACGAGACGAAATTAAAAAAACGAATCTGACATGCAACTCCTACGAACAAAAAGAAAACCTATAGGAAAAAAGCCAAAAGGAAGTGTTCGCCCAACTCGGGAGACCCAGAAAAAACAAAAAAGGTCGGAACTCCACCGAAACTCCTACGAAACGCCGTCCGGCCCAGTCCAAAAAGAAGGGGAAAACATCAAGACTACGAGGCTCAGTCGCCGACGAAACCGGAGGGTAATAGATGACCTGAAAATCTGTGAAAATGATCGGGCGGCTCGGAGAAAAGAAGTACAAGAGGGAAACCTGCTGACCGCTCACGGGAGAGAGAATCGATGGTGTGGATCGTCCGGCGCGTGGAAACCCCTAAAGCTTAGAGATCCACCTCCGAGGAAAACACACTGGGTTAGTTAACATGAAACAAGTGCCTGGGGGCGGGATGGCTATCGTAATCCGGTTCAGGGTGCCCAAAAAAAGCAAAGTGGACCGGTGCTTCAGCCAGAGAAATAGGGCCTAAAGGGCACAAACGCTGCGCCCTCCTTCCGTCAGGGGAAAGGGGTCTGATGCGCAAAGAACCGGGGGGAACGTTCGCGAAAAGAAACTCCGCGGAAAAAAACCTGCCCACTAAAGGTGAAGGAAAGATTAAAAACCAAAAAAAAGGGCACCACGGTGATTCAACAGAAGGGAACAGCCGGCCTACCTAGTCAAAAAAGGCTTCCTCCGCGCCCTCTAATAGAAAGAGAAGCCTAAAGCTGCGGCTCTCCTACTGCTAGAAAAATCACAGCAAAAACGGCTCATGACTGAAAGGCAGGAAGTTCTGATAGCCAAAGGAGCGGAAGGGAAGTCGGAAATTAAATAATTAAAAACTCTCACGAGCAAACCTCATCAAAATACAGTCGGGAGTGAAGAATTGAGTTCGGGAGGGCTCAGCCCTTTTGTAGCCGTCGAAAAAAAAAAGCAAGCCACGCTCGTCTGCTACTGAAAAAAGTGCCGGGATCACGGACAGGCGTCTAGAAGGATGCAGAAGGTCCTCCCTTGGCCCGTCCTAAGAGGGGCTCGTTTAAAAACAACCGGCCGAAGGGCACCGGCGCTGTGAAACTGGCACGCCTTGATCGCGAGAAAAGGCGGTGAGAAAGTATTGAAGGCCGAAAAGGGGAGAACACAAAAAAGGAAGCGCCTTAATTGCAAAAAAAAAGTCCCACCCGAAAACACACCGGCTAATACGCGAGAAAATGACGATGAAAAAAAATCCATGGACTGATGAAAAAAAGTGAGCTCGCTCGTACGATGTAATCAAACCGTGAAGTATGAAAGAGGATGACAATAAGCCGACGAGGGACAAAGAAAGTTGGAAGTTGGGAGAAGTAGGAAGGGGCAGTGACAGCCGGTTGCAGCTTTCGAGGTCTGGTGGACACGGATGTTCAAGGCGCGCTGTCAGACAGGAGGGGAGATGGAATAGTCGGCTATCACTTACTACGCAAGAGGTCTTTCGGGAAAGAAGGACAATTTGTTAAAAGAAAACTTCACGGCCCGGCGGCGTGTCACAACAAGCACGTGTCGTACGGGGGGGAAAAAGAGTGAAAGAAGCGCTGGCAGCGTTCTCGCACAGAGAGGGGAACACACGGCGATCAAAGCCTAATCGTGTGTCAGCGAGGATGTGGGAAACGGGCGAACCAGGAACCAGAACCAAAATAAAGCTGATGTCGGGGAAGGGGGGGGAAAATGTGGGTAGGGGGAAGAATCTGTGCTGAAAAATGGCCGGAACGAGCGTCGAAATTCGGAGAATCGCTGATCCGCACGGACTGAGGGCCGGTCAAGGGAAAAAAAGCCCTCCTTTCCCCGTCCGGGGGCAAGGGGGGATCTTGGCTTAGCGCGGAAAAGGGGAAAGGAAATTAGACATTGCGCGATGAAGCTGGCAAGGGGGAGAAAAAGTCAAGCGGAGCGCATGGGGGCATACGGGGGATGGGAAGTGGGGGAAAAGAAGAAAAAGAGACGTTTGGCCAGTTTTGGCAAAGTCAGGATAGACAAGGGGCTCCGACACCGATGGAAAAAAAGCACGGGACGGAGTGAACTTCCACTGCATGCAGCGCGGCTTAAGAACCGGGAAAACCGGGAGGAACGGAGGAAGTAGGGCACAGGGTAGACCGTGCTTAAGCTGGAAGAAAAAAAAGAAGGTCAACTGGAACATAAAGGCGTTTGGTTTCCCTCGGAGTGGCCGAATATCGAGAGATGTGTCCGAAAGGCAAAGTAAAAGGCAAGACAACAGCGGGCGAAAAGAGCTCAGTTTTATCGGTGAGGAAAACGGGCTTCTGATGTAAAGCGGTCTGCGCGCGACCTACCGCCTCCAGTACTTTTTGGAAGGAGTTGGCGGTCAATCGGCACGTAACACGTCCGGGGTTAGAAGGGCATGCATCATTCGTGAAAAGAAATAACCGGAAATACATGTCGCTTGACGACGTAAACGAAAGAACGTATAGTATTGAAACCTCAAGGTCGTCGGCGGGTACTAGGACAAAGAAACCGGAACTTGACCTCGGCTAGTGACACAGCGAGTTGAGTAGAAGGGGCAGGTCCGGATCGTGGACGAGGGGAGAGACGGGTTATCAACAATCGTTACGCCTGGAGTTCGGGGGGGGGCGACGACGCAGTAGATGGGAACTTAAAAAGCCGGTCTGGGAGGATCAGGGGAGACGACTTATTCGCCAAAAAAATCATCAGATATTGGTGGGATAGCATTTCTTGCCGGAGGCATGGGAGTCGCGCGTAGAGGCGGCAACCAAAAAGAAGTTTTCCTAAACGGAGAAGAGGGGCCATTACGAAGTGTGTGAAATGGATCATCGTAAAAAAAGGGAATCGGGATACGATCAACAAAATCCAAACTACTAGAGAGAAAAGCACATGTAAAGGAAGCAGCGCGCAGAGGCCGTTCGGAGACAGCTACCACAGACTCCAAACCTCTTTATTATTTCAGGGAAACGACAGGGAAGAAGAGGACAGCTTTCATTGCATCGGTTGTGGGGGGAAGAAAGGCGACTGCCCTAAACGAAACAAACAAAAACGGAGGATGGAAGAGATGAAAACCTCGCAAAAAAGGGCAAGAAAAGGGTCCCGATCAAAGGAGGGAAACCCTGAGACGGAACCACTCCTCAACGGAAAAGTGTTAGCTACGGCGCCGCCCTCTGAGATGCCTGGCGATTGCTACTTCAAAAGTGACTCTGCGCCATAACAAGAGGGAGGGCTGAAGGGAAAAAAACAGCGGGGGGGGGGGGGGGGGAAACTGGATCAAAAGAAAAAAAGGAGGGTGATACTAGAACACCAAAAATGCCTCCTTGCCGGACTCAATCGGCCTGTGTCGACGACCATCACCGACAAAACGACCCTCGCTGTGCAATATACTGAAAGGAAAAAAAGAGGCTTCTCTCTGATTCCGTCCTCGGGCAGCTAGGACCCTTGAAAAAAAAAAGAAGGAAAAAACCCTGCATCATCAATGGCGAACACGGTCGAAGGGGCATAACTCGAAGCAGGGAAAAATGCTAAATGATTGAACGCCTCCGTGCCTCCAAGAAAGCCCTGGAACGACTACTGCACGCGCGAAAAAAAAAACAGGCCAGGCATTTAAAACAACAAGTCAAGAACGCCGCCTACGCGTTTGGAAAGAACGACGCGTCGCGGCCGAAGCCACCAAAGCTCGACTGCCTCACGCGGGCCAGGGGAAAAGCAAAGGGATGAATGCCGCCTACGAAAAACAGGGAAGGAGTCCAAAAAAGAACCCTTGTCTTGCGCGGGTCTGGCTCGTAAAACTGAAAACTCGTGCGACCTCTGAAAAAAGAAAAAAGAGCGGCGCGCAAGGGGGGGGAGGGAACGGCAGCTTGCTCTTCTACCCACCGAGCAGAAAAGTGCCTCAACCAATCCGAGTAAACCCGAACTTTAAGGTTGGGCCGACAAAGGAGTGCGTGGAGTGAAGGGGGGAAACGTAAAACTCAGTGGCCGAGCGAAGCCAAAGGAAGGGGGAAAAGTTTCAGGAAAAGCGCGAGAAAAAAACGAAAAAAGAAAGCACGCCCAAAGGATTAAAAAAAAAAGCATCATTGTGTCGCACTGGCCGGACTTAAGGTCCCTAAGGGGGTGGCACTAACCCAAGACCGACTGCAGGAAAAAAAAACCCTGGCCAAAAGCAAAAAAAGCACAAAACTCCCTTACACGGGGAAATACCTCCGTTGACCAGAAATCAACTTCGAACAGGAGGGCGGAAAGAAGTAAAAAAACGACGTCCTCCTCGATCAGGAAACTAGGGGAAAACTACAGCGCCCTCGCTCCAATGCAGGAGCAGCAGGGTCTTCTCATGGGAGGAACGGCAAAAAAAAGAAGCTGATCGCCGATCTAAATCGGCCAAGCACGCCGTCCTACACCTGAAAAAAAAAAGGAGCACGCTAGAAAGAAAATCCACGCATCGTTCTTCAAGAGACAAGTTAGACGCCTCGGTCAAAAGGTCACCGGTTGATCCGGTCGAGAAAAACATCAATGGACACAACGATTTGCTTCCGAGAAAAATAGGACAAAAGAACGAAAAAAGCGATCTCACAGGGGAAATCTTTTCCGGAGGGAACCTCTAAGTAGAGGCGGCGGTGTAACAACGCCTCAGAAGGGCCGACGAAGGAAAACACAGGGTGAGACGCCGAAAGCCACAGGAGAAGGGCAGGGCGAAAATAGGAAAAAAACTGAAAACACTCAGGGGCAGCGACAAAATAAAAATTGCTATAACAGGGGTTGTGGGGCCCCAACACCAACCCAAACCCGAAGCGAGCAAAAGAAGCCCTAACACTGAGGGGCAAATCACTCCATTCACGGACTGCGGATTAAGCTCCCATCGTATGGAA
>Ga0179593_1683491_pt1 | contig 10173 bp, 13 predicted proteins | sample CZODoug2_1_08_16_FD_185931 | JGI IMG/M metagenome (GOLD analysis project Ga0179593, IMG submission 185931) | Vadose zone soil fungal communities from Angelo Coast Range Reserve, California, USA - CZODoug2_1_08_16fungal (PacBio error correction) | ecosystem: Environmental > Terrestrial > Soil >...
CGCCCTGGAAGGACCCGCTAGATCGAGGAGAGAGTGCGTCGTTCGAGGCAGCTCAGCCACAACGTTATGAACTTGAAAGGAAAACGAAGAAACGTCCCGGGAAACGTAGCTGATTAGACCTCAAGGTAAGGCAAGCGGTGTATATGGGAACGAGCTTAGATCCAGGGAAATCGCGAGACATGATCTAGGGTCAACTGGAGGGCGCAAGGGTTTAGCCTGGCGTTTTTAAATGAGTGCCGCGTTAAGGTTTCGGAGCCCAAAGTCCAACCCTGCCCCCAACAACAAGAAAAAACGGTCGCGCTTTCGAGAAAGTCACTCTTCTTCGAGCGAGCAGCTGGGAGTTCCGTCTCGGATCAGGGAAGAAGCCGGTACACCACGAGTAGCTAAGGGGGGAGGGTCACCGCGACTGATGACGTTTCCCGACGCGGCAGCCACGGAGTCAGCTGGTACACGCTGAACCAAGGGTAAGGAAAGGTCTTGGCGGTTTGAGGAGGGCTGGTAGTGTCGTGGTCGAACCACCCATTGATCCTCTCCTATTTCTATGCCGGAATCACCGGCTACCAGAATCCTACGGTAAAGGTCTAAACCGAGCGGAAGGGGGAAGGGGTCTAGGGGTTGCGGCATTGTGTATGGTGATCGAGGTAGCAAGGAATTCGGAGACGGTCGGGAGGGGGGGAAGTCTGTGTCTTCCTCATATCCTCTCTCTTGGGTATAACGGGGAATGACAGAAAAAAATATTTACATCTATAAACCTCGTCCGATATGTGGTGCCCTGCACGTGTAAAGTGAAGAGTCGGTAATGTATTATGAGATCAAAGAGGGGGACCTTTGAAGTGTCTTACAGACGGGGTGTCTTGATTGCAAGGTTTTAGGAGAGTTACCGAGCGGACTTAGAAAGCGACTTTAACAACCCTCGGAGGAGGGATTTATGTCGAATAGCTGTCGCGATATTCTCTTTCTGGGCCTTGGGAGTCCCAGCTGCGAACAGTAGCGCGAAAATCAAGAAGGGGGAAAGTTCTAGGAGGGCACCTTTAACGCAAGGGAGAACAGAAAAAGGACGAGGAAAAAAGTGAGAAAAAGAGGGCGACAAGAAGCCCGCCGGGTACAAAACGACGCATCAACCGGTCGGCAAGGTCGACTCACTGCCCAGATGGGCAGCCACCGCGATACCGTTGAATTGTTGCCGGGGGGACAGGGGACCGCATCAAGCAACGCCGTATTAAAGCCAGAAAAAAAACGCTCGAGGTCGGCTAGGGTGCCGCAGAAATGAACAGAAGGCCCCGCCTCGGGCGCAACCAGGGGGGCGGGATGCCCGAGTGAAAAAGACCGCTATCCGGAGATGCAGCCGAACTTCGCCAAAAGCATTGGACGAAAAAAATCGGAAGGGGGAACGCCGTCTGAATAGAAAAAAACCAGCTTCGTTGGTCGGGGGTAATAGCGGGGGGAGGGGGCTCTCTCAACGAGGATTAAAAATATGAGAAATATAAAACCGTCTGTATGGACTCCGAGATCGGCTGGACGGGGACGGCACTCATGGGCCTAGGTTCCGCCGAGACGCAAGGACGAGAGGAAGAAGGGTAATGCCGTACGGAGGGGAACGCAGCTCCCTAAAAAGTTGTCGGGCTGGGGCGGCGTTTAGATCAATGATCTGCCTGTCAAAGGGGAAGAGAAAAAAACGCTAGCTGGGGAGCGGACTCCCGGGAAAAAGTCAGGAGACGGGTTACTACTTCGGTCACCAGGGGTCTGGCAAAGAGGGAAACAAACCGACAAGGGGTGATGGTCGGCGCGGCACGGGCAAGGGTCCGCTGGAAGAACGTAAGCAGCTGTCTCACAGGGGTGAAAAGGGGCGCTGGAGACGGACGGGGGTTTCGTTCTGATGCGAGAGAGTGGGATCAGTAAGGGAGACCGTAAAAGGGGGCGTTTGGGGGGAAGTGTGGAAAACAATGTTGGGTGGGGGGTTGGGGGGTTGGTGGGGGGTGTGAGAATAGAGATGGCCCACCCACCTGCGCCTCATCTGCAGGGCATAAAAAAACTACCAGAGACTTCCTGGCGAGATTCCCGCCGATCTCGTGGAACCGTTAGTCAACGTCGAGGCCAGGAACGAAAAAGAAAAAGGATCGCGTGAGGTGAAAAGGAAAGAAGAGCATTTAGCCTTTCACTTTACATGTACTGCCAAGGAAAAACGGCGAAGGGGCAAAGGAGTAAGACGGGAAAAACCGTCTATTAGATCTCGTTCATCTTGCATGGGGGGACTTTGGGTTGAAGCGTTTATGCGAATAGGAGGAGGCGGATTAATCCCCAAGAGAAACTGTGGAGGGCAGGTTGCGGCGATACTTCTCACCAAAATTCCGCCAAGGCAAGTAGACCTGAAAAGCACGACTCAGGAGTGGATATTCGCACCTCGGGGCTGAAGTCATCGCGGCTCGGGCCCGAGAAGAAAACTATGAACGCTCGTAGCCCTAGGTGTAACAACAAGGAAAAACAATGACGCATCGGGAGGGGGAAGAAGAAAGAGCTCCCTTTGTCGGGGGTACCAAGACTCGTTGCATCGCGGGAAGGGGAGACGAAATAGCCATCCGTCGGCGGTGGGGGGGGGGGGGCAACGGAGTGGTATTATAGCAAGGCGGGCGTCAGTTCCGACGAGACAAAGGGACCCAGCGGCCCAACCCGAAAAAAATGGCACCTGGTCTCAGCCACCGGGGAATGACGTTAGGGTGGAGAGGGTTGGAAAGGCGGACATGAGAGTCAGTAAACCCGCAAAAGGGAAGCTGGTAAGCAATACACAGGTCGAAACCGGAGCGCACGCAGAGATTTACGTTGGAGAAGCTTCGAAGGTAAGAGCCTTTTGGCAAGAGTCATCGACATCCGAAATGGAGGGCTCTCCTCCGGAAGTCGGAGGTTGAGCTGATGAGCTCCAGCGAGGAAGGAATGTGTAGGATTGTCCCGATTAACGCCTTCTCGTGACGAATAGCAGACCCGCTGGAGGAAAGGACCGATCTCGGGGACTGTTGTAATCGTTAGCGTCTTGGGGGAGACAAAAGGCGAGAGGAGCAAAAAAAGCACGCATCAAGAGACGCGTAGGAAACGAAAGTGCGAGGAGTAAGCGCTGGAAGCCAAAACATTCTTCGAGAGAATAAAGGGGAAAGCATGCATCAACTTTTAAAGAACGTCAGTAGGGAAGACTTTTCAAAAGTTCTAAAAAAGGTGTCGGCGTGTGGCGCTAGCAGGGGCAAGCATACGCCAAGAAGTGGCGAAAGAAAAGGGCCTAGAATCGGCAAGGGGCAACCACTGAAAAGAGGAGGATCAGACGCCCGGCACAGCTAGCAGGGAAGAAGAGCCCAGCTATGGCCAAAAATGGGGCCCGGGGGTCAGAGGCTGTGCCCAGAAAAGTGACATGGTCCACAAACAACAAAAAAAGGGAGGAAAAGAGGGGGGGGGGATCCATTAAAAAAGAATTTTCGGGGGGAACGCGACTTGACAGCGCCGGAATGGCCATCGAGGGCGAGGCGGCGTGCCTCATGAGGGCGGCGCAGATGACCGGCTCCAGCTTTTGTTTCAGTGTTGGGGGGAGAATCGCAAAAAATAAGCTGCCGAGGCGGGGGCCGAGTGTCGGTGTGCACGAGGATCGAGGGGGGGGGCTGCCGTTATACGGGGGGGAATAATCGCGCACGAGTTCAACTCGACGAATTGACCGTCTGGAGGAAACCTATGCGTTCAAAAAAGAGGAAGGCTGATGCCTGAGTGCAAAAAAGGACCAGGCCCGCGTGCTGAGCGCCTAAGGGGGGGGCGTCGAGATCCGCCGAGCGGGGAAAACGCGAATCCTGCGGTCGCCTGCCACCGTCTCTCGTCCCAGAATCCATCAGAGGTGTAAGACCAGGATGGAGAGAGACCAGGTCCTTTCCACTATCAGGGGGGGAGTCCTCTCTAAAGATCCTAGGTCGTATGAGTCGGACACGACCGCAGTTCTCTTCAAAATGTAGAGATCGGCGAAAGGGAAAAAGGGGGGCATTCTCGTTGCGGGCTCGAAAAAGGGCCGACTCGTAGGTGGTGGAAGAAACTTTATCCAACTCGGTCAGATATCGGCGCCACAGAGCGAGTGCGAATCGCGCGGGGGAGAACTTGGATTAAGGGAGGGAAAATTCCCGACTGTGGATACTCCCTCAAATGTGAGGCCTCCCAAACAGATCCACAAAAATTTCAACCATTAGGGATTGAAAGTTTCGTCCTATTGGGTCTTTTAAGAGGGCGGGGGATAGACGATAAGCTAATTGAATCGTGCCAGGGCTAAATACCGATTACAAGATTAGGTGAATGCAACGCAGGAGTTGAGGGGTGAAAAAGAACCGCAGCGATCCTGCCAAGTCCGGGGGATGGTACGGCTCCACAAAAAGTCAGCGCGAGGTACTTCAAGGTAAGATTTCTCGGAGAATTACTCGTCGTTTTCTGGGAAGGCGGGGGGGGAAGCACGAGGCGATGATCGCCGAGTCAGACTTGGAGGTGCTGGGCCCGAGTCAACAGGGTCTCCAGCTCAAGACCACAGACCGGGTCGAGAGGGCTACTTGGCGGCATTTTGGGTTAGCCGGATCTCGTTGCTGGAAGGAAAAAGTCGGGGGGGGCGCTTCCGGCCCCGAAGGTTCTGGGGGGTCTCGAAAAAAGTCTATGGGGAGGTTCGTAACGTTCCGAAACTGCGGAAGAGGAAAAAAAGGGGCAGCTCGTTAAGAGGGAGGGAGGAATTAATGCTGAGTTGGGGAGGGGAAATTGGCCGTCGAAGTCAAAGGAAACGGAGCAAACGGGAACGGGATGGGATGGGAAATCGGCCGGGAAGGTCAGGAGGGGGGGGCGGCGCGCTAGTCGAAAAAACGAAGCGGAACAGTCGTTCTTTAAGAAACACATTATAGTACGTTCCGGGGAAGAAGACCATGAGGGAGGCTTGTAGGTCAATCGGAGAACGCTATACATTAGCGGAACGCAATCATCTGGGGGGGGAAGCAACCATTGCTGAGAAGGGAACCCTGGCACCCAGGGAGTGGCGGGGGGACCGGGGAGGATGTGGAAGGAGGAAAGGAGGGGTATTTCAGGAAGAGAAGGGATAGGAGCGGGAAGTCTGGGCCTCTTGGCTGACCCCTTTCCGTATAGACTGGTGTTGTGGGGGTTTGTGGTGGTGAGCATTTTTAGGGGCTCACGAGGGAAGGACAAAGTAGCCAGCCGTTTGGCCGGGGACGGGGGGGCCGTAGAACATCAAAGACCTCGCGCGGGTACGTCGAAGTCCGAACATGTGACAGCCGCACTGGGGAGAGAGGGGGTGGAATTGTTGCCGAACTCGAAGGAAATAGTGCCAGAGAAGATGAGGCGCCGCTGACCGGGGGGAGTCGGATAGGGAGCGATTATGAACGGCCAACATATAGGGGAAAAAAGTCAAATTACGGCGCGGAGAATGGGAACATAACGGAATAGCCGGGCATGGGAACAGCCTGATGGCAAGTAAACCCGGCGATAAGGGAAAGGGGAACATGGCTTTCCTGCCTTCGACTGAGAGAACCCTAAGATGAAAAGTATGCGAGGGATCGTGGCGGCGGGGGGGGATTTCTCTCCAAGAAAAAAAAAAAAACTTAGTAGAGGGAAGGAGAGAGAATTAGGAGAAATAGAGGGGGACGAGCTGGATCCGGGAGAATTAGTCAAAGCGCATTGTCCTAGTTACAGGGGGTACTCCGAGGTCGCGTCGTCTAACCGGGGGGTGTCCGGGGGGAAATTTTCTTGGGGGGTTGTGTGTGGGGGGTCTGGGGGGTTTGGGTGGGGTTGGTTTTTTGTGAGTTTGCGGTGTTGAGGGGTTTTACCAAGGGGGGATGGGGGGATTTGTGTGTTTGCGCCTTTCCTTCTACCCCCCTAACGAAGCGATTACGTCGGAGAGGGCTGGGGCATCAAATCGGCCGGCATCCCGCGAAAGAAGGGGCTGAAATAAGGCGAAAAGATGCACGAGGCGAGTGGAGGGGGGGAACAAGCAGGTAGAGAAAGAAGATTGTTCTTCTACCAGTGAGGACTTAGAGGAAACGCGCGACCGTATTAGCGCGGAAAACCGGCCGAACTTGTCGCTATGCTCAGCGGGTTAGGGCCGGCGGGGGCCAAATGCTAGAAACGGGGGGGGTCTTCCACAAGGAGGAGGGGAGCTACGGATCGCACCGGGAGAAAAGAAGCCAACAAGGTCGCATTTTGTCATTGTATGACTATTCGGAACCCCAACTTCCCAGGGGGGGAAAGTAAAGGGGAGTCCAGGGGCAGCTCCGTGAGTAACGAAACTTAGCCAATGTGCAACTCCATCATGAGGGAAGGGGGCCAAACTCCCTGGATGGGGAAGGTCAGACTTTACATTCTTCGAGCGGGGGGAAGATCATCATCGCGAGTACGAGAAGGCGTTTCATATTCCCCTCGGGAGATATGGAACCACTCGATCAGGAGGATCTCGGGAAGATGAATAAGAAGACGACGGAATGACTGAGGGGGGGGTCTCCAAAAAATCCGGCGAAATCCAACCTGCCGACAAGCCCGGGCAGCGGATCACGTTCTTTAGAAAATCTTTAGCGGAGGGGAGTTAAGGGGACAAAAAAGTCTCCAAGGTCCTTCGCGGAAGCGAGGAGGTAGGACGGCTTTTTCGAAAACCTAACACTAAAAAGATAGGCGCGAAAGGCAATTGAAGAGGAGCGCTGGGACCTGGGTCGTGAGAGGCGCCAAAAGACTTACAGAGGTTGGCCGATGGCTGGAAAAAAAACTAAAAAAAAAATCATCCATTCAGGGGGAAGAGAAAGAGCGTCGTTTTAAAGCGATCCCGCGCAGTAGACGGGAAATCCGGACGGACCAGATCAAGCCCCTGTTCGGCAGCCATCCGAAATGACGGTTGCCGTGGAAGGTTGATAAGGACACGGCCCAAAAGGGAAAGAGTCACCCTCACCCGGCTGAAGAGTGAGTCGCAAAACAACGCGTCTCACCGCTCCTCTCCTAAGTTAGTCTATGAAAAAAGCTCTGCCGACGACGCCGAAGTGGGGGGGCATCGGGAAAAAACGGGGTCCGTCCAAACTGGGTCGACCGCGGGAAGGGGGACAATCGTGACTTTTTCGCGCGATGGTACAGGGGAGACCAGCCAGTGTCATTGCGTCAGGGTTAGGAGGCTGAACTGATCCGAGCGAAAAAAGGGCACATACACTGTCAAGATAGACTTAGGCCAAGGTTGTACACAAGCTCGGAGGCGCTCGATATCTGGCAGAGGCGAGAAAACATGAAAAGCGGTCTGTCCCCTCTCTGATCGGGGACGGCGGGGGGGGCCTGCCACAAATCGGCAGCTCACGAGGGAACGGAACTTAAAAAGCAATGCCCGCAGACTTTAGACGTGGGAACGCACGCGGAATAGGTAAGCGTCGAAAAGGGCGCGAAGGGGCGCGAGCACTCCCTAAAATTCGCAATAAGTGATCGCGCACCGAAAACCGGAATAGGGCGTTCGTTGCGCACACTGCACCAAAAAGAAGGAGAGGGTGAGAAACTGGGGCACAGCTCAAAAAAACCACAATGAGGATGACAACTCAGCCTCGAAGGGAAGATGGAAGACACGGGAGTTAAATCTCTTTACCCCAGAAAATGTTTAACAGTTACCATCTCTCTCAACAAGGAGGAAAGGTGGATGATGGAGGGGCACAGGGGGTCTTTCAACCGCTGAAGCGTGCCTTGGCAAAAGTAAAGGATCGCGAGGCTGTGGGTGAGGGAGGAGAGCTGTGCCGGCTCTGAAGCTCGTCGAGGTTGTTGCAGTTGGGTTTGCGCACTTGACCGGAGACGCCAGTCTTTTCCTGTGGGTGGACGAGTAGGGCTCCCCTCTATTTAGGGGAGGTCCGAGAGTCCCAACCCGAAGAGGACTCTACGTTCCGATTTCGTCCAGTATGGACGGGAAAGGACCGTTCTGTTCGGCTTTGAATTAGTAACGAACAGGGGGTGGGGAGTCTCGCCGGATGGGGGAAGATAAAGGAGAAGATCACAGGACTAGGCAGACAGGGACGATAGGGCTTTTTGATCTTCGATCTCTAGAAAGGGCAACGAGGAAAAAAAAAAGGGGGCGGGTACAACCAGGAGAAGGATAAGTGGGGCCCGCAAAGCTGCGGAGGCCCTCGGGCACGGGCGGGCATCGGGCGCCGCTCAAACCTGAGGCGCTGCCCAGGTGAGCGAATGGGCGGAAATGCGGGGTGCCTGAGTGGCAGGAACTCTACCTAAAGGGGAGAAAGTCGTGGTCGGATACGACAAGGCATATGATCTCCCACAAGCTGCGCGAGAAAACCTCAGGGCGTCCGGCGCCGGAAGATAAAATTTTGATGGACCAGAACGCGGGGGGTCACGGAGGGGGCGTTTTACAATCCTCGCCATGGTGGGCGAAATCGTCCTCGCAAAAACAAAATCCAACCACAAGAAGGGGTTGCTGACGAAAAAATGGCTCATTGCATGTGTTCGCGAGCTTGGAAGGGGAGATAAAGAATCCTAATGAAGTGGGGCCCCGAGGAGGGGACTCTAAGAAAATAAACAGTAACGGAGGGGGGGACGGGGACTCTATCTGGGATGACTGATCTAAAGCCATTTCGTCTTACGGTTACGCGCAGTAGAGAGAGGTCTGATTGGGGGCGCTTTACGGGCAGGGGACGGCGGGGGGGGGTGCACGTCCAGATAAAAGATGGACGCGACAGGACGCGAAGGAAAGGCGGCTAAAGCGGGGGGAGGATTACAAATCGGAGAAAAGTAGCGAGACGCGGTGACTACGGAGTGACCCAATTTGGGTATTCGACGGAAGCGTAACAAAGGATGACTAGAAACTTTTCGAAGAATCCTGAGGATGTCAAGAACTCGGAATCGAAGGCGGGTTGATAACGGCATTCCAAAAAGAGAGGGAAAAAGTCACTCGTAAAGAAGGTCTCTAAGGGCCTGCTCGGCCTTAAAGGGGAAAAGTTGGTCTGCTAAAACCATGGGGGAAGAAAGCTGGCGGCCTCGGTATTTTGGGTGAAACTCGTAAGGAAAAAAAATTGAGGCGGTTCATAGGGAAACAAAGAATCTTCTCGGCAAGCGCGGATCGGGGGGGAAAGGGAAAGTAAACAAATAGGAAGTGGGGATGGGGGGGAGGAATCAGCATCCATGGAAAAGGGGGTTAAGGAGCGGTTCGCCTTGAGTCGATCCATGCACACCGAAAGACTAAAGCACATGTCTAGCATCTGCACTGGCAACAGGGGGAATCGGCGAAAGAAAAGAGCTAATGCATAGCTCCTACAAGGGGCCCCCGACGTGGCGCCGGAAGATCTAAACATGTCAGTGAATGCATTCTCCAGCCATGTTCCCAGAAGAAAGGACTGGTGGTTAAAGAACTTTTTAAGTCGACGGGGGGGAAGCTTTGAGCCGCATCGCAAAAAGGATCGCCGTAGTCGGACAGAACGCTGGCCGGATGCACGGCGAGGGGACGCCCGCGATGATGAACAGGCCGCAAACAGTACGGGCGCGATGAACGGGAAGGGTGAAGCACTCCGTAGCGTGCAGGAAAACCCGGGTCGAGAAGGCCGGCTCGCCAAATCTGCGGGGGGACATGGCGGATGCCGACGTGCGCCTAGGAAGGATACACCGCGAGGAGCGATCTGCTATGAAACTAGCGGCGGGTGATCGAACTCACCAACAACAAAGAGATAATAGGTCAAGCCTGACGCCTAGACTCATCGGGAGGCGGGGGGGACTTTTGGTCTATCCAGTCAAGGCAAGGCAAAAGTCCGATTCCGGTCGAAGGGCGAAGGGAAAGGTACGCAATACGGGGGGGGGGCAAACTAAAAGGAATGTACAACAGCAGGCATCGCCCGAGCAGGGGAGGGAAAAAAAGAAGCGGCGTCATAACCCGCAGGGAAGCAGATAAAGCGGCGAGCGGGGGACACGAAGACTGGTAAACTGAAGTCTTAGCAGAGGAAAAAAAGCGGTTCGGCTGACCATTGGCTGGGGCGCAGAGGTAAAGAGCGCACGGAACGGGATATCGGGGACACGGACTGCTCAGGGGTTCGGGGCTCGTATTACACGCAGAAGTCCGCTGTCAAAAGGCGGTGGGGGTCAGGTAGAGAAAAAGACTTCGCGACATTGCGGGGGGAAAAAACGTTTCTGTTGGGGAGGGGAAAGGGGAAC
>Ga0179593_1818166_pt1 | contig 10173 bp, 10 predicted proteins | sample CZODoug2_1_08_16_FD_185931 | JGI IMG/M metagenome (GOLD analysis project Ga0179593, IMG submission 185931) | Vadose zone soil fungal communities from Angelo Coast Range Reserve, California, USA - CZODoug2_1_08_16fungal (PacBio error correction) | ecosystem: Environmental > Terrestrial > Soil >...
AAAAGAGGGGAATCGTCTTTAAAAGACTCACCGTGGAAAAAAAAAGATATTACCGCCGGTGGGAAGAAAGAGCGGGCGGGGCGAAGTAGACAAAGGTCATCTAGACTATGGGGGAAGAGAATTCTGTTAGAGAGGAAAAAACCAGCCGCATCTGAATCTAGAAAAGATGTACGTCCGAGAATGAGGGGGCGCGCTGATTAAGAAAAGGCTGGAGGGCGTCAAGGTCTATCAAAGGAATGTGACCTCGGGGACCCTACTAAAAAGCAACAGGAGCATAATTCGGGACAAAAGAACCTCTGACTTTCGAAAAGGAAAAACAAGTTAAGAGTGCGCGCGTCGAGCGCAAGTCTAGTTGCCGCAATTAGAAGGATGGTGTAACCCAAAAAAAGGACGTAGAAGCGGCGAGGGTCACGCTGAATGGCGAACATTACGCAAAGGGGACCTCTCCTTTCAAACGTAGGTCAGTCTGCGGCATAAAGAGAAAAGTAAGGAAAAACAGCGTACACCGTAAAATCGCAGACAGAGGTAGTCTCACGGGCATCCGACACCGCCCAAGACCTAAGCGAGTGCCACAGAGTACCGCGTTCTAAGTGTTCGGGGGGAAAGTGCCGTTAGGGCTGCTGTCAGGAAACGCCGGAAGGTCAAACACATACTCGAATATCGACATAAGGAAGTAGGAAGGAGAACGCATCGCTTCTAATGAAGTCCAGCAAAAAAGGCGATGTTGGGGCGACTCGCAATGACCCGCCTGATTGGCAGGTTTTCATTGCCGATAACAAAGAACGATATGAGTAAAAGAGACCAGGGGTTGGTTGGAGGGGAACCAGCCTTATGTTTGGGGCGGGTTGACCGGTCCCCGGGGGGGCGACCACGATGGTCCGTGGGCTTTTCGCACCATTTTGGGGGGAAAAAATTAAGAAGAACTGAAGAACATCAAAAGGGGGCTTATGCCGAGACCACTGCGAAGAAGCCTCTCTCCATGGCAAGGTCAAGCCTTCCGCGGTCGCGGGGGGGAAAGGAGTCAAAGGGGGCGATGGATGTCGTCAGGAAAGGAAAAGAAGGCCAGTTCATGCTGCGTCCGCCACCCAGCCACTCGAATGTATGGGCAACAAGGGAGGATATGACAGGGAAGATTCGGCACCCGGAATATCTTTTTGCACACCAGCCGGTGGGCAGGCCTCGTGAGTTTTCGGAGTACGGGGGAGGAGGGGAGGAAAAGGATGGAGGGAGAGGGGATTTATTAAGACTGAGGAGTAACAGCGGTCGGCCTCGGAGTCCTTATCCGCAGCGGGAAAAATGGTATCCAGTAAGCAGAGCTTTTCCCGTGCTAGGGCGGAAAAGGTAAAATGAAAGATTGGTCGTAGGGAACGGAAAAAAATCCTGTTGAAAAAGAGAGAGAGGGTTTAGCGGATGTGAGTAGATATCAGGAAAAAAAAGGTGCGAACCTTAATGACTGCGCAAAGGTCAGGCGGAGAGGGGAGGAGCACGGATCAAAAAGTAAGGGGTCTGAGTCAACTGCGAAAAAGATCCCACCGAAAAAAAGCCGGAAAAGCTGGAAAAGAAGAAAAAAAGAGCCGTCCTCCGTCCTACAACACAGCGGGGCCGGCGTACCAGCAGCCAGGTAATTATTGGGGCAGGGAAAAAGGCGAATGTGGAATACATCGAAAAAGGGAAAGATATCAAAAAGAGAAGAAACAACAACAACGACGAAAAGAGATAGATTCGAAAAGGGGGAAACTCCGCGCCGTCTGAGCGACATCAGCAACGGCAAGCAAAACGATAAGGAAAAAGGAGGAGTAAGCCATCCAAAAGAGAAAACTGGGAGGGCACTTCGGCCCATTCTGGGGGGAAGGGGAAACTAGCAGTATCGCGTCTGGGCTCGCCACTTTTTATTGTGCGACGCAGTTGACGGACCAACGACTTGTGGGGGAGAGAAGACCGTTAGAGAGAGGAAGGAAAACTTGAACCAGAAGAGGGACATCACGGCAGTTAGGGGGGAAAGACTAAACTCTCGACCGTCGACCACCAAAACAGACGCTGCGGTTCAAAGATTTGGAAAGACGACGCTGCGAGGGAAAAACCTTTCAAAAGGGCAGTTTTTAGAGTAAACAGAAATGAAAAAAGGAAATCAAGGAAACTCTCAAACTGTGAGTTGGGCGAATTCTTTGAGTAGGCAGGAAAGAGGGTAAAAACCTTTAGAACAGCTATCGGGGAGGTAAAGGGCGACTGAAGTGTTGACGTACACTCACTACTAACAAAAGGAATAGGACACCATCTTCATCTACTAGGGGGGGGGGGAGAAAGCAACAGAGGGATTCAAAAAGGATTTTTGCGGAGTACCCGGAAGAATGTTTTCTCCTCAGGAGCAGGTTGCCGTGAAGGGAAATAGGGACGCCTGAACTGGGGGGAAGGGAGAAAAGAGTCAGAGAGAAACTTAACTCTATAAAAACTACATCGTGCACAAGAATACCAAGCCAATGGCATACGTGATTCGAAGAATGGAAATACGCTCCTTTAAGGCCTTGGGAAAGGGCCGGGAGGAAAATTAACGTCTTCATTGAGTGGAAACTTTCCTACATCAACGTCACAAGAGAGGCGGAGTCAGCATAAGGGTGGGGGGGGGGGGAGAGAAGATAAAATGAATTGCGAACGAAAAAAAAGGAAGACTCAGTGGTTCAGCAAAGGATAAAACCAGAAACCCACAAAGACTTCAAAGGAACAGATACTAGTTTGCATACAGATAGGGCGGAAACCATATAGGTTCGGGTTCCATTAGGCACAGTAAAACAAAACCAAGCAGGGGCTTTACTGGGTTCAGGAGACAAAACGAAGAGAAATAAACTTTGAGGGGATTCAGGAGGGGTACAGGCAAACCACATAAAGGAACGTAAGTCTTGCAAATATTTAAACTAAACTCGAAAAGAAAGATGACTGAGGGTGGAAGGGAAACAAGAACCGTTTCACCCCTACTGGACTTAGATCAAACACCTTACGATCTCCCCCGGAGAAACGCTGGTCCGGAACGCCGCTGGGACTGGGGGGCCTTTTTGGTCTGGAGATTGGAACTGGGGCTGGGAGAAGGCTGCTCGTGGGAAGGGAGATGGGACCATTTACGTCACAGACGGCGCGTTGGTGAGTGGCTTTCGCCGATCTACCGATTAGTTGATGAGACTGCGGGGAAAGAGTTGGGATTATCCATGGCGGAAAACCAGGGAGGGAAGAGGATCTGAAAGCTTTGCTGGGGGGTACAACATGCCGAGGCTGGGATGTGGGGCCAATGACTCTTAAAAGCTGCGTTTATTCGAAGCGGCGACGAGCAAGGGGGGAGGGGAGGTCAGGCACGCAGCGGGGGCTTTCCAGGAAAAGGGATTCCATTGAGATGGGCTATCGAGTGGGGCTAGAGCGGGGCTTCGAGATAAGGGAAGGAGGGAGGAAAAAATGAGTCTTCATCACCTAGGGGTCCAAGAAGAGGGAGTCCGACCCTCATGGCAATCGAGCGGGACTTCCAGCGACCGAGAGCGGTGCAGAATTCAAAAGGCCTAAGGGGAAAGTACAAAGGAAGCCTATTATGGAGAGAAAAATTGGGGAGGAGAGAAAGAAGATACGCTCTCTAATTCTTCATATTCAAAAAATCGACAAGGGGGGCAAGAGAAAGGCAAGGTCAATCTGATCTATGAGATGACGGAGGAAGAGGGAAGGAGGGGCTTTTGTTCCCTACTTTCTCAAAATGCGCAGGAAAAGCTAGCGGGGATGACTTCTGGTACAGGAAGGGCGCTTACAATCCCAATCTTCAACAAACCCGAAGCAAAGAGTACCCATCTCTATTCAAACGGGGGGGAGGACAAAAACGTCCACAGATCAGTGGTGGTGGAACTTAGGACCAAAACGGAAAAGGAGAAGCAGGGGTTAAGTGGGAAATGGGAACATAAAAATCTCTCGAAAGAACCAACAACAAAAGGGGGGGGGGGAAGAAGATATATCTTCAAGAAGGCAGGACAAACTTCAAAATCCGAAGATTGCTCGGTCTTACAGTGGTTCTCCGAAAGACAAAAGGTCTGCTGCTGCCGGATGGCAAGAAGAAAAAACCAGAGCAGTTTTATCTTGGGAGGGAGCGGGGGTAAGAGAGTTACGTTCCGCCCCAGGAACACCATTCGAGATATCTCTGGTTGCTGCAGAAAGAAAGGGTCATACACTGGAATTTAAAAAACCATATCCACTGGGGAGGGGGGGAGGTTTTGTCATATCATCGGGGCGTCCCGGCAGTCATAGGGGGACCGACGGGGGGCTTCGTGAAGGGGGAAAACTAGGAAATTTCTCGACATCCAAGGTTAGGGGAGGGCAAGGCTCCTTTCGGACCTGCACCGACTCTAATCGAGTGCCTCGTTGTCCCTGGAGGGGTTCCACATCGAGGCCTGCGAAGATGTCGGACTTATCGCTTGCAGAAGTCACGTGGAAAAAAAAGAAAAATCCCGGAAGGAGATCGTTGGGAAGACCATCCACACAAAAAATCCAGAAGGAATTCGGCTGCACGACGCAACGCTGCGGGCGCGCCGGGGAAAGAAAAAAAGGGAAACTCAGACGGTCAGCCTAGGGGGGAGGCCGGAAGACATTCTAGGGGAGCTGGGGACCCAAAACCTCCGCGTAAACGGTCCAATCCGCGGGGAAAAATGAGACTTCAAGGTGATTTGCGCGCCTAATTAACGCAGGGTAATCAACGTAGCAGAACACAACGCTGCGAAGAGGGAAGCTTCAAATTCACACTAAAAAGGGAATAAGGAAAGTCGAGCTACAAATTAGTCCAATCCCACCCGGCAGGAAACGGATTGCCCGCCTCGTTCTCATGGTTGCAGAAAAGTTCTGGGAATTAATTTCCATTCGGTTTAAAGAAGAGGTAGGAACACCTCCGGAATACTGCTTGTCGTTAAACATACAGAAAAAGAAATCGACAGGCAAGGGAGTGATGTGGCAGGCAAAAACGAAATCGGAGCCCCCGTTGCCGGCGCGAGGTGGGCAATGCAAAAAAGAAGAAAGAGCCGTCTGTTTTCAGGGGAAGGGCAGCTAGGAAAAAACGAAAAAGAGGGGGGGGGGGCAGGGAAGGAGAGGGGAAAGTGGGAATTTCACCCGTAGTCGAAAGCTTAAAGGTTTCTTTTTCGAGGGAAAAGGGCTCCGTTGAACGAAAACAAGAGTCAAAAGGGGGGTTCGCACCTGGGGTTAGTACGGGGAAGTACCGACAGAAGAACCGGACTGAAAGGAGGGGAAGCCTAGGGTTCCATATGCAACTAAAAAACGCATTCCTAAATGTGCAAGGTAGTCCTCAGCGCGTATGTCCTGTCAAGTATCCTGTTTGTAACTTGGGGCTATGAAAGGGAAGTAGAGATTAGGGATAAAATCGTAGCACAAAGGAAAGAGAAGTAATCCAACACCCCGAGCAGAAACCATCAGGAAGAAATTGCGAAGGGAGAATTCCCAGAAAAAAAGCATGCAAGCCCTCCAGGCAGCTGGGTGTTTTAAAGAATCAGCATGACTCTCGGTTTCGCGCTCGGAAAGGAGGGGTTTGGTAGTCCACCCAAATGTTCAAAGTCGGAGAGAAAACTCTGCGGGGATTCGACTAAAGGGGTGGAGCGAAAAGGAGCCGGGGTCATCAAATCCGGGAAAGAGAGCCACAAGAATTAGCTTTCCGTGCTGGCGGTTGGGCTTAAGAAAGGAAAAAGAAAGATTGGGGGGGAAAGAAGGGGCAGTGGGTAGTCATTACGCGCCGAAATCTGGGCTGGAACACGAAAAACCGTCTGGTTGGTTGAGCGGAGGGTAGAGTATGAGCGGATATCATGAAATGCCTGCGCAAATTGGAGAAAAAGGAAAAAGAGGATTGGTTCAGGAAAAAAAAAAAAAGGGGAAAAGGGAAAAGTCTAAAAGAATCAAAAAAGTGACCATGAAGACAGAAAAGAAGCACGTCCAGTTGAACTAAGCACCCCGCGGTCGCTCTAAAGGGGAAAAAGTGGACGTAGGCAAGAGAAGGAAGGACGTTGTGGGTGACACTGTAGTAGGCGTTCGAGAGAGCACGGGGAGAGAAGAAACAAAAGTGATGAGAAAATATAGCACAAATGGTTTCTCTCTGCGAACGCTACCCTCCGGAGGCGCAGCCAGCACTGCAGCTAAACTGGTCAGGAATACTCGGGCCCACTCACGGGGGGGCGGGGCGGGCTCGGATTGCTTATTTTTAAACGAAGGGAGGAGGCGAAATGGCAGTGTAGACGAGCGTTGAACGGACCCAATTGAAGTTGGAATAACCACGTTCTAAAGACGACTACACGTTGGGCGGGACGACACTTTTGCGCAATTTCAGACCCGTACCGCAACGCTTCAGAAAAAAGAAATGAAAAGACGTCATCTGAAGAGAGGGCGAAAACAGAGGCGGAAGAACACCCTGTAAGGGGGTGACAGTGACCGTCTCCGCCCGTTACAAAGAACGAAAACGTGGATACCGATGTGGGCAAAGAACGCAAAAATTGGGTGAGCAGTCTTCACACAAACAAGAGACCCGCGATCGGATTAAACGGAAGGGGGATGGTCACTAAGCCAAATAAAAAGGAAGGGTGGGAACGAGCAGAGCTTCAGGGAAGCGGGGGCAACACAGAACCTTGCTGGCTGAGTGGTTGGACCCGGAAGGGAAGGAAGTGGTTGCGGAATAATCAGCTGGGGCTTGCGTAAAAGAAACTTGCTTATCCGCCGGAAAAGGCGACTTCGCTAACCGTAGAGGGGGGGGAGGACACATAGGGGTTTCAACCGACCAACGAATGAAAAAGCAAAAAAGGCCGGTAGGCCTTTAACCTTGAAGGCGACGAGTCGGAAATTGGAGGCGCCTACCGATTCGCCAGTCCGGTTTACGTCAGCAGTGGGGAAACAATGTCGAACGAAAAAGTCGATCGTTGGCAGGGGGCCCCCAGCGGGGCGCCCCTGATCCCACGAAAGAGGGGGGGGGAGGGGGGGCTGACTACGAGGTTAAGAATCACTGAAGCGGCACCGAGCATAAATGGACGGGACTACAACTGGAAACAATCAAGTAACAGAAAGGGAAGAAAGAAGCCAAAACGGTTACGTGAGGCTCGCACAGAAAGAAGACGAAAAAGGAGGGCAAAAGGTATGTGTAAGTCCGAGCTGCGGTAGGGAAGGACAAAAGGAAAGTATCCATAGGGTAAAAAGGCGGATGGAAGTAGGCAAGCGTATTAACGGGGTTCCTGAAAAAATTTAAAAAAACCCGAATGGAACGTGCAACGCAAACAACGAGCGCACCAAAAGGAACATGGAGCTGAAAAGCCGGGGCCGGTGGGGAGGAACTTCGACGAATTGTCGAGGCGCGCCGTGTACGGTGACGCTGTGCCAGGGAAGAAGGAAAAAAAGTGGGGCGGCTAAAACGAGCTGACCGAGTAGTCGAGCTCGGAAGAGGGCGTCATTGAAAGTAGCGAAAAAGGGCGCAGCTTCCTTACGCGTGGGTTGACTGGAAGGGCCTCAATAGCGTGAAACTAGAGCGGAACGCCGCTAGTGTGAGGAGGAAGACAGCGGGCGAGGCCCCGACTTCGGGAGGGCTCTCTGATGGTCACGCGAGGACAAAGATCGATCCGAGGGGGGACGGCAACGAAAAGCAACCTAACGCAATCAGCACCAAAAAGGGAAAGAATTTCCTCGACGACCCTCGAATCGAGTCTTGCACTCGACTGTAAGAAAGGGGAGGCTGAGGGAGGAGACCGCGAAAGGAAAATGGACGCGTACAAGGGAAGGAAGTTCTATAGACGGTTTTTCCGAAGCTCCAGAAGAGAGACGGACACTTCCCCCTCGGGAACCAGGGGAAAACGCAAGAGCGAAAAATCGACTTCACCCGAAAACTTCACGGCTATTGAGGTTCCCTTGATCTGAAATAAAACCAAAAAGCGCTATCTGAAGCTTGCTGGTGGAAAAGAAGGGGGGAAGGGCTCCGATAGTCGACAACAAATCAAAAGAAAAAAACTCCTCTATAAAAGGGGCAGCCCGCAGCCGATCCCGGGGTGGAAAGCAGGAGCACCCGGTAAGACCGAGACGCAAGGGGGGGAAGTGATGTCGGAGGAAGCAATCGAGAGAAGAAGAAAGCGGGGGAGGGAAGGAGTATCTTCTCCAACGAGAGATCCCATCCTCGTCGGACCGGGGGGTCAATGAAAGGGAAACAAAAGAGGGGGTTCTAAAGCTTGCGACGGTTCACTCAACTTTGGAGGAGGCCTGGTGGGAGCTGGCGTCGCCCGCTCCCGAAGGAGAAAAGGAGTTGGGGCATCTGAGAGACTTTAAGTCAAGTCAAGGGAAAAAAAAAAAAAAGAAAAAGTGGGATTCGATTGTCAGCAGGCGTCGGTGCCACAAAGGTAGAATGGGATATTCCGAACGTTGGTTAGACGTCAAAACGCGATTCGGGAGAGAAAAGGGGGTCTCGAAGAATCGTTGCTCCATCGTTACGTAGCCGGAAAAGGGAAAGACGCTGAAGTCGGAGTGCACGCTTTTGCAAGAAAGAGGGGAGAAATGCTTCTTGGGCATGCGAGTACGCTTTGGGGGCGGGCGAAAGGGACGATGATCGGGGAGTCCGTAAGGAAATCAGCGTGAACCCCTCCATGAAAAAAAAAACAAGGGCAGCCGAAGAGGGCTGCGCGATGCGGTCTACGGCGCACCGGGGGGGAAAAAAAGCGAGGAGCCGGTAAAGAAGGTAACGAGAAGGTAAACTCGAAAACATTCCCAAAAAGTCTAGCTCAGTACCAAAGCACGCGTCATTGAAGAGCGGTCGGTGGGCAGACATGAGAAAGGAATATCCCTTGAAAAAGCGGGGCCAGCAGTCTGTCAATCGGCACAACTGGCGAGGAAAATTATGTGGAATGGCACATAGCCAGGAGACGAACATTCTAGCTAAAACAGGAGAAGTGCATTCCTCACCCTGTCCAGGACTCGCGTCGGAGAGACCTTCGACAAGGCGAGATCTGGTTTGCTGAGGGGGCAGTCAGGGGGGAATTGGCTTCTGTGAGAAAAGAAACCGTCTGTCGATCAAGTTACCAAAAGACGAAGGCGACATTCTCGACTGATGTGTCCTCAGGACAGAGGAGTCCATCCAGGAGTTTCTCTGAAGGGGGGGGTCTAATGAAAAAATTCGTAATCCGGGAAAGGTGTGTTCAACCGTGAGATAGAAACCCGAACGATTGCGCCGATCGCCATTGCTGAGCACCAGGGAGTAAGAAAGCAAGGGAAGGGTTTTGGCAGGGGGGGATAATTTGGGAAAGAAGGATCCGGGCGAACCAAGAGGTCGCCGTTGCGGGGCATGGGGATGCCAAACTGATCTTATACAACCGTAGTCGGATGCCTGTATGCCAGACCCAGGGGGGGGGAAATCGAAACCGACGGGGCTAATGTTCCATCACCAATGACCTAGCCATATTGCCGACGTTGTCAAAGGGTGGGCTTTGGGCGATTAAAGACGGATGGAGGGAGAGAGGTCGAAAAACAGCAAAAAAGTATCCCATCCGAAAAAAGCCCAACTCGAATGTAATGCGCCACCTGAGCCGGACAACGCAAATGAACAGCCCTCAAGGCTTAGGCGGGTGACCACCCTATCGGGACTCGAAAGGCTCATCTGTAGTTGGCGTAGTGACAGGGTTCTTTTAAGAGCATAGAGGAGGGGGATTGATAGATGTATTTTTAAAAAACAAGAATCAAAGCCCTGATACCGAGGGGGGTCGGGTAGCCGTTTGAGCTTTCCGAGGGAGGTTAAAGGGAAACGGTCAAGAACAAATTTTCCAGGAGGTTTTCTTAAAAGAAACGACGAAATCCTTTTGCGGCCCCAAAAAGAGGGGGTTTGATCGATGTCATGTAGGGAGGGGAGCGGGGGAAACTGTATGAAATGCCTGCGCAAGGGGGTTGTATAAAAAAAGAAGTTGGAAAGGAGGGATAACGGCTTTGGGGTTCTTCCAGGGGAAAAAAGGGGGGTCAAACCGGGAGCACATCAGAAAGACAAGGGCGAGGAGCGATAGCACGTCGTTGAACAATAGAAACCCCTGTCCGCCTGCGCTACGGACAAGGATAAACGTGCCCGAGGAAGGGGAAGGAAGAGGGGTGGGCTGCCGTTTCATGCTGTCGGTAAAAGAGTATGGAACGATAGCAGAACAGGTTGAG
>Ga0179593_1259301_pt1 | contig 10172 bp, 9 predicted proteins | sample CZODoug2_1_08_16_FD_185931 | JGI IMG/M metagenome (GOLD analysis project Ga0179593, IMG submission 185931) | Vadose zone soil fungal communities from Angelo Coast Range Reserve, California, USA - CZODoug2_1_08_16fungal (PacBio error correction) | ecosystem: Environmental > Terrestrial > Soil >...
TCAGGTAGTTCTCGACTCGACGAGGGGTCGGAAAATGCGTTAAATGAAAGAAAACCGATAGTCCGTCTACGGGACCGAGAAAAGGGTGCGATCGAGTCCTAGCAAAAATCTGCACCGGGGACATCTGAGAAGGAGGGGACGGCAGAAAAGGGGGCCATCGGGCACAAAGAGACTTGTGGAACCACTCACTTGGGGCAGCCAGAAAGACAGGAGCTCAAAAGGAGGGGGCCCCGGACCCTTAAAGCCCAAGAAATCTACATGAGGGCTTGAATTAACTGGGGGGGGAATTCATGGCACGAGACGGGACAAATGAAAAGGGTTTGAAGGTGCAGAGAAATGCAGAGGCTATCGTTATCGATTGACGAGCAAGATTGGTCGGCGTCCTGATAATGGTCGGAGGAGGGGGTGAACAGGAGGTGGGGAAAACCAGGGTGGGTCATGACACCGAAGTAGAAGCTGATCTGCAGGGCAAGAGACATGGATCTATTACGTGGTCAATCGAAAGAGGAGGGTTATGCAAACGACTCACACAACAACGGTCGGACTTGACTCAAAAATGCGTTGAAGGGGAAAGAAAAAGAGAAATGGGGGACTCAATAAAAGTAAATTTAGAAGGGAGTAACAAGTGACTTAAAGTAAAACTTCAAGGAGGCCGGGAACGGATCCGTGGCTACCTCCCATCTGAGACGAGAGTAAAGTCCTTAGTTGGCCTTGCCCGATCAAAGTTGTCATATCGCAGGCAAAGTCCATACCTTCCAGGAGGACGAAGGGAGAAGATCAGTGGGAACGTACTGTAGGCGCCAAAGTCTTTCGGGTCGCCGTGTCCAATAACCCAGGGAGGTTTGGAGGAAAGCACCTCCTAAAGGAATGCCATAGGCTTGAGAAAGTTCCCGCGTAGTTTAAAGGGGGCAAGTGAAGAGGGGAAAAAAAGGGGTCAGCGCAGGGATAAGGCTTTAACCTAAGAAACAGAACGGCGAAGAAATGGAAACTTCCTGGAACTCCGCTGCCCTCCCACAATCAATCGAAGAAAGACGAAGGGGGGGAGGCCGACTTTGGTAGCAAAACCCGAGTCAATTGCAGGCAAAGTGGAAAAAAATTTGACGCACCATCTTACCTCATGAGGAAAGGATCGCTTAAGACCATGAGGGGATCTTCCACAAAAAGAATTTAACGTCCTCTGAGGGGATCATAGGAAAAAAAAATGAGGAGGGGGGGGAAAAAAACGTGTCTGTCCAGGCTACGAAATGGCTGCGGAACAAAAACGAAGGGGCAACGTGTGAAAAGGGAAAAAAAAGTTCAATACGCAACCTTCACTGTCAGGCGAAGAAAGTGTGGAAGGAAACGCTAGATAGCGATACAAACCAAAAAAAAAAAAAAGGAATCTTGCAACAAAATCCCGTACGCGCCAGCAAACCGAAGGCAAGAAAAAGAACAGGAGGAGGAAGAAACCTTCAAAGGGCCAACACAAATCCCAAGTTCCAGGTGTATTAAAGGATCAAGGAAAAAACATGTTCGGAACATGCATTCCTTCTGCCGCAAACCAGGGCCCAAAATAGGATCGTGATCAACGAGGGGTACTAGAATTGAGGAACGAAAGAGGTCGGTTCCTTCGGGGATTAGGGAGTCAGAAAGGCCGTCCCTTAAAAGAACCGGGATTGAAGGTAAAGAATAAGGAAAGGAAAAAAATAACCAGGGCAAGATAGGAGAAGATGAGACAAAAACCGTTTTTCCATCGCTGTTGCAAGGGATAAATCAAAGTCCTGGTTAGAAACTCGTTGGAAATGGTTACCAACACCGAGAAAGAGCTGAATCCCGGGGTCATTAAAACTAAATACCACGGAGTCTAGCAGTGAAACTCACATAAAAAAGAAAAAGGAAGAGAAAGAACAGGTGGTGTCACAAGGGGGTCTTGGGAAGAAAGAAGCATGAAGGCCACCGCCGACAGTCAAATGTTTGGGGATACGGTCAACAAAGACCAAAGACGGATCAAGAAGACCTCAGAGATACCGGGAGTAGCGCCCTTGGATAGTAAGCGAGCCCTGCGGAAAGCCAGTTATTACTGCGGAGGGGTGGGGGGTTTGGACTAGTTCATTTGAGAGTAGGTGACAAAAACCAATCCCCGTCATACCAGGCAAGGTCAAGTTGCATGAAGGTGACATCCAAGGAGACATAGTGGCGCAAAGCGGAGTACCAGAGAAGGCGCAATGAACCTAGTTGGAGGAAGGCTCTAGAAAGAAGAAAAAAGAAGTTCCATGAAACGTGGCAAACGGGTGGCTGCCGGAGAATCACAGAGGGAATGATCAAGTCGAAAGGGGGGGCACGGGGCGCCCAAAAAGGATAAAAACGTGTTTAGAATTAAGAGCACGGAAGGACCGGTCATCATCGGAATCAAGAGGCCGGTCAGGACTCTGTAAGGCTGAGGAATGTCAGCAAAAAGGGGACAAACAAAAGACTTGCTCTATCTACGACCAGATTTAAAAGCAAAAGACTGACGAGGTACTAAAGGGGGCGAGCCAATGGAACAATCCAGAAACAGGGGAAACGGATGGAGGACAAAATATGGCCCTTGTCTCGCTCGTCCGGTCCACCTCTATGGCGACCACTAATGTTCTAACTAAAAAAACACGAAAGAGTAAAATAAGGCCCGGGAAATCAGAGGGAGGAACATAACCTTTCAGGAAAAAAGGGGACAGTCAGTTCTCAATGACCGGGGCCGTTCAAAGGAATAAAAAAAGGGGGGGCACTTAAAGGGGGCAAAGAAGCACGGCGGAATCATCCGTCGTAGCAGGAAAATGGCAAAAGGGAAAAAAGATCAGGCCAGGGGGGCGTGACGGGAGGCGAACAACGGGGGGGTCAAGGATGCAGGAGGGGAGGGATGGGGCGGGGAAGGAAAGAGTATACTCAAAATACGGACCTATCACGGGTAAACAACTCAAATCGGTTTGACGGCGAGCCAGAGAATGAGAGGGGCATTCGATGCAATTCACGCCAAGGTCGTTGGACACATGCGTCGACTCCAAGCGATGGGGACATAAGAGGAGAAAGAGGCCAAAAAGGGGGCACACTTGTCAAAATACACATCTGGGAGATAGACTAAATAAGCCGAGTCAAAAGAGTTCCGCTGAAAAGAGGGCAGAAGAATAGAAGGGGGGCTATCTTAAGGGCTCAGTGTAGCGCTGACAGGAGGGTACACCCAGTACGAAGAGCGGGAAAAGAAGACGCGGCCAGGAATGTGAGTGAATACGGGTCCGTTCGCGGTTAAGCAGCTAAGAGAGAAACTGAACAGGTGGAAATTCGAATCCGGGTGGGCAAAAAAATAGGCTGAACTGGGGAAAAAAGAAGATTCCAATATGTTGCGGACAAAAAGACTATTAAAACCGACAGCGGTGGGAGTGGAGAGATAGCGGTTGCAGGCAGGAAGGAAAAATAAGACATCTTAAGCGATCACAACGTGGGCGCAAATGGCATTGCGCGGGAAGTTCATAGAAACTCAAAAAAAAAACGGGAGGGAGGAGGGGAAAAGAAAAAAAGGAGATATTTCCCAGCGCCCCGCACTTGGCCGCACAAGTGGGGTCGATTGAAATGGGAGTAATAAGAGGGGGCCCAGCGTAGCCAATCACAAAACCGATGAAGACAAAGGCAAAGCTTTTGAAGAAGAAACGAATTGGGGAGGCGGGGAAGACCTAGGAGGGACACGGACCAAGGAGGAAGTGCCCCAAGGAAACGTGAAGCGGCATCCTTAGGAATCGAGCAGACCGAAAAGGACACGGCTCACTAGAAAATTGCGCATCGGTAGGGCACAGCGGATAGTACCCGCCGGCGGGCCGGCACGGGGGGGAGCAGCAACACACAGTCGAAGTAAAGAATGGGGTGAAAGCTAAAACCGGGAACTCGATTATATTTACCGCAGGTAGGGGGAAAAATCGGCAGAGTGGAGTGGCGAAATTGAGTCAAATCGAAAAGAGTCGCAAGAAAAAACGCACGACAGGAAATTGGGAAAACGAGCAGAGAAGTAAATAAACTGATGCGCCCTCTCAAACTTAGGAAAGTTTGGGAAAACCCGGAGCAGACAAACTGGTAGAAGGAGGGGGGACAAGATGGACGGCACGCATTCCAACCAAACGGCGAAGTGAGGCCTGGTAGCTTCCGCAAAGAAAATGGAAGACAGGTACTTGGCCACATGGACCATCAGAAAAGGAAGGTCAATCATTCGAGCTGCGCTAAAGACATGGGTCTCCGTTTCACAGTGAATGATGGCTTCACCGAACGAGACAATATGGAGGAGGGGGGTCAAGCAACAGGTTCAGGTCACTCCATTTGCCCTTCAAACAGAGGGAACTCAATTGTAAATAAAACAGGCGGGTCTAAACGCAACTTACTGGCGGAAGCAGAGGTTCCGAGTAGCGAGATTGGGAACTGGGGGCTGAAAAAGACCATTGAACCGGGAGGAATGGAGGGGACCAAGGAGGAAGGAAGGCAGGATACTGAGGGTGTCTCCGCTGAAGAACTAAAAAGAACCGAAGAATTCGCTAGAGCAGTTAGGCCAGGTGAAGAAAAGGGTGTAGCACTGGATCGAAAGCTGTACCCAACTGGGTTGAAAAATGTGAAAAACAGGGGGTGCAAAGGGCGGATCATTCAATAGGGAGAGCAAGAAAAGAAAAGGTTGGGGTCACACGTTGCACCAGGAACTATGTTGCTGATTAACAGAGAGAAATGGAAGACAAACGAAGGTGGGACAGACTGGCGCCATGCGCAAAAGAAGCAGAGAAGACGAATGGAAAAGTGGCAAAAACATCTATGCGCCGGCAAACAGGGGAGGGGAAGAAATGTTACCTAAGGATAAAACAGGAGACGCGCATCAAAAAATCAAAGGCAGAGGTAGGATAGGCGACTAATATGCGAAGCGATAGTCCCCAATTGAAAAAGAAAGAAAGGCATAGCAGAGTGGGAAAGAGCGTATTTGACCAGCAAAATAAATGATGTGTAGGCGGTGGCCTAAGCGATAAAAGACACCTTGGGGACAAAAAACCGAGGTAGAAGAGCCCCTCATGAAGGTCCTACAGGGATACCGGCGACGGGAGTTCGTTTAAAAAAACATAAAGAGTCAATCGTAAGGGGGGGGGAAAGAAGGGGAAAAAGGGTGAGAAACCTCGATCTCAGCAGTAAGATAGGGTAAAAAGGGGGTGAGCAGATAATTAAAAGGCAAGGGAGGAAATAAGGGTAGGATTTTCAAAGGGCAAAAGCGAAAGGAGGAGGGGAAAGTCCTTGGAATGATCAAAAAGACCGGCAGACACACTGGTCCAGAAAAAGGATCTAAATCGATGAAGAACAGAGAGAGGTGGGGGAAAGTGGGTGGGCTTAGGAATTAATGTTCTCAAAACTTTAAGGGCCAGGAGAAAGCTCCGGAACGCTTGGGGGCTTATGCGGCTGAGGGGGGCAGAGCCACTCCGCGTGTTTTACCGATAAAAAGCGGGGCAGAATACAGCGAGTTAGTAGCATTGGCTTGGGGGAATTTCGGTGGAACTCGTAATATACTGCCGAGGCGGGGGGCGGTTGTTGGGGTTTGGTTTTTTTGAAAGCGATCAAGGAGAGAGGGCAGTTCCCCAGAAGAAGGCTCCGGAAAAAAAAAAAAATAAGGTTGAACGTTCACCTAAAATGTTATCGTATGAAAAGGGAGACAAAATGGAAGGATGGGATGGGGTGACCCAGCCATGGGGACGATGCAATTAATCTCGAAGGAGCCCAGGCACGGAACGCAGAGCAGAGGGAGACTCCTGAAATAAGGAGGGTGCGGGCCAAATATGAAGCAAACAAACTGGAAAGGCCGAAAATAGGGTTTAGCTAAGGCATCCGTGAGGCTGATACGGACTGTGGGCTTGAAAAAGAGCCGGAGTTGGTGCAAAGATCTGAAGGAGACGCTGGCAGCTTGAAAAAATATGCAGTCGAGAACGAACGCGGTAAGGATCCAACAGGGAATGGAATCCGTTGAAAGGGGGCACGGAAAAAAAACTGGGTCTAACCTGGTGCTTTGCCGGTCAACTGATCAAGAAAAAAAAAAGACCTGCTAAAGGGAACGAAACGAAAAGAATGCAAAAGTCTCCAAGTAGCGGGGAGGGGTATGTTGTCTCTCTCATGGAAAAAGTTCTGGGACAATGCGAAGAACGAGGAGGAGAAAAGCGTCTACCTATGAACGGAAGGAATCAGGAAATTTCCTTTGACATATTCAATAAAGATGTAATTCTCAGAGGAACCATGTCGAGGTCGCAATTAAGCCGCTAAGGGACGAGGTAGACGGGGGGGGGGTAATACCGATCTCTAATTGTTACACTACTTAGATGCAAAAGGTAACTTGGGAACCAGGCAAATCGGGGGGGAAAGAGGGAAAACTGAACACAAGGGGACGCAAGAGTAAAGAAAAATGTAATCATAAACTACGACAGTAAACAAGACGCGTTGAGCGGACCGGCGCATCGAAACCTCAGGAGGGGAAACAAACTCTAATTGGGAAAACACCCTGAAAAACCTTGCAGCGCCGTAAAGAGACCATGAAATGGCCAGGACGACAACGCATGAAATGTGTCCTGGGGGGGAGTGGAGGCGAAGAAGAAGATCTTCGAAAGAGCGGGATGGCACCCGGGGGTGTTTCCACAATTTGTGCTCGATGGGGTCAAATTCGAAGAATGGCCTTCCCCCTCACGCCTGGAAGAGGGGAACCCGAGCGAGAGTTAGGGTGAGACGGGGCCAAAAGAACGGGAACAGGATCGGGGGTTTCCAATTCAAATTTTCCGAAAAGAGCTTCAAAAAAGAACCTCGCAGGTATCAAGAGACAAACAACAACCGGGGGGAAAAAAGGGAAAAGGGGAAAGAAAGAGAGAAGGCAAGGAAGTATTAGGACTCGATTAGCGGAAAATTCGTTGCCCAATGCCAGGCCCCCAATATGGAAAAAAGGTCGGGGAAAAAAAAGGCACATAATCGGGGAGGAGAGCGAGGAAAGCAAGAAAGGAGAGGTCTAACAGAGCTTCGCCAATGTGGACTTAGATCGGGCCAACCTGGGGTGCAAACCACTGGGAGTGAAAGGGGGCGCAGGTAAAGGGAAGGAGGCTGTCCGACCTCAGGAAAGACCAAAACTAGGAAAAAAGGATGGGGGAGGGTGAGTCTGCTCCTGCATGGGAATTGGCTGAGGAGGCTCTCATCGAAAAAACGTGCAATGGGAAGATGTGCACGGAACCGCAGCGGGATATCTCAAAAAATATAATGGTCCGCGCGAAACTGGCACTGGGACGATATAGGTCGTGTAGTACTCATGAAAGGGAAGATGTGAGATGGAATCCCAGGTTCCTTTGAAGGACTGACTCTCAACCAAGGCGTAAAGGTCGAAGTCTAACAAATGAAAGGGTGCGGAACCAAGACCCTCTAGAGCGTACCTCGACGTCCTTAAAAAAAGGGAACACTAATAGCATGGGTCCTCAGCGGAAGGATTTCAGCAGGAAGGGCAGTGGGAAAGGTCAACTGAAAAGTAAGCGGCAGTCAGAGGGAAGAATTGACGTCTAATAAATTAGCGCAGGGTGCTAAAAAAAAGGGGGGACAAGCAGCAAGCGAATAGCACAATTAACAGCCAGGTCCCCTATTCATCATAATGTTTGCGTGACTGGTTAACTTCGCCAGCATTCAGGTTGGAGCCGTGAAGGCAGACAAAAAGTAGCGGTTTTTCACTCGGGGGATACAGGAACCTCCCGGTCAGAGGGCATTCCGGCGGAAAACGCGGTAAGTTCGGCTAAGGGGGGGGGGGGAAGGGAAAAAATCGGACGTTCTGGGGGTTTCACATCGCACGGCGGCTAAGGGGAAAAAAGAACACATCCAGGCCGAAAGAATACCACAGGATGCGAGGTGTTAGTCAGATCAACCGGAGGCTGTACGTGGGCTCGATCCAGATGTTTGGGAACGAACCGGATACACTTTCAGGGGGGGGGGGGGGGCGCGAAGAAAAGGAAGTGGGACGTGGGAGTCGATGAGACGTTGATCATCGACAAAAGGAGAATGGGCAATGATCTTGGGCAACAGCAAGCGAAAAGGCTGAGTAGAACGTTCACGCCGCCAACCAGTTGCGATAAAGAAACACAGTTAAAAAAAAGTCGCTGCGGAATGTCCTGGATGAAGACTAAGAGAGATCTCGACTGCCTCGAGACAGAAGAAGTACAATCCCGGTACTCGGAAGCGACCATGCGAGAGACCATGCGGGGCAGATACAAGATCAGGGCGTACAAAAAACACCCAAGGGGGGGCCGAGGCCAGCACCAATCAAGCAGGCCTGGGAGGGGGGGAAAGTCTGGAAGAAAAGGCAAGAGGGGGTAACAGGGAGTCAAATTCTCGACACTCCAACCTCCAATAGCGGAACGGGACAAAAGTAAGGCGCAGTTCGTCACTCGAATAGGTGTGGGAACGGGATGGGCGATCAGGAACGAGGCCAAACAAAACGGGACGGAATGGATTGACAGGGCTAAAAGTATTCCTGAACGCCGATGAAGAGGAGAATCACAAAGGTTTACGCGGGGGGTAAAGGGTGCCGATGCAAGTAGGTTGGAGTGAATTGTCCCCAAACGATCTGAAATACTCTGATTGAAACGAAGAACTACGGTACTGCTAGGGAAGGAAAATGAAGCGCGAAGAGACCAGTGGATGTGAAAACACTGGGGGTAAGGGAGCAGAAGATTTTAGGAACAACGCCAAATTCCTAATTCTGTGGATCGTCCAAACCAAACGGCCGTGAACACCAAACGTCCCGAGGGACATGTCAAGCACCGGGTGATCGATCAGATTACAAAGTTAGAACTAATGCAAAACGGTCGCGTTTAAATGGCTCTGTAAAGAACTGTCCACATCCCGAACCGGAGACAAGGGGAAGCACGAGTGGCAGGAAAACTGGTCAACCATAAACCCATATTTACTAGCTGTCAAAGGCTGACTGGCGAATGGACCCAAGGTCTTTTTTGGAAGCCCCTTTCTCGAGAAATGGGGGCGAAAGCAACATCTCAGGGCAAACCGGTGCAAGGGAAAGGTCGGCGAAAATAGGGAATTCGTCGACCTGTGCAACAAGGCTCCAATAAAACAAGTGGGTAAGCTTAGAGCGAATCGTCTATTTATCTGCTCACGCAGCAAGCCGATGACTCGTAAAGCATGCTTCATGTAGCAGGAATTAAGCAAAATAAAGGAGGTGAAATCGAAAAACAGATCCGTGGGGAGTAGCCCAGCCATCAGACTCGGTCTAATGGAGAGAAGTTTCCCAATCAGGAAAAGCGAGGTTGATGGCTTAAGAATAATGTTGCGGAGTGGGGAAAATAAGTTTCCGAAACATGAGAAAGATGTTCTCGGGGGAAAAGAAAAGGGAAGGAAAGTGGGGCAGTGATCCTAACCGCGGGAACAGCGCCTGAATAGTGTAGAAGCTGCGGGCCGGGGGGACAATGAATAGAGTAACGGAGAAGTAAGGGCTCGCAAAGCTCGTCAACCTGACTCATGCCTGGGAGTAAAAAGGTGGAAAAAAGGAAGAACAAGGGGGTCGGATCTCACAAACAGGCAACCTAAAAAAAATTGGGGAAGGCGTGAAGAAAGATGAATCCAAGACTCAGAAGGGGACGGACCGGCAAATGCACCTCTTGGATGCGGGCAAGAGCACAGAGAACATGCGTCGTAGCTACGTCTTCACCAATTGACTCCATGGAGGGTAAGGCTTCTGCTGAAACCTCAGCGAGGGGTAGAAAGTCGGGGACGACAGTCCACAAGAAGAAACAAGCCTGAAAGAACCGGAAGACGAGATAACCGTTCCGTGTCGGGCATACGAAAAAGGCCTTCAATAAACGGTGGGGTGGGCGATCGGAGAAAAAAGGCGCCCGGCGGGCCACTTCAAAGCTCAGATCGGTTCACTATCCAAACAGAAATGTGATCGAGGAGACGTGAAGAAGAACGGTCGCGCGCTAAGGGGAGGAAAGGCCAACCAGGGGGAAAAAAGAGAAGGTCAGGGGGGGAAAAAAATAATGGAAGACCGATAAATTCAATGAGTATCGGACAAAAAGAACCAATGAAAAAAACAGCGGTGAGTGCTAAAGGGACCTTCACGGAGAACAAAACAGAGTCTGCAAAGGGGATACCAAAACGTTGGAGGGCAGCGTTGCGCTGGC